>Ga0126312_10000050_pt1 | contig 44251 bp, 46 predicted proteins | sample Plot104A_FD_92537 | JGI IMG/M metagenome (GOLD analysis project Ga0126312, IMG submission 92537) | Serpentine soil microbial communities from UC McLaughlin Reserve, CA, USA - Plot104A | ecosystem: Environmental > Terrestrial > Soil > Grasslands | place: USA: UC McLaughlin Reserve, Lake County... | reverse complement strand
TTCTCGAGGACGCTGCCCCGGACTGAGAGGACAGCCGCCCCAGGCGAGAGTTGATCGCGCAGGGGCAGCAGGTCGTACTCGTTTCCGCCGGTGCCGTGAAGGAGCAACAGCGGCGCGCTGGCGGCAGATTCCTCGGCTGGCAGGTATACGTGTGGCCGGTCGAGGCCCACATGGGAGTTCATGGGATGTCCAGGTCCAGCTGCAGGGGCGGCAGCGCCGCGGCGATCTGCTGGCGGTCGGGCTCCAGCCACGGCGGCAGCCTGAGGTTGCGACCCAGCTCCAGCAGCGGCTCGTCGACGGAGAAGCCGGGCGCGTCGGTCGCAATCTCGAACAGCACACCGCCCGGCTCACGGAAGTAGATCGACTTGAAGTACTGGCGATCCATGATCTGCGTCACGCGGACACCGCGGCTGATCAGTTCCTGTTGCCAGGTCGTCATCGTGGCCAGGTCGGGCGCGCGGAACGCGACATGGTGCACCGTGCCCCCGGCTTGCAAGCCACGGTCACGTACGCCGGCGAACACGTCGACCAGCGCTCCGGAGCTGCCTCCAGCCATGCCGAACCTGGCCCGGTCCTCCTCCTCACCGGTCACGCGCATACCCAGCAGCTCGGTCAGCATTGCCGCGGACGGGTCCAGCTGCCGCTCCGACAACGTGACAGCGTGCAAGCCGCGGACGGCATGCTCGGCGGGGATGTCGGCGACTCCGTCCCAGCCGGAGCGGGAGTCACCCTTTGAGGCCACCAGGTCGATCACCATGCCGTCGGGATCGCGGAAGGTGAGGACCTCCTCCTCGTCTCGGGTCTGCGGAGAATCGGTGTCGATTCGCAGCGCCCTGAAGCGCTCGTGCCACCAGCCCAGTGAATCACCGGGCACGCTGAACGCAGTGGCGGTGGTCATGCCCGCCCCTTGACGGCCCTTCGGAACTCCAGGCCAGGGAAAGAATGTGAGCAGGCTTGATGGACTGCCTTGCTCGTCCCCGTAGTACAGGTGGTAGGTGTCCGGCGCGTCGAAGTTGACGGTCTGCTTCACCAAGCGGAGCCCCAGAGCTCGGGTGTAGAAGTCGACGTTACTTTGGGGATCGGTTGCGATTGCCGTGACGTGATGCAACCCGCGCGGGTTGACCTGGGTCATTGCCTAGAAACTCCTTCCAGAAATGCGTGGGGAAAGTCAGCTGCTCGACACACTCGCTACGCTCCGCAACTCCGTCGCCGGTCACACCAGGCTTGTTCAAGCTGATGCTGCTGTCGGCCGTTCACGGAACAGCCGAGCTCGAAAGGTGACGAGTGAGGTTTCTTTCGTCCCACAACTCGGATGCTCACATACTGTGCTTGTGCCTCGCAAACTGACTGGCTCACAATTTGTTACCATCCTGCTGTGCCTGAGACAGCCGACGACTACGGCCCCGGATCACCGACACGCCTGGCCCTTGATCGCCTCGCTCACAAGTGGACGATCCTGATCGTGTGGGCTCTCAAACCCGGTCCATTGCGCTTCAGCCAGCTGCGGGACGCGGTACCCGGAATCGCCTCCCAGGTGCTGACCCGCTCCCTGCGTGACCTTGAACGAGACGGCATCATCGAGCGCACCTATTTTCCCGAAGTGCCGCCCCGAGTCGAGTACGACCTCACAGACCTCGGTCACACGATGTGCACACCCGTCAGCGCGGTCCGCGCCTGGGCCGAGCAACACGGAGAGACCATCCAGATGGCGAGAGGCGCCCACGAGCGGCGAAGAGACGTAGCTATGCGCTGACGGCCGCTGCTCGACCGGGGATCACCGACACCTGATAGCTCCTCGCCGAAATGTCCGTGCGCCCCGCGGCCGCTGCAGACCCCTTGCCGGTGCTAGCGGACGTTCTTGATCGGCAGGACCACGAGGGCGCCCCGACGACGCTGGCGACCCGGCTACCCAAAGCAGCAGGTCATAGTTCTGGTTGTCGGCGCTGCTCACTGCCAGCAGCACGCCGCCCAGCTGGGGCCAGGGTTTGCGGCATGGCGTCGGCAGCACCCAGTCGCGCAGGATGAATGCGAAGGCGGCCATCGCTGCGATGGCGAGGAATGAAGCGCCGATGAACATCAGCGGCAGGTTGTCCTGGAACTGCTGCGCCACGAGCGTGCCACCGAGGATGCCGACGTTTTAGGCGATGCCGAACGCAACTGCGAGCTTTGCCCGGTTGAACTTTCGGGACCTGGTCGGCCAGCGTCGCGATGAACGCCGCCAGGGTGGCGTTGGCCCCGGCCTGGCGAAGAACCAGCCGATGGTGACGGTAGTGAGATTCGTTCCCAATGCGACGACCACGAAGGACAGGGTCATCATGGTTGTGCCGGCGATGATCCAGAGCCGACGCCATCCCCAGTTGGAATCCTCGACGTCCAGCGCTATCGAAGGGCCCTAGGTCGGGGGCACCTCCCCATAAGGAGTGCCGGCTGAATTGCTCATGAACCTCCGATCTCTGCTTGTCATTGGGACGGTCGCGAAGTGCCTCGCCGGCGCGCCCCGTGGAATGCAGTTAGTCATCGGTCGGCACCTTAAGTTGACCGATAAGACGGATATCGCGGGAGGAGGTGCCGACATGCACCTCGACCGATCCCGGCGGTGTCACCCAGTTATCGGCGGTGACATCCCAGTAGGAGAGGCACCGGCGTGGGAGCGAAACCTCGAGGCGGGCGGCCTCCCCGGGCCTGCTCACCGAGATGCTAGAGCGAACCTTTGCCGCCAAGTTGCCCGCAATGCCCTACACCGGCCGCCCGACCCGGTGGCGTGCCGAACAGCTGCGACCGGCGAGCCGGACCATAGGGCCACGCAGCATGCCCCGCCGCCCCACAGGGACCAACTCAATGCGGACCTGCTTGCCTTCATCAGCCACTGAGCGGAGTCGACATCGCCGCCGGCGAGGCGGCCGGGTGCGGTGGCGCTGGTCAAATGGGACACTGCGTTGTTTGGCGCGGGCGTGCTTGTTTTCGATTTCGCGGTTAGCCAGCCATTGTTGCGTTCAGCGGCGACGCGGCTGTCGCAGTGCAGGTTTCGGTTTGGCCGAGCTTGCGACGTCATGTGTGGGTAGGTGGCGGTCTGCCCAACGCCTGATCTGGTCCAGGGCCGGTAGGAGCGCTCGACCAGCTTCGGTCAGTGTGTATGTCACCGACACCGGCGGTCCTTCTTCGACAGTTCGGACGACGAGCCCCGTCGCGGTCAGCTCGCCCAGGCGCTCGGACAGGACCGAGTCACTGATGCCGGGGACCGCCCGAGCTAGCGTGCGGAATCCCACGGACCCTTCGCGCAACGTCCCGAGCAGTACTCCGGTCCAACGCTTGCCGAGCAGGTCGAACGCCCGTACCAGCGACGCGTCGGCGGCGACGCAGTCGTCGGCGCGAATGGCGGGCGTGGCGGTGCCCTGAGGGACCATGGAACGATACTAGCTTCGCCGATGTTGCTACGAAATCAATAGCGCCTAGCATGATCGGAGTCGCGCTGAGACCATGACGAACGCCACCCCACCCAGGATCGCGGTGCTCGGAGCCGGTCACGTCGGGCCAGCCATCGCCCGGCTCGCACTCGCCGCAGGCCACCCGGTCTCGATCGCTACCTCGGGCAACCCCGGCGACCTCGCTCTGGTCACCCAGCTGTTGATTCCCGGGGCCGAACCCCGACGGGGCGCCGATGCCATCGCCAGGGCCGACATCGTCGTACTGGCGATACCGCTGCATCGCTTCCAGGCGATCGACGCAGATCTGCTGTCCGGGAAGCTTGTGATCGATGCCATGAACTACTGGCCTGCCACCGACGGCAGGCTTCCGCCGCCGTTCGACGAGGACATCGGGACCAGTGAAGTCGTCGCGGAACGGCTCCGCAACGCCGACGTCGTCAAAACCCTCAACCACGTCGGGTATCACGACCTCGAGCGCTATGCCAGGCCCCCCGGCTCGCTGGATCGGCGCGCCCTCGGCATTGCCGGCGACGCTCCCGACGCGGTAGCCACGGTGAGCACATTCATCGACCGCATCGGCTACGACGCCGTCCCGGTAGGGGCCCTCAGCGCCGGCCGGGTGTTGCAACCTGGAGGTCCGGTGTTCGGCGCGGTGCTGCGCCGTGCGGACTTCCAGCGTGCGGTTCACAGTCCTACCGAACAGCGGAAGGAGTTCCGTGTCGCTGAACAGAATTACGCGCGGAGCGCCTGACATGGCCGACCAGCCCGCGAACTCGACAGTCGGTGGCCAGACCACCTCCCCGCTGGTGCTCGGGCTCGACACGTTCGGGGATCGCACCAACACCGTCAGCGGCACGCCGCTGTCGCACGCTCAAACGATCCGCAACGTAGTGGAGGAAGGTGTCCTCGCCGAACAGGTCGGGGTCGACTTCTTCGGCATCGGCGAGCACCACACCGATTACTTCCCCATGCCAGCCGCGGATGTGGTGCTCGCCTCCATCGCCGCGCGAACCCAACGGATCCACCTGGGCTCCGCGGTTACCGTCCTCAGTTCAGACGACCCGGTGCGGGTGTTCCAGCGCTACTCGACCCTGAACGCCGTCTCGAACGGTCGAGCCGAGGTCATCCTCGGACGCGGGTCCAGCATCGAGTCGTTCCCGTTGTTCGGTTACGACCTGGCCGATTACGAGCAGCTGTTCGAGGAGAAGACCGCGCTCTTTGCCCAGCTGCTCGAAGGTGGTCCCGTCACCTGGCAGGGCACCACCCGGGCAGCAGTTCGCGATCAGGACGTCGTACCCCACCTCGAGGACGGACGCCGCGTCCCCACGTGGGTCGGCGTAGGCGGCAGCCCGCAATCTGTCATTCGGGCCGCGCGCCTCGGCTTCGCCCTGATGCTGGCGATCATCGGTGGGCCACCGGCGCGCTTCGCGCCTTTCGCAGCGCTCTTCCAACAGGCACTAGCCAAGTACGGCCGATCGCCCCAGCCTGTCGGCGTTCACGGACCCGGTCACATCGCGCCCACAGACGAACAAGCACGTGAACAGTTCTGGCCCTACTGGCGCGAGCTGATCAGGCTCGTGGCGGTCGAACGTGGCTTCGCGATCCCCACCGAAGAGTCCTTCGCCTACGAGACCGGACCACAAGGCGCCCTCTACGTCGGATCCCCGGAGACTGTGGCCCAGAAGATCGTAACCAACCTGCGCACCCTGGGTGCCACCCGCTTCGACCTGAAGTACGGCGCCGGCGGCCTGCCCCACGAGGCCCTCATGACCAACATCGAGATGTACGGCGGCCAGGTCATCCCCCGTGTCCGTGAGCTGATGAAGGAGTGAGCCGTACCATTCGCGGCGCTAACCGGCGACGGTCATCAGAGCATCGCGACGTGGACGGATCGCGACAGTGCTCGTAAACAGACTTGTAGCCAACGCGGGCACCGCGCGGCGACCGATTGCACCAGCTGTCACCGACATCGGATACCGGGTCTGGCCCGCTTGCCAGCGACACATCGCACTCAGGCGAGCGGTGCGAGTGGCCTCCGTTGGCCCACATCGTTGCGCCCGGGGTCCTTAGACTTGGGCTCGTGAGCGCCTGGGGATGGGCGGGATTGGTCCTGATCCTCGTTGGGCTGCTCGAATTCGTGTTCTTTCGGGGTTCGTGTTCGCCAACGCGGCCGGCATCCGGGGCCATATGCGTCTGCTCATGTTGAACTGCGCATTCAATCTGGTGGCTGGCGCGGTGCTGCTGATCATCGAGCTTCGCTGACCCGACAAAAGATGGATTTGTCGAACGCGTGTTCTCATGGTGCGTTACAACGTCACCCTCGAGCACAGTGGCTCACCGATTACGCCGTGACTGCTCGGTGGAGGCGGTGGGGCCCTCGCCAGTTCTGGTGGCGGAACTTCACTCATCACGACTCCCCTCGTGCTCCGGCGACTCTAAACGCTGCAGGCGCCGCTACTAGGTAGTCGAAGCCACTACTCTCGCCGTTAGCAACAAGGTCTGGATCTCCGCGGGTCGAAGAGGCTCAACTCAACACGACAGCTTCCGCCGGTTTGTTCCGAGGGCCGCGAGCAGGACCCGCGTCAGTCAAACAGCAGGCCGGACCACATGTGTAGGCTGATGGCCGTCCGGTGATCGTCGGACGCGAAGTCAAGATCGAGACGGTGCCACAACGTGTGGCACGAGCCGCGCTCCAACTGGATGAGATGGGAGTCAACGGGAGCTCACTTCACGCTCAGATTGGCCGAATCGGGCATGACGAGCGTGGGTCGCGCCCGGTTCAAATCCCCCCTCGCGCACAGTGTTTCCGCATGTCAAACCCCTATTCATCGCCCCGGCCGCGAAGACGACGGGCGAGATTTCCGGCGCCTGGATGGCCAGGCAGGTCGTCTCGGCCGCCAGCCGCTTTACTGGATCGAGCAGCTCCTGGACACCTGATCCCAGGCGGCCTTTATGGGCTCATTATGGATATCGGGTGCCCGTTTTGGTCGTCTGTCCAGACGAAGGCACGGTAGGCCCCGCGCACCCGACGCGCAGAGTCCCAAGGGACTTCGCCGCTATCGTGGGATGAGATGGGCGACGACGCAGCTGACGTTGTCGGGTCCGCCGGCGGCGTTGGCCAAGGTGACCAGGCGGTCGACGGCCTGCTGCGGCTCCTCCGTCTCGAGGACTTCTTTGACGGTGCCGATGTCGACCACCGTATGCAGCCCGTCGGAGGACAGCAGGTACCGGTCGCCGACCTGCCCGTCCCGCACCTCGACCCCGGGACTGACCTCACCGGTCAGAGCTTTGCTGAGCAAGGCCCGATCCGGATGCGAGGCGGCCTCGGCGGCGGTCAGCTTCCCTTCGTCCACCATTGCCTGGACGAGTGTGTCGTCGTGCGTGATCTGGAAAAGCTGCCCGTCGCGGAGTAGGTAGGCCCGCGAGTCCCCGATGTGGACGAGTCCGAGCCGCGACCCCGACCACAACAGTGCGGTCAGCGTGGTGCCACTGCCTTCCATGCCCTGAACGGCGTTCCCGGCGAGTTGAGAGGCGTCATCCATGGCATTGAGTAGATCCCCCACGGAGACCTGCCGAAGCGCGTCAACGGCGGCCTGGCTGGCGGTGGCCCCCCGCTCCCCGAACCCGTCGGCGACGGCGAGCAATTGCTCTCCTGCGTAGGCGAAGTCCTGGTTGGCCTTCCTGACCAGCCCTCTGTCGGTGCGAACGGCGTACTTGACGGCAAGCGCTGTGGACATGGCGGTATCCCTTCCGGACAGGTATTCAACGAGGTCGGTTGCGAGCCGCCTTTTGGCGCTGGTGTCGGCCTCGACGCGCTGCCAGTAGCGTTTGACCGCTTCGGGCGCCTGTGCGCCCGGCAACTCGACAACGGTCCTGATCTCGGCGAGCGGCATCCCGATCCGTCTCAGCCACGCCACCAACCTGGCCCGCTCAAGCTGACCCGGCTCGTACCGCCGATACCCGCTGCCGGGATCGACGACAGCCGGCCGAAGCAGCCCGAGCTCGTCATAGAGCCGCAATGCCTTGGCCGACAACCGAGACGCCCTGGCGAACTCGCCGATGCTGAGCAACTCCACAGCACCTCCCTCGTGCGGACAATCCTCAGCGTGGTCCTTCCCCTTCGGTGAAGGTCAACGCTTCTGGCTCCAACCCCATCAAGGCGGCGCGTCGCGGAGCCGTTCTAGCCTTGCCAGGGTGATCCACTACGTGCTCGCAGCGCCTGGTGCAGGCAAGAGCACCATGGCACCCCATCTACGAGAGCTTCTTCCCCGATCAGTCGTTCTGGATTGGGACGCGTTCATGGGCCCCGCTCAAGCTCTGGCAGGCGTTGCCATCCGGCAGGCGCCACAAACCTGGGCTGGTTACCAGCGTTCGGTTCGGACCATCGTTGACCAGGTCTGGCCGGTCAACACCGTCCTACTCGGTGTGTGCACTCCGCAGCAGCTAAGCGATTGGCCGAATGGCGAATGGCTCCTCCTCGATTGTGCCGATGACGAGCGCCGGACTCGGCTGGCTCCGCGTGGCAATCCAGCCGAGACGGAGGAAGCGGTCGTCGATGCTGCCTTGTACCGGTCGCTCGGTCTGCCGGCGCTCGATAGCACAGATTTGGAACCCCGCGAGGTCGCCAAGGCAATCGCCAGGATGATTGATCCCGCGTTCTCGCCTTCCGCGCCAACCCATTTCCCAAGCTGGGAATGACCCGGATCCGCTCTGCATCCGACAGCATGGGATGTGAGGTGATTGGTCCAGGTTGCAGCGAAGTCGCTGGTCAGGTCAGCTTTCAGCCGGACCAGCTGCCACTGGCGCCGACCGCTGTCGATTCAGGGGCTCCAGCCGAGCCAAGCCCCACCGGCATTCATTCCCCCCAGCCAAAAGGCGCCGGCCACAAACGGAATCGGCACAACCCACAAGGGCTTACGCCGAATCCAGAAGCAGCCGAGGCCGAACAGCACCAGCCAGACGGCAACGAAGATTGCAACTGCCCAGCCGGGCGCCATCAGCCCGGAGGCAAAAAAGAACGGCGCGAGCGCGAGCATCGCTGCCAGCGCCAACCCGGCGACGACGTACTTGGCGATCGTACGGGCGTCCGGTCGCTCAGCCGCTTGTTGTTGCATCCCGCGGCGCCTCCCAGGAGAAAATCGGCGTTCTAGTTGGCCAGCATGCCACCTCCCGCCGGCTTGGTTATCAGTAGAACTCCTCGGTATTGATCACGTTCCGCAACGGTTGCCCGTCCAGCAGCCGAGTGGCGTTGTCGCAGAACAGTTCGGCAATCCGGCGATCCTCATGCACGCTGAGCGCTGCGGTATGAGGGCTGACCAGGACATTGGGCATAGACCACAGTGGGCTGTCGGCCGGCAACGGTTCGGTGGCGAACACGTCCAGAGCGGCGAAGCGGACCCGGCCGTCGGACAGCGCGTCGATCAGCGCAGCCTCGTCGATCACCGTGCCCCGACCCACGTTGACCACAGTCGCCCCCGCCTTGAGTGACGTGAAGAAGCTCCTATCCAACAGACCCGTGGTGGCGTCGGTGCCGGGCAGGGTGCTGATCACCGCATCGACCCGACTGGCCACGGAGTCAAGATCATCAGGGTGGATGACCTCGTCGACCCCGGGAACAGAGGATCTTCGTCGGCTGGTGCCGATAATCGTCGTGCCAAAGGGGCCGAGCAACTCCACGATCCGGCGGCCGATGCCGCCCAGGCCGATCACGAGTACCGTCTGCTCCTGCAGCTGGCCCATCATCCATCGTCCACTCCACTCCCGGGCCGCCTGCTGGGCGCTGAGCCGCGGCAGGTCCTTCGCTCCGGCGAGCATCCCGAAGATCGCGAACTCGGCCAGCGGGCCAGCGTGGACTCCGGCTGAGGACGTGAAGATGATCTTGTTCAGCTGCTCGGAAGTCAAGTTCGCGGCTTGGACGGTGGCTCCACCCCCCGCCGCCATGGTGTGGACCCAGCGAAGGTCGGGATTTGCCTCGACTACATGGCGTAGCGCAGTCGGATCGACGTCCGGGATCCCGTACAACGCCTCAGCGTCGACCAGCAATTCCTCGTATCTTCGCGACTGCTCGGGCGTGCGGGAGTAGGACGGGTCTCCGCTGAAGTCTGCCGGATGCCGCATCGGTGGCAATACCTCGGGGTCGTATCGCAAATCGATCCGCGGCTCGAGTTCCAGCAGGAAGTCGGTCAGTCCGGAGGGTACGGGCGCGGCTATCGCAACACGGATGCGGTCCATACGCCGAGTATGTCGGCCGCCGGTCTACCCTCGGCGGAGTACCGGCTTGAGAGGAGGATCAGCGTGACCCAGCCAGCGTACGCAGACCGCCCGCTACGGATCGGCGTTCAGCTTCAGCCTCAGCATGCGGACTATGGTGAACTCCGCAGAGCCGTCGACGCGGCCGAAGAGGCGGGCGTCGATGTGATCTTCACCTGGGACCACTTCTTCCCACTGAGCGGCGATCCGGACGGCAAGCACTTCGAGTGTTGGACGATGCTTGCGGCGTGGGCCGAGCAGACGGAGCGGGTCGAGCTGAGCGCCCTCGTTACCTGCAACTCGTATCGAAACCCCGAACTGCTCGCTGACATGGCGCGCACGGTCGATCACATCAGCAACGGCCGGCTGATCTTGGGCATCGGAGCCGGCTGGTTCGAGAAGGATTATGCGGAATACGGCTACGAGTTCGGCACTGCGGGCAGCCGGATCACTGCGCTGGGGGAGGCGCTGCCGCGGATCCGAACCCGCTTCGGCAGCCTGAACCCGCCACCGACCCGGAAGATTCCGATCTTGATCGGTGGTGGCGGTGAGCGGAAGACGTTGCGCGTGGTCGCAGAGCACGCAACCATCTGGCACGGGTTTGGTGATGCGGAAACCCTGGCCGACAAGAACCGAGTTCTCGACGATTGGTGCGCGAAGGTGGGCCGGAACCCCGGCGAGATTGAGCGCTCGACGGGCGCCCGTAGCGGCCCCGACGAAGTGGGGGAATCGCTGGTCGATATCGGCGAGCGATTGATCACGATAAGCACGGACGGACGCACCGGATTCGATCTTGGATTGGTGCGAGACTGGATCCAGTTCCGGAACGAGCAGAACGGCAAACGGTCATGAGCTTTGGTGGAGCGTCATCGTGCCGGGTGGCATCTGGCACAGCGTGATCACACCGGAACCACACCCTGCGGCTCTCCTGGCTCCACTCCTCGCCCGAGCACCGGACGGTGCCCGTCGATAGAACCAAGGCTGGCGCTGCGTCCGCAGAGGCCAGCGCTCCTCGGGCTAGGTGATCCTCAGGTTCTCGCCATTCGCCGTCACGGTCTTGGCGGCGAGCGGACTGGGCGCCGGTCCGGTGACCACCGAGCCGTCCGTTATTGAGAACTTGCTGCCGTGGCAGTTGCAATTGATCGTCTCGACGACCTCGGCGACTATGCATGCCTGATGTGTACAAACAGCGGTGAATGCTTTGAACTCACCCGACTTCGGCTGGGTGACAACGGCTTGCGCGTCGGGGAAGATCTTGCCACCGCCCACCGGGATGTCGGCCTTGGCAGCGGTCAGGCCACCGCTGCCAGATCCTCCTGTGCCGGATCGGGGCGAGCCGGACGCTGTGCCGTCTGAGCCCGGCGCACTGGCTGGTGCCGCTGGCTGGTTGCCGTAGTTCGAACAGGCCGACAGCGCAGCGATGGCGAGTGCGGACAGCCCGGTGTTTCTGATCAATGTTCGGCGGGATAACTGTCCGGCCGATTCGGGCAGTCGTGAAGTCATCGCTCCTCCAGGTCTGAAGGTCAGAGGGTCAGGCCGTTAGTGGTGAAGAACCACAGGCTCGCGGTCATCCAGAGCGCGGTCAATCCGCTGAGGACGGTCCCGCCGAGGGCCGGTAGCGCCCAGCCTGGCGAGTCGTCTCGCGTCAAGATCAGCATCTTGGTGACGAACGCTCCGAAGAAGAAGCAGCCAACCAGCGAGTGCGCGAGAACGCGGCCGCTGTAACCCTGGAACCCCAACGCATAGAGGCAATGCACGGCGACTGGCACGGTGAACGCCACGGCCAGCCTCCCGGACCAGCGGTGTACCGGCGCCACCCAGGCGCCAGAGATCTTGATCCGGCCGTACATGATCATTGCCGTGAAGAGCTGTACCAGCCCAAGGACAAATGCGACGGTGGTCAACCAAGCCTTGACGGCCAGACCGCTGGAGAACCCGGCCAGATTGATGGCCTGTCCTGTCGGGTGGTGCAGCCGTCCGTACAGACCAAAGCCGATGGCGACGGCAGATCCGATCTCAAAGGCCAGCAGGAGGGGGCCCATCCGCGTCCGCGAGGGTGCGTCAGGTGCGCCGACAGGGTCGTCAGCGGTTCCGGCCGGAATTGCGCTCATCCTGTCGCCCCTCTACTTGAGCCCCGACTGCCTCGGTGGTCAGATGTCGGCGTTACCCTCGACCGGCTCGGCGGTGAGATCCTCGCCGCCGGCGTTGACATCGGTCCGATCGGGATTGAGCTCTGGAGCGGCCTTCGACTGGCCTCGGTTGTCGGTCTGGACGCCGACCTGGGTGCCGTCGGACAAGATGATCCAGCCAATGGTGGTGCTGGAGCCCTCAGCGCGGTAGAGCCCCGCGGGCGGCTTCGCTTCGCCGATCGTGAAGTCGAGTCTCTCGTCGTTGATCTCGATCTCCCCGGTGATCTTAGAGCCATCCAGTCTGGCTTCAAGGGAATCGCCATCCTTGGATCGAAGGTTGAGCTCGCCTTCCGAGGCCGTTCCGCGCAGCCAGGACTCGACTCTGCTGCCGTCGCAGAAGTAGGCCGCCGCCTGACCGCCGACAACGGCAACTGCGATCGCGGCGCTGCCATCCTCGGTACGGCCGGCGTAAACGATCTTGTTCGGGAACTCATCATCATCTGCTCGGTCGTCAGCCGCCGATTCGGCGGGGCCCGCGCCCGACGTTGCTGCCTCGGTGGCAGTTGACTGATCCGTCGCTGCAGGTTCCGACGCCGATCCGGACGAGTAGCCCTCTCCTACCTCTTGGTGCGGAGCGCTGTTCGCAAGATTTATACCGAAGAAGATTCCGAATGCAACGACCAAGCCTGCCAAGGTGACCAGCGGGCCGCGGTGGGTCATTCACTCTCCTTCTGCTTGGCGGTCCTCCGGTAACGAACAGCACAGTGGGGCGATTCCCGTGGTTCATTCTCAGGTTGAGCGTTCTATAGCGCCAAACCGTCAGCCGTGTGGCAGCCGCAATCGGGAGTCTTGGATAAGTTTGATCAAGTCCCCGCGGGCGATATCGAGGGTTCGGCCCGTAATCGCATCTCGCGCCACGATGGTCACCACTTGGGTGCCATCGGCGGAGTACTGCACCTCGATCCCTTCTGTTGGGTAGGTTGTCTCCGTCAGCGTGTAGCGATTCCCGGAGAGGAACCGCTGCGACACGCATGGCTGCTGGGTCAGCAGCCCACAACGAATCGCCCTTTCCCGGCCAGTCGCCACCTGCAGGTAGATCATGGTCGCGCCGCCTTGCTTGGGCGAGAGGTAGAAGCCAAGGACGCCGCCCCGGCCCTGCCAGAAGGTCTCGCTCTCATAGATCGATTCGGGCTCGTAGCCGAAGCCGGTGAAGTAGGTGCGACTCGGGTCGACGTAGGTGCGCACCATATCGGCCATCTGCGATCGCCACTCCCCGAGCACCCGCATCCGGCAGAGATCGTCCGAGTTCCGACAGGGCGGCGGCTGGGCGGCCGGTCCAACTGCATTCGGCGTGGCGGCTGATTCGGGAACCTCTGCACCGAGTGGCGCTCGAGGTGCCCAGAGCGCGATGCCGACGAGCACCACAACGGCCGCTGCCGTGAAAACCAGCCTGCGTGCCACTCGTTGCCGGGCCAGCTGCGTGCCGTGGGCGACATCCAGTGCCGCTGGCAGCGCTGATCGAAGGTCGTAGGGGGTAGCGTTGGCCAGTTCTGCGGCCAGAACCTCGTCGTCCCGCCGTGCCGGTTCGGTATGGATGAGCTCTTCCTGGGCCGACCGAGCCAGACGCTTCACATCGGTTCCACTCAGGTTAAGGATGCTGGCGATCCGGAGGATCGGCAGATCAGCGAACCGCTCGAGGACAAGCGCCCGCCGCTGGCCGGGCTCGAGTGCCGCCAGCTCTCCCACGATCCCGTTGGCCCGGACCGGCCGGATGCCCGATCAATGAGCTCAAATCGGGCGCTTCGCCGCCGGGGGAGGTCAAGCTCTCCCGGCCGGGCATGCACCAGCCGGCGGAATGCCGCATCCTCGGCGTTTCCGACCAACGGCCATAGGTCGTAGAGCTGTGCCAGGCTGGCGTCGACAACGCTCTTGGCGATCTGAACATCTGCATGCAGCAGGTACGCGACGCCCTGCAACTTTGGGCGCTGGTCGGTGGCGAACATCGCAAAGCTGGCTTCGCGCGTAAGAGATGGCATCCGGGGGCTCCTTTGCTGAGGATAGTTGGGTGCCCGGACCGCGCTTGGTTGCTGGACTGGACCCGGTGATGCCTCCCGCCGCCTGCAATGATCTTGGGCATCAGCCAGAATTAAGCTGTGAAGGAGTTCCACCGCTACGTTGCAATCGGCGACTCCAGCACTGAGGGGTTGGAGGACCCGGACGGCCGCGGCGGCTATCGCGGCTGGGCCGACCGGCTCGCGGAGCACATCGCGGGCGCCCAGGAATCGCCGCTTGAGTACGCCAACCTCGCGATCCGAGGGTTACGGCTGGGCGAGATCAGGAACACCCAGTTCGACGCCGCCCTCGCCCTCGAGCCCGACCTCCTGACGATCTTCGGCGGTGTGAACGACGCCCTCGCGATCCGCTGTGACTTCGCCGCAATGCGTTCGGACTTCGTCGCGATGTTCAGTGAGGCGCGCGAACGAGGCATCACAGTGCTGACCTTCACCACGGTGCTACCGACCAGGATCAATCCGTTCGGTCGCCAGCTGCGCGGCAGGATCTTCATGCTGAACGACCTCATCCGGGAGATCGCCCAGTGCTTCGGCGTTCTCGTGGTGGACTTCGAGTTGTATCCGATCGCGGAGGATCCGCGGTTGTGGTTCGAGGACCGGCTTCACGGCAACGCGCTATGCCACGAGCTGATGGCTGCCGCGCTGGCCTGGCGGCTCGGCCTGGACGGCTTCGACGAATCCTGGGCTCAGGCGCTTCCCGATGAGCCGACCCGCCTGAGGGCGCGCCAGCAGATCACCGGTGACATCGATTGGGCCGTACGCTACTTCGCGCCTTGGCTCGGCAAGGGCATCCGACGCGTCCCGCCCGGAAACGGCGTCGAGCGAAAGCGCCCGATCCCGACCGTGATGCCGAAAGCAGCGGCCGACGGGCGAGCGTCGCTTGACATACCTAGCCGCTACCCAGTCTCACAGCGGCGCGGAGAGATTCGGTAGCGCTGCCGGGTTCGGCGGCGGGCTGAGCTCTTACGAGTCGGGAACGATGCCTGCCATATTTGGCAAGTAGACCTGTAAAGGGAGATCAACCCATAGCTCAGTCAGTAACAGGAGCAGGACGCCTGATTGAGCGGCGAGTTACCAGCTCGGACTTGGCGTACTCGCCAATCTGCTGCGTCGACAGCGCGTCGACCGCGGCGCCGATCCCTCCCCCGATCAGCGGGACTCGTCTGGTGAGGAGCAGGGTCATGCTCTTCCCGGTGACTCGAGTCCCCAGGTCCGCGACCACTTTTTCGGCTACCACCCGATCGAGCTCGGGATCGAACACCGGAGCCGTGGCGACGGCCATCGGCGAGGTCGGCAGATCGCCAATTGCAATGTGCTTGGCCACTTCCTCGCCGCCCATCAGGCACATCATGAGTGCCGTCCGGACCCGGTTGTCTGCCAAGTCATAACCGCGCAAGTGGGCGATCGCAGCGACCATCCGGATCTGAACCACCGCGACGCCGGTGAGATTGGCCGGTATTGCGACCGGCAGGGTGGCGATCCCGCCAAGATTGGTCGCGAAGCCTTGTGCCGAGGCCAGGCGCACGTGGAAGTCGATGAGCGACTGGATCGCATCATCGACCGCGCCACGGTGACGTTGCAGTTGCCGAACGGCGGCCGCCTTGGCACCTGGAAGAGCTCCCCGGCCGTCGATAGCGATCTCCAGGATCATGCGCAAGGCCCCGCCCGCTGCCTGAGGAGCCATCCCGACGGCGACCGGGCCGATGCTGCGGGCGATCATCCTTCCCACATCTTGCGCGCTGGGCATTCGGCCTCCACCGTCTCGTGCTCGTAAGAACGCGGATCGGGCACGAATGCGCACCCTTGAAACAAAGGGTACGTGTCGCGCCGGCACCACCACGGGCGCCGTACACCCGGGATCGCCCGGACGACGCCCTGACCCAGTTTGCAGCGGCGCCTGCCTCCCTGGCGGTTTTCGAACCTGAACGTTCGCTTCCGCAGAGTGACAGCAAGCGGCGCAGAGCAGAAGATGTGGCCATGCTGGGATCCCCGTTCGGTCACGAGCCGTCCTGGCCGCGAAACGATCTGATCGCAATATCTCGAGAGTTCAACCCAGATCTGGTCCTAGCCGCTTACAGCACTGGCGTTTTTCCGATGCCAGTGCGAATCGGCGTCATGGGCTGGTATTCGCCGCTGAAGCGCGCGACCATTCCGCTGGACGGACTGCGGGTGTCCCGTTCACTGCGCAAAATGCGGCCCCGGTACGAAATTCGGGTTGATTGCGATTTTGAGGCCGTCCTGGAGGGCTGCGCAGATCGCAGCCGGCCCGGCGGCTGGATCGATAACCGGATCCGACGGGTATACGGGCAGTTGCACCGAAGCGGCTGGGTGCACACAGTCGAGGCGTGGACGCCCGACGGGCAGCTGGCTGGCGGTCTCTACGGGGTGAGCGTCGGCGGCCTGTTCGCCGGCGAGTCGATGTTTCATCGTGCAGACATCGGCCGCGACTCGTCAAAGGTCGCGCTGGTTGCTCTGGTTGATTTCCTCCGAACAGCGGGCGGCGACGACCGGCTGCTCGATGTGCAGTGGCAAACGCCACACCTTGCCTCGCTTGGCGCGATCGAGGTGACGCGGCCTGAGTATCTAGCCAAGCTGGATCGTGCCATTCCGTTACCCGCGCCGGACTGGTCAGCCCTGGCGACGCATCACTAATGTTTGCCAGCGGCTGACCAAGGCTGCGTCTGAAAGCGCGATCGTGTGAGCGGACAGAATAGGTTCCATGCCGGAAATGCCGGAGGTAGAGTCACTCGCGCAGTTCCTGACCCAGAAGTGTGTCGGTCGCGTCATCGCCCGGATCGACCTCGTAGCCTTCAGCGCTCTGAAGACCTATTCGCCACCCCTGTCGGCACTGATTGGCCTCGAAGTTGAAGCAGTTCACCGGCACGGCAAGTTCCTCGAAATCTCGGCCCAGGGACTGCACCTGGTGTTCCATCTGGCAAGGGCCGGCTGGCTGCGATGGCGGGATTCGCTTCCGGATGCGCCACCCAAACCGGGACGCGGACCATTGGCGATGCGTCTGCGGCTGGACGACGGATCTGGTTTCGACCTCACCGAGGCCGGGACCCAGCGCAAGCTCGCTGTCTACGTCGTCGACGATCCGATGTCCATCCCGATGGTTGCAACCCTGGGGCCGGACCCACTGGCCGACGACTTCGACGAGGCCACGTTGGCAGCTTTGCTCAAGGAGGCGGGCCGGGCTCAGCTCAAAGGGGTACTGAAGGATCAGCGCACGATCGCCGGGATCGGCAATGCCTATTCCGACGAGATCCTGCACGCGGCGAAGCTGAGCCCGTTCAAGCCGGCCAACTCTTTGACCGACGACGAGCTGGCTGTGCTGTTGCGAGCAGTCAAGGAGGAGCTTGCCAGCGCGATCTTGCGGGCAGAGGGACTTGCCGCCGCAGATCTGAAAAGCGAGAAGAAATCCGGGCTACGGGTACATGGCCGCAAGGGTGAGAAGTGTGATGTCTGCGGTGACACGATTGCCGAGGTGTCGTTCGCTGACTCCTCGCTGCAGTACTGCCCAACCTGTCAGACCGGCGGCAAGAAACTCGCCGACCGGCGCCTCTCCAAGCTGCTGAAGTGACGATGGCCGGTCAGAGCCAGTCCCACGCTGAGCTGTTCGCCAGTCTGTGCGAAGAGTTTGCCGGAACCCTCGGAGTCACCCTGCCCGACAGCGGTCGCGGCTTCGGCTCATCGGCACTCAAGATCAACAACTCGATCTTCGCCATGCTGGTCAATGATCGGCTGGTGGTGAAGCTTCCTCGTACTCGGGTGAGCGAGTTGATCGAGGCTGGTACGGGAGAGCCGTTCGACGCAGGCAAGGGCAAGCCGATGAAGGAATGGGTGAGCCTGGTTGGTGACGAGGACACCTGCCGGAGGCTGGTCGCCGAGGCGCTGGCATTCGTACGGCGCTGACAGCGGTTATCGTGATGCCATGCTGTTCGACGACGTCCCGAGCGTCGGCCCTTCCGAGGTGTCGGCCAAGATCAGCGACGGCTGGACGCTGGTCGATGTACGTACCGATGATGAATGGGCGATGGGGCAGATCGCTGGTTCGATGCACATCCCGATGGACCAGCTCGTCGAGCGGCTCGATGAATTGGGCGATCAGGTCGTCTGCATTTGCGCCGTCGGCGCGCGATCGGCCCGCGTGGCCCAGTATCTGAACGCCCAAGGCCGGGAAGCTGTCAACCTCGACGGCGGCATCTACGCCTGGGCCGAGGCTGGCTTGCCCCTCCAGACGTGACTTGGCGATGCGGGTGAGCAGGAAGGCCGATGGCCACCTGACGATGCCCGTGGCTGCTGGCCGTTAAAGGCGTTCACGCTCCGCCAGTTGTACGAATGCATTGAGTTCGCCTCGAAAGCTGCCTCTGTACGACCCGATCGCCCAGATCCTCCCTGACATCGCAGGAATGATGCCCTCCGTCCAAAACTCTTGGGTGAGCCGAGTCCCTCCGTCCTGGTCCTCGAAGGTCGCCTGCGTGACCCCGCGAAGCAACCAGCCGCCGAAACGTGTCTTGACAAGGCGCGGCCGCTCCGCCTCAAGGACTTCGGTAGGGCTGCGCAACCGGCCGAACCATACGGTGTAACGAGTCCCTGCAACGTCGGATGGCCCAGTGACGTCCGTGACCCGCGTCAGCCCTTCGGTCCACTCGTGCGCTCGATCGAGGTCATTCCATAGAGCGAAGACGTGTTCGGGCGGTGCTTTGACGTGAACAACAAAGCGGTAGTGACCCATGTCGGCAGTGTAGGTAGCCGGACGTCTTCTTTTGCTTGGCGAATCGGTCGATCGCTCAGCTGCGGTGTTAGCTTGGAGTCCGTCAACCTTCGGGAGCTCACACCTCATGGTGGGCTGAGAGGGCGGAGTGCGCTGAGGCACGAACCTCGGGTGCGGGTCCGCCGACCGACCGAACCTGACCGGGTAATGCCGGCGTAGGGAGTCGTCATGTCTGTTACCTCAACACCAGTTCCAGCCGCGCCAGCATCCGATCTGGGCCGTGAGGCGCCACTCACCCTCACCACTGAGCCGCCCCGCCCGCTGAGGTTCGGCGACCAGCTTGCGATGTGGGCCAATCTCGGGATCAGTCTTTTTGGTCCACTGACCGGAGCTCTCGTCGTGGCCACGACCGGCTCTGTCGTGCTCGCCATTGCTGCAATCCTGGTCGGCTGCACCCTTGGTGCGGTCTTGCTCGGCGCATCAGCGGTCTTCGGAGCCGCGACCGGTGCGCCGGCGATGGTGTCGATTCGTGGTCTGGTCGGCCGTCGCGGCTCGGTTGTCCCCACCGCGCTCAACATCGCCCAGAACATCGGCTGGGCAACGATGGAGATTCTGGTCATCTCGACGGCGGCGGTTGCGATTTTGGGCAGCGCCTGGCGGTGGCCCTTCGTGATCTTGGCAGGTGCACTGTCAACCACTATGGCCGTCCGGCCGCTCGGCAGCGTACGACTGCTGCGCAAGATCATGGTCTGGCTGGTGCTGGCTGCTTCGGTGTTTCTCTTCGTCCAGGTACTGCTGCAACCGAGGCAGCCGATCCCTCAGGACGCCGTGCTCGGCTTCTGGCCGGCCGTGGACCTTGCCGTCGCCGGCGTGGTTTCCTTCGCACCGCTGGCCGCCGACTACAGTCGCCACTCCCAAACCAAGCGTGCTGCCTTCTGGGGAGCATCGCTGGGCTACGGGCTGGCGGCGATCGCCTACTACGCCCTGGGTGTCTTCGCAGTCGCCCACCTCGGTGCCAGTGACGTGATTGCCGCCCTCGTCACCCTCCCCGCCGGCGCCATCGCCCTGGCGATCTTGCTGGTGGACGAAGTTGACGAGGCGTTCGCCAACATCTACTCCACGACCATGTCGGTACAGAACCTGCTGCCGAACCTCGACCGGCGGATTGTGGCGGTGATCATCGGTGCGATCGCGACGCTATTGGCCGGGTTGCTGAACTTCAGCCAGTACCAGTCGTTCCTGTTCTTGATCGGCTCGGTCTTCGTGCCGCTGTTTGCCGTCGCTGCCGCGGACTTCTTCCTCGTACGCTCCCAGCAATGGGATGTGTCCGCCGGATCCCCACTGCGAATCGCGCCGGTGGCCGCCTGGGCCTGCGGGTTCGCCGCCTACCAGCTGGTCTACCCCGGCACGGTCCCCGGCTGGGCTGATTTCTGGACCTGGGTGGCAGCGTCGATCGGCTTCACCCCGCCCGGCTGGTTGGGATCCTCGGTTGCTGCGATCCTGGTCGGCGGCGTTGCAATGGTGATCTTCGGACGGCTGGCTGGAAGGAGTGCAGCCGCGGCGACAGGCTCACGGCCCGGTCACTCCGGCTGATTGTCTGCGGTCCCGCCGATCTGGAAGGGTGTGGTCACGCCGTCGTACATCAGATGCGCGACCATGCCGTCGGCGGCGTGCTTCAAATCGTGGCAGTGGTCCATCCACAGTCCCGGATTCTTGGCCACGAATGCGATGTCGAACGTCTCGTTATCCCGCACATTGAGCGAATCCACCCACCACGGGCTGCCCGTTGCCGGGACACCGTTGCGTGCCAGAACCACCGCGTGATGTCCGTGGAGGTGCATTGGGTGGACATCGCCGCTGTGGTTGTCGATCCGCATAGTGACGACATCGCCTTCACGCACGAGGTACATCGGAACGTTCGGGTAAAGGTGACCGTTGATGGTCCACCACAGCCCAGGCCGGCCCTCCACAAAGCCAGGTCTACGCCCGATCGAGTAGTCGAACCGCCGGTCAGCTTTAGCCGGGTCGAAGCCCAGACCGTGCGGATCTGGCGAGCCGTAGTCGAGCAGATTCAGATCGTCGGCGGGTTGCGGTGGCGGCGCGATGTCGCCATCGCCCAAGATAACCGCGGTTCCCTTCGATACCTGGATCCGTACCGGACTGCCGTCGCTCGGCATGGTGACCCCGAGATCGGCCCGAGCGCCGCCGGTCAGCGTCACCGATTGGTTGGTCACCTCGCCCGGCTGATTGACCTCGTGCCCGTCCAGCGCCAGCAGCTTGTACGGCGCGCTGGCCCACGCTTCGATCGAGCCGTTGTCGGTGTTGACCACGCGCACCCGGACCCGCTGGCCCGCCTTGGCGGGAACCCGGAGATCTCCCGGCACTCCGTTGATGGTCTTGATTCCGCCATACGTGTGGGCCGTCGCCAGCACGTCCGCACTACCCGGCTGGCCACCTTTCGGCAGTACGACTAGGGTCCCGAACAACCCGCCGATCACCTGCTCGTTGGCGACCTGATGCGAGTGATACCAGTACGTACCGATCTGGTCCGCGGAGAAGCGATAGGTGAACTCTGCCGCCACCGGCACCTCGTCCTGAGTGACGCCGGCGACGCCATCCATGGCGGCCGGCACGTCATAGCCATGCCAGTGCAGGGTGATCCCCGCCTGGACCGACGCGTTGCGCAGACGCACCTCGATCAGCTCGCCTTGATGAGCGGTGATGGTTGGACCCGGTGACGTGCCATTCAGCGTGTAACCGTCAACGGACTTGCCGCCGATGGTCAGCGTTGCCTGGGCAGCGACCAGATCAACCCGGACGTCCGCCGCGCGCGCTTCATCGGCTGTGAAGTCCACCACGCTGCGGGCATCGGGCACAGTTCCGTCGTGGTGATCGGAACTGTGCTCATGACCTGCGCCGGGGCCACCGCCCAAGTCCAGATAGCCCATGTCCATCGCTGTATAGCTCTTGGGCACCAGACTGTCCTGCCACAACCAGGCGAGCGGAGAGAGAATTGCCACGCTCGCCAGGATGGGGAGTAGGACCCGCAGTCGCTTACGGGTGACCACGGTGACCTGACCTAGCTACCGAGCCAGTCAACTCAGGAGACGGGGACCGTCTCCGTCGGCTCGGCTTCCTCGGCCTGAGCGGCCTTGTCAGCCACCGCCCTCTTGACCCGCATGCCTGCCATGACCGCGGCAGCGAACAGGATCAATGCATTGAGGCCGTGCAGCCAGCCGAGGCCCGCGAGCTCGTGGGCGAACAAACCGAGCGCCACCTGGAGCACGGTCAACCCGAAGACGATCAGGGCCCACTTGATACCACCGGGAATTTTGGCGAAGAAGGAGAAGATCAGGAAGAGCAGCGCAATCAGGGGAATGACGAATATTCCCGTAGTTAGGTGAGTTAAGAAGCCAGCGTAGCCACCCAACCCGGGTCCGGGTTCGCTGGACTGATCCAGGGTTCCCCCACGCTCGACCCACTTGATCAAGCCGAACATGCCGTACGCGATGGCAGCTGCCTGGATTGCCACGCCTGCCGCAATCAAGTACGCGAAAACCCGATAGACCTGCTTCATTGTGGAGAACCCCTAACGGTGAACACTGAAAAAATCCCCTACATTACAGGATGACTGAAATACAAGAGATCCGCAGGTCAATTGTTATACAAGGTGATGAAAATTCAAGTAATCGTCGTAGATACAGCGGTTTCTTGTGCGTTCCGCCGAACGCGGATCCCGGCAGTGACCGCTATCCCGAAGAGCACCAGCGCCACCATCCCATGCAACCAACCGAGGCCGGCCAGCGCGTGTGCGAAGCCGGCGAGCAAGGTTTGCACGATGACCGCAAGAAACAGGAACAGGGCCCAACGAATCCCGCCCGGCACCTTGGCGAAGAAGGACAGAACCAATAGCAGCAACGCCGCTACCGGGATGACGTAGTAGCCGATCATCACGTGAACGAGGAAGCCGAGACCGCCGCCGACGTTTGAGTCCTCCGCCTCGAATGCCGCCTGGTCCAGGGTGCCGCCACCCTCTACCCAGTTGAACAGGCCGAAGACTCCATAGGCGATGGCCCCGGCCTGAACGACAACCAGAGCCGCGATGATGTACGCGAGCGCACGGTAGACGTTCTTCATGGCGATCCCCGGTGCATCGAGTCACCCCCCGTTCATAAGGATCGCCGATCCAGACTGACCGCGCAGCCGAAATGCGCATTAGTCACGGCTGATCGGGCAGGACATGCAGCGCGGGCCACCACGACCAGTGCTGAGTTCGGAGCCAGGGATGGTGATCACCTCAACGCCGGCGGCTTCCAACCGAGCGTTGGTCTCGGTGTTGCGTTCATAGGCGACCGCAACCTTCGGAGCGAGAGCGAGGGTGTTGTTCCCGTCGTCCCACTGCTCCCGCTCGGCGGTCACCGGATCTAGTCCGGTATCGATCACCTGGAGCTCATCAATGCCCATCGCCTCGGCAGCAGCGTCGAGGAAGGGTCGCACGCCTCCGATCGCGAGGTCGCCGTCACCGCTGCGCCGGACCGGCAGCGCCACCAGCCGGTGAGCCACGTTCGGATACATCACGACGGCGTCGGTGTCCACCATTGTGCAGATGGTGTCGAGGTGCATCGTTGCCCGGTTTTGGTCGATCGGCACCGCGAGGACGCTGTGCACCAGCTTTAGATCGAATGCGGTACGGGCGAACCGCTCTACACCCGCGGCCGTGGTGCGCTGGCCTACACCGATAGCGAGCACACCGTCGGCAAGGGCCAACACATCTCCACCCTCCAGGTGTTCGCAGTTCCAGCCATGGATCCGTTCGGTGCCCGCGAAGCGAGGATGAAAGGTGTAGATCAACTCCGTCAGCTGCGTCTCCCGCCGCCGCGCCGGCATTGCCAGGGAAGCGATGGTCACCCGATCCCCCAGCCAGACACTGGAGTCCCGGGTGAACAACAGATTGGGCAACGGGTCGATCAGGAAGTCGTCCGGGGCGCGCAGTGCGGTTACCAGACCGGTAAAGAGAACCTCGTCGTTGCGCAGCCCGGCTATCAGGATCTGCGAAAGATCGTCCGGACTCAGTTCGGCGAGGTGATCACGCAGCTGCCGGCGCAGCTGGTCGCCGAGTTTGAGATCGGTGGTGGTCAGCTCGATTGCCTGATCCCGCGCCGCCGACTCGGACAGCGCCTCAACCAGCAGCTCGCTGACATAGAGCACCTCCACACCCCGGTCGCGCAGGGCCCGCGCGAACGCATCGTGCTCCTCCTGGGCCCGGTCCACCCAGGGCAGCCCGTCGAACAGCAGCGCGTCATTGTTCCGCGGCGTCAGCCGGCGCAGCTCGTTTCCTGGCCGGTGTAGCAACACCGTACGGAGCCGGCCGACCTCGGAGCGCACGCCATACATGAGCGTTGAGCGTAATGTTCGCCGCTCTGCCCCACACGTATCAGGTCAGAACGGCTGATTGGGCGAGAGCACGAAGGGCCGTCCTGCCCCGGCACGATGGCTACCCTAGGCCGTGTGACTTCAGCCCTGTCGGGGGTCGTCTGCGTCATCCCGGCAAAGGATGAGCAGGACCGGATCGCGGCGACGGTGGCGGCAGCTGCCAAACTCTCCGGAGTCCAGCTGGTGATCGTCTGTGACGACGGCAGCAAGGACAGCACCGCGTCGCATGCGGCTGCGGCTGGAGCCATCGTGGTTTCGCATAGTCGCAACCGGGGCAAGGCGGCTGCCGTGGAATCCGGGGTCAACGCCCTCGGAGTGCTGGAGTCGCGCGACGACCGGCCAGAGGTCGGCACACTGCTCCTGCTGGATGCCGACCTGGGCGAGTCGGCCGCGAACTGTGTCCCCCTGATCGAGCCAGTGGTGTCCGGCGAGGCCGATTTGACCATTGCCGTGCTCCCCGTGCAGCGTATGGCGGACGGAAGCGCGCCGGGTGGGTTCGGGCTGGTGATGAGCACGGCGGCCCGTGGCATCGCGGAGCTGACCGGCTGGACGCCCAGGGCGCCGCTGTCGGGCCAGCGATGCATCACTCGCCGGGCCTTCGAACTGGCCAGTCCGCTGGCCGCTGGCTGGGGTATGGAAGTGGGTATGACAATCGACGTGCTGCGAGCGGGACTCCGGGTCCAAGAGGTCGATGTCGATCTTCGACACCGCCCGACCGGCAGCGACCTGGGCTCCCAAGTGCATCGGGCCAGGCAGCTTCGCGACGTCACCCGAGCCCTGGCTTCCCGGGGGCTGGTTTCGGCAGGGATGAAGGAGCTCAAGGAGACCGGCGGCGTGCCAGGACTGCTCAGGCGGCTTCGGCGATGACGACGCAGGCACGCCACCATGGCCGATCCGGGGTCGAGCAGCTGGAGCCGGTCTACCGGCCGAACGTCTGGCACCGAAACCACCGCTACGCTTTGGCCGGCATCGTCGGCGCCACGGCTCTAACTGTGCTCACCGGGGCGCTCGGCCCCTCTGCCGTCGCCTTGAGACTTGGGCCGCGCAAGTCGTACCTTCCGCCCTGGTATCTCCCGTCGGGCATCGTCGAACCGAACGAATGGGTCGTTTCGATCATGATCTGGTCGGCGATCATCGTCGGAGCGCTGGGCTTGTGGATCGGCATGCGCGCCCTCACCGATGGCTGGAAACCAAACCCCCGCAAAATTTTCGGGCTCGGCGCTGCGCTGAGCCTGATCACTGTCCTGGCGCCCCCGCTGACCTCGGCTGACGTGCTGATGTACGCCGCGTACGGCAGACTGCAGGTGATCGGACGGGATCCGTACGAGATCACCCCAGCTGAGATCTTCCGTGGCCAGTACGACCCGGTGTTGCGCTGGACCGAACGGCCGTGGCAGGACACCCCAAGCGTGTACGGGCCGATCACCTCGTTCCTCCAGTGGTCGGCCAACCGCTTGGGCGGGGAGAATATGCACGACATCATCTTCTGGCTGCAGATCTTTGCCGTCGTGCCGTTCATCCTGGCCTGCGCGGGCATTGTGCTGCTGGCCCACGGTGATCGGGGCCGGCAGGCCCGGGCAGCGCTGTTCACCATGGCAAACCCGATGCTGATCTGGGCCGTAGTCGCCGGTGCGCACAACGAAGCACTGTCAGTGATGTTCGCAGTCGGCGGGTTTTTGTTCATCAGGAAGAACCCGTTCCTTGCCGGCATCGGCATCGGATTGGCCGGCTGCGCCAAGATCAGTATCGGCATCTGGGGACTGGCCATGCTGTGGGCCTATCGGCGAGAACCCAGGAAGGCGCTCCTGCTCTGTATCGGGACGGTCATCCCGATGGGCCTCTGCTACGTGGTCTGGCAGCCGACCGCCTTCTTTCAGGCCGTGCGCAACGGCGGCTATGTGAGCGTCGGCTCCTGGGCCAACCCGGTGTTCCGTTTCCTTGATCTCTTTATGGAGGGCAGCCAGGCCAAGATCGTTGTCGGCGTGATCTCCTACGCCGGATTGTTCGTGATCGCGTGGATGCTGTCCCAGGTTGTGCCGTGGAGCCCCGCACCAGGACTGCCCAGCGGCGTTGACCCGCAGAGCGATTCGCTGACGATTGCCATCCGGACCGCGCTGGTGCTCTCCGCCGCCTGGCTGATCACTGCCATGTACACGCTGTCCTGGTACGACCTGATTGCCTGGATGCCGCTTGCGTTGGTGGCGGCCAGCAAGCTGGATCGGATCATGTTGCTGCGGGCGGCTGCGCTCTCCCTCGCATATGTGCCCGGTCGCGCCATCGAGCTCGGTACGGCGCTTGACTTCGCCGCGCTACGGATTCGCGACACGATGTCACCGATTATCCAGGTCGCCGTGCTCGTGGCTGTCGTGCTGTGGTGGAAGAAACCGGATCGCGATGAACTTTTCCCGCTTCGGCCCAAGGCGGAACTTGCGGAACCTAAGCCTCTGGTCGGGACCGAGTATCGCCGTACTACTTGAAACCCGTTGCGCGGCCGCAGCGGCCACTGTTTGATGAGCGTCATCCGAGGCTTCGACCCGGCTACATGTCAGACGTGCGGCTGGCAGCCCGAGCCCTTCACCGCTGACAGCTGGCGCCACGTCTCTGTCTATGGCGGTAGCGACTTGGGCCGAACGCGCGCTTATGGCGTGGCGGCCAGGTAGGCATCAATCTCCGACTTCAACCGCCGTTTGCCTGCATCGTCCAGGAACGATGCCTGGACTGCGGTTCGGGCAAGATCGGCAATGCCCGCTTCGTCGAGGCCCAGCAACCGGGCGGCGATGGCGTACTCGTTGTTAAGCGTGGTTGCGAACATCGGAGGGTCGTCGGAATTGACGGTGACTCGTACGCCGGCGGCAACCAGCTCACGAATCGGGTGAGAGTCAAGATCGGCTACGACCTTAAGGGCAACGTTCGAGGTGGGGCACACGTCCAAGGTGATCCCGTGCTCCACAAGATGATCAAGAAGCGACCGATCCTGCACTGCGCTGATGCCGTGCTCGATCCGCTCGGCACCAAGATCACGAATGGCATCCCAGATGGTTTGCGGGCCTGTGGTTTCCCCGGCATGCGGCACACTGTGCAGACCGGCGGCACGGGCCCGGTCGACGTACGGTTTGAACATCGGCCGCGGAAAGCCTCGCTCGGCGCCGCCGATGCCGAAGCCCACCAAGCCGGGCACATCCTGATCACAAGCTATTGACGCCGTGACCTCAGCGGCTGGAATGCCGAAGTCCGCCGGAATGTCGAAGATCCAGCGCAGCTCGATCCCATGATCACGAGCCGCGGCCAGCCGAGCATCCTCGATTGCCTCGAGGAACGCTTCGGCGGGCAGCTCTTCGCTGACAGAGATGTACGGCGTAACCGTCAACTCGGCGTACCGGATGTTCTGTCTGGCCATCTCCGTCGCGACCTCGTAGGTAAGCAGACGGACGTCCTCCGCGGTCTTGATCAAGTCAACGACTGACAGGTAAATCGTGATGAAGTGGGCGAAATCATTGAAGACGAAGAACCGAACAAGATCATTGGGGTCACTTGGCACCTTTCCCGGATGCCGCTCGGCCAGCTGGGCCACGATCCGCGGTGAAGCTGAGCCGACTTGGTGGACGTGCAGCTCGGCTTTGGGCAGCCCGGCGATGAACGCCTCCAGGCTGCTCAACGCCCCAACTCGAGACGGCGGGCCGAAGCTTCCTGCTGCGCCATTCGGGGGAGGGGCAGCGACACCTGCCCGAGCAGCATGGTGCCGAGCGCCATGTGGCGTACGGCAGAGTCCGGTGAGTCACTCCGCATGTTCGCCACCTCCCGGTCTGCGATCACCTGATGTGTCAAGGTTTGCATTATCCGCAGCCGACTGGTGGTCGCGGGATAGCCTTTCTCGGTGCTCGTATCCGCGCCGGCGACATATGGCTACTTCGGCCCAGCCGGGACCTTCTCGCACCAGGCTTTGCTGACGTTGCCAACTCTGGAGAGCGAGCCGATCCCGTATGCAACCGTCGGTCAGGCCCTCGACGCCGTACGTGCCGGCGAGGTATCCGGCGCGTTGGTGCCGATCGAGAACTCCGTTGAAGGCGGAGTGACAGCGACTCTGGACAACCTGACTTATGGCGAACGGCTGGTGATCATCCGCGAGGTGCTGCTGCCCGTACAGTTCACGCTCTTCGGCCGGCCGGGCAGTCGTCTTGATCAGGTACGCAATGTGCTGACCCATCCGCATGCCGCCGCGCAATGTAGGGACTGGCTGGCGATCAACCTTCCCCAAGCTTTGGTGACCGAGTCCGGATCGACTGCGGGTGCTGCGGAGGAAGTGGCCAATCCAGATTCCCGTTTCGACGCCGCGATCTGCGCCAAGATCGCCGGCGAAAAGTTCGGCTTGGAGCCCCTGGCCGACCAGATCGCCGACAATCCTGATGCGGTCACCCGGTTCGTCCTCATCACCAAGCCCGGCCACGTCGGGTCGCCGACCGGAGCCGACAAGACCACCATGGTCCTGTTCATGCGCGAAGACCATCCGGGCGCCCTCTTGGAGATCCTTGAGCAATTCGCAAGCCGGGGCGTCAACTTGTGCCGCATCGAGTCACGGCCGACCAAGCGCACACTCGGGGACTACTGCTTCTCGATCGACGCAGAAGGCCACATCACCGACGCACGGCTGGCTGAGGCCATGATGGGCTTGCATCGGATCTGTGCCGACGTGGTATTCCTCGGCAGCTACCCCCGCGCGGATGGCACCGAGCCGCATATCCAGCCCGGAACCTCCAACGCGGATTACTCGGCGGCCGCCGCCTGGCTCCAGCAGCTCCAGGGTTGACCGGCGCTTGCCCCGGGCGGCTCAAAGTCGCGGAGTTGCCGGGTCGTCACGGTCGCGGAGTTGCCGGGTCGTCAGGGTCGCGGTTGCCGGGTCGTCAGGGTTGCGGAGTTGCCGGGTCGTCAGGGTCGCGGAGTGGTGTCAATGGGTCGCGGAGTGGGGGCCGACCGCGGCCTCTGAGTTGGGGGCGGCGCCGTCGGAGTTCGGGGCGGCCGCCGAAGCGGCTGGCATCTCCTGAGTCAAGGTCGCAGCTGTAGGAGCTGCTGACAATTCGCGGCGGGTGGGTCGCGGAAGTCGGAGCAGCAGGGCACCTGGCTGCACCTCGGCCAGCATGGATCGGCATTCACCCACTGTGTCGCCGTCCATCTGGTAGTGGTCCGGCGGATCCACCGTGATCTTGACCCGCTGACCAGTGAGCCGATCCAGTTGATCATCGGGCCGTTCCTTGCGGATCAGCACCCGTGTGGTCAACCGCACCCAATCTCGGAGCCTACGGGGCGAGGCGATGATGACGTCGAGTTGACCGTCGTCGGCTCTGGCATCCGGAATCAGCGGAATGTTGGCCTGCAGATAGCCAACATTTCCGATCACGATCACATGCGCACGTCGCGCTACTGGCTCCCCGTCATCAACCTCGATAGTCGTCTGCAGCGCCGGATGCCTGGCGTTTCGTGCGGCGGACACGAAGTACGCGGCCGATCCGACCGCTTTCTTTAAATCTTGGTTGGTGCCCTGCATGATCACGGCGTCCAGCCCGATGCCGGCCATCACAGCGAAATGATCACTGGCCACATCGTCGAGGGTGACCTTGACCAGATCGATCGGCTTTTCAAGGCCATCCAGGGCGACATTGAGTGCCGCCGCCTCGTCAAGGGGGACGCCAAGGTTGCGGGCGAGCAGGTTCCCGGTCCCGGCTGGGATCAGGCCAAGCGGGATACCGGTGCCCGCTAGCGCGGAGCAGACCACGCGGACCGTGCCGTCGCCCCCGGCGACCAGGACGAGGTCGACCTTCTGCTCGATCGCCCGGCTTGCCATCGCGCGGCCGGTGTCCTCCACAGTGGTCTCCAGCCACAAAGGTGGCTGCCAACCCCGGGTCTTCAGCTCATAGCTGACGTGACGCCGAAAGGTCACCCAATCGGTGACTCGGGCAGGGTTGTAGATCACCGCACAGCGCTTCCGATCTGCGGCTCTGATCGACGAAGGGGCCTTGCTGCGGACAAGCTGGGTGACCAGCTCGTGTGGGACCGGCACCTGAACACCGGCCACCACAAGCGACGAGGAGGCAACGAAGGCTCCCAGCAATGCGCCGCCGACGATGTCCGACACATAGTGCGAACCGCTCAGCCAGCGGTCCACCGCAACCGCAATCACGACCGCGCCGCCGCCGACTGCCCACATCAGGCGACGGCGCAGTCGCTGCCGAGTTACGGCAAAGACAGCACCGATGGCGATGGTCGAGGCGACGATCGCGACCATGTGACCAGAGGGATAGGCATAGCCGGTGGAGGTCATCAGGTCGAGGGAAGCTTCTGGCCGCTCTCGTGCAAACAGGACCTTCAACAGACTGGAGCCGCCCCAACCCAGCGGAACGATGAGGAAGAGCGCAATGGCCAGCTGGCGCAGCCTATGGTGAAAAGCCCAAGTGCCTACACCGGCTAGGGCGGCGTACACCAAGCCTGGCCAGGTGAGCAGAGCAAAGGCGGCGACGATCTCGGCCGTCGGTGACTCAGGGTCGAGCGGTGGGGCGAGCAAGCGCTGATCCAAGGCTGCGAGCGGCGGCCAGGAGAAGGCCAGCCACGTCCACAGGACGAACGCCACCAGCAGCCCGACGACCAGAACGATCGTCGACCGGTTTGGTGGTCGTCGAATCATGGTGGGCATCATTCCATCGCCGCTGCCGTTGCGCGGCTGATCAAGGTTACTGGCAGGTGTGGATCAATTCACGCTTCATCAAAAAGTGGATCGGTAGGCTGACTGGGTGATCGACGTCAAGCTGCTTCGCAGCAACCCCGACCTCGTCCGTGCCTCACAGCGCGCCCGGGGAGAGTCGGAGTCGCTGGTGGACGACCTGTTAGCAGCAGACGAGGCACGGCGCAACGCGATAGCGCAGTACGAGGAGTTGCGGGCCGAGCAGAAGGAACTGGGCAAGCGAGTAGCCAGAGCCGCCGGCGAGGATCGGCGGGCGCTGCTGGAGCGGACGAAGGAGCTTGCCGACCTCGTCAAGAAGGCCGACGCCACCCGCGCTGAAGTGACCGCGGCCTTCGAGAACATGCTCAAACTGGTCGGCAATATCGTCGCCGATGGCGTCCCAGTGGGCGGTGAGGACGACTATGTCGTGCATGAAACCCATGGTCGGCCCCGGGACTTCGAGGCCGAGGGGTTCGTTCCCAAAGATCACCTCGAGCTGGGCCACCTGCTTGGCGCCATCGACGTCGAGCGGGGCGCCAAGGTCTCCGGCAGCCGCTTCTACTACCTGACCGGTCAAGGGGCCGAGCTTGAGCTGGCATTGATCAACTTCTCGATGAGCTTCGCAAGAAAGAACGGGTTCCAGCCAATCCTGCCGCCGGCGCTGGTCAAGCCTCGGGCTATGGAGGGCACCGGGTTTCTCGGTCAGGCCGCCTCGGATGTCTACCACCTGGCTGAAGATGATCTTTATCTGGTCGGCACGGCGGAGGTCCCGCTTGCCGCGTACCACTCCGACGAGATTTTGGATCCAGCGTTGCTTCCGCTGCCCTATGTCGGATATAGCCCTAGCTATCGGCGGGAGGCCGGCTCGCACGGCAAGGACACCAGAGGCATCTTCCGGGTGCACTGGTTCGACAAAGTGGAAATGTTCGTCTTCTGTGCCCCGCAGGATTCCCACGGCGAGCACCAGAAGCTGCTGGCCTGTGAGCGGGACTTCTTGAGCGCCTTGGAAATCCCGTTCCAGGTGCTGGAGGTGGCTAGTGGCGATCTTGGTCTGAGCGCTGCCCGCAAGTACGACTGCTACGGCTGGCTGCCCACTCAGCAGCGTTACCGCGAGGTCACCTCGACCTCGAACTGCACCGAGTTTCAGGCTCGCCGGCTGAATATCCGGGCCAGGTTCCCCGACGGGCTCGGGCCGGTAGCGACCCTCAACGGAACACTCTGCGCGATGACTCGGACCATCATTATGATCTTGGAGAACCATCAGCAGGCCGACGGCACCGTGCGGATCCCGGCAGCCTTGCAGCCTTTCCTGGGCCGGGAAGCCCTTCGGCCGGTCGGTGCGGAAGTCTGATCGCGGGTCCCGGATGAGATCCCCCGAACCAGTTTGGCGACCCCGGATGGTCGCACTGGACATTGACGGCACGATTGTCGATCTTGACGGCGCGCTGCCGGAGGCGGTACGCAAAGCCGTTGGCATGGTGCTGGATGCCGGCGTGCCGGTTGTTCTGGCGACTGGGCGCTCCTGGCACGGTACCCGGCCGGTCTTCGATGAACTCGGCCTGCCTCCCGGGCCGTCGGTTTGTTCCAATGGTGCGGTGATCGTGTCCTATCCGCCACAGCAAATCCAGAAGGCGATAACCTTCGACCCGCGATCGGTGATCAAGAAGGTGGTCGAGTTCGCGCCTGGGACGCTGATCGCTGTCGAGGAGATCGGCCGCGGTTACCGCCTCAATGATCATTTCCCTGGTGGCGATCTGACCGGTGAGATGATCGTCGAAAGCATCGAGCAGCTCAGCTCGCGGCCGGTGACCCGGATCATCCTTCGCGATCCCAGCGCCTCGGAGGAGGACTTCACGAAACTGGCCAGGCATCTTGGCCTGAAAGGCGTGAGCTACTTCGTCGGCTGGAGTGCCTGGCTGGATATAGCGCCGCTTGGAGTAAACAAAGCCTCCGGGTTGCAGGAGGTTGCTGATGATCTTGGGATCGACGCGGCCGATGTGTTGGCATTTGGTGACGGGCGCAACGACATCGAAATGCTGCGCTGGGCCGGCAGGGGAGTGGCGGTCGGAGACGCCCCCGAGGAGGTGCAGCAGGTCGCCGATGTGGTTACCGACACGTTTGCCGACGGAGGCCCGGTGGCCGAGCTGTTGCACTGGTTTGACTGATTGTCCCGTCGACGCAGCGAGCGGTCAGCTGGCTCCGGCGAATTCGAATCGAGTCGGATCATTGGTGATGCTGGTCCAGGCGAGGCTCGCCGTGGAGCGAGGGCCCATATCCCGGCGGTATAGGTCGCCGTCGGCGGCGCATAACCGTAGTTTGCCTTCGAATCCGCGGCCAGACGCTTGGCCTCCGCCAGCCCAGGTATGCGCCACCCGGCCCGGCCTTCGACAATGACAGCCGCCATAGGGTCAGGTAGGTGGACCACCACCTCGGGATGTGTTCTGAGATTTCGCTGGTGAATGGCTGCCGGCGAGCCGCCGAAGTACCAGACGTCATCAACCCATAAGCCGTCGACCGGAACCACGTGCGGTCGGCCGTCCGGCCGAGTCGTGGCGAACCAGTATTGCGTTGCTTTCTCCAGGCGAGTGCGCACGTCTGGCCAGGACAGGGTGCGCGAGCCCGCCCCGTACTCCTCGGGGAGACGCATCGAGAAGACTCTCGGCTCCACTCGGGGCGCTCGATTCAGCCGCCGATCAACTGCCTAGTCTGAGCTACTAGAGATACATCCCGCTGCTGCGGTCACGATTCGGCGGTTGCTCCGGCGGATTGGACGGCGGCACAGGCCCGCCCGGCAGCGCCCGTCGCATCTGTTCAAGCTGGGCACGAGCCGCCATCTGCTGTGCGAAGAGGGCGGTCTGGATGCCGTGGAACAGGCCCTCCAGCCAGCCAACCAACTGCGCTTGCGCGATCCGTAGCTCGGCGTCCGTCGGCGTGGCGTCGTCGCTGAACGGCAGCGTGATGCGTTCGAGCTCCTCGATCAATTCTGGTGCCAGGCCCTGCTCCAGCTCCTTGATCGACGCGGTGTGGATGTTCCGCAGCCGCTGCCGGCTTGCCTCGTCGAGCGGCGCAGACCTCACCTCGTCCAGCAACTGCCGGATCATGTTGCCGATCCGCATCACCTTTGCCGGCTGCTCGACCATGTCGGTGACCGATCGCTGGCCGCCGTCGTCCTCGACCTCAGCATCGGGCGGGCCCTCCACCGCCATTGCCTGGGGTGTCACGACATAGGCTCGGCCGTCTGGGGTCGCTCCGGCAACACCCGGCATCTGCTGGGGCGCTTCATCCTCCCCGCGCTGGTCACTGGTCATGTTTTCGATCCTAAGTCTCGGCCGTCTTGGAGCGTGTCTGCCGTTCCAGGCGACCAAAAACCGATGGAGGACAATCGGCAGCCCGCCATAGAGTTGTGCGGTCATGCATGATTTCCCGCCGGTGGTCCCGGAGTTTCGTACGCCCGCGGCACGCTCCGGCGATCGCGGCGGGGCGGGTGCGAGCCTGCCCACCCGAATCGGTTCCCGCGACTTCCGCGATCCCGACACGCGTAGCCCAAGCCGCTTCATCGGCTGGCTGATGTGGCAGCAAGCGCCGGCTCTGCTACTCAGCTCCCTGGTCGGCATCGGTGAATGGCTGCCGGGATCCATCGGTCCGTACGTGGTTGGCAAGGTAATCGATGACGGCATCACGGCGCGGGACATGACCACGGTGATCTGGTTGAGCACGGTGCTGTTCGGCCTGGCGCTTGTCGGGGCGACGGCCGGCGTGCTGCGACACACCTTGATCGTTCGCACCTGGTTGGTCGTCATGTTCGGGGTGATGAAGCTGGTCACCCGGAAAACCACCCAGATGGGACATGTGCTGCCGCACAGAGTGCCCACCGGCGAGGTGCTGAGCGTGTCCTCGGGGGACACCGAGCACCTTGGTGCGATCACCGAGATTGGCACCCGGGCCGTCGGAGCCCTGGTCTCCTATCTGCTGGTCGCCGGGCTGGTTCTCTCCACCTCACCACGACTGGGCCTGGTCGTTCTGGCTGCCGCACCGCTGCTGGTGTTGCTCGCTCTCCCGCTGCTGCGGCCCTTGCACCGCCGCCAGCATGCCGAGCGCAGTCGCGCCTCAGAGCTGACCTCGCTGGCTACCGACATCGTTGCCGGCCTACGCATCCTGCGCGGTATCGGAGGCGAGCGCACGTTCGCGCGTAACTACTACCAACAGTCCCGGCGAACCCGCGCGGCCGGCGTTTCCGCCGGTCGATGGCAGGCGGCGACTGAAGCGACCGGCGTATTGTTCTCGGGCCTTTTCCTGGTGAGCCTCACCTGGCTGGGGGCCCGGGAGGTTGTTTCGGGGCAGTTGAGTGTCGGCGAACTGGTGAGCTTCTTCGGCTATGCCGTTTTCATGGTGTGGCCGATCCAGACGTTTTTCGAGTTGGCCCAGAAGTGGGTTCGAGCTCTGGTCGCCGCTCGGAAGACCATCGCCGCACTCGGGCAGCAGCCACCCTGGGAAACACCGGTGCCGGCGCTTCGGTTGCCGACCGGTGCGCCGATACACGATCAGGCCTCCGGGTTCATCGGGCAGCCGGGCCGGCTCACCATGGTGGTGTCCGGAGTGCCGGATGAGGCTGCCGCCCTGGCCGACCGGCTCGGCCGCTATCTGCCTACCGATTCCGAGCCACCCGCCATCGAGATCGACGAAGGCGTCAAGGGTCGTGCCGCACGCCGGGTGATGGCTCGACAACGCCGGGAGCGCGAGGAGCTGGCCATTCGTGACCACCAGCTGGCCCAACGCAGTTCAGGGGTCGCCCTGGGCCCGGTTGATCTCTCCGATGCAATCCTGGCCGATGTCCGCGAAATGATCTTGGTCAGTGACGCCAACAGCCAGCTATTCGCGGGGACGCTCCAGGAGGTCATTGATCCACATGGCCGGCTCGCCCTGGGCGAGGCCGAAACGGCCCTGCATGTGGCTGCCGCCGAGGATGTCTTCGAGGCCATGCCAGGGGGCTGGCAGGGCGAACTGGAGGAACGCGCTCGAGGTCTGTCCGGCGGCCAGCGACAGCGGATCGTCCTCGCCCGGGCGCTGGCGATGGACCCCGAAATTTTGATCTTGGTTGAGCCGACCTCGGCTGTCGATGCACACACCGAGGCCCTGATCGCCAGCCGCCTGGCTGCCCACCGGGCCGGACGCACCACGATCGTCATGTCTGCTTCACCGCTATTGCTGCATCATGCCGATGAGGTGGCGCTTCTCAAGGACGGCAAGATCATTGCCACCGGCAGCCACGAGTCGCTGCTGGAGGCCAACGCCGACTATCGGGCTGTCGTGGCGCGCACCTTCGAGGATGCCGATGTCTGAGCTGCAGATCGGACTGCCGGGATCGGCGGAAACCTGGCGCCGAGCGCCCGCGGAACTGCGCGTACCCGATGAACTGCTGCCTCCTGATGGCGGCTCGATCGGTGAGCGACTGGCCGCTCTGCGGCAACGTCATCTGTTGCGGGAAAGTCGCGCGCGGGAGTTCTTTGAAAGCTCTCTCAATCCCGAACAGGGACTGCCGGTGGCCGAGCGGAGTGCGGTTGTTCGGTTTGTCGGGAGCTTGCTGAAAAGTCGGCGATTGTTGATCTTTGCGCTGCTCACCTTCCATGCCTTGGCGGCAATCGCCGCCCTCGCTGTGCCCAGAATCCTCGGCCGCCTCGTCGATCAGGCTTCGGCACCAGGCACCCTTGCGGCGACGCTGAACGGCTTGACGTTGGCAGTGATCGGTGTCGTCGTCGTGCAGACCGCTGCCATGTTTCTGGCACTCATTGCGTCAGTGGTCTTCGGCCAGGATCTGCTCTGCGAGGCGCGCGAATATGTCGTGCGTACAGTGTTGCGACTGCCACTCGGCAGGGTGGAAAGCGCCAGCTCCGGCGATCTGGTCACTCGGGTCACTCGTGATGTCGGCACAATGAGCGAGAGCGTGCGCTACGGCCTGCCGGAGGCAGTCATCGCCGCCGTCACCGCCGGACTGACCGTCGTGGCCATGATGCTCAACTCGCTGCTGTTGTCGGTGCCGCTGCTGCTGCTGATACCGCTGTTCCTGGTGAGCGGGTGGCGTTACATCGCCCGGGCACCGAAGGGCTATATCGCCGAGGGTGGGGCGTACTCGCAGATCAACTCCACGCTGACGGAGACCGTTGAGGGCGCTCGTACGATCGAGGCGCTTGGCCTGCAGCCAGAGCGGATTCAGCGCGGCGACTTCGACCTCGCCATTGCCGGCCAGGCGGAGCGTTACACCATGGCGCTTCGGAACATCTTGTTCGCATTGCTCGGCTTTGCCTGGGACACACCCGTGGTGATCATGCTGCTGGTGGGAAGCTGGGGCTATTTCAACGGCTGGGTGACGCTGGGCCAGATCACGGCCGGAACGCTGTATCTTCAGACGCTGATTGAACCGCTGGAACGCCTCGTGCGCAACCTGGACCGGCTGCAGATCGGCATTGCCTCGACGACCCGCCTGCTGGGAATCGCCGCTGTGCCGCAAGATCGGGAGGCAGGCGACGAGCGCCCGGTTGGCACGAAGGTGTCTGCCGCTGATCTTCGCTTCGCCTATCGGGCGGGCCGCGATGTCTTGCATGGAGTCGATCTCGACCTGCGCCCTGGTGAGCGACTGGCGATCGTGGGACCGAGCGGATCGGGCAAGTCCACGCTGGGCAGGTTGCTGGCCGGCGTCCACAGACCTCGTACCGGTTCGGTGACAGTTGGCGGTGTTGAGGCGATCCGCCTTCCGCTGGAGATTCTGCGGACCGAGGTGGCATTGGTCACCCAGGAACACCACGTCTTCTCAGGTACGGTGCGGGACAACATCATCCTGGCCCGGGAAGATTCACCCGATGAGCAGGTGATCGAGGCGCTCCGTACCGTCGAGGCGTGGGACTGGGTCGAGCGGCTGCCGCAGCGGCTGGACACGAAGCTGGGCTCCGGCAACCTGGCCCTGACTCCAGCACAGGCACAGCAGATCGCGCTGGCTCGGCTGGTGGTTGCCGACCCGCACACACTTGTGCTCGATGAGGCCACATCGCTTATCGATCCGCGGACCGCACGGCACCTGGAGGGGTCGATGGCAGCACTCCTGCAAGGCCGTGCCGTGGTCGCAATCGCTCACCGGCTGCACACCGCACACGACGCCGACCGCATTGCGGTGGTGATCGACGGGCGCGTGGTTGAACTGGGCAGCCATGAGCAACTGGTCGCGGCCCGAGGTGAATACGCCAGTCTCTGGCGTGCGTGGACCTCGTAGGCAGCCATCCGGTGCCCGCCATCCCAGGTGGTGACACCTCGTGTAGAGAGACGAGGGCCTTCGGCCGGCGCTTTATGTCAAGGTTTTGGATAGTCCTGGATACCCAGATTGGTTATCACCCGAAAGGAGAAAGTAGTGTCCGATGTTCCGCAGTCCGTGACCGACAACTCAATCCAAGTCCGCGAGCTCAGCCATTACCAGTTCACCTGGATAGCCGGTGAGCCTGGTGAGAACGGCACCTGGACATTGCAGCTCATCCTCGACCAGGGTGCGTCGGAAGAAGTTCTGACTCTTGACGATGACGACGCTGATGTGTTGCAGGACTTGTTGCGCAACACCTCGACTGCCTTCTACGACGTTTCCCGCAGGATACTGATGTTCGGCGTGACGAAGGTTGGCGCGTGAGCTGATTCCGGCTTCTGCCGATATCAGATCTGGAGCGGCTGAGATTGCCGAGCGATCTCAGCCGCTCAACCTAGGACCTCAAGGCACCGTCAAGATGATCTTGCCGATGTTGGCGCCAGACTCAAGGTGCGCATGGGCGGCGGCAGCCTCGGCCAGCGGGAAGGTGGTTTTTGGCGGCGGCTTGATCAACCCGCTGTCGATCAACGGCCAGACATGCTCGGCCACGGCGCGGCAGACCTCCGCTTTTTCGGCCTTCGGCCGGGCACGGAGGGATGAGGCGCTGATCGACGCCCGTTTTCTCATCAACCCACCAAGATCAAGAGTGCCACTCCGGCCGCCCTGCAAGCCGATCACGGCCTGCCGTCCGCTGGTGGCCAGCAGCCTAAGATGATCTTCGAGATACTTCGCGCCGATCGGGTCCAGGATGACGTCGACACCGTGCCCGTGCGTGATCTCCTCGATCTCGGCCGGCCAGTCATCTCGGTACGACAACGCGTGGTCGGCGCCGATCGACCTGCAAAAGTCGATCTTGTCCTCAGGTCCTGCGGTTGCGATGACAGTTGCGCCGATCACCTTGGCGTACTGGATGGCATACGAACCGATGCCGCCAGATCCCCCGTGCACCAGGAACACCTCACCCGCCCGCAGCCCGACGCGTTCGAGGTTGGTGTAGACCGTGGCAGCCGCCTCGATGACGCCTGCGGCCGTCACTAGATCAACACCGGGCGGTGGTGGAACCACCTGGCCTACGGGCGCGACGACGAACTCCGCATACCCGCCTCCCCCTAGCAGCGCCACGCACGCTTCGCCAACCCGCCAGCCACCGACGCCGCTTCCCAGGGCGGCGATTTGGCCGCTGACCTCCAAGCCGATGATCTCGCTCGCTCCCGGCGGTGGGGGATAGTGACCCTGCCGCTGCAGGAGGTCAGCCCGGTTGACCCCTGCGGCGATGATCTTGATCAACACCTCGCCGGGCGAGGGTAATGGTGTCCCGACCTCTTGGAGTTGCAGGACGTCCGGGCCGCCCGGCTCGGTTGTGATGATCGCCCGCATCCGCTCAGCGTGCCACAAGCTGGTGCGCTGTTACCGGATAAGATCACCGTGCCCGGCGCTCGAATGCGGACCTGGGCGAGGTCGCATAGTGGACTAGTGCAGGCGCCTTGAAAGCGCCCGAGCGGGAGACCGTTCCGTGGGTTCGAATCCCACCCTCGCCGCTCTGTGATGTTCGTGGACAGGGCCCATCTCGTTCGTTCCAACGTGTCGGCGCTCGACAGGTACCGGTAATCGTCAGCCCGCTCTCGAGCCACCGTCACCGGTGACTGGCGATTTCTGATATGGGTACGGGCTTCGCAGGTGGATCGTCTGAATCGGGCTGTATGCATACCGTCGCCGGGGTCGGGAAGGGTTACCTGGATGAAAACCAATCGTCTGCAACGGAGCATGGTTGAAGTCACCGAGCTGGGCTTGGGCGGAGGGCCGCTCGGGGGTTTGTTCCAGCCGGTGGATGACGCCGCGGCGGCGGCGACTTTGGAAGCGGCATGGGATAGCGGCATCCGTTACTTCGACACCGCACCTCATTACGGGATTGGGCACTCGGAGCGTCGGTTCGGCCAGTTCCTCAAACAGCAGCCCAGGGATGCGTTCACACTGTCGACGAAAGTCGGCAGGCTCCTGGTCGAGCAGGACCCTGCGGGGCGAACCGACGAAGCTTTCCAGGTTCCCGCTACCCATCGCCGGGTGTGGGACTTCTCCCGCGATGGGGTTCGTCGAAGTCTGGAGGAGTCTTTGGTTCGGATGGGTCTGGGTCGGGTGGACGTGCTGTATCTCCACGACGCCGGAGACCACTTCCAGGCTGCATTCGCTGACGGGTACCCCGCCCTTGCTGAACTTCGGTCAGAAGGCCTCGTCGGAGCGATTGGTGCTGGGATGGAAAACACCGCGCTGCTGACCACGCTCGTCCGGGAGACCGATGTCGAAGTCCTGATGTTGCCTGGCCGGTACACCCTGCTCGACCAGTCCGCGGTAGACGAGCTATTGCCGGCCTGCCAAGAGCGGGGGGTGTCGGTGATCGCCGCAGCAGTGTTCCACTCCGGCGTGCTGGCCGAGAGCCGGCCCGGCGCCGGAGCGATGTTTGGCTACCAGACCGCGCCGGCAGCGGTCCTGGACCGAGCCAACCGCATCGCAGAGGTGTGCGCCGCGCATGGAGTGACCCTGCCCCAGGCAGCAATGGCCTTCCCCTTGACTCACCCTGCGGTCGCCGGCGTTGTCCTAGGTATGCGCTCGGCTGGGGAGGTTCGGCAGAATGTCAACTCGTTTGCGGCGGCCGTACCGGCTGAGCTATGGAGAGACCTTCGCTCTGAAGGGCTACTCGACGAACGAGTACCGATACCTTCCTAAACTGTCCAACGCCGACGATTCGCAGGCGCCAAGGCGGGCGCTGTGCTTCTCGAGTATGTGATCAGCCGCGCCGCCCAATACGATGAGTTAGGCGACACGCTCCTGATTGGCTCGCCAGGACCTCGGTAGTGCGGCTGAAATTGCCTCGGCATAGGCAACGTAACCGGCGGCAGTCGGATGGAACGCCTCTCTTGCAGTTCCTACAGGCGGAGGCGGGTTGATGAAAGGTACTCCGCTGCCGCCAATGCCATGTCCATCGAAGGCTGCGGTCACGTCAACGTAAACGATGTTGACACCGCTGTTCTGGGCAGATTCCACCGCTGTCTCGATCGTCAGATTCAAGGCAGCCGTCGCGTTATTGATTTGGGTCTTGAGGGCAAGGGCCGGATCGCCCTCAATGAGCTCAAACAGGAGTGGATAGCCAGTGACCACGATGAGCGCGTTGGGCGCCGCGTCTGCCACCTCGGCGTACAGGTCCGTGAGACGGCCGCCGAGCACACTCTCGCCCCCGGGCGGCACAACGAGCAGCCCAAGTGCTCTATTGATTTCAATCTGGCACTGTGTCGGGGTTGGGGGCACTGCCGTACAAGCTGCTAGCACCTGGGAGAGACCCAAGTCAGCCGCTCCGACGGTCAGAGTCACCAACCTCGTGCTTTGCTTCAGCGCCGACAACTGCTCGTCGGACACATCGGACGTCGTCGCCCCGGTGCAGGCGACGTTGGCGCGGAGATGGATCTTGTTTTGGGCGTCGAGCAGATATGGGTAGCCGTTCAGACTCTGCAGGCAATCCTCGTTGAGGTAGGGAGGTGCGCCCTGGCCAGCGGCATAGGAGTCGCCCAGCGCAACGTATTGGCCAATGCCGACAGTATCTGCGGCGGCCGGCAGTGCGCCAGCAGTCAAGATTCCGGCCAGGCCGGCTACCAATGTGGTCACCAAACGCGCCAACAGGCGCCGCCCCCGAGCAGTCATGGCCGGGAACCTACACCGATCTCGCCGGTGAGGTACGCGATTCGGTTCGAATTGGACCAAAAGATCCACCGAGGCGGGGACCTACCTTGACTGGTTCCTCGAGCAGATCGCGACTCGCTGGGTTTTTCGGCCTATTCCGCTAGCCGGTATACGGAAACGTGTGACCTGGACTCGGCGGTGAACTCTGTTCCCACCCAGTCAGCGTGCCTCGTCTCCAGCACGAATCCGGCGACCTGCGCCATCAGGTCGAGTTCAGCCGGCCAGATGTAGCGGTGTGGGCTACGGAAGAGCTCTGCCTTCCTGTCCTCACCAAAATGGAAGTGGTGGGAGACGATGTGCTGCTGCACAACGTCGTACGTGTCCAGGCCGATATAGCCCGGCTCGATGTGCAACACGGTGGCTTGCTGGCCCGGTGGAAGCTTGCGCAGCTCGGGAACCCACAGCTCGATTACGAAACGGCCACCCGGTGCGAGGTGACGGGTGGCGTTGTGAAAGCAGGCGACTTGTGTGGCTTGGGTCAGCAGGTTGGAGATCGTGTTGTAGACCAGGTAAACGAGCGCGTACTGGCCCGGGGCGCGGGCAGTCGCCATATCACCAATCACCACCGGGATTGCTGCGTCGTCGGCTTTGGCGCGCAGCCTTTCGACCATCGGAGGAGAAAGTTCGATGCCGGTAACAGGAACGCCGCGCCTGGCGAGTGGCACGGCGACGCGACCGGTTCCGATGGCGAATTCCAGCGCTCGGCCGTTGCCCGCTAGTTCGGCGAGGCGGTCGACCGTGGGCTCCAAGACCTCGGGTGCGAACATGCCGGAACCTGGGGTGTCATACCGCTGGGCGGTATCGGCGTCCCAGATCTCCTCTTGTCGCATGGCCCTGACAATGTCAGCCGATCCGCAAGGCGTCCAGCGGATTTGTACGAGGCTGAGTGAACACCGACGCATCTTCACCCTGTGATGCGCCTCGCGAGGGGCCGTCGCAGTCGATGGCGTTGCAGTGCGCGGGCGATACTCAGCTGAGCGGCCCTTCGCGGGTCGCTGCCCTCCTGCTGGTCGGGTTCGGCGCTGCCGTGGCGTCGGGCTCCAGCGACAGCATCAGCGCAATCTCCTCCTCGCCCAATTGCAGGTCGGAGCCCCGTGATGTGCGGCGGTATCCGGTAGTGCGGAACCCGAAGTTCTTAGCGAAGCCGACCGCTCGCGCGTTGTCGGTCCCGGCCCAGTAATAGAGCTGCAGGTAGCCGTGCTGGTTCGCCAGAGCCGCCGCCGCCTCGACAAGTCGCCAGGAGACGCCGGTGCCCCGCGCGTCCGGCACGACGTACAGGCCGAAGACCTCAGCCGCCGAGGGCTCCTGCTCGTAAGGTCCGAGGCTGATGATGCCCTGTGCTTCCGCACCTCGGTCAGCTAGCAACAGGTACGACCGAGTCACCCGGTCACGCCAGAACTGCTCATCACGGTCAGCCTCATCGGCCAAGGTCGCGGTGAACGAATCGGGAGACTCTGCCAGGGCCTGCAAGCGAACGTCCCGGTACAGCGCCCACTCAGACTCGTCCAGCACCCGCACCGCGATCTCTGTCATGGTCCACAGTGTCCCCTCAGTCGAAACCGGCGAACCATTTTCTCCTTGCGACCCCAAAACGCCTTTCGTCTGATGTCGCGGCGCGAGAAGATTCGGCGATGGGAGAGACGACCTCTCCAGCGGAGACCTGCATCGTCCTGCTGGGTGGCTTCTCGGTCAGCGTCGCCGGACAGCCGATTGCAGATCGCTGGCGGCTCCGCAAAGCCAAGACACTGGTGAAACTGCTCGCCCTCGCCCCCGGACATCGGTTGCACCGGGACATCGTGGTTGACCTGTTGTGGCCAGAAGCCGAGCCGCAAGCGACAGCCAATAATCTGCATCAGCTCGTTGCCGTCGACGGCCCGGATCCGATCGGCAGCGCCGCGTACGCCACCGATTTCAACGAGGTGTTGCACCTGGGCTCCCAGGCTTCGACAGAGCGTACGGCTGCCCAAACCGAGACCGCGAAGTTCTTCAGCGCGAATATAGTTTTGCAGCTGCGGCAGGCTTTGCTGCTCCGGCTGGAGAGCCATCCGCTGTCGCTGGTGCGAACCGCCCGGCTGTTCGCCGCGCTCGATGCCGCCACCGCCGATTCGCTCATCAGGCGTGGCGACTTAAGTACGACATTGGCTTCTGGCGCCCGTTCCAGGCCATCCCAGCCGGCCGGTACTGATGGAAACGACGCAACGGCGGCGGACCCCACGTGGGGGCCCCTGTTGGAACCTGCTATTCCGCCGCACCCGGATTATCTGAGCGGTCACACGGTCGTCGTCGCGGCCTTCACCGCAACCGTAGGCCCGTGCTCGGCGAAGACGTGTCGCTGAAGATCAATTCGGCGGTCACCAACACCGATCGCACCTACCCGAGCCTGTCGGCCACCGAGAAGGATGCCTTGCCTGCCCGGATCTGGCTGGGAATCCACTTCCGAGACGCC
>Ga0126312_10000049_pt1 | contig 45032 bp, 55 predicted proteins | sample Plot104A_FD_92537 | JGI IMG/M metagenome (GOLD analysis project Ga0126312, IMG submission 92537) | Serpentine soil microbial communities from UC McLaughlin Reserve, CA, USA - Plot104A | ecosystem: Environmental > Terrestrial > Soil > Grasslands | place: USA: UC McLaughlin Reserve, Lake County... | reverse complement strand
CCTCAGTTCTACTTCCGGACCACCGACGTGACCGGGGTGGCAACCCTCCCCGAGGGCACCGAGATGGTGATGCCGGGAGACAACGTCGAGATGGAGATCGAGCTCATCGCTCCGATCGCCATGGACAAGGGCCTGCGGTTCGCCATCCGTGAGGGCGGTCGCACCGTAGGCTCGGGGGTCGTCTCGGACATCATCGAGTAGGACCCGACGGGGTCGGTCCATCACGACCGGCCCCTTTTTCAAGAAGTTTCGGATACGACCGGGGCGCGGCCCCACGCAAGGGGCGGCGCCCCGCGCGCGCGAACAGAACAGAAAGAGAAGCGAAGACGAAATTGGCCTCACTGGCCGCAACGAGAATCAGGATCCGCCTCAAGGCGTATGACCACGACGCGATCGATCGCGCCGCGCGCGAGATCGTGGAGACGGCCCAGCGAACCGGCGCGACCGTGTCCGGCCCCGTTCCCCTGCCCACGGAGAAGAACGTCTACTGCGTCATCCGCTCGCCGTTCAAGGACAAAGACTCCCGCGAGCATTTCGAGATCCGCACCCACAAGCGGCTGATCGACATCCTCCAGCCAACCCCGAAGACGATCGACTCCCTGCAGCGCCTCGACGCGCTCCCGGCGGGCGTCGACATCGAGATCAAGACCTGATGGAGCCGGGCGACGTGGCAGCGATCATCGGCAAGAAGGTCGGGATGACCCAGCTCTTCACGGAGGATGGCACGCGCGTGCCCGTCACCGTCATCGAGGCGGGCCCCTGCACGGTTACCGCGCTTCGCGACGCCGAGCGCGACGGCTACGAGGCCATGCAGCTCTCCTTCGACGAGGTCCCCGAGCGCAAGCTCACGAAGGCCGAGCTGGGCCACCTCGCCAAGGCCGGCGCCCCGCCGTCGCGGACGCTCGTCGAGTTCCGTGGCGAGGCGGGCGAGCGCCAGATCGGCGACAAGGTCACCGTCTCGGACTTCGAGGCGGGCCAGCGGGTGAAGGTCTCCGGAACGGGCGTCGGCAAAGGCTTTCAGGGCACGATTCGCCGTCACGGCTTCAGCCGCGGACCGGTGACCCACGGCTCCCACAACGTTCGCGCCCCCGGCTCGGTCGGCGCGAGCGCCGATCCCGCGCGCGTTTGGCCGGGCATGCGCATGCCGGGCCGCATGGGAGGCAAGCGCGTCACGCAGCGGCGCCTGGAGGTCGTGCAGATCGACACCGAGAACAACCTGCTGATGGTCAAGGGTGCCGTGCCCGGCCCAAAGGGCGGGACCGTGGAGGTGCGAAGCGATGCCTAGCGCCGCCACTGCGACCAAGGCCCCCATCCTCGGCAAGCAGTCGAAGGCTGACCTGCCGCCGAGCGTCTTCGGCGAGGACTTTCATGAGTCGCTCGTGCACGAGGCCGCGCGGGCCGAGAGCTCGGCCCGGCGTCGCGGCACCGCCTCGACCCTCGGCCGCGGCGAGGTCGCGATGACCACCGCCAAGGCCTGGCGACAGAAGGGCACCGGCCGCGCTCGCGTGGGCGCGCTCAGCGTCCCCCACCGTCGCGGAGGTGGCGTCGCCTTCGGCCCCAAGCCGCGGGCGCACACCGTGAAGGTCAACCGCAAGGCTCGGCGCCGCGCGCTTCGCTCGGCGCTGTCGGTGCATGCCGCGCGCGGGAGCGTGGCCGTTGTCGACGCCTCGGCCTACGACGGGCCGTCGACCAAGACCGCGGCTGCGGCGCTCACGAAGTGGGGGGCCAAGCGGCCCACGCTTGTGGTGCTCGGGGCCGAGGAGGCGGATGTCGCGAAGAGCTTTCGCAATATCCCCCGCGTCCAGGTGATCGCCGCCAGCGATGCTGGCGTTGCGGACGTGCTCGGCGCGGCCTCGATGGTGGTCTCACAGGCCGCGCTCGACGTGCTCGAGGCGAAGGCGGCCGACGTGAAGCGCTCTGGAGGTGACGCGTAATGCTCGCCCGCCAAGTGATCATCGAGCCCGTCGTCTCGGAGAAGAGCTACGCCCTCATGGCCGACGGCAAATACACGTTCCGCGTCGACGACCGCGCGCACAAGACCCAGATCTCACGCGCCGTCGAGGAGATCTTCGGCGTCGAGGTGGTCGAGGTGCGCACACTGCAGGTGCGGCCCAAGCCCAAGCGGCGCGGCCTGCATCGAGGCACCACGCGCGGATGGAAGAAGGCGATCGTGCAGCTCGCCCCGGGCGACCGGATCGAGCTCTTCGAGGGCGCCGCGGTGGCGGAGTAAGGACAGGCGATGGCCAATCGAAAGACAAAGCCGACCAGCCCGGGCAAGCGCTTTGCCACCTTTCCCCTGCGCGAGGAGCTCACCCGCGACGCGCCGCACAAGGGCCTCACGGAGGGCAAGAAGCAGAGCGGTGGGCGCAATTCTCGCGGCCGCGTCACCTCGCGCCATCGCGGGGGCGGCGCCAAGCGCCGCTACCGGAGCATCGACTTCAAGCGCCTGCGGGACGGCGTCCCCGCGCGCGTGGCGACGGTCGAGTACGACCCGAACCGCAGCGCGTACATCGCCCTGCTGCACTACGCCGACGGGCACAAGAGCTACATCCTGGCGCCGCAGGGGCTGCGGCCCGGGGCGACGGTGGAGTCCGGCCCGGGGGCCGACATTCAGCCTGGAAACGCGCTGCCGCTCAGCTCGATCCCTACCGGAACCGTCGTCCACAACGTGGAGCTCGTCGCGGGTCAGGGCGGCCGCCTCGGGCGCGCCGCGGGCTCGGCCATCCAGGTGGTGGCGAAGGAGGGCCCGATGGTGACTCTGCGACTCCCCTCGTCGGAGATGCGCATGGTCCGCGGCGAGTGCCGCGCGACCGTGGGAGCGCTCTCGAACACCGAGCACCAGAACATCACGGTCGGGAAGGCCGGCCGCAACCGCCACAAGGGCAAGCGCCCGCAGACCCGCGGCGTGGCGATGAACCCCGTCGACCACCCGCATGGCGGCGGCGAGGCCCATCACACCCCCGGCGGCCATCCGGTGACGCCGTGGGGCAAGCCGACGCTCGGGTATCGAACTCGCAAGAAGCGCAAGCGCTCCAGCGCGATGATCGTCCGTGGCCGCCGGCGCGGGAAGCGCAAGGGAGGTAGCCGCTAGTCATGGGTAGGTCAACGAAGAAGGGCCCGTTCGCGGAGGAGCGCCTAATGCGTCGCATCAACCAGATGAACGAGTCCGGCCAGAAGCAGATGGTGAAGACCTGGTCGCGCCACTCGACGGTCTTCCCCGAGATGGTCGGGCACACCATCGCCGTCCACGACGGCCGCAAGCACGTGCCCGTGTTCGTCTCCGAGTCGATGGTCGGCCACAAGCTCGGCGAGTTCGCCCCGACCCGCACCTTCCGCGCCCACTCGGGCAGCGGCAGCAAGGCGGAGGAGAGGTAATGGCCGTGGCTACCGACATCGAGACCGTGCAGGTCCGCGCTACCGCCCGCTTCCTGCGCGTCGCGCCGCGGAAGGCGCGCCTGGTCGCCGACCAGGTGCGTGGCCTTCCCGTCACCGAGGCCAAGACGCTGCTGGACTTCTCCAGCCGTGGCGCCGCCCGGGACCTCGGCAAGCTGATCGACTCGGCCGCCGCCAACGCCGAGAACAACCACGAGCTCGTCGCCGACGACCTGCGGATCGCCGAGATCCGCGTCGACGAGGGCCCCACGCTGAAGCGCTGGCGCGCTCGCGCGCGGGGCCGGGCGGCGCGCATCGAGAAGAAGACCTGCCACGTGAGCGTCGTGCTCACACCAATCGAGGAGTAGCTGAACGGTATGGGACAGAAGATCCACCCCGAGGGCTTCCGCGTCGGCTACATCCACGACTGGAAGTCGACCTGGTTCAACAAGCGCGAGTTCGCCGACTACCTGCTCGAGGACCTCGCGATCCGCGACCACATCGAGGGCAAGCTCTCGCACGCCGGGCTGTCCGAGATCAAGATCACCAAGCAGCGCGGCGAGATCGAGGTCGACATCCACACGGCCCGCCCGGGCATCGTGATCGGCAAGTCGGGCTCGGAGGTCGACGCCCTGCGCCGCGATCTTCACCGGATCACCGGCAAGCCGGTGAAGGTGAACATCCGCGAGATCAAGCGGCCGGAGCTAGACGCAAAGCTCGTCGCACAGTCGATCGCCGAGCAGCTACAGAACCGCGTCGCATTCCGCCGCGCGATGAAGCGCGCCCTGACCTCCGCCATGCGCTCAGGCGCCAAGGGCGTGAAGGTCCAGGTCTCGGGCCGCCTCGGTGGCGCCGAGATGGCGCGGACCGAGGGCTACTCGGACGGCCGCGTGCCGCTCCACACGCTGCGCGCCGACATCGATTACGGCTTCACGGAGGCCCGCACGACGACCGGCAGGATCGGCGTGAAGTGTTGGATCAACAACGGCGAGGTTATGCCCGAGGGTTTCCGCGCGGCGAGCGACGAGTCCGAGGACGCGGTCGGCCCGCGGCCGGGTCGGCGCCCGCGTCGCGGCGGCGATCAGCAGCGCCGGCCGCCGCGGGAGCAGAAGCCTGCCCAGACGCCCCCGGCGAAGCCAGCCGAGACTGCCGCGGCGAAGCCTGCCGAGACTCCCGCGGCGAAGCCCGCCCAGAGTCCCGCGGCGAAGCCAGCCGAGACGCCACCGACCGAGCCGGTCGCGGAGGCGCCCCCCGCCGAGCCGGCTCCAGCCGAGGAGGGTAAGTCCTGATGCTGATGCCCAAGCGGGTCAAGCACCGCAAGCAGATGCGCGGCCGCCGGCGCGGAAACACAAAGGGCGGCAGCACCGTGGCGTTCGGCGAGTACGGGCTGAAGGCCCTCGAGCGCGGGTGGATCACCAACCGCCAGATCGAGGCCGCCCGGGTCGCGATGACGCGCAAGATCAAGCGCGGCGGAAAGGTGTGGATCAATGTCTTCCCCGACAAGCCGATCACCTCGAAGCCGGCCGAGACCCGCATGGGCTCGGGCAAGGGAAACCCCGAGGGCTGGGTTGCCGTGATCAAGCCGGGCAAGGTGATGTTCGAGCTCGCCGGCGTTCCGGATGACCTCGCCCGCGAGGCCATGACCCTCGCCGGCCACAAGCTTCCGATCAAGAGCAAGGTCGTCACGAGGGAGGACCCTGCCGCATGAAGTCCGCCGATGCCCATGCTCTCTCCGACGTGGACCTCGTCGAGGCACTCCGTGAGTCCCGCCAGGAGGCATTCAACCTTCGCTTCCGCCACGCGACCGGTGAGCTCGAGAACTCCGCCGGCCTTCGCGAGTCGCGCCGTGACGTGGCGCGCCTGCTGACGATCGCCAAGGAGCGCGGCATCGACGTGAGCAAGGAACTGAGGCCCCAGCAGTGATGGCAGACGAAGAGAAGCAGGACCAGGTCGAGGAGACCCAGGACGAGGCCACCGCCTCCGAGGAGGCCGAGGCGCCCGAGGCTGCGGACGACGCGGCCACGGAGGCGCCTGCCGAGGAGGAGGCGCCTGCCGAGGAGGAGGCGCCTGCCGAGGAGGCGCCTGCCGAGGAGGAGGCCCCTGCCGCCGCGGCTCCGTCCGGCGACGACGAGGAGGCGGAGAAGCCCACGCCTAAGCAACTTCGCAAGCGGGCCCGCTCTCGCCACAAGGGTGAGGCCGGCCCGCCCCGCAGCCCCGAGGAGCGCGCCGCCGAGCGCGGCGAGGCACGCCGCCGAAACGCCGCCGGCCGCCGCCGGTACCGGGTCGGCCATCGGCAGCGCGGAGGCGAGCCCGGCACGGGCACCCCGCCGACCGAGCGTGTGCCCGGCCCGAAGAAGGTCCGCCTCGGCAAGGTCGTCTCGACGAAGGCCGACAAGACGATCACGGTCCGCATCGAGGTCGTGCGCCGCCACCCGACGTACGAGAAGGTCGTGCGACGCAGCGCGACGCTTCACGCCCACGACGCCGAGAACGAGGCCAACGAGGGCGACACCGTCCGCGTGGTCGAAACGCGACCGCTCTCGAAGACCAAGCGCTGGCGGCTGCTCGAGGTCATAGAGAGGGCTCGCTGATGGTTCAGCAGGAGACGCGCCTTCGGGTCGCTGACAACTCGGGTGCTCGGGAGATCCTCTGCATCCGCGTGAAGGGCGGCTCGCACCGTCGCTACGCCGGGGTGGGTGACGTGATCACCGCCACCGTCAAGCAAGCCAGCCCGCACGGGGCCGTCCGCAAGGGCGAGGTCGTGCAGGCCGTGGTCGTGCGGACGCGCAAGCAGCTCGGCCGCCCGGACGGCACCTACATCTCGTTCGACGAGAACGCGGCGGTGCTGATCGACCCGCAGGGCGCGCCGCGCGGCACCCGGATCTTCGGTCCGGTCGCGCGCGAGCTTCGCGACCGCAACTTCATGCGCATCATCTCCCTGGCGCCGGAGGTCCTCTAAGCCATGGCCAAGGGCATGCGAATCCACAAGGACGACACCGTGCTGATCACGGCCGGCAAGGACAAGGGCAAGTCCGGACGTGTGATCCGCACCGAGCCCACGCGCCGGAGGGTGTTCGTCGAGGGCCTTAACATTGTCAAGCGTCACCAGCGCCCACGGTCCATCAAGGACACGCAGCGCGGTGGCGAGGCGGGCGGCATCATCGAGAAGGAGGGTCCGATCGACGTCTCCAACGTGATGCTGCTCGACCCCGAGAGCAACAAGCCGACCCGGGTCGGAGTTCGCGTGGGCGACGACGGTAAGCGCGTTCGCTACGCGAAGGCGACCGGCAAAGCGATCGACTAGTCACGAACGAGATGGAAGCCGCAACAGTCCCCGAGTCACAACGAGCCGCTCCGCCGCCCCGGCTGCGCGAGCGCTATCAGGGCGAGATCGTGCCGGCGCTGACGGACCGCTTCGGCTACACGAACCCGATGCAGGTTCCGCGCCTGGTGAAGATCACGCTCAACATGGGCGTGGGCGAGGCCAAGCAGGAGGCGAAGATCCTGGAGGCGGCGACCGAGCAGCTCGCGACGATCGCGGGACAGCGCCCGAACGTCCGGCGAGCCCGCAAGTCGATCGCCTCGTTCAAGATCCGCGAAGGCATGCCGGTCGGCGTGTCGGTGACGCTGCGCGGCGCCCGGATGTGGGAGTTCCTCGATCGGCTGATCACGATCGCCATCCCGCGCATCCGCGACTTCCGCGGTCTCAGCCCGCGCTCCTTCGACGGTCGTGGGAACTACAACCTTGGAATCCGCGAGCAGTTGATCTTCCCCGAGATCGACTACGACTCGATCGACGAGGTCCGCGGTCTGGACGTGTCGATCGCGACCACGGCCGCAAGCGACGAGGAGGCCTTCGAGCTCCTCCTGGCGCTGGGCATGCCGTTCGCGCTGGAAGGCAGGCCCGGTGCCGTCGAGGCCGAGGACGAGGCCGAGGAGGAGCGCCGCCGCGAGGAGGCACGCCAGCGTGCCGAGGCCGAGCAGGCCGCGCTCGAACAGCTCAAGGCCGAGAATCCGGAGGCCTACGCCAAGCCCGAGAGGCCCGAGGAGGGCGAGGAAGGTGAGGAGGGCGCCGAGGGTGAAGGCGCCGAGCCGGAGGCCGAGGGCTCCGAGGAAACTTCAAGCTCAGAAAGCGAGTAACGCGCCGCAATGGCAAAGACTTCGAAGATCGTCAAGCAGGGCCGCAAGCCCAAGTACAAGACGCGCGCCCACAACCGCTGCCGCCGGTGCGGGCGCCCGCGCGCCTACTACCGCAAGTTCGGGCTGTGCCGCCTGTGCCTGCGCGACGCGGCGCACAACGGCTACGTCCCCGGCCTGACCAAGTCCAGCTGGTAAGCGCTGAGTGAGTGATTCACCGTGATGACTGACCCCGTATCCGACTATCTCGTGCGGCTTCGCAACGCGCTCGCCGCCGAGCACATCGACGTGGAGATCCCGGCGTCGCGCCTCAAGCGCGACATGACCCGCATCCTGAAGGAGCAGGGATACATCACCGACTTCTCGATTGAGCCCACGGCGGTCGGCGAGGTAATCAAGATCGAGCTCAAGTACACGGACGAGCGCCGTCCGGTGATCTCCGGTATGCGCCGGGTCTCGCGGCCGGGCCGCCGCCGCTACGTCTCCCGCCAGGAGGTCCCACGGGTCCAGGGGGGCATGGGCACGGCGATCGTGTCCACCTCGACAGGCGTGATGACCGGCCACGACGCGGTCCAGAAGGGAGTGGGCGGCGAGGTCGTCGCCTACGTTTGGTAGTCGCACCATGAGCAGGATCGGCAGACAACCGCTTCCCATCCCCGACGGGGTCAGCGTCGACGTGGTCGCCTCCTCGGTCGCCGTCAGGGGCCCGAAGGGCGAGCTGAGCCAGGCCGTGAGCCCCGACATGACCGTCTCGGTCGACGACGGTGTGCTCACGGTCGCGCGCCCGACCGATCGCGGCGAGCATCGCGCGCTCCACGGGCTCACCCGCAGCCTGATCGCGAACATGGTCACGGGGGTCACGGACGGGTTCTCCAAGACCCTGGCGATCCAGGGCGTCGGCTATAGGGCCCGCCTCCAGGGCAAGGCGCTCGAGTTGAGCGTCGGCTACTCCCATCCCGTGCAGGTCCAGGCGCCCGACGGGATCGAGTTCGAGGTCCCGCAGCCGACCCAGGTCATCGTTCGCGGCATCGACAAGCAGCTCGTCGGCGAGACGGCGGCGAGGATCCGCCGCGTACGCCCGCCCGAGCCGTACAAGGGCAAGGGAATCCGCTACGAGGACGAGCACGTCCGCCGGAAGGCCGGAAAGAGGGCATAGGCATGACGGTCCAGACAAAGCCACAGCGCCGCCTGCGCCGCCGCCGGCGGGTCCGCGCCCGCGTGCGCGGCAGCGCCGAGCGCCCGCGCCTCTCGGTGTTTCGCTCCAATCGCGGCGTGTTCGCGCAGCTCATCGACGACGAGCGGGGCCACACCGTGGTGTCCGTCTCCTGGATCGAGCCCGAGCTCCGAAAGCTGGACCCAGGGGAGCAGGCGAAGAAGGCGGGCGGGCTCCTTGCCACCCGTGCCAAGGAGGCCGGAGTCAGCACCTGCGTGTTCGACCGCGGCGGCTACCGCTATCACGGCCGGGTTCGCGCGCTCGCCGACGGCGCCCGCGAGGGCGGCCTGGAGTTTTAACTCCCTAACCTGACGCAGCCATGCCTTCGAACGTAGAGCCAGAAACCGTTAGCCCGCAGGGCCTCGACCTCCAGGAACGGGTGATCGAGATCAACCGCGTCGCCAAGGTGGTCAAGGGCGGCCGCCGGTTCTCGTTCACGGCGCTCGTCGCCGTGGGCGACGAGGACTCCGTGGTCGGGATCGGCTACGGCAAGGCCCGCGAGGTTCCGCTCGCCATCCAGAAGGCGGTCGAGAACGCGCGCAAGAGCCTCGTTCGCGTGCCGAAGTACGGCCAGACGATCCCGCACCGCATCATCGGCCGCTACGGCGCCGGCCACGTCGTGCTGCGCCCGGCCAGCCCCGGTACCGGGGTGATCGCCGGCGGCGGCGTGCGCGCCGTCCTCGAGCTGGCCGGCATCCGCGACGTGCTCTCGAAGAGCATCGGGACCCAGAACCCGATCAACCTGGTGAAGGCCACGATGGAGGGCCTCACGAGCCTTCGCCGCCCCGAGCAGGTGGCGAAGCTGCGCGGGCTCTCGGTGAACCAGGTCCTCGGGATCCACAAGGAGAACGGGGCGAAGGAGACGGTTGAAGGCGCGCCCGCGCCCGTCACGCCGGAGGCTGCGGTTAAAGCGCCGCCGGCCGAGGAGGCTTCACCCGATGGCTGACGTAACCATCAAGCAGATTCGCTCGGCCAACGGCGCATCCCCCGCGCAGCGCGACACGCTGCGCTCGCTGAAGCTTGGCCGCATCGGCCGCAGTTCGACGATGGCTCAGACGCCGCAGCTCGACGGGATGCTCCGCGTGGTGGAGCACATGGTCGAAGTGGAGAAGTCCTGATGGCGCGCTTGGATCCCGAGGAAATCGGCCTCCACAGCGTCCGCCCGAAGCCCGGCGCCCGCAAGGCCCGCCGGCGCATCGGTCGCGGCGAGGGCTCGGGGACGGGGAAGACCTCCGGCCGCGGCCACAAGGGTGCCGGTGCGCGCTCGGGCAGCAAGCGCAAGGTCGGATACGAGGGCGGGCAGAACCCGATCCACATGCGGATGCGCAAGCTCCGCGGGCCGCATCGGAAGATGTCCATGCCGTTCGAGCAGTTCCGGACGCACACGCAGCCCGTGAACGTCGCCGACCTCGACGCTCGCTTCAAGGCAGGCGACGAGGTGACCCCCGAGACGCTGCGCGCGGCCGGGCTGGCGAAGCGCAAGCACCCGGTGAAGATCCTGGGCCGCGGCGAGCTCAAGACGAAGCTCACCGTGCGCGCCCACGCGTTCAGCGCCTCCGCTCGCGAGAAGATCGAGGGGGCCGGAGGAACCGTCGAAGTGCTTTCCGCAGCGCCCGTCCGGCGCGAGGCGGAGCAGTCCGCCGAGTAGTCCCGTGCTCCAGACGATCGCCAACGCTTTCGCGATCCCCGAGATCCGGCGCAAGCTGCTCTTCACGGCGGCGATGCTCGCCCTGTACCGCCTCGGCGCCTACATCCCCGCGCCGGGCGTCGATCTGGACGCGGTTGATCAGCTCGAGAGCAACTTCGCCGGATCGAACATCCTCGGCTTCCTGAATCTTTTCTCCGGGGGGAGCCTCTCCCGCCTGTCGCTGTTCGCGCTGGGGATCATGCCTTACATCACGGCATCGATCATCCTCCAGCTCCTCACGGTGGTAGTGCCGTCCCTCGAGCGCCTCCAGAAGGAGGGCGAGGTCGGCCAGCAGAAGATCACGCAGTACACGCGTTATCTGACCGTTGCGCTGGCGTTCGCCCAGTCCGTCGGCTACGTGCTCCTCTTCCAGTCGAACTCGTTCAGTGGCGGCGTCAGCCCTCTCGGCGAGAACGCCACCTTCGGGACCGTGTTCCTGGTCGTGATCTCGCTCACCGCGGGCTGCACCCTGCTTATGTGGCTAGGCGAGCTGATCACTCAGAGGGGGATCGGCAACGGGATCTCGCTGATGATCTTCGCCTCGATCGCCTCCGGCATCGCGACCGGCATCGACAAGTGGTGGAACAACCCGGACCAGGTCTTCGTCGTGATGATGCCCTTCGTCGCCCTCGCAGTCATCGTCGGGATCGTGTTCGTCCAGGAGGGCCAGCGCCGCATCCCGGTGCAGTACGCGAAGCGCGTGGTGGGACGGAGGATGACGACCGGCGGCTCCACCTACCTGCCGCTGCGCGTGAACATGGCGGGGGTGATCCCGGTGATCTTCGCCGCGTCGATCATGGCCTTCCCGCCGACGATCGGCCAGCTTCTGAACACCCCGGCCGCGCTGGACTTCGCCGCCTTCTTCAGCCCGAACGGGTGGGCCTACGTCGTGGGCGAGGTTTTCTTCATCGTGATCTTCACGTACTTCTACACCGCGGTCACCTTCAATCCGGTCGACCAGGCCGACAACCTGAAGAAGTACGGCGGGTTCATCCCGGGCGTACGACCCGGGCGACCTACCGCCGAATACCTGGATCGCATCCTCTCCAGGCTCACCTTCCCCGGCGCCCTCTATCTGGGCGCGGTCGCCGCCTTGCCGACGATCCTGATCAACCAGACCTCCGCGAACTTCTTCTTCGGGGGCACCTCGATCCTGATCGTCGTCGGCGTGGCGCTGGACACGGTGAAACAGCTGGAGGCCCAGCTGATGATGCGCAACTACGAAGGCTTCTTGAAGTAGCCTCGCGCCCGCTGCCGCATGTCTGAGCTGAATCTCGTTCTGCTGGGCCCGCCCGGCTCCGGCAAGGGGACCCAGGGTGAGCGCCTCCAGGAGGACTTCCACCTCCCCTACTACGCGACCGGCGACATCCTGCGCGCTGCCGTGCGCGACGAGACCGAGCTCGGCCGCGAGGCCAAGGAGTACATGGATCGTGGCGACCTGGTCCCCGACGAGGTCATCGTCGGCGTGATCGGCGAGCGCATAGCCCAGCACGAGGCGGCCGACGGCTTCATCCTCGACGGCTTCCCGCGGACCACACCCCAGGCCGAGGCCCTCGATTCCAAGATGGCCGGGCTGGGCCGCGAGCTGACGGCGGCGCTTCTGATCGACGTGACGGATGACGAGGTCGTTCGGCGCCTCGGTGGCCGGCGCACCTGCGTGAAGAACGGGCACGTGTTCCACGTCGAGTTCGATCCGCCCAAGAACGAGGGGATCTGCGACGTCTGCGGCGCGCGGCTCGAGGTGCGCGACGACGACAAGCCCGAGGTCATTCGCCACCGCCTCGACCAGTACCACACAAAGACCGAGCCGCTGATCACCCGCTACGAGGAGGCGGGCATGCTGCGGCGGATCGACGGCTCGCTCACGCCCGACGAGGTCGGCGACCGAATCCGCGCGATGCTCGCCACCCGCCGGATGGAGGAGGAGCTCTAGCCCTGTTCAGCGGCTAGGCTGGCCCCATGTATCGCTCCGGCATCGTCCTCAAGACACCCCAAGAGATCGAGCGGATGGCCGCCGCCGGCCGCATCCAGGCACGCTGCCTGCGGATGCTGGCCTCGAAGTGCCGGCCCGGAGTCACCACCGCCGAGCTCGACGAGGCAGCCGAGCGCTTCATCTCCTCGCAGGGCGCCGTCGCGACCTTCAAGGGTTATCGAGGCTTCCCGGGTTCGATCTGCGCTTCACCCAACTCGATGGTCGTGCACGGCATCCCGGGCTCCTACGCGCTGCGCCGTGGCGACGTGATCTCCCTCGACGTCGGGGTGACCAAGGACGGGTGGGTTGCCGACGCCGCGATGACCGTCCCCGTCGGGCCGGTCGACCCCGAGGCCCAAAGGCTGCTCGACACGACGAAGGCGGCACTGCTGGCGGGGATCGCCGAGGCCAAGCCGGGCAACCACCTCGGCGACGTCTCCCACGCGATCCAGCGCACGGTGGAGATCGAGGGGCTCTCGATCATCCGCACGCTCGTGGGCCATGGCGTGGGGCGCGACATGCACGAGGACCCGCAGATCCCGAACTTCGGCGAGCCCGGCCATGGCCCGCTCCTGGAGCCGGGGATGGTCCTCGCGATCGAGCCGATGGCGAACGCGGGGTCCGCCGAGGTCCGCGTGGGCGCCGACAACTGGGCGGTCTACTCGGCCGACGGCTCGCTCGCGGCCCACTTCGAGTTCACCGTGGCGGTTACCGCCAACGGCCCCCGCATCCTCACTCCCTGGCAGGAGGACTGAGCTCCTCTGGGGAGGACTTCCGGGACCGCTTGGGCCGCGGCGCGCCGAGCGCGCGCGAGCGGGGGCTGGGGAGGGGCTGTTGAAATTAGGTAGCGACGGCTATCGCCGTGATAGCACGCGCTACTCAAATTCAGAGGGACGCTCCCACCTCCGCCCGTTCCGGCAATCAGGCCCCAGGCGTCGCTCAGGCGTGGCGCTGCTATCCTTCTCGGTCGGCCGCAAGGCCGTTTGCTAGTGCCCGTGGGCCCGACTCCTGGGGCCTGTTGGGCGTTCTCACGAAGTGTTTTGATACGACCACGAGAGAGTGGATGAAGGTTCGAGCGTCCGTAAAGCCGATGTGTGAGCGCTGCCGAGTGATTCGGCGGCGCGGCGTCGTGCTCGTGATCTGCTCGAACCCCCGCCACAAGCAGAGGCAAGGCTAGGACTTAAATGGCACGAATTGCAGGCATCAACCTTCCGCTCAACAAGCGGGTCGAGATCGGGCTCACCTACGTGCACGGGGTCGGCCGCTCCACGGCCAACAAGATCCTCGCGGAGACGGGGGTGGACCCGAACACCTACGTGAAGGACCTGACCGACGATGAGGCCGTGAAGCTCCGCGAGGCGGTCGAGTCCCGCGAGGTGGAGGGCGATCTTCGGCGCGAGCGTTCGCAGAACGTCAAGCGACTGTCGGAGATCGGCGCCTACCGCGGGCTGCGCCACCGCCGTGGGCTCCCGGTCCGCGGTCAGCGCACCAAGACCAACGCCCGCGGCCGCAAGGGCCCGCGGCGCATGAGCATCGCCGGCAAGAAGAAGGCCCCGACGCCCAAGTGAGGTTGAGCTAAGTGCCGCAGCCGAGACGAGGGAAGGGCCGCCCGCGCCGCCGGGTGAAGAAGAACGTCCCGTATGGGGTCGCTCACATCAAGACCAGCTTCAACAACACGATCGTGACCATCACCGACACCGAGGGCAACGTGGTCTGCTGGGAGTCAGCGGGCTCCGCGGGCTTCAAGGGCTCGCGCAAGTCCACTCCGTTCGCCGCCCAGGTCACGGCCGACGCCGCCGCGCGCAAGGGCATGGAGCACGGCTTGGAGCGCGTGGAGGTCCACGCCAAGGGCGCCGGCTCGGGCCGCGACACGGCGATCCGGTCGCTGCAGGCCGCTGGCCTTCAGATCACGACCGTGAAGGACGTCTCCCCGCAGGCGCACAACGGCTGCCGCCCGAAGAAGCGGAGGCGCGGCTGATGGCTCGCGACACTGGGCCGCAGTGCAAGCAGTGCCGCCGGGAGGGCCAGAAGCTCTTTCTGAAGGGCGAGCGCTGTTTCACCGAAAAGTGCGGCGTCGAGCGCCGCTCGTATCCGCCCGGCGAGCATGGCCGCGGCAGGATGCGCCAGTCCGAGTACCGCACCCAGCTGCGCGAGAAGCAGAAGGCCCGCCGCTACTACCAGGTGCTCGAGAAGCAGTTCCGCAGCTACTACGACCGCGCCTCCCGCCAGGAGGGCGTGACGGGCGAGAACCTGCTGCGACTGCTCGAGCAACGCTTCGACAACGTGCTGGTTCGCCTCGGCTTCGCCGCCTCGCGGCGCCAGGCTCGCCAGCTCATCTCCCACGGCCACTGGCTCGTGAACGGCCGCCGCGTCGACATCCCCAGCTACCAGCTTCGCCCCGATGACGTGATCATGATCAAGCCGGATTCGCCCGCAACGGACACGGTTCGCGGCGCGACCGAGCTCACCGCGGCCGTGCCCCCATGGCTCCAGGCCGACCACGATGCTTTGACGGCGAAGGTGCTGCGCCTTCCCGAGCGCGATGAGGTCACCGCGCCGGTCCAGGAGCAGCTCATCGTCGAGCTCTACTCCAAGTAGTAGGGCCCTGAGCCTTCAGGGTCCGACAGCACCCGCAACCGAGAGGACCAAATGACCACCCTGCCCGAGTTTCAGATCCCGAAGATCAGCAAGGAGGACGTCGCCGACAACAAGGGCACGTTCACCATCGAGCCCCTCGACAAGGGGTTCGGCTACACGTTCGGCAACAGCCTGCGTCGCGTGCTGCTCTCGTCGCTGGGCGGCGCCGCGATCAAGAGCGTCCGCATCGAGGGCGTCGCGCATGAGTTCTCAACGGTTGCCGGCGTGAAGGAGGACGTGACGGACATCGTCCTCAACCTCAAGGACATCGTCGTGCGCATGCACACCGATGCCGACGAGGTCGAGGCGCCGCTGGTCGCCACCGGCCCCGGCGAGGTGACCGCGAAGGACATCGACCTGCCCGCGGGCGTCGAGATCCTCAACCCGGATGCCCCGATCGCGACGCTCGAGAAGCGCACAAAGCTCGAGATGTACCTGACGATCGGCCGCGGCCGCGGCTACTCGCCCGCCGAGGACAACAAGACGGAGGAGCAGGCGATCGGCGTGATCCCGATCGACTCGATCTTCTCGCCGATCCGCCGGACCGCGTACGCCGTGGACTCGGCGCGCGTCGGGCAGCGCACGGACTTCGACAAGCTCTCGATCGAGATCGAGACCGATGGCTCGATCGAGCCATCGAGCGCATTGCGCGAGGCCGCCGAGCTGCTGATCAAGTCGCTGGCGATCTTCACCGACGCCGATCGCGTCGAGGAGCTGACCGCCCGCGACGCCGTCGCGGCTGGTGATGGCGCCGGGCTCCCGGCCGCCCCCGCGGTGGAGGGCGACGACCGGCTCATCGAGGAGCTCGAGATCGGCGTGCGCGCCTACAACTGCCTGAAGCGCGCCGGCATCCAGACGGTCGGTGATCTGGTCCAGCGCTCGGAGTCCGAGCTGAACGCGATCCCGAACTTCGGGAAGCGCTCGACCGAAGAGGTCAAGGAGGCGCTCACCGCGCTCGGCCTCTCGCTCCGCGACGAGTAGGTTTCGACCACCACGACGCCGGGAGAGACCATGCGCCACGGGAAGCAGAGGAACAAGCTGAGCCGCGACGCGGCACACCGCCGGGCGCTTCTGCGCAATCTCTCCCGCGATGTGATCCAGCATGAGCGGATCAAGACGTCGCAGGCGAAGGCCAAGGCCGTCAAGCCGAAGCTGGAGAAGCTGATCACGCTCGCCAAGCGCGGCGACCTTCACGCGCGTCGCCAGGCGCTCTCCGAGCTGGGTCAGGACAAGTTCATCGTCCACAAGCTCTTCGAGGAGGTAGCCCCCCGCTACGCCGAGCGCCCGGGCGGCTACACCCGCATCGTGAAGCTCGGCCCGCGCCGTTCGGACTCCACCGAGATGGTGTTCCTCGAACTCGTCTAGAGCGGCGACCGCCTACCGGCTCGACATCGCCTACGACGGGGCGCCCTTCGCCGGCTGGGCCGCCCAGCCGGGGCTGCGGACCGTGCAGGCGGAGATCGAGGCGGCGCTCGGGAATCTTCTGCCGGCGCCGGCCGCGCTGACGGTCGCTGGACGCACGGACGCCGGCGTCCACGCCTGGGGTCAGGTCGCGAGCTTCGAGGCCGAGACAAAGCGGGGCCCGGACGAGCTTCGGCGGGCGCTCAATGCGCTGACGCCGGGCGAGATCGCGATCCTCGCCGTGAGCGAGGCCCCGCCCGGCTTCGACGCCCGCCGCGACGCGCGCTCGCGCGCGTACTGCTACCGCGTGCTCGCCGATCGGGTCGAGAGCCCGTTCGAGCGCGGCCGGGCGCTGTGGTGGCCGTACGGCGTTGATCGCGGTGCGCTGGCCGCCTGCGCGGCCGCCGTGTCCGGCACCCACGACTTCACCGCCTTCACCCCGACGGAGACGGAGCACGTCCGCTTCGAGCGCGACGTGCTCCGCTGCGAGTGGCTCGAGGGCTCGGGCCTCGGCGCGACCGGCGTCCTCGAGCTCTGGATCGAGGCCGATGCCTTCATGAGGAACATGGTCCGCGTCCTCGTGGGAACGATGCTCGAGGTCACCGCGGGCCGCCGCTCGCTGGAGGACTTCACCGAGCTCCTGAAGGGGGCACCGCGCGAGCGCGCGGGAGAGACCGCGCCGGCGCACGGGCTTTACCTGGCGTCGGTTGAATACTGAGCACGTGCCCGTCACCACGTACACAACGCGTTTGCGCTGGGAGGGGTCCACCGGCCTCGGGTGGGAGAACTACGACCGCGCCCACAACGCCACCGCCCCGCCCGCCGAACAGCGGATCCGGCTCACCACCGGCGAGTCGAAGGGAGACCCCAGCATCCTCAATCCCGAGCAGCTCGTGGTGATCGCGGCCTCCTCGTGCCAGGCGCTGTGGTTCCTGCATCTCGCCGCCAAGGCCAGGATCGACGTGGTCGCCTACGAGGACGATGCGACCGCGACGATGCCCGAGGACGAGGGGCTCAGCGAGATCGTCCTGCGCCCGCGCATCATCGTGGGCGGGGAGGCGAGCGAGGAGCGGGTGCTCAAGCTCGTCGACACGGCCCACCGGCACTGCAACATCGCCAAGAGCCTGCGCACTCCGATCTCGATCGAGGCAAGCGTCGAGGTCAGGGACTGAGCGCCGCCGAGCGCCATGCCGGCCCGTAGGCGACCCGCATCACGGCCCGGAGCGAGGCGTCGGGCCCAGGCCAGTGCTCAAGTAGGAGGCTGGGCCCGCCCGAGCGCAGCGCGTAGCGCAGAGCTGCCGCGGCGACGAGGACGTCATCAAGCTGGCCGGCGATGGGGATGAAGTCGGGCACGAGGTCGATCGGGACAGAGAGGTAGGCGACCAGGGCGAGGAGAACCAGCTTGCGCCGCGTCGGAACGCGCTCGTCGCGAATCAGGGCGTGGATGAGGATCGCGCAGTCGGGTATGAAGCGGGCGAGCGCGGTTGCGTCGGCGCGCCGGCCCAGGATCACCATCACGCAGATCAGGACCGTGTAGACGGCGATGGTCGCGGCGAGCGCGATCAGCAACCATGAGGAACCGGGCACGAGACCATGATGAAGGCTCCGCACCAGGAGATCATTCAGGCGAACGGCGTGGACCTCTGCGTCGACAGCTTCGGCGACCCCGCAGACCCGCCGATTCTCCTGATCATGGGCTCGAGCGCCTCGATGGACTGGTGGGAGCCCGAGCTCTGCGAGCGCCTGGCGGCGGGCGGACGGTTCGTCCTCCGCTATGACCTCCGCGACACCGGCAAGTCGGTCACCTACGAGCCGGGCTCACCGCCCTACACGCTCGCCGACCTGACCGACGACGCGATTGGCCTCCTCGACGCGCTTGAGATCTCGAGGGCGCATCTGGCTGGGATGTCGATGGGCAGCGGCATCGCGCTGCATGCGGCCCTCGATCACGCGGAGCGCGTCGCCTCGCTGACGCTCATCGCGAGCAGCCCGGCCGGGACCGCGCCCGACCTGCCCGACATGTCGGCGGAGACGGCCGCGAAGTTCCAGATGCCCGAGCCCGACTGGTCCGACGGCGAGGCGGTCATCGACTACATCGTGCGCTTCGAGGGAATCTGCGCGGGCGAAGCCCCGTTCGACGGGGCCGAGGTTCGCCCCCGCGCCGCCCTCGCGTTCGACCGGGCCACGAACATCGAGTCGATGTTCACGAACCACAACATGATGGAGCACGGCGGCGGCAACGTGCGCGAGCGGCTCGGCGAGCTAACCATGCCCGTCCTCGCCATCCACGGGACCGAGGATCCGATCCTCCCGTACGAGCACGGCCTGGCCCTCGAGCGCGAGATCGAAGGCGCCAGGCTCCTGACGCTCGAGAACACGGGCCACGAGATCCCGCGGCGCACGTGGGACGCGATTGTCCCGGCACTCCTGGAACACACACAACCCTGATCCTGGCCGACGCGAAGCGGGCGCGGGCTCGGACTCGCCGGGCAGTCGCGAGGTGTCCTCGATCGCGCACAGGCTCACGCCAGATCTCGCCGGCGGGGTGGTCGGGCATGGCCCGATTCTGGCGCACCGGCGCTCCATACAATCGGTCGGGATGAGGGTTCTGCTCACGAACGACGACGGCATCGGCGCCGAGGGGCTTCACGCCCTGCGGCGGGCCGTGCAGGAGATCGACGGCGTCGAGGTCCACGTGATCGCGCCCGACTCCAACCGCTCGGCGACCGCGCGCAGCATCACCACGCGCTCCCCCCTGTGGGTCGAGGAGGTGCGCTTCGACGATGGCGCGAGCGGCTTCGCAACGGACGGAACCCCGGTCGACTGCGTGCGCTTCGCCGAGCTGGGGCTGATCGGCGAGCCTCCCGACCTGATCGTCTCCGGCATCAACCATGGCGCCAACCTCGGCGACGACGTCACCTACTCAGGCACCGTGGCCGCGGCGCTGGAGGGGATCGTCCTGGGGATTCCCGCGATCGCCGTCTCTCAGCAGTCGATCAAGGGTGAGATGGGCTGGCACTTCGGCGGGCGACTCGACTTCTCGGTGGCGGCGCCGCTGTGCGCCGGATTGGTGCGGCTGCTGCGCGACCACCCGCTGGAGGCTGGAACTCTTCTGAATGTCAACTGCCCGGCGGGGGAAGTCGAGGGCATCGAGGTCACCACGCTGGGCAAGCGCCTCTACGACGACGAGATGCGCCTCGTCGAGGAGGACTCCGAAGGCCGCCGCCGCTACCGCATCTATGGCTTCGAGCCCTCGTTCAAGGATGAGGCGGGCACCGACCTCGCCGCGCAGGCGCGCAACAGGGTCTCGATCACGCCGCTTCACTTCGACCTGACCCACCACGACGGCCTCGGGCTCGTCCGCGAGTGGAACCTCGACCGGCTGCTGGACACCGCTAAGCGAGGCGCAGCCTCCCCGACGTGAGCCCCGCGAAGCAGACCTCTAGCGAGGCGCGGGCCGCCGAGCTGCGCGAGGAGATCGCGAGGCACGACGAGGCCTACTACGTCCACGACGACCCGAGGATCGGTGACGACGAGTACGACGCGCTCCTGAACGAGCTGCGCGACCTCGAGGAGGCGAACCCCGAGTTGCGCACTCCCGACTCACCGACCCAGCGGGTCGCCGGGGGGATGAAGCCGCTCGACAAGTTTCAGGAGGTCGAGCATCCCGAGCCCATGCTCTCGCTCGGCAACGCCCGCAACGAGGAGGAGCTTCGCGCATGGGAGACCCGTATCCGCAACCTTCTTCGGCGCTTCGACATCACCGCCGACGAGTTCGGCTACGTGAGCGAGCCGAAGATTGACGGGCTCGCGATCTCGCTCGTCTACGAAGACGGGAAGCTCGTCCGCGGCGCCACGCGCGGCGACGGGCGCGTTGGCGAGGACGTCACTCACAACCTGCGCACGATCGAGGCGATCCCGCACCGGATCAAGGATTCACCTGACCTCGTCGAGGTGCGGGGCGAGATCTACTTCTCGCGCAGCGGATTCGAGGAGCTGAACGCCCGGCGCGCGGAGGCGGGCGAGGCCACATTCGCGAACCCCCGCAACGCCGCCGCCGGAACCATTCGCCAGCTCGACCCGAAGATCGCCGCCGAGCGCCCGCTATCGATGTGGTGCTACGGGATCGGCACCGGGCTTGACCTTCCTACGCACGCGGACGAGATCGAGTGGATGCGCGACCGCGGATTCGCGCTCGAGGACGAGATCGCGATTCACGAGACGGAGGACCAGGTCGTGGAGCGCTGCCGGTGGTGGGAGGAGTGCCGCGAGCAGCTCGACTACGAGATCGACGGCGTCGTCGTGAAGGTGAACGAGCGCTCGCTGTGGCGGGATCTGGGCGTCGTCGGCCGCGAGCCGCGCTGGGCGATCGCCTGGAAGTTCCCGCCGATCACCGCCACCACGACGCTCGAGCACGTCTTCTGGAACGTCGGCCGCACCGGCGCGCTGTTCCCGTTCGCGGCCCTTAAGCCGGTGCGGGTCGGCGGCGTAACCGTCTCCACTGCAACTCTCCACAACGAGGAGGACCTCGCCCGCAAGGACGTCCGCGAGGGCGATGAGGTGGTGGTGACACGCGCCGGCGACGTGATTCCGCAGGTGGTCTCCCCGCTCATCCAGCGGCGGAAGGGCAAGCGGCTTCGCAAGGCGCGCCCGCCGAAGAAGTGCCCGTCGTGCGGAACCCCGACCGTGAAGCCCGACGACGGCGTGTTCACGATCTGCCCGAACCGCCGCGGCTGCCCCGGGCAGGGCTTCCAGCACGTCAAGCACTTCACGGCCGTGATGGACATCGACGGATTCGGGGAGAAGCTGTCCTATCGCTTCCTCGACGACGGCTTGATCACAGACCAAGCGGAGATATACGACCTCACCGTCGAGCGCCTCACCGAGCTGGAGGGCTTCGGCGAGGTGTCGGCCCGGAACCTCATCGAGGCGATAGAGGACTCGAAGAAGCAACCGTTCCCGATCGTGCTCTTCGCCCTCGGGCTGCCAGAGGTCGGGTACGTGACCGCCCAGGCGCTGGCCGATCATTTCGGGACGATCGACGCGCTGCTCGAGGCCCCCACCGAGACGATCGAGGAGGTCGAGGGTGTGGGCCCGATCGTGGCGGAGAAGCTGCGCGAGGAGCTCTCCGAGGAGCCCACGCTGGAGCTGATCAAACGGCTGCGTGACCGCGGCCTTCGCTTCGAGCTCTCCGCGGAGGAGCGTCGCGCCGAATCCGGGCCGCTCGACGGCAAGACCTTCGTGCTCACGGGAACGCTGCCGGACCTCTCGCGCGACGAGGCGACGAACCTCATCCGCCGCGCCGGCGGCAAGGTCACGGGCTCGGTTTCAAAGAAGACTGACTACGTGGTAGCGGGCGACAGCCCGGGCTCGAAGCTCGCCAAGGCTCAGGAGGTGGGCACCGAGATCCTCGACGAGGCGGGCCTGCGCAAGCTGCTTGGCGACGCCGCCAAGGGCGGTGCGAAGGAGCCGACGCCGAACCTGCGGCGCTAAGGGGGCGCCACAACCGCCGCCCGTGGCGCTTTTTGTGGACGCCGTCCATATAAGGCGCCAGGGACGTGAGTTCTCCCCCCGTTGGTCCCCGCACGGCCGGCCGGGCGGCCCGTCATAATTCATATTTCTATGGGCAAAGTCGTCGAGCTCGAGGCCCAGGAGCCTCGAGGGGGGAGAGCGCGCCGCCGGCGGCGGTCGAAGACCGCGCTGGTCCTAGGCGGGGGTGGCTTTACCGGTGGCGTGTACGAGATCGGGGCCCTGCGGGCGCTCGATCTACTCGCCGTCAACCAGACGGTGAACGAGTTCGACGTGTACGTCGGAACGAGCGCCGGCGCATTCATCTCGTCGCTGACCGCCAACGGCGTGACCCCCGAGGAGATGATGCGGGTCCTGAACCGCGAGCTCACCTCCCCGCTCCGTGACATGGACCTCTCGATGCTGCTGCGCCCGAACTACCGCGGGCTCATCTCGCGCGGGGTCAGCTTCCCGTTCCGCCTCGTCGGGATGGCGAAGGGCCTCGCCGGCCACATTGGGGAGGTTTCGGCGTTCGATCTCCTGAGCGGGATCGCAAGCGGTCTACCGAACGGCTTCTACTCGAACGAGGGCATCGCCAAGTACGTGGAGGAGGCCCTCTCCGACCCCGACCGGACGAATGACTTCCGCATGCTCGAGCGCGAGCTGTACATCACGGCGACCGATCTCGATACCACCGACCGCGTCGTATTCGGTGAGGGGGAATGGGCGGACGTGCCGATCTCCACGGCCGTCGCCGCCTCCGGAGCGCTGCCAGTCGTCTACGACCCGGTGAAGATCAAGGGGAGCGAGTTCATCGACGGCGGCATCCGCTCGACGACGAATGTCGACGTGGCCGTCGAGCGGGGCGCCAAGTTCATCGTCGTCATCAACCCGCTGGTCCCCTACGTGAACGACTTCCGCAAGCGGATCCCGACGATCACCGGCGACCGCGCCCGCCGCGTCTCCGACATGGGCGTGGCGGCGATCGCCAACCAGTCGTTCCGCATGCTCTCGCACGACCGGCTCCACCGCGCGGTGCGCGACTGGCAGGAGGAGTACCCCGGCGTCGACATCATCCTGATCGAGCCCGAGCTGGACGACGAGCTGATGTTCGGCACGCCGATCCTCGACTACTCAAAGCGTCTCGAGATCGCCAAGCACGGCTTCGAGTCGGTCACGCTGAAGCTGGCGCGGGACTACGACCGCTACAAGACCATCGGCGAGCGCCACGGCATCGAGATCTCGGCGCGCCGCGTTCGCCATGTGCTGGACCAGGTCGAGCGCGACGAGCAGCGCATGTCGGCCTGGCGCCGGGTGCTTGAGCAGACGACCTCCGCGCTCCTGCGCTCGCAGCCGTCTGACGCTTCCGACGATAAGGAAGCGTCGGCTCAGCCCGAGTAGAGCCCCTCGATCTGCGGCTCGTACTTGTCGGCGACCACGTTCCGCTTGACCTTCAGGGTGGGGGTCAGCTCGCCGCCTTCCTGGGAGAGGTCCCGGGGCAGGATCTCGAACTTCTTCACCTGCTCGACCCGCGCGAACTTCTCGTTCATCTTGTCGAGGTGAGCCTGTAGCTCGGCGCGCAGCCCCTCGTTCCTGCCGAGCGCCTCGGGGTGGTCGGGCAGCCCGTGCTCGGAGGTGTACTTGGCGGCCTCCTCGGGGTCGAGGGTGACGAGCGCGACCAGGTAGGGCCGGCGGTCGCCGATCACCACGCACTGCGAGACGAGCGGATGCTGCTTGAACTCGGCCTCGAGGTTGGCGGGGGTGATGTTCTTGCCGCCCGCGGTGATGATGATGTCCTTCTTGCGACCGGTGATCTTCAGGAATCCGTCGGGGTCGAGCTCGCCGATGTCGCCCGTGTGCAGCCAGCCGTCGACGAGGGTCTCCTGGGTCGCCTCGGGGTTCTTGTAGTAACCCTGGAAGATGTTCGGGCCCTGGGCGAGAATCTCGCCGTCCTCGGCGATCTTCACCTCGCATCCCGGGAACGGCTTGCCCACGGTGCCGAACTTGAAGTCCTCCGGCGTCGCGATCGTCGCGGCGGTCGAGGTCTCGGTCATGCCCCAGCCCTCGAGGACCAGCACGCCGGCGGCGTCGAAGAAGCGCAGGATCTCGGGGTTGATCGGCGCGGCGCCGGTGACCGCGAGTTCGAGCCGGCCCCCGAACAGTCCGCGGATCTTCGAGAGCACCTGCTTGTCGGCGACGTTGTATTGGAGCCGCAGGAGTGGCCCGGGCTCCTTCCCCTGGCGCTCCAGCTCGCGGACCTTGCCGCCGACGCGGATCGCCCAGTCGAAGATTGCCTTCTTGAGGCCACCCGACTTCTCGGCCGCGGAAGTGGCGGCTGTGTAGATCTTCTCGAAGATGCGCGGCACCGACGGGAAGTAGGTGGGCTTCACCTCGGCGAGGTTGGGGATGATCTTGAGCGGGTCGCGCTCCCAGTAGGCGAGGGTGGTGCCGAGAGCGACGGTGCCGAGCTGGATCAGCAGCGCGAACGAGTGCGCGAGAGGGAGGAAGAGGTACGTGAGCTCCTCATCGCCCAGCGCCTCGACCTCGAGGACCATGTCGAGCATCGCGCGGTAGTTACCGTGCGAGATCACGCAGCCCTTCGGGGGGCCCGTTGTGCCGGACGTGTAGATGAAGGTGCAGATGTCGCTGGGCTCCACCGAGCTCCAACGCTGCTCCCAGTCGGAGTCCGATCGCCGGGCGCCGCGGTCGGTGAGCTCGTCGATCGAGATCGCGTCGGCGGCCGAGCCCTCCATGAGGATCACGTGCTCGAGCTTCGGGCAGCGCTCGCGGACCTCGCGGATCTTCTCGAGCTGCTCGTCGTCCTCGGCGATCACCGCCCTGGCGTCGGAGTTCTCAAGGACGTACTGACATTCGGAGGGGGAGTTGGTCTGGTAAATCGGCACTACCGTCGCTCCGGCCGTGAGCGCGGCGAAGTCGAAGTACGTCCACTCGGGGCGGGTGTTGGCGAGAATCGAGACCTTGTCCCCGCGCTCGATGCCGAGGTCGATGAGGCCCAGCGCCAGCGCCTTAACCGTCTCGCCCATCTCGGCGTATGTACGGGTGACCCAAGCGCCGGAGGCGTCCTTGTACATGACCGCGGGCCGCTCCCCGTGCTCGCGGATCGCCAGCGGCAGCAGATCGGCGATCGTCCTCGACTTAACCCCGCCCGCGGTTGCCGGCTCGACGGTCGCGGTCTCCATTACTCGTCCTCCTCGTTCGCAGCGCTCGACGCGGGCGCGCCATCGCCCGAGGGAAGGCTATAGGGAGTGTGGCCCTAGTGCGCGGCTTGCGGCTGCTTGCTCGACGCCTCGGTGACCTGTCGCATCGAGGACACGAACAGGGTCTTGTCGATACGCCCGTTGAAGATCGGAACACCCATCTCCATGCACCTGGAGATCACCTCCCGCCGCTTCATGTTGACCTCGTCGGCGAGCTCGGTGGGCGTCAAGTGGATCGACACGTATCTCCTCCTCGGTGGTTACCTGGCAGTTTTACCTTTCCGCGCGGATGTGTCAACGCAATTTGCCGCAAATTGCGTTCGGTCGAAACCGCATCGCCCGCATCATCCGAGACCTCGCGCCATCTATCTTGTTGCCGTATGCCGGACGAGCTCCAAGCGCCGGGCGCCCAGGCGGCTGAGACATCCAGCGAGTTCCTCGACTCGCTGATGGACACCGAGCTCTACTCGATCGGTGCGTACTTCTGCGACGAGCATCCCGAGCTGGTGGATGAGGTCGTCGCGCGCAGCGAGGAGATCGAGCGCCGCGGCCTGAACGTCTACTCGCGAGCCAGCGAGGTGACGGTCGAGGAGGGGTTCGAGACCCTGCTCACGGGCCTCGCCGTCCGCTATTACAAGGCGGTGGCGGGCTGAACGCCGAGACACGTGCTTCGGGCGCCCAGGGCGCCCGCCCGTCTCTGCGCTCGGCGTGGCTGCCGCGCGTCGTGCTTGGAATCGGCATCGCCGGCCTCTTGGCCGCGATCATCTCGCTCTCGGTGGGCGAGGGCGGGCCGCAGTCGCAGCGGATCGGCCAGGTCGGGCCCGTCCAGCAGCTGTTCGGCGGGATCGCGCAGGACGGCGCGAGGCTGGGTGACCCCGACGCGGACACGACGATCTCGGTCTACACGGATCTGCGCTGCGGGCCGTGCGCCGACTACCAGATCGCCACGATCGATCCCCTCGTCGAGGAGCTCGCCCGCACGGGCGAGGCTCAGTTCGAGCTGCGCCACTACTCGCTCGGAGCCGAGTCGAAGACCCTGGCGGCCGAGGCGGCAGCGGCCGCCGGGGCGCAGGGCCGCCAGTGGCAGTACGCGGATCTCCTGATGCGCAATCTCGAGGCCGCCGGTGCCGAGGTGGACGACGAGTTCCTCGCGGACATCGCCAACGCCGTGCCCGAGCTGGACGCGGACCAGTGGGAGGCCGACCGCTCATCCGACGCCGTCGCGGAAACCCTCGCGACCGACGAGGAGGAGGGCGCCTCGCTCGAGCTTCAGGCGGAGGGCCCCTCGGTCCTCGTCACGGGCCCCGGTGGGACCGAGGACCTGGGCGTGGAGCCCTCCACCGCCGACATCGAGGACGCGCTCGAGCGCGCGTTCTAGCCCGCTTCCTCCGGCGCCTCGTCGGCGGTCATCGAGCGCACGACGCGCCGCGTGAGCAGCAGCAGGACGATGAGAAGTGCGGCGCCGCCCCAGAGAACCGGATCGTCGAGCGAGAGCTCCTCCAGCTGACTTCCCAGGTATGCGAACACCGCGGTGATCGGGATGTATCCGACCGCCGTGGTCCATACGAAGCGCCACAGCGGCACCCTTGCCGACCCCGCCGCATAAGAGAACAGGCTGAACGGGATCACGGGGACGAGGCGCATCCCGAGGAGCAGCGTGATCCCGCCACGATGGACAGCGCGCTCGTACTTCAGGAACCGCTCGTCCCCGATCCAGCGGAGGAGGAAGGGGCGGGCGGCGTAGCGCCCGATCGCCCAGCAGACGATGCCGTTCAGCACCCAGCCCGCCATCAGGAGCGGCAGCGCGATCCAGAAGTCGTAGACGTAGCCCACCGCGGCGTCGAGGATCTCGGCCGGGTACCAGAGGATGCTGTGAACGAGCGCGAGCGCCAGCGCGATCAGGGCGCCCGGCACACCCAGGCCACGCAGGTCCGAGCGGAGGTCTGCGGTGTCGCCTCGCAGGGCGTCCGCGACCCCTTCGCGAAGCGGGTTGATCGAGAGGACGAGGGCGGCCAGGAGGGCGACGCCTACCAGGGTGATCGCGATCCCGGCAACGGGAAATCGTGCCCCCTGATCCGAGCCACCACGCATCTTCCCGGCCACGTTCCCAGTATGGCGGGCGGCTCAGGCTCTCCTACAATGCTGGCCCTCGGGGCGTGGCGCAGCCTGGTAGCGCGCACCGTTCGGGTCGGTGAGGTCCCCGGTTCAAATCCGGGCGCCCCGATGTTCTGGCCTCAGATACCGTCCGCGCGCGATGATCGGCGAGAGCACCATCCGCGCGGCGGTCATCGCCCTCGGCGTCTTCCACGTGGCCCTCGGCCTGCTGCAGCTGCTCGCCCCGGGCACGTTCTTCGACGAGATCGGCAACTACGGCGCCGAGAACCTCCACTACGTCGGCGACGCCGGGGCGTTCACGACGGCCTACGGCGCGGCGCTCCTTTTGGCGGCGCGGCGCCCCACATGGTGGGCGCCGATTCTGGCGCTCGGCGCGATCTGGTACGCGCTCCACGCCATCAACCACCTGTTCGACATCGACGAGAACGGGATCAGCGATGCCCGAGGGATCCTCGACACCGTCCTGATCGCGGCCGGCGCGGCGCTGCTCGCCTGGCTTGCGCACATGGCCGACCGCCTGGCCTCACCATCGAACGTCCCTCAGACCCCCACCCAGTGACGGGCTGAGGGACGTTCGGCGGGAAAGAGGATCACTAACGTAGGTCCTGAAAGCGCAGCTACGCCACCTAAGGAGACTCCGATGGCCTTCTCAGTCCCCGATCTTCCCTACGACTACGACGCGCTCGAGCCCCACATCGACGAGGCGACGATGCGAGTCCACCACGACAAGCACCACCAGGCCTACGTGGACAAGGCCAACGCCGCCCTCGAGGGCACCGACTTCGCCGACGCGGACGTCGACGACGTACTCAAGAACCTCTCGAGCCTTCCCGAGGACAAGCAGACCCCGGTCCGCAACAACGCCGGCGGCCACTCGAACCACACCTTCTTCTGGCAGATCATGGGCCCGGACGGCGGGGGTGGCCCCGAGGGCGACCTCGCCGCGGCGATCGATGACGCGTTCGGGGGCTTCGCCGCATTCCAGGAGGAGTTCAAGAACGCTGGCGTGAACCGCTTCGGCTCCGGCTGGGCGTGGCTCGTCCACGACGGCTCGGGGCTCGCCGTCGTCTCGACCGCGAACCAGGACTCGCCGGTCTCCGACGGCCAGACCCCGCTCCTGGGCGTGGACGTCTGGGAGCACGCCTACTACCTGAAGTACCAGAACAAGCGCCCCGACTACATCGACGCGTCCTGGAACGTCGTGAACTGGCCGGAGGTCGCCTCCCGGTTCGACGCGGCCAGCTAGTTCGCGGCCCGCGCGGCCTCCGGCAGCAGTCGTTCCTGCGCTCCGGGGGTCGGGGGGATGGCTGACATCGCGCGCTCGGCGAGCGCCGTGATCGTCAGGCTCGGGTTCACGCCCGGGTTCGCCGGCACGGCCGCCCCGTCGCAGACCAGCAGGTTCTCGTAGCCGAAAACGCGGTTCCGGGTACGAGCCAGCCGAAGTCGTATCGGTCCGCGGTCCTCACTGCGCGTCGCCCTGCGCGACCTCCTGCAGCGGCTTGAAGGCAGCGGCCCGCGCGTACATCACGTACAGACGGTAGCCGTCGGAGCCCGGACGGGCGCAACCGTGGTCGAAGACCGCCTGAGCCTCCTCGTCGGTCAGCTCCGACGCGGCGACGCCGCTGTCCTCCTGGTTCACGTGGCTTCGGACGTCCTCGATCGTCGCGAGCCTCTGAGGCTCGTCGGCGTCCAGCCAGTCGCTGCACTGCGCGAGTTGCGCCACCGACCCACCGAGTTCCTGGCCCACCGGATCGGCACCTCCACGGTCGTCGTCGCCGCAACCCGCCGCGAGGAGGGCGAGCGTGAGCGCGGCGGTGGCGAGGGGCGCGCAGCTAGTGCGTCGGGCCGAAATCCACTTCACCGGCGAGCTCCCGGAAATACTCGGCGATCCGTGCCGCCTCGGGGCTATCGGCGATCTCGCGCTCGCCGCGCTTCCGAGCTTCGCGCTGCGCCCTGGCCTCGGCCGTGCCCGGCCGGCCGGGCATCTCGTACCAGTAGCAAGCACCATCACCCGGAGCCTCCAGCTCGAACTCGGCGAAGCAGTCGAGCTCGATCAGGGCCTTCACCGCGTAGTTGCCCGCGCTCCCGCCGACGGTTGACTCACAATCCTCGGGGAGGAAGGTAGGGATCGACTGGCCCTCGATCGGGTTGAGCGGTGGGTCGGTCGTGAGGCTCGCTCGGTCGCCCTCTGGGCCGACGTTGTCGAACCAGCAGTTTCCGGGGTTGATCGGGGATTCGTCCCACCAGAAGTCAACCCCGTTCGGCAGCGTGGCCGGCAGCTTCTCGTCGAGCAGCCCACTCTCATTTCCGAACATCGAGAGGCCCGGGTGCCGCTTGAAGCCGTTCGGCACCTGGCCCATGACGTTGTCGTGGTAGCGGTTCGCGCACGAGGTCGATTCGAGCGCGTCTCCGAGGCCGGGCAGGCTGACCGGCAGCTGCGGGCAGTGGATCTCGCTGTCGACGTTCCCCTCGGCGTCGCCCGCGACCGCGGCGGGGATCGCGAGCAGCACGGTGCCGTGCCGCCAGTTGTCGAACACGTGGTTGTGGGCGAAATCGCCGTCGTTCATGCCCGGCCACATGATCCCCGTGCCGACGGCCTGCGGCACCAGGGCCACGAACGGGTTGTCCGGGCGGTAGACGTTGAGGTTGTTGGAGTAGAACCAGTTGTGGTCGACCTTCTGGCCGTCGGAGGGGAACCCGGGATGGCCCGGCGCCGAGATCGTGTCGCTGGTCAGCCCGTTCGCGTTGCCGTAGAAGCGGTTGTGGGTGACCCGCACCGAGTTCCCCATCGAGCCGGAGTACCCCATCGAGGAGCCGTGGAGGTCGCACCGCTCGATCACGGTGTTGAAGCGCTCCTCGGGGTAGAACGACTCGTCGCGGTACTCGCCGGTCTGCGGCGCCGCGCCTGGGTAGACGACCGCGTCGCCCGATCCGAACCCCTCGCAGTTCTTGACCAGGTTGTGGTCGGTCGTGAACGACAGGTGCCCGTAGTCGGCGTTCCAGAAGAACTTCACGCGGTCCAGCAGTACGCCGTCGGTCTCCTCGGTGTAGAAGCCGTGCTCCCTCGCGCCGCGCATCAGGAAGTTGCGGCCGACGAAGCCGTCGGCGCGGTCGGAGCGCAGCACGACGTGCTTCGAGTAGCAGGGGTTCTCGGGCCCGTTCGGCGCCTCGAGGCACTCCTCCGCGGGCGTCTCTGAGCCCGGCCGCGCCTTGGGCCTGCGCGCATTCTCATACCCCGTCCCGGCGTCGAGGATGACGTCCTCGGGGCTGACCCCCGAACCGTCGATCTGGAGGTTGCAGCGGATGCAGCGCCCGAGCTCCTGCTCGGGGATCCCGTGGCGATCCGGGTCGGGCTCGGCCAGCGGCTCGCCCTTGACCGCACGGCCCTGGATGTAGATCAGGTTCTGGTCGTTCGGGCAGGTCGCCTGGTACTCGTAGCTGGGGGTGAGCGCGCCGCTCTGGTCCTCCTGAAGTAGAGATGGGTTGCACTTCGGGTCGTCGACCGGCGCCTTTCGCGACTTGGGCTCGGTGTAGCGGCCCGGCATGATCACGACGCGGTCGTTGTTGTGTGAGTCGTTGATGGCCGCCTGGACCGAGTGGTAGGAGCACTGGCGCGCGAAGGCGACGTTCTCGCTCACCAGCCGGTTCGCCCTGCGGCCGGAAAGCGGCTTGCGGGGGAGGCTCGGCCGCAGGCGGAAGCCCCTCGTGGCTGCCTTGCGAACGGAATTCGCCAGCAGCCCCAGCGACCTGCGCCCGCCCTGGCCCTTGCACACCACGCGAACTTCTCCGGGGCCCACGCCCGTGACGGCCGACCCCAGCGAACGGGCCTTCGGAACCTGGCCGCCGGCGCACGGTGTGACGTCGCAGTCCGGGGCCGGGTCGGGCCAGTAGGACGGTCGCTCGAGGTGCGCGGACGCAGCTGTCGCGGAGGCGAGCGCCGCCGCGCTCACCCCCAGGGTTACCAAGGCCCGAGTTCCCCGTCCCATCGAGCGCGTCAATCTATCACCGGCCCGAAAGGTTCACGCCACCTCTCCGATTCGGCGGGCGGCCTCGATCGGGCGGCCTACACCCCCTCTTAACGACAACTCAACGTCGGCGTGGCGAATAGCGCATGGCAATGCCGTTTTTGGCGACGGTTGTGCTTTGACACCCCGCTTTGCGGGCTGCTAGGTTCGCCACGCGTACGGGGGTAGGAGCGGCCAGGTGTCGAGGTACGGGAACAATGAGAGGGTCGACCGCACTTAGTCGAATCGCTGCGCTTATTGCGCTCGGGGTCGCGATTGTCGCGATCGTCCTGCTGCTGTCCGGCGGTGGCGACGAATACGAGATCACGGCCGAGTTCGAGAACGCCAGCCAGCTGGTCCCCGGCAACGAGGTCGTCGTCGGTGGCGTCAGCGCGGGCTCCGTGAAGACGATCGAGCTCGGCCCCCGGGGCGATGCCCTCGTCACCTTCAGCGTCGACGAGGACTACGCGCCCCTCGAGCGCGGCACCACGGCCACCGTGCGCTCCTACTCGCTCTCGGGAATCGCCAACCGCCAGATCCAGCTCACCCTGCCGGCCGACGGCCAGGGAGGGGAGGAGATCCCCGACGGCGGCACCCTCTCGCAGTCCGAGACCGTCTCCGAGGTCGACCTCGACGAGGTCTTCAACGCCCTCGACCCGAAGACGGTCGAGGACTTTAAGCACGTGATCCAGGGCTTCGAGATCTCCTACGACGGGGTCGGCCCGCAGGCGAACCGCGGCTTTAAGTACCTGAACCCCTTCCTTAGCACCTCCCGGGGCCTGTTCGGCGAGCTCGCCTACGACCGCCGGGCGCTTCAGAACCTGATCGTCGATACCTCCCAGCTATCGGGAGCCCTGGCCTCGCGGGCGCCCGAGGTCTCGGCCCTGGTCTCGAACCTCGACCGGATGATGGGGGCGATCGGCTCCCAAAAGGAGGCCCTCGCGGAGGCGGTCTCAAAGCTCCCCGGCTTCATGCGCGAGGCCAACACCACCTTCGTCAACCTAAGGGCGGCCCTCGACGACGTCGATCCCCTGGTTTCGGCCTCAAAGCCGGTCGCCCGCGAGCTGCAGCCGTTCATGGCGACGCTCAGGGCGGCGAGCGCCGACGCGGTGCCGACGATCCGCGACCTCGACGCGATCCTGAAGCGCCCGGGGGACGACAACGACCTGGTCGAGATCACAAACGACCAGGTCGGGCTCGCAAAGCGCGCCGTCGGCTCCGGCGCTCCCGACTGCGGCTCCGACCCGACCACAGACTTCGCGGAGGCCCAGGACGACGACTTCTCCCAGGGAGCCTTCGGCGAGTCGGCCTGCGCGCTTTCAAACTCCACCCCGATCCTCGCCCAGCTTCGCGCCTACACCCCCGAGCTCGTCGGGTGGTTCGATGACTTCTCGCACCCGGCGGCGTTTGACGCCGAGGGTGGGCTGGGGCGCATCGCCACCTCCTTCAACCAGTTCACCGTCTCCGCCGGCGGCCTTCCCAACCTCGGCCTCCCGGTCTCCCCCTCGGACCTGCTCGGCGGCGGCGTCGTGCAGACCAACCTCGACTCCCGCTGCCCGGGCACCAACGACCGCCCGCTGCCCGCCGGCCTCGGCGAGGGCGGGGTGCCATTCACGGACTCCGACACGGTCGTGTGCGATCCCAGTCACACCCTGAGGCAGCCGTGAGGCGCCTGGGATTCATCGCCGGTCTGGTCGCCACGGCCACGGCCGCGCTCGCTGTTTCGGCGCCCGCCGATGACTCCCGGACCTACCTGATCGAGATGTACAACGCCTTCGGGATCGTCGAGGGCTCCGACGTGCGCGTGGCCGGCGTGAACGCCGGCGAGGTGACCGATCTCGACGTGAACTCCAAGAAGCGCGCGGTCGTGACCGTCGAGCTCAGCGGGCCACTCGCGGTGCTTGGCTCTGAGACCAGGTGCTCCACGAGCCCGCAGTCGCTGATCGCCGAGTACTTCATCGATTGCGATCCGGACGGGCCGGAGATCGAATCGTCGGGCGATATCGAGAGACCCGACGTGCCCGCGGATCACGTGGAGGGGACGGTGCAGAGCGATCTCGTCCAGGACACCCTGCGCGAGCCGTTCAAGCGCCGCCTCCAGCTGCTGATCAACGAGTTCGGGACCGCGCTCGCCGGCAACCCCCACAACCTCAACGAGGCGATCCGCCTCGGCGCCCCGGCCCTGCGGGACACCGAGAAGGTCCTGCGGGTCCTGGCCAACCAGAACCGGATCATCCGCGACCTGAACGTGGACTCCGACGCGATCATCTCGCGCCTCACCGAGCGCCGGGAGGACGTCGTGCGGTTCATCGAGGAGGCCCGCGACACCGCCGCCGCCTCGGCCGCCCGCCGCGACGATCTCTCGGAGGACTTCGCGAAGCTCGACGACTTCCTAGCGAAGCTGAACCCGACGCTCAGGCAGCTCGACAACTTCACGAGCGCGGGCACCCCGCTTCTCACCAACCTCGACGCCTCCGCCCCCGGCCTCAACGAGCTCGTCAAGAGCCTGCCCGAGTTCAACCGCAACGGCGCGGACGCCCTCCGGACGCTGGGCAACGCCTCCAAGAAGGGCGAGGCGGCGTTCACCCGCGGCAAGGAGGAGATCGACGCCCTGGCCAAGTCGGGCCGCAACGCCACGTACGTGGGCGAGATGCTGGCCGACCTCTTCCGGGACATCGACGATCCGAGCCGGGCCACGGAGGAGGACACGCGCGTCGCCGAGGACACCGACCGCGGGCCGAGGACGATTCAGCTCGACAACGGCAGCGAGCTCACGGTCGAGCCCGGGTACACCGGAATGGAGGGCCTCCTCAACTACGCCTACTACCAGACCGGCGCGACCAATCAGTTCGACCAGGTCGGCCACCTGCTGCACTTCAACCTCTACTACGCGCTGACCGGCCCCTGCGGGGCGTTCACGAGCGGTCGCGACCCGGAGACCGGGGAGGTCGAGCTGCCGAGCGTCAGCGGCGCCGCCACCAACAACCCGTCGCTCACGGGCTCCGAGGACTTCCCCGGGACCGAGGAGATCACAAAGTGCGCCACCTGGCTCGGCAACCACCAGCCGGGGATCACGGTCGACGACGGCCTCGGTCCGTATCACCCGTCGGTGTGCCCACAGGACACCAAGCCCGAGCAGGCGAAGCAGACCCTGTGCGGTCCGGGGCTGAAGAAGGCCGGAGCACAGTCGGATCAGCAGAGGAAGTCGGGCGGCTCCGGCCGCGATAATGGCGGGCTTCAGGATCTTCCGGGTGGCGACGAGCCCGGCGGCCTGCCTGATCTCCCGGGCCTGCCCGGCGGGGGCGGTGGCAACGGCGGCGGGCTGAGCCTCGAGGAGCTTCTCGAGCTGCCGCGCAACCTCCTCAACGACCTGCCGCAGCGCCTGCAGGACCGGGTGCGAAACCACACCTCGGGCTCCAACAACACCGGCGGCTCGGGCGGTGGCGGTGGTGGCGGCGGCAACGCCGTGAACAACCTCCTCGACTTCCTGCTGGGGCCATGAGGGGACGCTCGCCACTTCAGTCGCTCGCCGCCTCGCCGACCATGGTCGGCGCGGTCACGGTCCTGATCGCGATCGTCGCGGTCTTCCTCGCGTACAACGCGAACAACGGCCTGCCGTTCGTGCCCACGTACCAGGTGTCGGTCGAGGTCCCGAACGCGGCCCGGCTGACCACCAACAACGAGGTGCGCATCGGCGGCCACCGCGTCGGCGTGGTCGCCGCGATCGAGCCGATCCAGACCGACGAGTCGCAGATCACCGCCGCCAGTTCGAGCGGCGTGGCATCCGACCAGGCCCGCGACACCGGCGGCATCGCCGCGAAACTGGACCTGAAGCTCGACAAGTCGGCCGAGCCGCTCCCCCAGGACTCGATCTTCCGAGTGCGGTACCGCTCCGCGTTCGGCCTCAAGTACCTGGAGATCGTGCGGGGCACCGGCCCCGACGCTCCCGAGGGCTACACCTTCGACGGCACCGACGACGGCGGTGTCTGCACGCTCCCGGCGAGCGACGAGGTCTCGTCGAATCCCGAGACGAACGAGGAGGAGGGCGGCGGCTCCGCCGCCAACGGCTGCTTCCAGGAGCAGACGGAGTTCGACGACATCGCGAACACGTTCGACAGCGCGACCCGCGAGAACTCCCGCGAGAACCTGCTCGGCTTCGGCAACGCGTTCGCCGGCCGCGGCTTCTCGCTGAACCTGGCGATCGAGAACCTGCGGCCGCTGCTCATCAACCTGAAGCCTGTCGCGGATGTGCTCATCGAGCCCACGACCGAGTTCGAGGACTTCTTCCCGGCACTCGGCCGCGCTGCCCGGATCGTCGCGCCGGTCGCCCAGCAGCAGGCTGAGCTTTTCACCTTCGCCGCCACCACGTTCGCCGCGATCTCCTCCGACCCGGCGAAGCTCCAGGAGACGATCACCGAGGGAGTCCGCACCCTGGATGCCGGGATCGACACGCTGCCCCGCCAGGTCCCATTTCTGCGAGACGCCACGACGCTCGCCCGCGCGCTGAACCCGGGCGTCGCCGATCTGCGCGTGACGCTCCCCACGCTGAACGAGGCGATCGACGTCGGCACCCCCGTGCTCGCCCGCTCGGTGCCGTTCAACAAGGATCTTCGCGAGGCGCTGGCCTCACTGCGCAACCTGGTCGACCAGCCGTCAACACGCACGGCGCTCATGCGCCTGGGCGACACGTTCGACACGGCGGCCCCGCTGGCGCGCTTTGTCGTCCCCGCGCAGACGAACTGCAACTACTTCAACTACTGGTTCACGAACGTCCCGAATGGCTTCTCCGACGCCGACCAGGTGGGGTGGACGTTCCGCCAGGCGCTCGCCAACTACCCGCTCGGCGAGATCGGCACGATCCTGCCCGGGATCGGGGAGGTGACCGTGCCAGGCATGGTCCAGACCCCGGTCGGTGGCTATTCCGGCATCCAGGCAAACGGCAAGACCGGCCCGCTCATGCCCCCGAACGGCTCGACCTCATACGAGGACGGCGATTTCGCGCCCTACGTCGCACCGATCGCCTACGCCCCCGCGTACGGGCCCGCCGGGCAGAACCTGACCACCCGGGACATCAGCAGGCTCTACCCGGGTCAGGGCATCCGGCCGCAGGAGGCAAACGACTGCCAGGCGGGCCAGAACGGCTACCCGCTGGGTGCGAGCGAGGCGACGCGCCTCCCGGGTCAGCCCGCTAGCAACCCGACGATCGGGATCCCCGACTTCCCCGGGTCGGCCGGGCCCACCCACCTTTTCTGGGACAAGGACTCGGGGCGGCATCTGGTCGACACCCGCGTCGGGAGCCGACAACCCGACACCTGGGACAAGCTCGCGCCATGAGGGGCACGCACTCAGAGCGCCGCCTGCCGAACTGGGCGATCGGACTGATCCTCGTCCTGGTGATCGGCGTCGGCTCGGTGCTCGCCTACACGAAGCAGCTCCCCTGGAGCGACCCCTACGAGGTCCAGGCGGTGTTCGCCAACGCGCAGAACCTGCGGCCGAAATCGCCGGTGCGGATCGCGGGCGTGGACGTCGGCGAGGTCACGCAGGTCGAGCACCTGACGAGCGACGACCCGACCTACCAGGCGGCAACCGGCGATGAGACCGTGCCCGACGACGGCCCGCCCGGCCAGGAGGCCGCCGTGGTCACGATGAGCCTCGACGATGATGCGCTGCCGCTCCACGAGGACGCGCAGATGCAGCTTCGCCCGCGCCTCTTCCTCGAGGGCAACCTCTTCGTGGATCTGAAGCCCGGCAGCCCGAACGCCCCCGAGACCGAGGAGAACCACGTCTTCCCGATCCAGCAGACGTCGAACTCGGTACAGATCGACCAGGTGCTGACGACCCTGCAGTCCGACGTCCGCGCGAAGCTCCAGACATTCCTCGATCAGTTCGGGAACGCGCTGATCAAGTACGACGGGGCGGAGGCGTTCCAGGAGCTGTTCCGCTCCTCGGCCGGCGCCTACAAGTACACCTCAATCGTCAACGAGGCGCTCCAGGGCAAGGCGCCGCACGACCTCTCGCAGCTCATCGGCAACACCGACCGGGTAGTCGCGGCGCTCGACTCCGACGAGGCTGCGCTTCAGGGTTTGGTGAGCAACTTCGCGACCGTCACAGGCTCGTTCGCGGCTGAGGATGAGTCGCTGCGGCAGGCGATCGCGAAGCTCCCGGATGTCCTCGACGCGGCCGGGCCGGCGTTCGAGAACCTCAACGCCTCCTTCCCGGCGCTGCGCGCGTTCTCGCGCGAGGCGCTGCCAGGCGTCCGCTCCACGGCCCCCGCGATCCGCGCTGCGACGCCGTTCATCGAGCAGATCCGGGAGCTGGTCGCGCCCGATGAGCTGCGCGGCCTGGTCGCGGATCTGCGCCCGACGATCCCCGACCTCGCGCGGCTCACCGCGCGCACGAAGCCATTCCTGACGCAGGCGCGGGCGGCTTCGAGCTGCTTCAACGAGGTAGTCATCCCCTGGTCGAACGACCGCGTGAACGGCCCGCCGACGTATCCGTACCAGGCGACCGGCACGGTGGCGCAGGAGACGGGCTATGGGCTGGTCGGGGTCGCGGGCGAGAGCCACTCCGGCGACGCCAACGGCCAGTACATCCGCGTGGAGGCCGGTGGCGGGGCGAGCACGATCACCATGCCGTCGCTGCCCGGCCAGACGGACGATCCCAGTGAGGATGTCGTCGGGCTGCTCGATTTCCCGCTCCTCGGAGGGATCCCCTCGGTGCACGGTCAGTTCGCCGACTCGCAGAAGACGCAATTCCGGCCCGACGTGCCGTGCGAGACGCAGGAGCAGCCCGATCTCACCGCGGGCGGCGTTGCCTCGGGCGACCTGCCCGAGACGCCGGACAACCCGGTCGACCTCGAGGACCTGCTCGGTCCCCTCCAGGACATCCTCGACGACATCCCGCTCCCTCTCCCGTTCCTACAGCGCCAGATGAACCAGGCCCAGCAGCTCCAGGCGGCCGGCGACTCCGAGGCCGCCGCGAAGAAGCTGGATCAGGCTTTGGGGTCGCTCGACCGGGCGCTCAAGAAGGCCGACTCCGACACGGTCCAGCAAATCGACGAGGCAGCGGCACAACTCGGATTCGGAGGGGGCGGCTGATGCGCACCGCGATCTCCAAGCATCTGCGCGATTTCATCGCCATCGGCGTGCTGCTCGTGATCGCGCTCGGGATCACCTACTACATCTTCCAGGAGCAGCGGCTGCGGATTCCGATCCTCGAGGAGAAGCCGTTCGAGCTGAAGGCCGAGTTCGAGACCGCGCAGGCGGTTGTGCCCGGCCAGGGCCAGACCGTCCGGGTCGCGGGCGTGCGGGTCGGGGATGTCTCCGACGTGGACGTCGAGAACGGCGTTGGCGTCGTGACCTTCCAGATCGACCGCGAGTTCCTGCCGATCTATCGCGACGCGACGATCCTGATGCGCCCGACCACGGGCCTCAAGGACATGTTCTTCCAGCTCGACCCGGGCACGAAGGCAGCCGGCGAATACGAGGAGGACGACGTCGTCCCGGTGGCCAACACTGCGCCTGACGTGAACCTCGACGAGGTGCTCGAGGCGCTCGACGCCGACACGCAGGCCTACCTGCGTCTGCTGCTGGTCGGCGCCGGCAGGGGCCTCGACGGGCGCGACAAGGATCTCGCCGAGCTGATGGGCGGCCTCGGGCCGATCAACAGGGACCTGCGCAAGGTCTCCTCCGAGGTCGCGACGCGCCAGCAGAACGTGCGCAACCTGGTGCACAACTTCAACATCCTGACCGGGCGGGTCGCGCAGGCCGACCAGGACCTCATCCAGATGGTCCAGACCTCGAACACGACGCTGGGCGCGATCGCCGAGCAGGATCCGAGCGTCCAGCGCGCCGTCGCCCTCCTGGGCCCGACCCTCTCCCAGGCGGAGGACACGCTGAACCATGTCGCCGGCTTCGCCAAGGTCCTCGGCCCGACCTTCGATGACCTGCGGCCGTTCGCCCGCAACCTCGAGCCCGCCAACGAGAGCCTCACGATGCTGGCCAACACCGGCACCCCCGCCCTGCGCGACGAGATCCGCCCGTTCGTGCGCGCCGCCCGCAAGCCGCTTCCCGATCTGCGCACCGCCGCCGATCGCTACTCGAGCGCGGCGCCGCGCCTGACCGTGATCGGCAAGAAGCTCAACCGGCTCAGCAACATGGCCGCCTACAACCCGAACGGCGCCGAGCCGGCCGGAACCCCCAACCGCGACGAGGGCTACCTCTTCTGGGCGGCCTGGCTCGCGCACAACGGCCAGTTCGTCTTCAACACCGCCGACGGCAACGGGCCGTTCCGCCGCATCTACTTCACGGCAGGCTGCCAGCAGATCCTCAACATCGTGGCGGGGGGCCCGGGTGGCCTGATCCCGCCCAGCGATGACCTCGCCAAGTTCTTCGAGCAGGTCCGAAACGGCCTGAACACCGGGCTCGGGACCCTGCTCGCGCCGGGAGGCCTGTGCAGCCCATGATCGAGGTGACCGCGTAATGCAGAAGCAGGCACCCAGCATCGGGCGCATCCTGATCGCGGTCGGGTTCACGCTCTCCTGCTTCGGGCTGATCCTCTTCCTGTGGATTGCCTTCGGCGGGCCGATTCCGCTCAAGCCCGAGAGCTACCGGATCACCGCCTACTTCCCGGAGGCGACGACCCTCGCCCAGGAGTCCGACGTGCGCATCGCCGGCGTGTCCGTGGGCAAGGTGAAGGAGCTCGAGCTGGCGCCGCCCGACCAGCGTGTGGCGGGCAACGACACCACCGAGGCCGTGCTCGAGATCCGGCCCGAGTTCGCGCCGGTCTCCGAGGACGCCAAGGCGATCCTGCGCCAGAAGACGCTCCTGGGCGAGACCTATGTGGAGCTGACGCCCGGCACCGATGAGGGTGAGCAGGGCGCTCCGGTGTCGCTGGGCGCCGCGGCCAACGTCTCCGACGCGGAGGCCCAGGGGACCGATCCGATCGAGGAGGGCGGGACACTCGGCATCTCGCAAACCCAGGACGCCACGCAGATCGACGAGATCTTCAACGCCCTCGACGGCGAGACGCGCCAGTCCTTCCAGAATTGGATGGCGAACACGGCGATCGCGATCAAGGACCGCGGCCTCGACCTGAACGACGCCCTGGGCAACCTCGGCCCGTTCGTCAGCGACGCCTCCGACGTGCTTGAGATCCTCAACCAGCAGAAGGTCGCACTCAAGGGCCTGGTGCGCGACACGGGCACCGTCTTCGAGGCGCTTACCGAGCAGGATCAGGCCCTCGCCGGGGCGATCACCGGCTCGCATGCCACCTTCGAGGCGCTCGCGCGCGAGGACGACGCCCTCGCCGAGTCCTTCCAGATCCTGCCCACGTTCGAGCGGGAGTCGCGCCTCACGTTCAACCGCCTCGACTCCTTCCAGGAGAACGCGCATCCGCTGATCAAGGACCTGATCCCGGTCGCGCAGGACCTCTCGCCGACGCTGCGGTCGATCCGCCAGCTCTCGCCTGAGCTGAAGAGCCTCTTCCTGAAGCTCGACAAGCTGATCACGGCCGGCAAGGACGGCCTCCCGGCACTCGAGAGCACGCTCGAGGGCCTCCAGCCGGTGCTCGACGCGCTCGACCCCTTCCTCTCCAATCTCAACCCGGTGATCCGCTACCTGGAGTTCCAGAAGAGCACCGTCACCGACTTCCTCGCCGGCCCCGGCGTGGCGCTCTCGAACTCCATCAACCCTGTGGATGGTCAGCCCGCGGCCCGCCACTACCTGCGCCAGCTGGGCTACGTCGGGGCCGAGTCGATGGGCGCCTGGTCGGTGCGCCTGAACACGAACCGCGGCAACGGCTATCTGGCGCCCGGTGCCCTCACCGCCTTCAACTCGAACGTCAGCGGGATGTTCCCGAGCTTCGACTGCCGCAACCTCGACTACACGCCGGCAACGACGGCCGCTTCGCCCGAGGCGCAGGACGAGGAGATCCACACGGCGGACTCCCCGTCGCCGGGCGTCGATTCCGAGCACGCGGTCAGCGAGCACTTCGCCCCCTGCATCCTCGAGGGCATGACCGGCGGCGACTTCCCGTCGAGCAACTTCGGCGACACCTACGGCAGCACCCGCTTCCCGCAGGTCTACGCGGATCCGTAGGCCGTCCTGATCTAATCGGGGCGTGAGCGAGAAGCTGAACGCTGAGGGCTGGGCCGCGATCGCCCAGGAGGTCGCCAGTCGGCGGGACCTTCGCTATGACGCGGTCGGGGGCCTCAATCCGCCCGGTGGCCCGGCGGCTCTGTGCCCGGGCGGGACGAACCGGCTCACCGGCCAGCTGGCCCAGGGCTTCTGGGGCGCATCGTGCGACGCGGACGAGCGCGAGGAGGGAGGCCTGTTCTCAAAGACGGTACTCCCCGCAGCCGTGCTCGCCAAGGCGCACGTGCCCGACCTCGCTGACGCGATGCCGCCGTTCAACGTCGAGTCGCTGGAGGCCAACCCGGAGGACCTGCTCGAGCGCCACAGCCGCAAGCGGGTCGAGTTCGAGTCCATCGAGTTCAACAAGCGCTTCCTCGCTACCGTGCCCTCGGACCACGATCCGATCGCGGTGCGGGAGATGTTCAGCCCCGCATTCCTGGAGTGGGTGACGACCATCGATCGGGAGATCGACTTCGGCGTCTCGGAGCGACAGCTCTACTTCCACTGGAATCTGCGCGAGCGCACGCGCGAGGAGTACGAGGCCGCCCTGGACTCGGGCGCCGGCCTCTTCACCCGCGTCTGCCGCGAGGTGGAGGAGCACGGCGTCCACACCTATCAGCCCGGCCCGTGGCACGCGGGCCTCGAGCCCTTCCCTGACGAGAAGCGCTAGGCCGCTCCTGCGTTGCGGGCCTTGAGCTGGTCGCGCGCCGTCCGGTAGAAGCGGATGGCCTTACCGAAGTTCCGCCGGTAGCGGGCGAGCTCGGACTCGTCGGGCAGCTCGAACCCCCCGATGAGCTTGCGGGGCACCAGCTCCCAACCGCCCTCGCCGCGAACCAGGTCGCCCCGCACCTGGAAGTTCTCCTGCCACGAAAAGCTCGGTGCGTGCCGATGTGCCGCGAGGCAAGCGCGCCCCTCGGCCATCGGCAGCCCGGCGGGCTCGGCGCCGATCACGACTCGGCGTCGGGCGCGATCGAGGCTCACCGGCACGCGCACGGCGAGCGGGAAGCCGTCGGGCGCGATCCATGAGAGCACGGCGTGCGAGTAGCGCTCGCCGAGCTGGTTGATCCGCTCGTCCCACGCCGGCCCGCCCCCCTCCGCCGGGGCATGCGGCTCGGCCGGCTCCTCGCTGTGGCCGGAGCGCACCTCCTCGAGGCGGCAGTCGTGGACCTCGGGCTCGGTCGCGATGTCCCCGCCGCGCCAGACCCAGACCCGCTCCGGGCGGACGTTCACGTAGAGGCGCGTGTAGTACCAGTTGAAGAGACCCCGGAGGAAGGCCGGTGGGTGCATTTCCCTGGTGGCCGGGAGCTTCACGCCCGACTCCCGCCAATAGCGCTCCCGGTTCGCGACCAGGTCGGCGTCGTCGATGTGCGCGGGGCCCTGGACCAGGATCTGCGCAGGCTCCTCCATGCCGGAGCCGGTGGGGTCGGAGAACAGCAGCGACACGTGGGGGTTGCGGCGCGCGTCCTCCGCCTTCTTCGGGTAGCCCAGCCCCGTGGTGACGTCGATCGTCGCGGCGCCCTGCGAGTAGTAGGGGGTGACCGGCCATGTGATCGGCTGCTGGTGCGCGTCGACCGTCGTGTACTCGGTGGTGATGAAGCGCTCGAAGGTGTCGCGCACCTCCTGCGGAAGGCTCGAGGTCACGCTCAAGACCCTACGCCGAACGTCCCGGAATGGTCGCTATAGCGACCACGGAGGGACGTTCGGTGCGCTAGGTCGGGTACTCGGGGTCGCCCGGGAGCACGATCCGCCAGTCCTCGCGCGTACCGAGGACCTTCGGCAGAATCGGTTCGATGATGCGGTTCCGGGCGACCGCGATGACCTCGTCGGCCGTCGCGTAGGGCAGGAGGGTCTCCAGGTTCTTGATCGTCGGGAAGACGAGGTCCAGGTGGCCGCGCTCGTGCCGGTCGAGCGCCTCCTCCGGCGAGATCCAGGCGACCTCGGTGATCTCGGTCCGGTCCGGCGTGGGCGCGGCGTGGGGTGGGGCGAGCGCTACGTAGAAGCGCGTGTCGAAGCGTGTGCCCTCGACCTCGGGCGTCACCCATCGCGACCACGGCACAAGCTCCGCGTCGGCGGGGAGCTCAACCCCCGCCTCCTCGTGCAGCTCGCGCGCCGCGCAGGCGCGGTGCGCCGCCTCCTCGTCGCCCCGGTCGAGCTCGTCGGCGTCCACGGCGCCGCCCGGGAATACCCAGACGCCGGGCATGAAGCGCGCCCTCTCCGTGCGGCGGCCCATGAGCACCTCGACGCCGCGGTCGGCGTGCCTCCCGCCGCGGCGCAGCAGGATCAGGGTCGCGGCCGGGCGAGGCGTGGACGGCGCGCTCGCGCCCTCGGTGGGGTTCATGCGACACGCAATCTATCCCGGTACCCTGCCGCCCGATGGAGGCTGGCACGCAGACAAAGCAGCTCTGGATGTGCACCTCGTGCGGGTTCATCTACGACCCCGACGAGGGCGACCCCGACGGTGGCATTCCGCCCGGGACCCCGTTCGACGAGATCCCGGACACGTGGTTCTGCCCCGTGTGCGGCGCCCGCAAGGCCGACTTCGAGCCCTACGACGAGTAGGCCCTGACGGCGGGGCCGCCCGGTCGTATTCTTCTTAGCGGGGAACGTCGACCAAGGAGAGGTGTCATGAGGAGAGCGGTACTGGCGGCCGTTGGATGCGGGCTGATGGCCGCAATCGCGCCGGGGACGGCAGGGGCGGCGACGGAGTCACTCGTCAACGTGGGCAGCCCACCCACGCCGTTTCCGCAGAACAAGCAGAACGAGCCATCGGTGGCGATCGACCCAACCAATCCGGATGTTGTGATCGCGGGATCGAACGATGAGATCGACGAGCCCAGGTGTGGCGGCTCGGACTGCCCGTTCGCACAGGGGATCGGCAACTCCGGTGTGTACTTCTCGTTCGACGGCGGGACCACCTGGACCCAGCCGACGTACGAGGGCTTCAGTGGTCGCACCGGGGTCGGAGAGGGCACGTCGGGCTGCGACGGGTGTGGCCCCGGCCCGATCGGGACGCTGCCGAACTACTTCGAAAACGGGCTCGTTTCAGACGGCGATCCTGTGGTCGTCTGGGGCCCGACCCCTGAGGAGAACGGCGAGTTCGATTGGGCGAACGGCTCGCGGGCGTACTACGCGAACCTGACGTCGAACTTCAACACGCGGCGGAAGGACTTCACGTTCAAGGGGTTCGAGGCCATTGCCGTCTCCCACACCGACGACCCCGAGGCCGCGGTGGCCGGGGATGAGAGCGCGTGGAGCGATCCCGCGATTGTGACCGCGCGGAACCAGAGCTCGGCGACGTTCTCGGACAAGGAGGATCTCACCGCCGACAACGCGGAGAGCAGCCCGTTCTTCGGGAACGCATACGTCTGCTACAGCAGGTTCCAGTCCGCCGGCGGCGAGCCGGTCGCGATCCATGTGAGCACGTCGAGGGACGGCGGGGACACGTGGACGAAGCCGCATCGTCTGACGGCGTCGTTCAACAGCCCGGCCCAGCCCGGACGCCAGGGATGCACCATCGCGACGGACAGCGAGGGCGTCGTCTACGCGATCTGGGAGGACACGCGCAAGCATCAATCGGTGTTCGTGATGGCCCGCTCGTTCGACGGCGGTGTCACCTGGGAGAAGAAGCCCCGCGT
>Ga0126312_10000048_pt1 | contig 45044 bp, 40 predicted proteins | sample Plot104A_FD_92537 | JGI IMG/M metagenome (GOLD analysis project Ga0126312, IMG submission 92537) | Serpentine soil microbial communities from UC McLaughlin Reserve, CA, USA - Plot104A | ecosystem: Environmental > Terrestrial > Soil > Grasslands | place: USA: UC McLaughlin Reserve, Lake County... | reverse complement strand
GGATCGACCCCAAGCCGATCCTCGACGGCTGGAAGCTGCTCGAGGCCACGGCGATCTACCGCGCCGACGGGCGCAATGCGCTGCGCGGTAAGGAGCACCTCGCGATCGGCCAGATCCTGCTGATGCCCAAGCCGATGCTCGAGCGCCGCGTCCTGCGCGACGAGCGCATCGAGATCTACCCCTGCGGCCGGCAGGACGTCCGGGCGGGCTCGATCGACCGACGGGTTCTGGCCGGCCTCGAGTACCTGGCCAACGCGGGCTTCAAGCCGACCGTGTCGAGCCTCAAGTGCGGCCACGGCTTCCGCACGGCTTCGGGCAACGTCTCCGAGCACTCCTCCGGAAGCGCCGTGGACATCTCGAGGATCAACGGCATTCCGATACTCGGCCACCAGGAGCGCGGCGGCATCACCGAGCAGACGGTGCGCCTGCTGATGCGCCTCCAGGGCACGATGCGCCCGCACCAGATCATCTCGCTGCTCGACCTGGGGGCGAACAGCATGGCCCTCTCCGATCATTACAACCACATCCACGTGGGCTTCTACGCGCGCTTCGGCAGTAACCGCAAGGCAGGCCTGCACGCACTCGCCGTCCTGAAGCCCGGCCAGTGGTCCGATCTGATCGACCGGCTGCGGAGGATCGACAACCCGGTCGTCCCGACCACTCCATCGCGCTACGCGATCCCCGTGCGCGGCCATCGCCGCCACGCCGGCGATTAGCCCTCAGGCGGCGTCCGCGCGCTAGCCGGCATGCGAGAGCGCTCCGGCGACCACGCTGGCGATACCGGTGACCGTCACGAGCCCGAGCAGCGCAAGCGAGAAGCGGCGCCGGTCGAGCCGCTCGAACGCCCGCGCGCCGGCCAGGTAGCCGACCACAACGAGCCCGCCGAGCGGCAACAGGACGTCCAGGGAGACCGCGCGGTCGGCTCCGGCAGCGACCAGCAGCACGGCTCCTCCGGCCAGGTTGAGGACGAGGAACAGGGCCGCTAGCGTCGCCCGCATCTCCACCGGCGGGAGGCCCCTCGACTCGAGCCAGAGCACCAGGGGCGGGCCGCTGACGTTGATCGACGTGGTGAGCACTCCGCTGGCCAGCCCGACGGCAACCGCCGAGGAGTGGCTGGTCGCCGCCGCCGGCGCCCGTCCCGCCAGACGGCTTCGGAGCTGCCGGGCGGCGACCGCGACGACCACCACGCCGACCAGTATCTGCAGGGTGGCCTTGGAGAGCAGGGCGAGGACTGCGGCGCCGAGAGCGAGGCCGGGCAGGGCGGCCGCGAGGACAGGCACGAGCTGCCGCCAACGGACGGGTCCCGCACGCCCCCCTTCGAAGAGCACCAGCAGGCTCAGCACGACACCGAGCGCCAACAGCGCCGTCACGGCCTCGTAGCGATCAAGCACCGCAAACAGCGCCGGGCTGAGGATCAGCGCAAAGCCGAACCCGGTGGCCGACTGCATCGCGGCCCCGACGAGCGTGGCCACGACGGCCAGGGCCATCAGTCGACGACGATGAGCTCTTTCGGGAAGCTCGTCAGGACCTCGGAGCCGTCGTCGGTGACGACCACCAGGTCCTCGATGCGGACGCCCAGCTCGCCCGGAAGGTAGACGCCGGGCTCGACCGTGACCACGTTGCCCGCTCTCAGCTCTCCCTCCGCGGTCTTGGCGAGCCGCGGTCCCTCGTGGACCTCCAGGCCGACCCCGTGCCCGAGCCCGTGGCCGAAGCGCTCGCCTTCGCCGCCGGCCTCGATCAGGTCACGGGCGACGGCGTCGACCTCCGAGCAGTTCGCACCGGCGCTCACCGCGCCCAGCGCGGCCTCCTGGGCCAAGCGGACGAGCTCGTACACCTCCGAGGCCCGGGCGTCGAGCCGGCCCGTGGTGAACGTCCGCGTGCAGTCGGAGCAGTAGCCGTCGAGCAGGGCGCCCATGTCGACGATCGTCAGCACACCGGGCTCGATCTCGACGTCCCGCGGTACGGCGTGCGGCAGCGCGCCCTGCGGTCCCGAGGCAACGATGACCGGAAACGCGGGCTCGGCGCCCCGCGCACGGAGCTCGCCCTCGAGCTCCCCGGCGACATCGCGCTCGCTCCGCCCTACCATGCCGCGCCGGCGGATCAGCTCGTAGACCTCGTCGGCCAGGTCGGTGGCCGCCGCTATCGCCCACAGCTCCTGCTCGTCCTTGACCTCGCGCAGGCGCTCGACCAGCCCGCCGGCCGCTGCGAGCTCGACTCCCGTCCCCACCGCCTCGAGCAGCTTGCGGTGGGTTCGCACGCTCACGTCGGCATCGTCGAATCCGGCCCGGCCGCTGAGCCGTCCCGCCAGGTCGGCGAGCAGGTCGCGCTCGCCCTTCACGGGGTCGAACCCGCGAACCTGGGCCTCCGCCTGCTCGATATAACGGAAGTCGGTCACGAAGAGCCGCGCCTCCGGGCTGACGATGCAGGCCCCGTTGCTGCCCGTGAAGCCGGTCAGGTAGCGGACGTTCACGAGGTTCGTCACCAGCAGGCAGTCGAGCTCGTCCTCCGCGAGCAGGTCCACGAGCCTGTCGGCACGAGCTGTGAGAGTCGCTTCTGTCACTTCGTGAGCTCCTTTCCGAGCAGCTCCAGCGCTTCCCGGTAACCGTCGACGCCCTTGCCCTGGACGCGTCCCACGCACAGATCGCGAATCACGGAGACGCTGCGCCAGTCCTCCCGCGCGTCGACCTCGGAGAGGTGAACCTCGATCGCCGGAAGCCGGGAGACCTCGAGCGCGTCACGGATCGCCCACGAGTAGTGAGTCCAGGCGCCTGGATTGAGAACTACCCCGTCGGCGCTCTCCCCGGCCCGATGCAGCATCTCGCAGAACTCGCCCTCGTGGTTCGTCTGCCAGAACTGGGGCTCGAGGCCGAGGTCCTTCGCGAAGTGGTTCACGCGGACCTCGAGCTGCCGCAGCGAGAGGCCACCGTAGTGGCTTCCCGGCCGGCGCTCCAGAACGTCGAAGTTCACGCCGTGCATCACGTCGACGCGGTTCCTCACCCCAGGTGGACCTCCTCGACCGCGGCCCGCAGCTCGCCCGGAGCGACCTCGTGACCATGTGTCACCTCACCCGGGGAGTCGATCAGCACGAAGGGCACCCGCCCTCCGCTGCGCTTCTTGTCCCGCTCCACGAGCATGAGCACCTTGTCGACCGATGCCCCGACGAACGAGAGCGGCAGCCCGCGCGACTCGAGCAGCCCCGCCACCTCCCTTCTCAGCGCGTCACGTCCGGACAAGCGCAACGCCACGAGCAGTCCGATGCCCACCGCCTCGCCGTGCCGGTAGCGCCCGTAGCCGGTCGCCGCCTCGATCGCGTGTCCGACCGTGTGGCCGAGGTTGAGCGCTTGGCGGCGGCCCTCGTCGCGCTCGTCCTCCGCGACCACGGCGAGCTTGGTCCGCAGGCAGCCGAGGATCACGTCGGCGTCGACCGGCCCGCCGTGGCGGACCCGCGCCCACAGCGGTCCGCCCGCTATGAGCGCCGACTTGACCACCTCGGCGTAGCCCGCGGCCGCCTCCTCGTCGGGCAGGGTGTCGAGCGCGACGGGATCGCATAGGACCGCTACCGGCTGGTGGTAGGCGCCCGCGTAGTTCTTGCCCTCGGGCAGGTCCACGCCGCTCTTGCCGCCGTAGGCGGAGTCCACCTGCGCCACCAGGGTCGTGGGAACCTGGACGTGGCGCATGCCGCGCTGATAGATCGCCGCGCAGAAGCCCGTGATGTCGCCGACCACGCCGCCACCGACGGCCACCAGGAGGTCGCCGCGCTCGGCGTTCCCCTGGGCGAGCTGTCGCAGGACGAACTCGGCGCCGTGGATGGTCTTGTGCTCCTCTCCCGCCACGACCAGGATGCGAGCGTGGCAGTCCAAGCTGTGGTGACGAGCGACGTGCTCGTCGGTCACCACGAAGCGGCGTCCGTCCTGCGGGAAGAAGAAGCCCGACGCGATCAGGCCGCGGCCGAGGAACACCGGGTAGTCGCCGGAGGCGGCCGAGGCCCAGAGCAGCCGGGTTCCGTCGGGTGCGTCACGCAGCGCGAGGAGCGCGGGCAGGGCGCGGCGGGGCGCGTCCCGCTCGGACGGCGGCAGGATCGCGTCGGCGACCGCCTCGTAGATCGTCCTTCGGTCGCGGTGGAGCTGGTCGAAGCGTTCGCGCTCGCGCGCCAGCGGACGCCCCTTGCCGGAGGCCCGCCGCCAGGCGTCCTCCGGCGCGACGTCGAGGTGAACCACCGTGTGGTTGCGCAGGGCCTCCCTGACGGGCTCGGAGCCCACGGCACCGCCGCCGAGGGCGACCACCGGCGACTGCGGGCGCTCCAGCAGCCTCAGCACGAGCTCCTGCTCGCGCGACCGGAAGGCGGACTCTCCCTCGCGGTCGAAGAACGCCTCGAGCGGCTCGCCGAGCTCGCGCTCGAGCTCGCGGTCGGAGTCGAGGGCGGGCACGCCGAGCTCCGCGGCGACCGTGCGCGCGGCGCTCGACTTGCCAGCCCCCATGAAGCCGACGAAGATGAGCGCGCCGCCCCGGGCGGGCTCCGACAACCGCCTGGCTCCCTGCCTCAGCGCCTCCACCCGATTCGCTCCTGGTAGACGCTGAGCGCGGCCTTGACGTCATCGATGTGATCGCCGCCGAACTTCTCGCGGTAGGCGGCACCTAGCACGAGCGCGAGCATGGCCTCTCCCACGACTCCCGCTGCGGGAACGGTGCAGGAGTCGGTGCGCTCGCGGAGCGCCTGCGCCGGGGCCTTGCTCTCGATGTCCACGGAGCGGAGTGGCTGAGTGAGGGTGGGCAGCGGCTTCATCGCGCCGCGGACCAGGAGCTGGCCTCCGTTCGTCATCCCGCCCTCGAGGCCGCCCGCCCGGTTCGTCTCGCGGAAGAAGCCCTGCTCCTCCGACCAGAAGATCTCGTCGTGGGCTTGCGAGCCGACCTTCCCGGCCACCCCGAAGGCGTCTCCGATCGAAACACCCTTCATCGCCTGGATCGACATGATCGCCTGTGCGAGCCGTCCGTCGAGCCGTTCCGACCATGACAGGGGCGACCCTAGCCCCGGAACGACGCCGAAGGCGCGCACCTCGAAGACGCCGCCGAGCGACTCGTTGGCCTTCCGGGCCGTGTCGATCGCCGCCACCATTGCGTCGCTCGCGGGCCCGTCGAGGCAGCGCACGGGCGAATCGTCGACGCCCTCGAAGTCCTCCACCGCGAGCTCGTCCGGGTCGGGCGCCGTGACGCCGCCGATCTGGAGCACGTGACTCCGCACCTCGACCCCGAGCTGGCACAGGAACGCCTTCGCGAGGCCGCCGGCGGCCACCCGGGCCGCGGTCTCGCGCGCGCTGGCCCGCTCCAGCACGTTCCGGACATCCGTGTGGCCGAACTTCTGCACGCCTGCCAGGTCGGCGTGCCCCGGCCGCGGCAGGTGGACCTCGTCGACATCCCCGTCGACCGGCCAGGGACTCATGCGCTCCTCCCAGTTGGCGAAGTCGAGGTTGACGATGCGAAGCGCCACCGGGCTGCCCAATGTGCGCCCGTGGCGTATGCCCCCGTAGACCTCGGCGCGGTCGCGCTCGATCTTCATTCGCCCGCCGCGCCCGTGACCGAGCTGGCGCCGGGCGAGGTCCCGGTCCATGTACTCCGGGGTCAGCTCGAGCCCCGCAGGCAGGCCCTCGACGATCGCGGTCAGGCCCGGACCATGGGACTCACCGGCTGTTGTGAACCGGAGCGACACAGCGCCCACACCCTACTCGCGGGGGGTGGGCGATCAGGGGGCTAGAAGGGCACGTAGTCGGAGCAGGTGCGGGAGGTCCGGTTCGGAACGCACGGGTTCATCGCGTTCACCGGAACGTCGACGCCACCGGCGAGGATCGTGGGCATGACGCCCGGGGCCCAGCCGCACCACGCCGGGTTCCCGTTGCCGTCGAGGTCGTACTTGACCTCGTACATCTCCGTGATGTTGCTGAAGCCGTCGTTGTCCTGGTCGTCCTCGCCGTCGAGCAGCGTGTCACCGTCGACGTCGCCGTCGGCCAGGTCGAGGTTCGCGAACGGCCTCTGATCGAAGTAGCCGGGGCGGTAGCCGCAGTACGCCTGCTCCTGCCAGGACTGGACGCTGGGCTCGAAGCGCTTGCTCCCCCAGAACTGCTGCCACCAGTGGTTGTTGGACGGACCCCTGCTCGACTCGAGCCAGTTCGACAGCCCGTCGCGGTCGGCGTCGCGCTCGTCGTCGCGCCAAGACCCATCGCCATGGAGGTTGAACGTCGCCGGGAAGGGCTGCGAGGGCGCCGGCAGGCCGTAGCTGGAGCTGCGCCAGGCCGGCACCGAGGGCGTCTCGGTCGCCCGGCTGAACTTCGTTCCGTCGCTGTAGCCGAGCGGTGACTCGAGATCGAGGCCGTCGACCTTGGACGGGATGAAGGAGCTCCCGGTGGCACGCCAGGCCCGGTACTCCTCGCCTGAAGTCAAGCCGTCGCCGTCGAAGTCGATGCTGCGGTCGGACGGGTCGAGCGCGTTCGGGAACGGACGCTTGCCCGGATACGGAACCGCCTTGATGTTCAAGTCCCTGGCCGCGTAGTACTCCCAGCCGTCCGTCGTGCCGTCGCCGTCGGTGTCATCGAGGCAGGGATCGGTGCCGATCTCGAGCTCACGATCGCCGGACAGGAGGTCTTGATCGGTATCCCCGGTCACGCAGCTCGAGGTCCCGCCGGGCACATCGCCGCCGGCGTCGGCGCCCGAGACGATCACCGGGGACAGGCGCTTGCGGGTCCAGCGGCTGAACCTCCGGCGCACGACGACCCGCAGCTTCATCCGCGTCGTCTTCCGACCGCCCTGGCCAGAGGGAAGCAGACGACCGACCGACTTGGATACGCGCAAGACCAGCTTGCGGCGGCTGGCGCGGCGCGGCTTCACGAATGCGGACCGTCCCCCTGCGTGGAAGATGACGGTGTTGCGCCGGGCGTGGGAGCTGAAGTTGCGGCCCCTTACGGTGAGCTTGGAGCCGACGGCGAGGCGCATGGGTGTGACGCGAGTGATGACCGGGCGCTTGCTCTTCGCCGACGCGCCGGCAGGCAGGCCAAGCGCCAGGAGCGCGATCAGGCCGAGGCAGATGTGGATGGCGCGGCGTCGCATCTTCGTTCTCCTATCGACTGTCCTTGTCCCTGCTTGAAGGTTCGTCGGCCGAGCTGGCCACCGTCACTAGGTCTGCCAGCACGGGTGGGACGAACCTGCGCGCCCGCGTGCTGGCGGCGTGGGCGCGCCTCGCCCGTCGGGCAGCCTTCGCGGTGCTCGCCGACAGCTTGACCTTGCGGATCTCGTCGATTCGCAGCTTGTAGGAGTTGCCGTCCCCGTCCACGAACTCCTCGACGGAGCCGGCGCCGATCGACAGCACGCCGCAGTCGTCGTCGCTGGGGGTGCAGTTGCCTTCGCCGCTCGCCCCGAGCGAGGAGTCGACGAGGAAGACCGCGTTGTCGCCGCCCGAGTCGGCTCCGAGGAAGATCAGCAGCGGCGAGGACTCGCTGGGCAGCATCTCGAGCCGTTTCAGCCCGTTCACGCTGCGTGTATGCCCGTTCCGAGTGAACGTCGCGTCGACCACGTAGGTGTACTTCACGGTCTTCGTCCCGCCGCCGCCCGTCGTGCCGCCGCCGCCCGTCGTGCCGCCGCCGGTCGTCCCGCCGCCGGTCGTCCCGCCGCCGGTCGTGGTGGAGCTGCCGCCCGAGGGCGACGACTGCGACCCCGAGCTCGCGCTCACGGAGGAGGCCCCCGCGCTGGTGCTGGTGGTGGTGCCCTCGTTCTTCGCGGCGGCGATCACCGCGGCCGGGGGCAGGAACGGATCCGCCTTCGTGAAGACGTCGAGATCGGAACCCTCACCGCTCGCGGCCACCTCGCTCAGCGACGTCAGCGCGCGAACCTTGTTGCCGCCTGCAGCGGCGGGGGTCGCCGGCGCCGGCTCCTTCGCCGGCTTGATCAGCACCACCGGGATCGCGACGAGCGCGACGAGCAGCACGGCTGCGACCGGCCACAGGCGCCTCTCGCGCAGGTCCTGCCAGAGGCTGTCGAAGAAGTCCTTCATGTCAAGGAGCGGCGGTGGCGGTCGGGGTCGGGGATGCTGGCGCCGAGCCACCGGGGCTCGCGGCCGGGACGGCTCCGGGGCCCTGCGGCGAGGCGCCTGCGGTCTTGCCCTCTGATGCGGGCGTCAGGTACACAGTCGCGGTGAGCTCGGCCTTGACCTTCGGGAACAGCTCCGCGTCGGTAGAGAAGTTGAGCGACTCCACGGTCATCAGGCGTCCCTGCACCCGCACCCGCCGGCTGGCGACCCGTACGAAGCGCTTGAGGCTGTGGAAGAAGTCGGCGAGCTTGAGGAAGTTGCCCTCGAACTCGAGCTCGAGCGGCACGGAGTCGAGGCCGGGGACGCTTGACGCGCCCCCCGTGGCGCCGCCGGCGGCCGTGCTGCCGCCTCCGACGGGCAGCCCCCCCGACTTGGATGAAGTGGACGTCTGAGTGTCGGAGGAGCTGACACCGGACTTCTCGTCCGAGGCGCTCTTCTGATCGGCCTTCTGCTTCGTGTTGTTGGCCGACTGCACTGCACCACCTGGGGCGCTCTGCGTCTGGGCCCCGCCTGCCGCTACGGGCGGCGAGCCGTTGCCGGAGGACGGGCTGGAGCCGCTCGACCCCCCGGAGCTTGATGAGCTGCCGGAGCCGGAGGCCGCCGCCTGTCGCTGACCCGACTTGATGTTGGTGAAGGAGATGCCCGTTCCCTTTGCCGCGCTCTCGAGCTGCACCATCAGCGAGGGCATGTCGACGGAGGTCGGCACGGCCTTGCCCAGGCGCACCATCTGGGCGAAGTCGGTCGCAAAGCTGTTCTTCGACGCCTGCAGCTCGTCGAGCTGCGCGCGAGCGCTGTCCAGCCGCTGCTCCTGCTTCTGTGCGGCATCGCTCGCCTTCGTCGCCTCCTGGCGCTTGGGCGCGAGCAGCAGGAACCAGTAGCCCACGATCACGACCAGCGGCACGAGGACCAGTGCGATCTTCTTGTCGCGGCCGGTCAGGGTCACGATCCGCCTCCGAGGCTCGCGGGGACGTCCTTGCGGTCGCCCGGGCCCTCGCCGCTCGCCGGCGCGGCCCCGAACGCGACGGTCACGTCGAACTTCACGTAGCGGCCGCAGCTGTCGAGCGAGGCGGCGGCGGTGTCGGCCTCGCGCCCGGACTCGTTGAGCGTGACGTCGGTCGCGCGGTAGAGGTGCCGCAGGCGAACCATCAATTTGGCCACCTCGGACTGGCGGGGGCTGCAACCGATCAGGTTGGCGGCCGGCTGCCCCAGCGAGGCAGAGGTGCCGGCGGTCGAGGAGGTAGCGGAGCTCGATGAGGAGGACGCGGTCGTGCTCGTGAGGTCGCCGGTGACCGAGGCGTTGGTCGTCGACAGCCAGCTGCCGCGCGGCACGACGCGGGAGAGCTCGCGCATCAGGCGCTCCCAGTCGAAGCGCACGCCCGCGAGTGACTCCACTGAGGCGAGCCGGTTCCGCTTGACGCGGGCGAAGTCACCGAAGGTCCCGAGCGCGTCGGCGCGCGCGCCGATGTCCTGAGCCTCCTGACGGGCCTGCGCTGCCTCCGTCTTCTGCGAGTTCACCTTGTTGGCGAAGACGGCGTAGACACCGACCATCAGGACGAGAGCGCCGAGGACGCCCAGCAGCACCTGGGCGCCGCGGCCACCGCCCGAGACGCCGCGATGCTGGTCCGGAAGGAGGTTGACCGGCCTCATGCCGCCGCCCCCAGCGCGAGTCCCGCGGCCACCGTGTAGCGTCGCGGGTCCTCACCCGGCGCGAGCGCCGAGGAGTCGAGCCTGCCGAGCGGCGGTGCGGCGACCATCTCGAGCCTGAGGCGCCCGCCAAGCCCGCTCACGAGCTCGTCGTCCTGTGACCCGGGTCCGGAAAGCACCAGCTCGCCGGCCGGAAGCGCGTTCGGCTGAGCCATGTAGTAGTCGAGCGAAAGCCGGATCTCGTCGGCCAGCGTGTCGACGGCGTTCTGGGCGTCCCACGCGGTGGAGAGCGGCCGCGAGAAGAGACAGGTCTTGCCGATCGCGATCGCGAGGTTGGTCACGCCGCCGAGATGGCAGTAGAGACGCGCCTGGTCCTGAGCCTCCGTCTCCTCCGCGAGCATCCGCACGAGAGCGAACGCGTCCAGGTCGATTCCCTCCGGTCGCAGGCCGGCCCCGCGGGCAGCCTCTGCGACGGCCTCGACCATCGACTGCCGCGCGGCCACCACGACAACGTGCATGCGCTGTCCCCCGTCCTGAGATTCCTGGTAGCCGACCACGTCGAAGTCCATGACGGCCTCGTCGAGCGGCATCGCGATGGCCTCGCTCGCCTGGAAGCGCACCGCGGCGTCGCGCTCAGCGGCGTCCTCGATCAGCGGCAGCTCGATCAGGCGCATGACGATCTGCCGGTTGGCTACGCCGAGCCGCACGTTGCGAGGGAGGCCCGCATGGCGTGTGAATTCCTTCAGCGCCGAGGCAAGCCCGGCTACGTCGACGACCTCGCCCTCGGTGACCAGGCCGGCGGGCAGCTCGCTGCTCGCAGCCTTGACGATACGGCCATCGACCGCCTGAACAGCAGCGACCAGGCGACCGTCGATATCGAGGCCGACGGTTCCGTTGTGAGAGTTATTGCGGAGGACGGAGAAAGCCATAATCCTGGGGGTCTCGTCCTCATATCGGCAGCGCACGCGGCGGCTTGACCCCCGCCCCCCCGCGCTGGACTCGACTGGACGCCCCTACTAGAGGAAGTGGTTGACGTAGAGGTCGATCAGCTGTGGGCCCGCCAGCACGCCCACCATCCCGCCGAGGGCGAGGAACGGGGCGAAGGGAAGGCCGCGCTTGCGCGCCCCGGCCCCTTCGTGGACGAGAATGCCGATCCCCACTATCGCGCCGGTTGCGAAGGCCACGAGCAGTGCCGGCGCGACGGATGCCCCCAGATAGAGCCCCATCACGCCGGCGAGCTTGACATCGCCCATCCCCATGCCAGCGGGGTACGCCAAGGCGGCCAGCAAGAGCCCGAGGAACGCGGCCGCGCCCGCGATCAGGAGCTCAGGCAGGTCGCCGCTGCGCACCAGTGCGGCGGCGACGACTCCGTAGACGGCCAGCGGAAGGAGGATCTTGTTGGGAACGATGCGATGCTCGAGGTCGATCACCGCCACCGCCACGAGCATCGCGGCGAACGGAAGGAGAAGGATGAGGTCCGTGTTGAGCCCGCGGATCAGGACGATCGCCGCGAACAGCAGCGCGGTCAGGGCCTCGATCAGCGGATAACGGACGGAGATTCGCTCCTTGCACTGCCGGCAACGGCCGCGCAGCGCCAGCCACGACACGAGGGGCACGTTGTCGCGCGGGAGCACCGCCGTCCCGCAGTGCGGGCAGCGCGATCGGGGCGTGACGAGCGACTCGCCGCGCGGAAGCCGATTGACCACCACGTTGAGAAAGCTGCCCGCGACGGCGCCCGCAAGACCGGCTATAGCGACCACGCCCCCTATGTCGGCTCCCCGTCGAGAGGGCTTGAGGCTAACTGCTCGAAGCGGAGCTACCCGTTCAGCTGGCGCCAGGAGTTCTGGACGACACCGGCCGACCCGTACGAGGTGATCGTGGTGAAGGCTTTTGCGTTGAAGTTGATGTTGACCGTGTTGGAGCCGACGTCCACGGCGCACTGGCCGTCGGCGAAGACGCCGCCCTCGACCGTCAGGCCACCGCGCAAGGTCACGCAGGTGCCCGTCGAGTTCGAGAGGTTCAGGTTGTACACGACTCCCCAAAAGGTCCCGTTGCCCGCGAGAGTCAGGTTCCCGTCTTCCCAGATGAGGATTCCCGGGCTTGCCTCCGAGTTGTAGTCGGGCGTGCCCTGATAGATCGGCGGGGACGGGCAGCCGGTTACCCATACGACCTTGCCCGTCAGCTGGGCGTCGCTCGGACAGCTCGTGTAGTAGGTGCCGTCCGCGGTAGCGCGCTGCTTGAGCCGATCCTTGACGATGTCCGAGAGAGCGTCGGTATTCACGTACTCATTGCCGATGTAGCCGGCGGGCGTCCCCGGGGGATCGATCTGGGGGCGGGCCGTGTCGGGCGTGAAGCCCAGGCAAGGGTCTGACTGGCTGGGCGGATCCGGGGGGTCGCACCTCACCGTGACTGCGTGGTTGCTGGTCTCGTCGGGATGCGTCGCAACATAGTTGTGGTTGCCGTTGGGAGTGAGGAGGAACCGGCCGGCGATGACCGCTCGCTGGGGGAGCTCCTCGGTTCTCTCCTCGATCTCGATCAGGGCCACGACGGCGAGGTGCCGGTCCCGGACCCACGCGTCGGCCCGCGCCCACAGGCGCTTGTCGCCGTTCTGGTCGTACCTGTACGGGGTGTTCCTCACCGCATCGTCGTAGAACTGTCCGGAGACGTCGTCCCGGACCTCGGTCCGCCACTTCGTCCCCGCGGCGTAGTCCGGCGTGCCGTAGGAGGCGGCAAGCTGCGCCGGCTGCGGGCAGTACGCGAGCGGCGCGGAGTCCTGATCGCAGTACTCGGGGTACGCTCCGTTGCTGGAGCCCGGCCACTGGCGGGACAGGATGAACGCCTCGGTGTTGAGCGCCGCTTCGCTGAAGTTGAACGACGACTCGCGTTGGCGCTCGCTGGCCGCCTGGCTCTGCTGGCCGTCCACGAACGCGTAGGCGGCCAGGCCCACGGCGATCATTGCCGTCATCAATGCGATCGCGGTGATGATCGCGGTGCCGCGCTCTGAGCGGAGCCGTCGCATCAGGGGACCACCGCCGGCTGGTTGCAGTTCGCCGTTCCCGTGAGCCCGCCGTAGTCCGTGGTCCGAAGCTCCAGAACGTACGTCCCCGACTCCGGTGCGTCCCAGATGAAGAAGGCGCCGGTGCCGACGACGACGTTGTTGTGGAGCCACTCGAACTTGCGGATGCTGCGCCCCTCCGGGTCCGAGGAGGACGAGCCGTTGAGCAGGACCTGGCGGCCGATGCCGGTGTACGTGGCCGTGCAGGAGGAGACGGGCGCCCGGTTCTGGTTTCGCAGGAAGACGCCGGACGCCAGCTTCGTCGGCGCGTGCGTGCCGGTGCCGGAAGTCATGTCGACCAGCAACTCGGTCTCGATCGCGAAGATTGCCTTTTTGTCGGTCGGCCCGGGGCGGTAGCCGAAGACGGGGCGGTTTCCCTCCCGGTTGACGATGTACTGGGCGACAGAGGTTTGGTTCCCCCAGGCGTCGCTGGGGCACGTGCTCGTGGATGGATAGTCGTCAGGCGGATCCGTGGTCGTCCACTTCTGCTCCTGCGACCACAGCGTCTCCGTGCCGGCAGTCGAGGGCGAGAGGCAGTAGCGGACGCGCTTGACGTTCCGGTCGTTGGCGCTGCCTGCCTCCTTTGAGCTGTCGACCGTCCGGAACACGATGTCGTAGTCGCTCGCGTAGTCGATGGCGGAGGGGTCGTTGTCCTTGGGACTGGCGAGATTGCGGAGCTGACGCGAGACGCGTTCCATGCCGTTGCGCGCCTCGTCCTGAGACTCGTTCTGCTTCTCGTTGACTCGCTCGTTCTTGTTGAACGCGACGAACGCGGACGTGACCGCGCCGAGGACCACCGAGAGCAACGACATGGTGACGAGCAGCTCCATGAGGGTGTGCCCGCGCTCGCTCGCGACCCGGCTCATGGCACCGGCCCCACGGGGGTCGACTCCGAGAAGTCCTTGTCGACCGCCGTGACGTAGTACTTGTAGCCTTTCCCCGCCGCGTTCTGGTCGGTGAAGGTCGTGCTCGTGCTCACTGCGATCCGGTTTGAGACCGCGGTGCCGTTCCTGTAGACGCGGTAGAAGCGGATGGCCTGAGGCGGGAAGTTGGCGGAGCTGTAGGCGGGCGTGGGAGACGCCGGCCAGTCCAGGACCACGTTGCCGCTCGAGGTGCTGGCGCTGAGCGAGGAGGGCGCCGTCGGCTGGTTGGTCGTCTTCTTCACGTTGAGGCTCGTCTGGATAGCCCCCTCACGGGGCGCCAGCGTGAGGGGATCGGTGTCGAGCGCCACCACCGTGTAGTCGACCTGCTGGTTCTGGGGAATCGTGTCGATGCAGCTCGTCGCGGTGGGCTGGTTCAGGAACTCGCAGGCGAGCCTCTTGTTGGTGCTGTTGGCCCGCTCCCGCCACACCCGGTAGCCCATGACATCCGGCTCCGGGTTGCGGTTCCATTCGATCTCCACGATGCCGAGTCGGGCGTTCCAACCGCCAAACGGGGGCGAGGGCGTCACCGCCCGCGCCGGGTCCCTGTTGAGCTTGATCGTCACCGACCGCGTCGGACCCGGCCGTCCCTTCGAGTCGTAAGCCGTCGCGCTGATGACGTAGGTCCCGTCGTAGACATGGCCGTCGGCGCCGCCGTCGACCACCCAGTCGAAGTCCGAGCTCGTGGAGGACGGTGTATCGGTGAACTTCACGACGCCCGCGACGGTGTACACGATCTTCGCCGCGACCTCGGTCGTCTGGACCGTGAAGCCGAGCGGACTCGTGTTGTCGGTGATCGGCGAGTTCGGGATCTTCACGAAGTCGATGTCGATGCCGCTGTTGCTGGTCTCGTGGCCGAGGATTCCCGCCTGGCTGGTGGTCCGCTTGACGCCGTCCCTCGTCCACTCGGCGGTCACCGTCACGCGCTTGTAGTCCTCCGGGTTGGTGTCCTCGCTGCCGGCCGAACCGGCGCAGAAGTCGCCGCCGCTGTGGTTGCCATAGCCGTCCTTCGGGTCGTCCACGGAACAGGCCGTCGCGACGAGGGTGTAGGTCTGGTTTCGGCGCTCGACCGTCCAGGCGCCACCGGGCGTGCTGTCCGCCAAGCCCGGGAACGCCTGCAGCGCACTCACCAGGCCCGTTGCGGTCTGCTGGCCGTCGGGCACCGAGCGGGCGTCCTCGAGCGCTTCGCGGATGAGAGAAGTCGCGCCCTCCCGTTCCTTCGTGATGACGGTGGTCTTGTTCGCGCCGTCGACCATCGAGAGGGTGCCGCCCAGGCCGACCACGAGAATGACCATCGTCACGAGCAGCTCGATGAGGGTGAAGCCGCGCTCGTCCCTACGGATCCCCGCAGAAGGCATGTGCATGACATCGGACGAAGGGCGTGAGCCGTTTAGCGGTCTGATGGATGACGGACAGGTGTCGAACGACAAAGGGGCGGGCCCGAAGGCCCGCCCCTTGTAACCGTCGAGGAATCTCGTCGGTTACCAGTTACCACCGGTCGGACATCCGCCGTCCCCGCCCTGCACGCACGTGCGCTTCGGGGCGCCACCACCGGTCTTGGTGATGGTGAATGTGTTTTGGGACTTCGACTTCGCCACGATCGTGTAACTATCCACTCCCGCAGCCGAGACGGTCACCTGACCGTCACCGGTGCCGAGGTCCAGGCCACTGCCCGTCACGTCCTTGCTCCCAAGGGCGCCAACGTACGTCTGCTCGCCGCTGAAGTACGACTCAACGTGCGAGACGAGGTTACGCGCATTGGACTTCGCATCCGCGTCCTGGCCCTTCTGCCGCTGGCCCAGGAAGGCCGGCAGCGCAATCGCGGCCAGGATGCCGATGATCAGGATCACCACGAGGAGCTCGATCAGGGTGAAGCCCTTCTCCTCGTTGTACATTCGCTCACGGAGCTTCCGCAGCATGTGTCTCCTCCTTTGAGGTACACGTATTTGGTCTGGTCGCCAAATGCCGCGGCAAGCCCCCGATAAGCTCGTCGGTGGCAGCCCGGCCGGCTCCTTCAGGAGCTCCGGAGCTTTGCGTCCCCGCCTCACGACGGTTTGCCTTTCACACCGTGGCTCTGGCTTAGCCCTTGATCGACGGGCCTTCCCCGTTCCTTTAGCGTTGCGGGCGCTTTCGCTTAGTCCATCCGTCCAGCCGCCGTCACTACCATCGCCGCTGTGCACCTACGCCGCGCCCTGCTGTTGTTCGCGGTCGTGCTCGGTCTGGCCGCCCTCGCCGCCTCGGTGTCACGCTCGCCGCGCGAACGCGGCGAGCGCGCCACGCGCGCCCCGGAGCCGGCACCCGCCCCGCAGGCGGTGCCCGGTCCCCCCGCAGCCCGACCGTCGCATCTGGCTTTCGCGGCCGGCGGCAGGCCCCGCACCATCCGGATGCGTGAGGGCCGATCCGCCACGATCACGGTCAAGGTCCACGAGCCCGGACAGGTGGAGCTGCGAGGGCTCGGGCTGACGGCCGCCGCGGAGCCGCTCACTCCGGCCCGCTTCGACGTGTTCGCGGATCGTCCCGGCCGCTACCGAGTGCGCTTCACGCCGGCCAGTCGACCGGAGGCCGAGACCGTTGGCGTGCTGCGGGTGGTCGGTCCGCCTACTTGATCGAGTCGTAGACCTTGAACAGCGGCATGTACATCGCGATCACGATGAACCCGACGATTGCGCCGACCAACACGATCATCACCGGCTCGAGTATCGAGGTGAGCGCCTTGATGGCGGCGTTCACCTGGTCCTCGTAGAAGTCGGCGACCTTGCTCAGCATCGTCTCCAGGGCGCCGGTCTCCTCGCCGACGCCGATCATCTGCACCACCATCACCGGGAAGGCCTCCGGGACTTCGCGCATCGGCGCCGTAAGCGTTCCGCCCTTCTTGACCGAGGCCTTGACCTCTTCCATCGCTCGCTCGATCACGCGGTTGCCGGAGGTCCTGCCGGTGATGTCGATCGCTTCGAGCATCGGCACCCCCGCCGCGATCAGTCCCGAGAAGGTGCGTGAGAAGCGCGCCAGGGCGACCTTCTGCACGATGTCGCCGATCTTCATCGGGAACTTCAGCTTGAGCGTGTCCCACTGGGTGTGCCCGCGGTCCGACTTCTTCCAGCGCCGGAACACTGTGACAACGCCCACGACCACGAGGATGAGCACATACCAGCGCCGTGTGACCAGGTGCGAGAGGAGGACCGTGAACTTGGTTATGGCCGGCAGCTCTCCACCGAAGTCCTTGAAGATCTTCTCGAATACCGGAACCAGGAAGGCGACGAGCGCGATCAACACGAGACCGGCGAAGCTCATGATCAGGATCGGGTAGACCATCGCCGCCTTGATCATGCGGCGCAGGGCCGCGTCCTTCTCGAGCTGGTCCGCCACGCGCTGCAGTGTCGACTCCAGGATGCCGCCCGTCTCGCCGGCAGCGACCATGGCGACGTACAGCTCGTTGAAAACGTCGGGGTGCTTGCACAGGGCGTCCGAGAATGAGAGGCCGGCCTCGACGTCCCTGCGTACCTCCGCCCAGGCCTCTCGGAGCTTGTCGCTCTCCGTCTGCTCCTCGATCACGTAGAGGGCGCGCAGGAGCGACATTCCCGAGGACACCATCGTGGACAGCTGCCGGGTTGCGATGACCAGGTCGTCGGCGCTGACCCGCCGGAAGCGCGCGAGGATGTCGCCGGCGTTGGGGGGCGCGAGCTCCTCGATGTCGACGACGATCAGGCCCTTCGCCCGGAGCTGGGCGGTGACGGTCTGCTTGTCCGACGCCTCGATCTCGCCCCTGGCGGGTACGCCGGCGAAGTCGACGGCCTTGAAGGCGAAGCTCGACATCAGGCGACCCTCACGGTGCCCATCAGCCGGCGCAGCTCCTCAGGGGACGAGGAGCGAGACTCGGCCAGCTCGCGTGTGATGACGCTCCTACGGACGAGGTCGGCGAGCGCCGCGTCCATGGTCTGCATCCCGACGCTCGCCCCCGTCTGCAGGGTGGAATAGATCTGGTGCGTCTTGCCCTCGCGGATCAGGTTGCGGACGGCCGGGGTGGGCACGAGCACCTCGGTGGCCGCCACGCGGCCGCCTCCGTCGGCGCGCGGCAGGAGCGTCTGGGTGACGATTCCCTGGAGCGCTACGGAGAGCTGCACTCTCACCTGGTGCTGCTGCTCGGGGGGGAAGACGTCGACGATTCGGTCGACCGTCTGCGCCGTGTCCTGCGTGTGTAGCGTGGCGAAGACGAGGTGGCCGGTTTCAGCTGCCGTCAGCGCCGTGGAGATGGTCTCGAGGTCGCGCATCTCGCCGACGAGGATCACGTCCGGGTCCTGGCGCAGCGCGGCCTTGAGGGCGAGCGAGAAGCTCTTGGCGTCGGCGCCCAGCTCGCGCTGGTTGACGATGCAGCGCTTGTGCTTGTGCAGGAACTCGATCGGGTCCTCGATCGTCATGATGTGCTCCTGCCGGGTGTCGTTGATCACGTCGAGCATCGCGGCAAGCGTCGTCGACTTGCCCGAGCCCGTGGGGCCGGTGACGAGCACGAAACCTCGCGGCTTCTTCGTGAACTCCTCGAGCACGGATGGCAGCCCGAGGTCTCCCAGCGCCGGCATGTCTTGCGGGATGAGCCGGAAGGCGGCCCCAATCGAGGCGCGCTGGAAGTAGACGTTCACGCGGAAACGAGCCTTGCCCGGGATGGTGTAGGCGAGATCGACCTGCCATTCGTTCTCCAGCTTCTGGCGCTGATCGTTCGTGAGGATCGAGTAGAGGATCTCCCTCACGGCCTGCGGCGTCAGCATCGCGAAGTCCAGCGGGTGGAGGGCGCCGTGCTCGCGGGCCATCGGCGGCGAGCCCGCGGTGAGGTGTAGGTCCGAGGCGTCGCGCTCGATGACCTCGAGGAGCACGTCTGCGAAATCGAAGTCCATATGCGTCTCCTTATCGGCAGGCTTGTCGATCACGTGACCCGGGCGGCCTCGGCCATGGACGTGATGCCGTTCTTGACCTTCTCGAACGCGTCGTCGCGGAGCGAGCGCATGCCCTGGTCCAGCGCGATTCCCCGGATGTCATCGGCAGACGAGCGCTCGATCGTTAGCTGGCGGATCTCGTCCGTGACGGGCATCACCTCGTACAGGCCGGTGCGGCCCCGGTAACCCGAGCCACCGCAGCGCCCGCAGCCGACGGGCTCATACGCCTCCACGTCGAAGCGCGCCTTGTAGCCCGCGGACTGGAGCGCGCTGGCGCTGAGCAGCGTTCGCCGCTTGCAGTGCATGCACAGGACCCGCACGAGGCGCTGGGCCACCACGCTCGCCACGGCCGAGGCCGTGAGGAATGGCTCGATACCCATCTCCGTGAGCCGCGTGACCGCAGAAGGCGCGTCGTTGGTGTGCAGGGTCGACAGCACGAGGTGGCCGGTGAGCGCCGATTCCACCGCGATCCGCGCGGTCTCCGCGTCGCGGATCTCGCCGACCATGATCACGTCGGGGTCCGCGCGCAGCATCGAGCGGAGGCCTCGCGCGAACGTGAGCCCGGACTTGGCGTTGACCTGGAGCTGGTTGATGCCCTTCAGGCGGTACTCGACAGGGTCCTCGATCGTGATGATGTTTCGGTCGGGCGAATTGAGCATGTTCAGGGCGGCGTAGAGGGTGCTCGACTTGCCCGAGCCGGTCGGGCCCGTGGCCAGCACCGCGCCGTTGGAGCGGTTGAAGCCGGCCTCGAAGCGCTCTCTCGCTGTGCCGGTCATACCGAGCGCGTCGAGAGCGATCAGAGCCTGTCCCTTGTCCAGCAGCCTCATGACGATCCCCTCGCCCTCCACCGACGGCATCGTGACCACGCGGACGTCGACGGCGTGACCCTCGACCGTGAGCGACACCCTCCCGTCCTGTGGCAGGCGCTTCTCCGAGATGTCCAGGTCGGCCACGATCTTCACCCGCGACACGGTGCCCGCCACCATCCGCTTGGGGATGGCGGTGCGCTCCTGCAGCACGCCGTCGACCCTGAAGCGGACACGCATCTCCCTGCCCTGCGACTCGAAATGCACGTCCGAGGCGCCGTCCTCCACCGCCTGGGCGATGATCGAGTTGACGAGCTTGACGATCGGGGCGTCGTCCGCGGTCTCGCGGATGTCGGTGACCTCGGTGAGTTCCTCCTCGCCCTCTTCGACCGCCTCGGCGACGGCCTCGTCGAGCCGGCTCATCCGGCCGACGACCGCGGCGATGTCCTCGCGCGAGCCGACGGCCGGCTGGATCTCGTGGCCGGTCATCAGCTTCAGGTCGTCGAGCGCGAGCACGTTGGAGGGGTCGGCGATGGCCACGAGCAGGCTGGTCCCGTTGTCGGCCATGCCGATCGGTACCGCCTCGAGGCGGCGCGCCGCGTGCGCGGGGATCAGGTTGGCGACGGCGAGATCGGGCTTGTAGACGCTGAGGTCTACGTGATAGAGGCCGAAGCGCTGGGCGATCGCCCTGGAGAGCTGGTCCTCGGTCAACGCCCCGCTTTGCAGCAGCACCTGCTCGGGGGTCCGGCCCAATGCGCGCGCCTCCTCCACGGCGGCGTCGACCCGGTCACGCGGGAGCATCTCGAGCTCCACGATCACGTCGGAGACGAACCGCGAGCCCTCGTCCCGTTGGAGCGGCGGAGTCATACCATTGCCGGCGGCCGCTTGGGTGGCGGCTGCGGCTTGATCGCCGGCGGGTGAAACGGGACGGAGGTGGGGCCCGCCGGGACTCTGGGTCATCTACTTGCCCGAGTCTTTGACTTCCTGCGTGAGGCTCTGCGGGTCGACGTATCCCTCGATCACGTGGGCGTGGGTCTTCGAGTCGACGACCACGATCGCCGGTGCCTGATGGATGTCGAGGGCGCCGACGATTGGCTCATAGCGGCCGATGTTGTTGATGCGGTCCGTGAAGACGGCGGCGAGATGTCTCGTCTTGACCGCGCCGACCGCGGTCCTGTCGGCCCGGTCGTCAGCACCGGGCTGGAAGAAGGCGAGCACCACGACCTTCCTGTTGCCGATCGCTCGAGCGACGGCCGCGGGCTTGGAGAGCTGGGAGTGGCGACGGGCGGCATGCGCCCGGGGAGCGGCGTGCTCCTCGGCCACCGACGAGCTCGTCGAGCGCTTCTGAGGAGAGGGCTTGGAGGCGTGCGGCTGCGACTTCGACGCCGATGGAGCGTTGCTCTGGGGGTGCTTTGCCGCGGTCGCGTGAGCCGCCGGCTTGCTCGTACCGCTCGTCTCCTGGGCGTTGCGCGACGCCATCAGGGTCGCGGCGAGCAGGACGAACCCCAGGACCGCGAGGAGAAAGGGACGGGAGACAGCCATCCCTCCGCATATCGGCAGTGGAGCGCCGGGCTTGAGCGCGCACCGTCGCGCTAGACGCTTCGCTCGAGCGCTTCGCGCATCGCCTCGACGGGGGCGCGCATGCCGGTCCAGCGGGCCAGGCTGCGCGCGCCCTGCCTTACCAGCACCTCGCGGCCGTCGATCACGCGCGCGCCGCGCTCGGAGGCCCAGCGGGCGAGCGCGGTCGGCCGATCTCCGTAGACCAGATCGACGAGCACTCCGGGCGGCTCCCCGTCCTCGAGCCCCAGCCGCACGTGGGTGTCCGACTCGCCTCGCATCCCGACCGCGGTCGCGTTGAGCACCAGCTCGGCTGGCTCGGGCCGCTCGACGCGGCGAACCCCCATCTCCGCGGCCAGCGCGGTCGCCCGCTCCGGAGTGCGGTTCCAGACGAACACCTCGGCCCCCGCCTCCCGCAGTGCCCACACGGCGGCCCTGCCTGCGCCGCCGGCGCCGAGCACGAGCACCTTGTCCGGGATCCGGTCGCCGAGCGCGTCCAGGATCCCGCCGGCGTCGGTGTTGTCGGCCTCAATCCGCCCGTCGCTCAGCGTCAGCGTGTTCGCTGCGCCGATGGCCCGCGCGGCTCGTGTCGCGCGGTCGGCGAGCTCGAGCGCCGAGAGCTTGTGTGGAATCGTCACGTTCGCCCCTTGGTAGCCCGAGGCGGCGAGCGCCCGGGCGGTCTCGGCGAACAGCGACGGCGGCACGGGGAGCCGGAAGTAGCGCCAGTCGAGGCCGAGCTCCCGGAACGCCGCGGCCATCATCGCGGGCGAGCGGCTGTGCGCCACGGGGTAGCCGAGGACCCCGACGAGCGAGCTCAACAGCTGGTCGGCGACTTGCCGCCGAGCTTGCGGCGCTCGCGGTCGTAGCGGGCGGCGTCGCGCTGGAACTCGGCGTAGCTCGTCGAGAAGGCGTGCTCCCCGCAGGTTCCCGGCTTGACGACGTAGTAGCGGTACTTCGTACGCGCGGGGTGGGCGGCGGCCCGCATCGAGGCCAGGCCTGGGCTGCCGATCGGCCCCGGCGGCAGGCCTGGGTGGGTGCGCGTGTTGTAGGACGAGGCGGTATGCAGCTGGCGATTGGTGAGCGGCCGTGTCCAGTTGTTCGTGGCGAAGCGGATCGTGGCGTCGATCCCGAGCGGGATGCCGCCGCGCAGCCGGTTGTAGATCACCGACGCGATCAGCGGCCGCTCCTTCGCCACGGCGGCCTCGCGCTCGACCATGGAGGCGATCGTCAGCACGTCGTACGGCGTCAGGTTCTTGCTTCGCGCGTAGCGCATGTTCGCCCGCTGGAACTTCTCGCGGAAGGTGGTGAGCTGCTCGATCACGAGGACCCGGACCGGGCGCCCCCGCTTCAGATCGTAGGTGGCCGGGAACAGGAAGCCCTCTAGGCTCGTGGCGCGCTTCGCGCCGTACCCTCGCGGGTCGAGTAAATGCGAGCGACGGCTCGCCGCGAGGTAGCTGCCCTCGAGCGAACGGTCGACGATCCTAGCCACCTCCCGCCTGGACCGGCCTTCGGGGATCGTGAGGGTCACGATGTTCGACGGCGGGCCGTTCGTGAGCGCGTCGAGTGCGGCACCCGCGCTGATGTCCTTCCGTAACCGGTAGGTGCCGGGCTTGAGGTCTCCGCCCTTCCTCGATAGGCGGGCACGTAGCGAGAAGAAGAACGAGCTCGACACGACCCCCCGCTCCTCGAGGAGGTCGCCTATGTCGCCGACCCCCGCTCCCTTCGGGATGACCACCCGCACCTGGTCCCCGCCGTCGCCCTTGAACGGCTGGAAGAGCGACACGAGGAACCAGCCGACCGCCAGCACCGCCAGGACGACCAGTGCCGCGGCCACCACGCGCCGGCGACGCATCCGGGGCGCCTGCACGTTGCCCGAGTTGCGGCTGGCGAGACGCCGCGCCTCCGCCAGCCAGTCGCGATGCTGCGAGGTGCCGCCGGAACGGCCCGCGCGCCGCGCCTCGCGGGCGCGCCGGGCGGCCTCGCGCTCCCCGGGGGTACGCCCGCCGGGGACCGGCGGGGGGCCGCCGGTCACTCCGCCGCAGCCGCCGGCCGGGCCCGCCCGCTCTCGAGCAGGTGGGCCGCGGCGCGCGAGTCGGGGCCGGCCCCTCCCCCTCGTTGCTCGGCGAGCTTGGTGGTCAATCGCTCGTCGAGCAGCTCCACCTCTACGGAAACTCTCCGCTGGAGCGCCTCGGCAAAGACGCGCGCGCGTGCGGCCTGATGCCCCTCCTCGCCTTTCAGGGTCAGCGGCAGCCCGACCACCACGCGCGCGACGCCGTAGTCGTCGACGAGCCCGGCGATCTCGTTCATTCCGGCGCGTGAATCGGGGCGCTCGACTTCCGGCAGCGGAGTGGCGATCGTGCCGGTGGGATCCGAGACGGCGCAGCCGCAGCGCCCCTCGCCGTGGTCGAGGGCCAGGACCCTCACAACGCCTTCTCGATCTCTACCCTCGCGGCGGCGAGCGCCTCGGGCAGCTTCTCCGGATCGCCACCGCCGGCCTGGGCCATCGTGTCGCGGCCGCCGCCGCCACCCCCGGCGGCCTGGGCGGCCGCCCGTATGACGTCGGCGGCCTTGAGGCCGTGCTTCACGACCGCCTCGGCGAAGTTCGCGACCAGGTGCGCCTTGCCGTCGACGGCGGCGCCCAGCACCACGGCGGCGTCGCCGAGCCGCTGTCTCACGGCGTCGGAGAGAGCGAGGAGCTCCTTGGGCCCCGGCGCCTCGACCGCCTCCACGACCACCCGGATACCGCCCTTCTCATCGGCGGCGCCCACGAGCTGGTCGGCGCGCTCCCTGTCGAGCGCCCCCTCGGGCGACCTCCTCCGCTCGCGGGCCTGCTTCGAGACCCGCTCCACAGCCCGTACCACCTCGTGCTCGGGCACGCGCAGCATGGAAGCGATCTCGCGCAGTCGCCTGCTGCGCTCCTCGAACAGCTCGGCACCGGCCGGGCCGGTGAGCGCCTCGATGCGCCGCACGTTCGACGCGCTCGAGGTCTCGGTCGTCACGTGGAAGAGCCCCACCTCCGCGGTCGTGCGCGTGTGCGTCCCGCCGCAGAGCTCGCGCGAGACGTCCTCGACCTCGACCATTCGCACCCAGTCGCCGTACTTCTCGCCGAACAGCGCCATGGCGCCGAGCGCCTCGGCCTCGGCGCGGGTGGTCTCGATTGCGCGGACCGGATGGCCGTCCGCGACCCAGCGGTTCACCAGGTCCTCTATCTGCGCCAGCTCCTCGTCGGACAGCTTTTCCCCGTGCGTGAAGTCGAAGCGCAGCTTGTCGGGCCCGACGTAGGAGCCGGCCTGGCGGACGTGCGTGCCGAGCCGCTGCCGCAGCGCGGCGTGCAGGAGATGAGTGGCCGTGTGGTTCCGCATCGTTGCCAGCCGTGAGGCGCGCTCGACCATCGCCCTAGCCGACTCGCCCGGCCCGATCTCGCCCTCGAGCGGCTCGAGGGCGAGCGCCTGGTCGTCGCCGAGCCGATAGACGTCGACGACCCTGGCGCGGCCGCTCGGCGTCTCGAGGACGCCCGAGTCGGAGACCTGTCCGCCGCCTTCCGGATAGAAGGGGCTCTCCTCGAGCTTCGCGAGCACGCGTCCGTCGGCCTGCTCGGCGGCGCCGACGACCGTTTCGGCGTCGGTCGTCTCGTAGCCGACGAAGCGGGAGGGAAATCCGGCGCTCCGTGCGAACTCGATAACGCGCTTGTGGGTGTCCTCCGCGGGCCCCCGCGCCACCCCCCCGCGTGAGACCTCGCGGGCCCGCTCCATCAACTCCTCGAAGCCCTGGTCGTCGACCGAGAGGCCATCCTCCGCGAGCAGCTCCTTGGTCAGCTCGTAGGGGAAGCCGAACGTGTCGTGGAGCCGGAACGCGTCCTCCGCAGCGACCCAGGAGGTGCCTTCCGCCTTGGCCTCGGCCATGAGCTCCGAGAGCATCCTCTCGCCCTGGGCGAGGGTGCGGCCGAAGCTCTCCTCCTCGGCCGCCCCCCAGCGCGCGATCGTCTCCGACTCCCTCGCGAGCTCGGGGTAGGCATCGCCCATCACCTCGATCGCCCGCGCATAGAGCCTCGGAAGGAAGGGCTCCTCGAGTCCGAGCGTCCGACCCTGCTGCATGGTCCGGCGCATGATCCGGCGCAGGATGTAGCCGCGGTCCTCGTTCGAGGGCACCACACCGTCCGCGAGCAGGAAGGCGGCGGCGCGCCCGTGATCGGCGAGGATGCGCAGCGCCCGCGTCGTCGGAAAGTCCTGCTCGTACCTCCGCCCCGAGACCTCCTCTCCGAACTCCACGAGCGGCCGGAGCTGGTCGGCCTCGAAAACCGACGGGACGTCCTGGAGGATCGCCGCGGTCCGATCGAGGCCCAGTCCCGTGTCGATGTTCTTCTGCGGCAGCTCGGTCAGCCCGCCGTCCTCGTGCAGCTCGTACTGCATGAAGACGAGGTTCCAGAACTCGAGGACGCGCTCGGTGTCGTCGCCCGGACGATCCTCGTCGGGACCGAACTTTGGTCCCCGGTCGAGGTAGAGCTCGGAGCACGGCCCGCACGGCCCCGTCGGCCCCGACTGCCAGAAGTTGTCCTCGCGCCCGAGCAGGACGATCCGCTCGTCCGGTACTCCAACGGAGCGCCAGCACTCGATGGCCTCGTCATCCGGCCCGAGCTTCAGGTCCTGGTCGCCACCGAAGACGGTTATCCAGATGTCCTCCTCGGCGAATCCGAACCCTTGCGTCGAGAGCTCCCAAGCGAACTCCACCGCGCCCTGCTTGAAGTAGTCCCCGACCGAGAAGTTGCCGAGCATCTCGAAGAATGTGAGATGCCGCGCGGTGAGCCCCACGTTCTCGATGTCGGTGGTGCGAAAGCACTTCTGGCAGCTCGTGAGGCGCTGGGAAGCAGGTTCCTCCTCGCCGCGGAAGTACGGCTTGAAGGGCTGCATGCCGGCGGTGGTCAGCAGGACCGACGGGTCATAGACCGAGGGGACGAGGGGCGCCGAGGGTATGCGCTCGTGCCCCCGCTCCTCGAAGAAGGAGAGGAAGCGCTCGCGGATCTCGGCGGCCTTCACTGGCGAGGAGTCTAGGCCGCTGCGCGCACGGGCTCGTTCATCCGAGGCGGCCACTCCCGCGCCCCGGCGCACTCTGCAATTCCAGCGCGGTTTGACGAAAAGCCTGTGCCAAGGCCGCAGGTTGGCCAGCGGAATGTATGCAATTTCGCATAGCCCCCCTATCCCATCCGGGTGACCTGGACGATTCGAAAAGAATGCTCCTAGCCGAGCGACTCGTAGGGGAGGCACGCGAGCGGCGGCAACGGCGAATGGAATCGCGCGAGCAGCTCGTTGTCAGCGCGTCGGCGGTTCTTTTCGTGGCCGTCGCGCTCCTCCTTGCCATATCGATTCCCGAAAGTCGCGCCCTGAACTGGCCGCTGCTCGTCGGCCTTGTGGTCGGCTATGCGCTGGTCTCACGGGTTCGTTTCGAGTTCGCAAGCGAATATGTATCAGCCGAACAGCTCGCCTTCGTCCCGATGCTGTTGCTGCTGCCAGTCGGTCTCGTGCCGCTGCTGGCGGCAAGCGCCGCCCTCCTGGCGATCCTCCCGGACGTCGCCACCGGCGCATGGGACCGCCGGCGTTGGATCGTCGCTCTGGGGGAGTGTTGGTTCTCGGTCGGGCCCGTGGTGGTCATCGCGGCGCTCGCGTCCGGCGAGCCGAGCTTTGGTCAGTTCCCCTTCTACGCCTTGGCCTTTGCTGCCGAGGTCGCGGGTGACGCCGGGTATCAGTGGGTTCGCTACCAGCTCCTCGAGCCGATTCCGTTTGCGGAGTTCATCAGGATCTCCATGTCGACGACACAGGTGGACGCGATCCTGTCGGTGGTCGCGCTTCCGATCACTCTGGTTGCCTTCGACGAGCCCTTGGCGTTGCTCGCAATCGGCGCACTCGTATGGCTGTTGCGGGTGTTCTCTCAGGATCGCGTGGAGCGGTACTCGGCCACGCTCGAGCTGAGCCGCGCGTACCGCGGGACCGTCATGTTGCTGGCCGACGTCGTCGAGCACGAGGATGGCTACACCGCGAACCACTGCCGCTCGGTGGTCGAGCTGGTTCAAGCCGTTGCCGAGGAGATGGGGGTCGACCCCAGCAGCCGCCAGGAGCTCGAGTTCGCCGCGCTGCTCCACGATGTCGGCAAGATCGCCATCCCCAAGGAGATCTTGAACAAGCCCGCGACGCTCGACTCCGACGAGTGGGAGCTGATGAAGACCCACACGATCGAGGGGCAGTTCATGCTCGATCGAGTCGGCGGCTTGCTTGGGCGCGTTGGTGAGATCGTCCGGTCCTGCCACGAGCGCTGGGACGGAGGCGGATACCCCGACGGCCTGGCTGGCGAGGAGATTCCCCTTCAGTCCCGAGTCGTCTTCGTCTGCGACGCCTGGAATGCGATGACGACCGACCGGTCGTATCGCCCGGCCATGTCGCGCAGGCCGCGATGGCGGAGCTAGTCGCGAATGCCGGGGCGCAGTTCGACGCCAGGGTCGTCGCCGCCCTGGCCAATGTCATCGAGGAGGGTGAGCCAGAAGCGCGAACCGTCGACGAGATGCGGGCTCTGCTGGCCAAGCTCACGGTGCCGCCGCCGTCGCGGGCCGCGGCCTGAGTCCCCGCTTTCGTCGCCTGGTTGCAGCCTCCCGCGAGCGCCAACCGGCGCGACCCAGTGTCCCCGTAGCGCCAGTCCCGTAAGCGCCGCAAGCGCGACCTCGCCCGCGCCGATCAGCAAGAGGAGCGTGCGAGGCCCCGTCGCGGCTGCCATCGCGCCCGCCGCGATGAACCCGAGGGCGAACCCCCACGCCGTCAGGGCATCCGCCACGGCGAAGACTCGGCCCTGCAGAGACGCGCCCACCTCGGACTGGAACAGCAGCCGCTGGTGCACGACGGCCAACCCGTTCCCGAAGCCCCCGAGGGCGAAGGCGCCAAAGGCGGGCGCGAAGTCGAAGGAGACGCCCGCCGCCAGGCTGCCAACCCCGGTCAGGACGAGTCCCTGCAGGTAGCGCCGCTTGAGGCGGGGCGGCTCCCCCCCGCCCGAGCCCAGCAAGGACCCGGCGACGAACCCGAGGCCGTAGACGGTTATCAGAACGGAATACCCGGACGGCCCGGTCCCCAACGCATCGGCGGCGAACGGCAGCTCGATCACGTTGAAGACGCCGCCGAAGAACATGCCCACGCCGAGCGCGGTGATCACAACGCGGATGCCCGGGATCCGCAGACTTGCCGCCAGGCCCTCACGGGCTTCCTGCACCAGCGAGCGGCGAGCCTCCTGGCGGCGGTCCGGCCCGACCAGGGGATCACCGAACGACAGGCTCGCCAGGATGCCGGCGGAGACGGCGAAGGTCGCACCGTTCACCAGCATCAGGTCCTCAGGACCGAGCACTGCAAACGCGGCGGCGGCTATCGCGGGGCCTCCCGTGTAGCCGAAGTCGGTGATGGCACCGTACAGCGACGTGGCCGCGGCCCTTCGGTCGGAGGCGACCAGGCTCGGTATTCCGGCGAGAGCCGCCGGTCTGAACAGCGCGGTCCCCGTGCCCGCGACCAGCGCCAGCGCCACCGTGGCCTCGAAGCTTCCCACCAGCGCGATCCCGACGAAGGCGGCCGCCCGCGTCAAGTCCGCCACGACGGCGCACCAGCGCCGAGACCAGCGATCGACGGCGGCCCCCAAGACCGGCCCCAAGAGCATGGCCGGCACGAAGTCGGCGAGGAGGACGAGGCTGATCGCCCACGGCGAGCGAAAGCGCTCGTAGGCGATGACCAGCAGCGCGACGTATGCGGCGCCGGTCCCCAGCGACGACTGCGCCAATGCCGCGAAGAACAGCCGGGCCCGGGGCTCGCTTCTGAGCAGGGCGAGGGCGTGAGTCATCTGCGAGGGCGCATCGAGAGGGGCACGACTCGACGGTACCGGTCCCGGACCCCGAAAACACCAGGACCGCGCTCACTGACGCGGCCCCAGAGCCAATCAACTGAAATGGCTATCTATGTACGACGCGGCATTGAGGGCTCCCTCCCTGGACTGCGGGGACGCCTACATATCCAACTGCACCGGTTTGGGCCGGTAAACCCGTGCAACAGGTTCGTAACTAGTCTCGCACAGGTTGGGGATATTGCAATGGCTCTTCGCAAGAACCCGTGCAAGCGCCTACCCCACAGCAGGGATAGCCCGCGTGGCCGAGACGGTGACGGCGGCTAGGTCGCTTCGGCCGGGTCCGGCAGCCGATCGCCGGTGCTGAGTGGGCTCGTCGGGTCACGGTCGCCCTGGCGGATTTCCTCGGCCGTGACGTTCAGCGGGTGGTGGCATGCCGCCAGGTGGCCCCCGGGATAGCGAGTCAGCGGCGGCTCGACCTCGCGGCAGACTTCGGTCGCCCGCGGGCAGCGGGGGTGGAAGACGCACCCGGAGGGCGGGTCGATCGGGTTGGGCGGCTCACCCGAGACGACGATCCGCTCGCGGGCGCGGTTCTCCTGCGGGTCCGGGATCGGCACGGCCGCCAGCAAGGCGTTCGTGTAGGGATGGATGGGCTTGTCGTGGAGCTCCTCCGCGGGGGAGACCTCCATCAGCTTGCCGAGGTACATCACGGCGATCCGGTCGGAGACGTGGCGCACCACCGAGAGATCGTGCGCCACGAAGAGGTAGGTGAGGCTGAAGTCCTTCTGGAGGTCTCCCAGCAGATTGATGATCTGCGCCTGGACCGATACGTCGAGTGCGGAGACCGGCTCGTCCAGCACGATCAGCTTCGGCTCGAGGGCGAGCGCGCGGGCCACGCCGATCCGCTGGCGCTGGCCGCCGGAGAACTCGTGCGGGAAGCGGTTGAGGTGCTCGGGGTGGAGCCCCACCCGGTCGAGCAGCTCGCGCACGCGGTCATCGACCTGATCATGCTGGACCCCATGCAGCCGCAGCGGCATACCGATGATCTGACCGATCCGCTTTCGGGGATTCAGAGACGCGAACGGATCCTGGAAGACCATCTGGATTTCGCGTCGTAGCGGCTCGAGCTGCTTGCGCGAGGCCTTGGTGATGTCGTCGCCACGGAAGCGGATCGCGCCGTCGGTGGAATCGACCAGCCGCATCAGGGCGCGCGACAGCGTGGTCTTGCCGCAGCCGGATTCCCCCACCAGCCCCAATGTCTCGCCTTCCTCGAGCTGGAAGGTGACGTCGTCGACCGCGTGCACTCGCGCGACCTCACGGTCGAAGACGATGCCCTGCTTGATCGGGAAATGGAGCTTGAGATGCTCGACCTCCATCAGGCCCGACGCGCCGTTTCCGTCGGTCAAGCCGCCGCACCCTCCTCGCCGGCGAGCCCAATCTCACCGGGGCCGATCTCGCGCAGCTCCCGCTTTTCCTCGACGCTCAGCCAGCAGCGGTCGCGGTGGTGTGGCTCTCCCGGGATCCGGGGATCGAGGGGCGGTACCTTCGTGCACTCCGAGAACTCGTGCGGGCAGCGCGGCCGGAAGTGGCAGCCCTCCGGGCGATCGGCGAGCGACGGCGGCAGCCCCGCGATCGCCGGCAGCCGGTCCGGCCGCGGCCGATCCACGCGGGTGATCGAGCCGAGCAAACCCCACGTGTAGGGGTGCTGCGGGTCGTAGAAGATGTCGTCGAGCGTGCCCTCCTCGACCACGCGGCCGGCGTACATGACCGTGATCCGGTCGGCGATGTCCGCGACGACGCCGAGATCGTGCGTCACGAGGATCACTGCGGCGCCGGTCTCGTCCCGCAGTTCGCGGATGCGCTGGACGATCTGGGCCTGGATCGTGACGTCGAGCGCCGTTGTGGGCTCGTCGGCGATCAGCACGCTCGGGTTGCAGGAGAGCGCCATGGCGATCATCACGCGTTGGCGCATCCCGCCTGAGAACTCGAACGGGTAGGAGTCGACCCGATCTTGGGCCCGGGGGATCCCAACCCGATCGAGGAGGTCGATCACCCGGTCGCGCGCCTCCGCGTCCCGAATCCCCTCGTGTTCCTGGATCTGCTCCATGATCTGATCGCCGATTTTCATGACCGGGTTCAGCGACGTCATCGGGTCCTGAAAGATCATCGCGATCTCAGCGCCGCGGATCCGCTGGAGCTCCTCGTCGGTGGCTGCGACCAGCTCCGTTCCCTTGTAGTGGATCACGCCCTCGAAGCGGGCGTTGGGCGACCTCGTGAGCCCCAGGATGGTCATCGCCGTGACGGACTTGCCGCAGCCCGACTCCCCGACGATGGCAAGCACCTCTCCGGCCTCGAGCTGGAAGCTGACGCCGTCGACCGCCTGAACGATCCCCTCATCGGTCCTGAACGAGACAGCCAGGTCCTGCACCTCCAGGATGCGGTCCGCCATTAGGTCAGCCTGATCCGCGGGTCGAGCGCCGCATAGATGATGTCCACCACGGTGTTCAGCACCACGATGAAAAAGGCGCCGAACATCGTGATCGCGAGAACCGGGGGCACATCAAGCTGGCCGATCGACTCCGCCGCGTACTGACCGACTCCCTGGAGATCGAACACCGTCTCGGTGAGGATGGCGCCGCCGCCGAGCACCGCACCGAAGTCCAGACCCCAGAGCGAGATGATCGGTATCAGCGAATTGCGGAGCACGTGACGGAGCATCACCTGGCGCTCGGAGAGGCCCTTGGCGCGCGCGGTTCGCACGTAGTCGTCGTTGATCGTGTCGAGTACGTTCGACCGCAGGATCCGGGAGTAGACCCCAATGAAGAGAAGCGACAGCGCCGTCCAGGGCAGGATCAGGTGATACGCCCACTGAGCCGGATCCCGCGTGAGAGGGACGTAGCCCCCGTTGGGAAAGATCTTCCATTTGAAGCCCAAGTAGTAGTTCATCAGCGCCCCGACCCAGAACACGGGCATGGAGATGCCGATCAGGGCTAAGACGGTGAGGAAGCGGTCCGAGAACTTTCCGGCCTTCACCGCGGTGTAGAGCCCCAACACGGTGGCTAACACCATCCACATGATCGCCGCGCCGATGGCGAGGCAGAAGGTGCGCGGGATGTCGTTGATGATCTCCTGGTCGACGTCGAGTTGTGTGCTGTAGGAGACCAGGTCCCCGGTGAAGACCTTCTCCATCGTCTTGCCGTACTGGACGTAGATCGGCTTGTCGAATCCCCATTGGCTGCGAATGGTCTCGAGCTGGCCGCGCGTCGGGTGACGCCCCGCTATGCGCAGCGCCGGATCCCCGTTCGGAATGACGTTGAAGATCAAGAAGGTAAAGACGGAGATGGCGAAGAGCACCGCCACCATCCCAACCACCCGTCTGAGGACGAAACGTGCCATTAATGCTCCAGGTGCAACTTGGCCCGCGGATCGAGGGCGTCGCGCACGCCGTCGCCGAAGACGTTCAGGGCCAGGACGGTGAGAACGAGCATCAGTCCCGGCACGACGGCGAGGTGCGGGCCGGTGACGATCTTCTCGACGCCGTCGCCGATCATGGTTCCCCACGACGGATTGGGCGGGCGGACCCCGGCGCCGAGGAAGGAGAGCGCCGCCTCCAGCAGGATCGCATTGGCGATCATAAGCGGGAGGAACACGACGATCGTCGAGGACAGGTTGGGGAGAATCTCCGTAAACATGATCCGGAGCGGTCCCGCACCCTGTGCGCGCGCCGCCTCGACGAACTCCTTCTCGCGAAGCGCCAGGACCTGCCCCCTTATCGGCCGGGCCATGTAGGGCACGTAAACCACGGCGATGATCAGGATCGGAATGAGTTTCGAGTCGCCCTGAATCTCGATCGGGCCGATCTTCAGACCCCCAAGCGCAAGGGCGGTGCCGAGCGCGACTCCCAGGAGGATCACGGGGAAGGACCAGATCAGATCCAGCGAACGTGAGACAAGGGCATCGGTGAACCCGCGGAAGTATCCCGCGACCACCCCGAACACGACGGACAGGAGCGCGGTGCTGAGAGCGGCGCCCACGCCGATGAGCAGCGAGGTGCGGCCTCCGTAGAGCAGCCTGACGGCGATGTCGCGGCCGTTGCTGTCCGCTCCGAGGAGGAAGCGCCCGCGCCAGGTCGGGCCGATCGGCACACCGTTGGGCTTGACCACGTCCTTCTTCTTCCCGCCGACCGTGACGGTGTCGGTCAGGTGGTTCTTGTAGGGATCGCTGTGGGCGACGTGGTTGGCCCAGTAGGGCGCGGCAAGGCAGAGGCCGGCGATCACGAGAAAGAGCGCGCCGAAGGCAAGCGCGGTCTTGTTCCGGCGCAGCCGGCGGAGCGCGAGCGCCCACGGACCGAGCCCTGCGACCCGCTCGCGCTTCGCTTCCTCTTCGAACGCGACCGGGCCCTCGAATGTGAACTCAGTTGCCGGTTCCGTGGCCACCGCGATGCTCAGTATGACGCCCGCCGGCGCTACGGTGGGAGGGCGTCGGGGCGCCCTCCCGGTCGCGACGAGTCTTCTACTTCAAACAGAAAAGCGCCCAGTCGTTCTTGTACACCGGGTGCACGCCCGAGCAATTGTCGAAGTTCATCCTTTCCGAGAAGAACGACGAGGCCAGTTCGCTGCCGTATACGGCGATGTCGCCGCTCTCGATCAGCTTCTTGTCGAGGGCAGCCCACTGGTCCGAGACGTCCTTCGGATCCTTTGGCTTCAGGTTCTTGAGCGTCGCGTCGACACCCTTCGGGGTAGGCGCAAACTCGAAGTTGAAGCTCGGTGTCGACTCGAGCGCCGCCGTACTCAGATTGGGCTCGAAGAAGTCGTTCGGATGCGGGAAGTCCTGGAAGTAGTCGGTGAATCCCGTCTGAGCCTTGGTCTTCTTCGTACCGATGGTGCCGAAGTAGACTTGCTGGTCCAGGATCTTGGTGCCCGCCTTGAACCCGATCTCGTTGAGCATGTCGCGGTAGTAGTCGGCGATCGCCGGCCTCGGGTCCTTGTTGTTGGCCCATACCGTCACCTTCATCCCCTTGTAGCCCGACTGCTGCACGAGCTGCTTGGCCTTGGCGATATCAGGCTTGCCGTTGGGGTCGCCCCACGGGCAGGGGTCGATCTTCTTGTAGCCCATGCCCTCATAGGCCGACGGGATGAAGTTGCAGGTCGGCTGTAGCCGCCCGCCGAAGACACGCTGGAGAGCACGGCTGTCGAGCGCCCAGTTGACGGCCTGGCGCACCTCCGGCTTGTCGAACGGCTTCGTCGTGTGGTTCATGAAGAACCAGTACGTGTTTGGCGGGTTCGGGTCCAGCCGGAAGCGGTCCTTGTACTTGGCCTCGACCTGCGGCAGGAGGTCTCCGGTCGGGTCCTCGGTCATGAAGTCGAGCTTGCCGTTGATGACGTCCTGGGTCATCTTCGGGACGGTCTCCTTGAGCACGGTGATCTTGTTGATCTTGCCCGGGTCGATGCCAGGCACCTTGAAGGTCGCCGCCTTCGTGAGTATGTACTCGCGGCTGGGGTTGACGATCTGGATCTTGTACGGCCCTGCGCCGGGAATGGAGTTGGACTTCTTGAAGGGCGACTTCGCCGCTGGGGTGGGCGCGGAGTTGGCCAGGCCGACGGCGAACAGGAACTGGCTGTCGGCCTCGGTCAACTTGACGGTGATCTCGCCCGTGCTGTCGTTCTCGGTGATGCCCGAGATGTCGGCGTTGGGCTTCTTGGCCGCCTGGTACTTGTCGATGCCCTCAATCCCCGCCATGGTGAACGCGAAGGGCCCGCCGAGGAAGGTCAGGCGCTTGATGCTGTGCTCGAAGTCGCTCGCCTTGACCGGCGTGCCGTCCGAGTACTTGAGCCCCTTCCGGAGCGTGAACTTGTAGGTCTTGCCATCGGAGGAAACCTCGGGCAACTTCTCCGCCAGACCGGGGATGACCGTGTTGCCACCCGTGCCCTCGACGTCCTTGTAGGTCACGAGGCCCTTGTAGACGAGCTGGAGAGGCTCATTTGCTTGGACGGTCTGGAACAGGACGGGGTCGTACTCGTCGGGAAGGACCGACCCGATCTTGATCGAGCCGCCCGTCTTGCCGCCGCCACCACCGTTGTCTCCGCCTCCGCAGGCGACGACGAATGCCATGGCAAGGACACCCAAGGCGAGTAGACCGCCCCGCATCCCAAGCTTCCTCATGCAGCTCCCTCCACCGTTTACCTGTGCCGGTTCTCCCCGGCCGTTCGGAAAACTACTACGTCAACACCCATGCGGGGGACCGGTTCTGCCTCCAAAGCCCCATTCCTCCCGTTCCTTAACGTGACCTAACATCGCTACTTCAGGCAGAAGCTCGAATAGTCGCTCCCGTACACGGGGTTGAAGCGCGCGCAGTTGTCGAAGTCGAGCCGCTCCGAGAGGAAGGTGCTCTGCGTGGGCGACCCGAAAGGCACCAGGTAGGCCCTGCGCACGACCCGGGAGTCGAGCTTGCCCCAGTCACGCTCGGTCGCCCCGGCGAGTGCCAGCAGCCGGAGGCGCTCGACGTCCACGTCGAGCAGGGGATCGTCCGCGGCGACGAGATCGAAGAACGAGGCGGGGTAGGGAAGCTGGGGCGAGCCCTCGGCGAGCCAGGTCTGCCCGTGGCCGCCCCGCCGCGAGAGCCGCGCCCTCAGTCCGATCTTGCGCAGGGTGCGCGTGTAGTGGGGGAGCAGTCGCCGGCCCGCGTCGTCCCGAGGGCCCCGGACGGTGACCTCGGCTCGCGCGGCGCCGGCCTTCTCCACGAGCGAACGCGCCTTCTCGAGGTCGGCGTGGACGGCGGGGTCCCCGTAGGGGCACTTGTCCGGTGTCTTGTGGCCCGGCACGACGGGCGGCAGCAGCGTGCAGCCCGGCTGCAGTCGGCCGGCGAGCAGCCGCTTGAGGTCGAGGCCGTCGACGGCGTAGGCGACTCCCCGTCGCACCCTCGCGTCGTCGAAGGGCGGCTGGCGGGTGTCGAGTACGAACGCGAGGGTGGACAGCATGGGGTGCTCGTCGTAGCGGTCCCCGTACTTGGAGCGGAGCTCCGGAAGCAGCTCGTCCGGCGGAGGGTCCCGCATGTAGTCGAGCCGCCCGGCAATCACGGCTCGGGCCGCTCGCTCGCTGTCGGGGACGACGTCGGCGACGACCGCGTCGACGTTGCCGGTCGGAATCCCGGACAGGGCGAACGTCGCGTTGCGGCGCAGCACGAAGCCACCCCCGCGGCGGCCGCGCTCGATCGCGTAAGGACCGATCCCGGGGGGCGGCTTGTCGGCCGGTCTGCGCAACGGCATCGTGGCCGGGACGAGACCGGCGTAGGTGCTCGCGAGCGCGTAGCGAAAGGCGCTGTCCGGCCGCTTCAGCCGGAGCCGCACCCGGCGCGTGCGGTCATCAGACGCGATCCCCACGACGTCCGCGAAGAGCTCCGCCCCCGGGGAGCGAAGAGCGCGAACCCGTTCCACGGCGCGCTTGAAGTCCGCCGCACGGAGCGCCCGGCCGTTCGAGTAGTGGAGCCTCCTGCGGAAGGTGAAGCTGTAGGTCCGACCCTGATCCGACACCACTGGCAGGCGCTCGGCTAGACCAGGGATCAGCTCGGCGCCCTTGACGCCGCCTGCGCGGCGATAGGCGAGCGGGGCGGTGTACACGAGCCAGATCGCCTCATGGGCCGACGGCGTCGACGCCAGCGCCGGGTCGAGCGGTCCGGGATCGGCCCCGTAGGCGATCCGGATGACCCCGCCCTTACGGGCGTTGCCCTTCGGCCCCCCGCCCCCGACGCAGCCCACGAGCGCAAGGCCCGCGATCACCGCGGCGAGCGCGGCGCCGGCGACTCGGCTCAACTCAGCTGCTCGCGCATCTCCGCAAGCGACTTGCGGATCAGACGCGAGACGTGCATCTGGGAGAGGCCGACGCGCTGCGCGATCTGAGTCTGGGGAAGGCCGTCCTCGAACCGCATCCGCAGGATCTCGCGCTCCCTTGGGGGCAGGCGTTGCAAGGCTGGCGCCAGGGCGGCGCGGTCCTCGGAGCGCTGGAAGCCCTCGTCCTCCTCGCCGATTGTCTCCAGCGGATCGAGCTCCTCCGTCCCGCTGGGGGCCGCGGACAGAGAGACCGTCGAGTAGGCGGAGCCGACCTCGAGCGCCTCGAGTACCGCCTCCGGCGTGGTCTCGAGCTCCTCCGCGATCTCGGCGATGCTGGGCGAGCGCGACAGCTTCACGGTCAGCCGCTCGATCGCCCCCGACATCGAGGCATTCAGCTCCTGGAGCGCCCGCGGCACCCGGATGGCCCAGCCCTTGTCGCGAAAGTGGCGCTTGATCTCGCCGACGACGTTGGGGGTGGCGTAGGTCGCGAGCGAAACCTGACGCGCGAGCTCAAAGCGGTCGATCGCCTTGATCAGCCCGATCGCGCCGACCTGCTCGATGTCCTCGAGCGCCTCGCCGCGCCCGGCGTAGCGGCGTGCGAGCGAGCGCACCAGGGGGAGGTGGCGCTGGATGAGCTCCTCGCGCGCGCTCGTGTCGCCGTTCTCGTGGTAGCGGCGCAGCAGCTCGCGGTCCTGTTCGCGGGCGCGGTCGCTCCCCATCCCGCTGAGCGCTCTCACGTGGGACCCCGCAGCTTCTCGAGCCTGACGACGATGCGACCGTCGGCCGCCTCCTCGACGCCGAAGGAATCCACCACGGTCTGGAGGATGCGGCGAAGGGTCAGCTCGCCGGGCGGGCTCGGCTCCTGGAGAGCGTCCGCGATCGAGCGCTCGCTCAGGGGCCCGATCCTTGTCCGCACGTGCCCGTCCCCCACGTCGAAGGTCAGGGACACGCTGCCACTGCGGCCGGCCTCGGCCAGCAGCCGCTCGACGGCGAGCTGGAGGTCGTCGATCTCCTCGAAACCGAAGTCGACCCGCTCCGCAATGCCGCCGATGATGAGCCGCACGACCGGCTGGAAGTCGGGCGCTAGCGGCGCTTCGAGCTGGATGCGCTCGTGACTCACCATTCGGTCAGGCCGCGTGCTCCGCGATCGTTCCGCACCCCACCACCAGCTCGTCGTCCATGAGGCAGGCGACCTGGCCGGGCGCGGCTACGTCCGCGGGTCGCTCGAGCTGGAGCTCGACACCCGCCTCGCGCGGGACGGCGCGGCAGGGGATCGGGGAGGCGCGGTAGCGAAGCCGCGCCGCACGCACGCGCTCCGCCGGCCGGTGCAGGATCACATCCTCGAGGCGGACGTCGCTGGTGGCGAGCTCGGAGCGGGACCCGACCACGACCCGGTTGCTCGTCGCGTCCTTGGAGAGCACGTACAGCGGTTCGCTGCCCGCCACTCCCAGGCCGCGCCGCTGACCCACCGTGTAGTCGTGATGGCCGGAGTGGCTGGCGAGCAGGCGGCCCTTCTGATCGACGATCTCACCGGGCGCGGGCGCCAGGCGCCGGCCGCCGTGACGACGCATGAAGGCCTTGCGGCCGCTGCCCGCGAGGAAGCAGAGGTCCTGGCTCTCGCGCTTGTCCGCCACCGGCAGCCCGGCGTCGCGCGCCAGCGCCCGCACGGCCGGCTTCTCGAGACCGCCAAGCGGAAACGTGAGCCGCTCGAGTTGTTCGCCGCGCAGGCGGGCCAGCATGTAGCTCTGGTCCTTGCGGGGGTGGGCCGCGGAGCGGACGAGCGGACCGTAGTCGTCGTGTGCCACGCGCGCGTAATGACCCGTCGCGAGCCGCGCCGCGCCGAGGGAGCCGGCCAGCGCGAGCATGGCGTCGAAGCGGACGAAGCCGTTGCAGCGCACGCACGGGTTGGGGGTGCGCCCCGCCGCGTAGCCCGCGAGGAAGTCGTCCACGACCTGCGCCCGGAAGCTGTCGCGCAGGTCGAGCGTGAAGTGCGGAATGCCCATCCCGTGGGCAAGCGCCCGGGCTCCCACAACCGCTTGCGGCGAGCAGCAGCTGCGCCCTCCGTCGGTGGCGGCATCGGCCCAGAGCTCGAGCGTGACCGCGACGACCTCGTCGCCGGCGTCGAGCGCTAGCTGCGCGGCGGCGGCGCTGTCGACGCCGCCGCTCATCGCCACGAGCGTGCGCCGCGCGCTCGGCCGGAGCGCGAACTGCCCGTCGCCCGCCGCCGCACCCAGCGCGCGGTGGAGCGCGTCGGCAGCGAGGTCGGCGGCATGGCGCTTGCTGGGAGAGAGCCCGCCGAGCGTGGCGGATACCCGGTCCGCGTCCGTCCTCGCCGCCTCGAGCAGCGGAGCTCCCTCGACCAGCTCGACGATGGCGCTGCCGGCGGCCCTGGTGGCGCCGCAGCCAGAGGCATCGAACCCGACCTCGGCCACGTGGCCGCGCTCGACCCGGACGGAGATACGAATGAGGTCACCGCAGGCGGCACCGCCGGCCGCCCCGGAGTGGGGCGCGTCGACCAGGGCGCCTTCCCCCAACGGCGCCTCGAGATGCTGCTCGAAGCTCATCGAATCGAAGCGTGACAGATAGTGAAAACGGCCCCGGCTTGCCGCTGCCGGACCGGAAGTTGGGCCTGCATTTGCAAGCGTGGGTGTCCTCCGCGGTGGGCCACGACCCTCCCGCGAGCCGAACTCCCATCTCAGTGGTGTTGGCTCAACGTGTGAGGACCGGCTGGCGCACAAGCTAGGGCCACGAGGAACGCTAGCACCCCGAAGGCCGACGAATCCGGCCTAACTCAAGCCCCCGGGCGCGGGCGGGCGGCCGGATCGACCTTGACCCCCAGCTCCTTGAGCTGACGCTCGTCCACCGGCGTGGGCGCACCGGTGAGCGGGTCGACGCCGCTGGCGGCCTTGGGGAAGGCGATCACGTCACGGATCGAGGCGCGGCCGGCGAGCAGCGCCACCCAACGGTCGATGCCGAACGCTATCCCCCCGTGAGGCGGGGCGCCGTAGCCCAGGGCGTCGAGCAGGAAGCCGAAGCGCTCGCGGGCCTCGGCCGGCGCGATCCCGAGCGCGTCGAAGACCTTCTGCTGCACGTCCGGGCGGCTGATTCGGATGGAGCCCCCGCCCAGCTCCCAGCCGTTCCAGACCACGTCGTAGGCGCGGCTGCCCCAGGTTCCGGGATCGCCGTCGAGGTCGCCGCTCGGCGAGGTGAAGGGATGGTGCAGCGGGTCCCAGCGGCGTTCGTCCTCGTTCCACTCGAACATCGGGAAGCCGGTGACCCAGAAGACGTCGTCGCCCTCAGGCTTGCCGTCCGCCACGTCCACGCGCAGCTCGCCCAGCACCTTCGCGGCGACCGCCGCCCGGTCGGCGACGATCAGAAGGGCATCGCCCTCGCTCGCGCCGAGCGCCTCGATCGCCCGGGACATCTCGCCGTCGCTCAGGAACTTGGCGACGGGCGAGCGCCAGCTGCCATCCTCGACGGCCGCCCACACGAGCCCCTTCGCCCCCAGCGACTGTGCCCGCTCGGTGAGCTGGTCGAAGCGGCTGCGCGGAAACTCGCCCGTGGCCCTCAGGCCACGCACCACGCCCCCACCCTCGATCGCGCCGGAGAACACCTTGAACTCCGAGCCGCGGAAGACGTCCGTCAGGTCCTCGATCTCCAGGCCGAGACGCCGGTCGGGCCGGTCCGAGCCGTAGCGCAGCATCAGCTCGTCGTAGGCCACCCGCTCGAGCGGCAGATCGAGCTCGATTCCCCGCAGGGCGAGCACCCGCTCCAGGAGGCGGTCGACGGTGTCCATCACGTCCTCCTCCTCCACGAACGAGAGCTCCACGTCGAGCTGGGTGAACTCGGGCTGGCGGTCCGCCCGGAAGTCCTCGTCGCGGAAGCAGCGGGCGATCTGGAAGTAGCGCTCGGCGCCGGCGATCATCAGCAGCTGCTTGAAGAGCTGTGGCGACTGCGGCAGCGCGTACCAGGAGCCCCGTTGGAGGCGGCTCGGCACGAGGTAGTCGCGCGCGCCCTCGGGAGTCGAGCGGGTGAGGATCGGCGTCTCGACCTCGAGGAAGCCCTCGTCGCTGAGGTGCTCCCTGATCGTGCGGACCACCCCGTGGCGGAGGATCAGCGTGTCGCGCGTGCGCTCCTTGCGCAGGTCGAGGTAGCGGTAGCGCAGCCGGAGCTCCTCGCCGACGGGCTCGTCCTCGTCGATCGGGAAGGGCGGCGTCTCCGCGTCGGCGAGCAGCTCGAACGCGTCCACCGCAAGCTCCACCTCGCCGGTCGGCAGTCCGGGATTCACCGTACCCTCCTCCCGCTCCACGATCGGCCCGGTCGCACTGATCACGTCCTCGGCCCGCAGCCGCCCCGCGGCCTCGTGCGCCTCGGGCGCCTCCTCCGGGCGGAAGACGAGCTGGAGCAGGCCGGTGCGGTCGCGCAGATCGATGAAGATCAACCCGCCGTGGTCGCGGCGCCGGTGGACCCAGCCGGCCACTCGCGGCTCACTGCCCACGTCCCCCATGCGCAGCTCGCCCGCCCAACGGTCGCGGTAGCGGTTCGGGCGGGGCGGCTTCATTCGCCAACCAGCCTTAGTACCTCGGCTGCGTCGCCGGCGGGGCGCTGCTCGCCGCTGTCCATGTCCTTGACCTCGATCCCGTCGCCCACGATCACCGTGGCCCGGGCCCGTATCCGGTCGGCGTGCTTGAACTGCCCCTTGATCGAGCGCCCAGCCTGCTCCATCTCCGTGCGCAGCCCGCCTGCGCGCAGCTCGCGCGCGATGCGGAAGGCCTCGCGCTCCGCCTCGGGCTTCGCGATGGCGACGTACACGGGGCGTGAGTCATCCGCCGCCGGTTCGCCCGTCGCCAGGAGGATGCGCTCGATGCCGGCCGCCCAGCCGTTCGCGGGGGTCGCCGGCCCGCCGAGCTCCTCGACCAGGCGGTCGTAGCGCCCTCCCCCGCCGACCCCTCGTTGCGCGCCGAGCCGCTCGCTCTCGAACTCGAACACCGTACGCGTGTAGTAGTCCAGCCCGCGCACGAGCGTGTGGTCTACCTCGTAGCCCAGCCCCGCATCGTCCAGCAGCGACTTGACCTCCTCGAAGTGGGCCGCGTCGTCGGGGTCGAGTCGCTCGATAAGCACGGGCGCGGTGCGCATCACCACCCGGGTCCCCTCGTGATCGGAGTCGAATGCACGCAGCGGGTTCGCGTCGAGCCGCTCGCGCACGTCGCTCGACAGCTCGTCCTCGTGCTCGCGCAGGTAGGCGCGTAGCTCGTCGGCATACTCGCGCCGGCTCTCGGCGGTCCCGAGGCTCGAGATGCGCAGGCGCGTCCCGGCCACCCCCGCCCGCTCGAGGAACTCGGCGAGCAGCAGGATCAGCTCTGCGTCGACCGATGGGTCGTCCGAGCCGAGCGCCTCGACGTCCAACTGGGTGAACTGCCGGTAGCGGCCGGCCTGCGGGGCCTCGTGGCGGAAGAACGGTCCCCAGCACCACAGCTTCACGGGCTGAGCCAGCTTGTGCATCCCGTGCTCCACGTACGCGCGGCAGACCCCCGCCGTGGCCTCGGGGCGGAGCGTCAGCGACCGGCCCGCCTTGTCCTCGAAGGTGAACATCTCCTTCTGGACGATGTCGGTGGCCTCGCCCACCCCCCGGGCGAACAGCTCCGTGTCCTCGAAGACGGGCGCCGCGAAGTACTCGTAGCCGGCCCGGCCCAGGATCTGCTCGGCGAGCTTGATGAGCCGGAGGCGTCGGCGCCCGTCCGGCGGCAGCACGTCGAAGGTGCCGCGCGGCGCCTGCAGGCTGCTCACCTGGCGAGCTCTGCCAGGAACGGGTTCGAGGCGCGCTCGGCGCCGAGGTTCGTGACGCCCATATGCCCGGGATAAACGGTCGTCTCGGCCGGGAGCTCGTCCACGAGCGTTCGTATCGACTCGAGCAACGTGGGCCAGTCGCCGCCGGGAAGGTCGGTGCGGCCGACGGAGCCCTGGAACAGCACGTCGCCGGAGAAGACCGCGGCCTCCTCGGGGATCGAGAACGTCACGTGGCCCGGGCTGTGGCCGGGTGTGAAGATCACGTCGATATCGAACCCCGCAAGCGCCAGCTTCTCGCCTCCGCTCAGCGTGTGCTCGGCGTCGTAGGAATCGAACGGTCCGAATCCGGGCCAGGGGACGAACGAGTTGATGTCGGCGAGCACCCGCTTCTCGACCTCCGGCACCCAGACCTCCGCGCCGGTCGCCTCGGCCACCGGCGCCACCGCGCCCACGTGGTCGAAGTGCGTGTGGGTGAGCAGGATGCCGTCGAGCTCGACCCCCAGCGAGTCGACCGCGCCCAGGAGCTGCTCAGCCTCGTCGCCAGGGTCGACGATCAGCGCCCGATCGGAGCCGTCGCGCCGGAGCAGGTAGCAGTTCTCCTGCACCATCCCCACCGTGAACATGCGCACGTCCATGGTTCAGACACTACTTCCTGGCGGCTGCCTTCCTACGCTGCCTGAACGTGTAGATGCCCTTGTCGGTCAGGTACCCGAGCGGGATGTAGACGAGGAGCATGAAGGCCGCCAGGGTCGCCCCTTGGACGGGCGGCCGGCGGAAGACCACAACCACCAGGACGCCGAACACCGCGGCCGCGATCGCCGCCCGCTGAGCGGCGCCCTTCCAGGTCGGCGGCCGGTTCAGGCGCTCCTGCCTCCGCCTGCGGGCGATCTCCTTCCCCTCCTCGCGCGTGCGCCCGCCACCCGTGCGGCCGGCGCGTTCGATCGTGCCGGCCTGCGTTCCGCGATGCTTGCGCCTGCGCTTGCGCTTGGTTTGGGCCACGGTCGAGACGACGTTACCTGAGCGTCCTGAGAACGTTCTCCACCAGGTGCCGCTCGGGCGAGAAACCGCGCACCGGGACGTCGTCCGGGAAGCCCTCGAACGCCGCCTCGGGGGCCAGGCCGACGAGCTCCGTCTCGGCCACTTCCGCCTGCCCGCGCACGTGCTCGACGACCGCCCGTAGGGGGGTGGTCCGGTAGTCGTCGACGTTGGTCGACACCTGGGCCCTGCCCCGGTCGGGCAGGTAGACGCCGAGCGCCCGCACTCCCGGCAGCCCGCCGCCGGTCTCGCGCAGGCCCGCCGCTATCCGCTTGGCGACCTCGACGTCGTCGGTCTCGAGGTCGAGGTTGAAGGCGATCAGCGGCGCCCGCGCGGCGGCCAGCACGGCCCCCGCGGTCGGGTGAATGCGCCGTGGCCCGTAATCGGGCACGAGCTCGCCCGACTCGATCCGCTGGGCCATGGCGCCCCAGCCGCCCGCGCGCAGGTAGGCCCGCTCCCGCTGCTCGGGCCGGGTGGCGAGCTCGCCGTAGAGGAATACCGGCAACTCCAGCTCCTCGCCGATCATGGCGGCTGCGGTCAGGGCCTCGGCGCATGCGGCTCCCCGCCGCACGTCGTCGAGGTAGACGACCGGGAGCACGTCGAGCGCGCCCACGAAAGGGTGGAGACCCTCGTGCCGCGTCAGGTCCACACGCTCGACCACTTCCCGCGCACCGGATAGCAGTGCCTGCGCCATCCGGCCCTGCTCGGCGGCCAGCGTGAAGACCGCCCGACCGTGGTCCGCATCCACGTGGAGATCCAGGAACGCCGCGGGATGAAATCTCCGCTCGATCGCCTCGAGCACCGCCATGTCGCGGCCCTCGCTGACGTTCGGCGCGGCGAGCAGCAATGACGAGTCGGGCATCCCGGCGCCAAGGCTAAACTCGCCGGCGGGGCTCCGTAGCTCAGCGGTTAGAGCGCGCCACTCATAATGGCGAGGTCGGTGGTTCGAATCCACCCGGAGCTATTCGCCAGTTTGCAGGCATTTGGCTCCACTGTCTCGGCGGAGCTCACGCTCAGCGAGACGCCAAAACGTCCCGAAAACGTCCCCGAGCATCGGCGGCCGCTTCACTTGCGGCCATGATCTGCGCCTCCGCGGACTTCGGCGGAAGGCCCTTCAGCTCCCGATCACGTGAGTGTAGATGCGGACCGTCATCTCCGGCGAGTGGCCCATCTGCTCGGCCAGCTCCGGGATCGATAGGCCGGCGCGGCATAACCGTGAGCAGCAGCCCCCACCGCGCAGCCGTCGTCGCCCGCGCAGGCGAGCTCGTCAGCCTCGCCCGTCAGCACGGATACCAGCGAGACGAACTACTGCGAATCGTCGCCAGCGTGGAATAAGGCCCTACACGCGCAACTCAAGCGGCGGCAGCTGGAGGCTCCGCCCTACAGAAACGGGACGCAACGCCGGGGAGCCATGGCACTACGGGTTAGCCTTAGCCCACAACTCCCGCCGAAGACTGGCGAGCGCTCTGCCCTAGGAGGATCCGCTGTGCTTGCAGAGCCGGATGACCGTCCCCGACTGCCCCTGACGCACCTCCACCTCGTCGACCATCGCGGCCAT
>Ga0126312_10000047_pt1 | contig 45066 bp, 53 predicted proteins | sample Plot104A_FD_92537 | JGI IMG/M metagenome (GOLD analysis project Ga0126312, IMG submission 92537) | Serpentine soil microbial communities from UC McLaughlin Reserve, CA, USA - Plot104A | ecosystem: Environmental > Terrestrial > Soil > Grasslands | place: USA: UC McLaughlin Reserve, Lake County... | reverse complement strand
CGCTCGGCGCTGAACGGCTCCTCCGGGGCCAGCGCGAAGCTCCCTCCGTGGTCGGCGTCGAGGACTGCGCCGAACACGCTGGGCGAGTCCAGGTCGGGCAGGCACAGCCAATCGATCGACCCGTCGCGCGCAACCAGGCCGACCGTCCGTCCGTCGCCGATTGCGGCGTAGTCCCGCAGGGGCGCATACCCGGCGCTGCGCACGTGGGCCTCTTTCAGCCTCGCCGGCACTGACGTGAGTATGCCCAGCCGCTGCTACGGCCTTGCCTGAATCGGCGCGAATTGAGCGCGTCTAGCATCCCCGGAGCATTGGAAGGGGGCGGGGATCGCGAATGACGACGGCGGGTGAGGGCGGCCCGGCGGCGAACCGGGAGCGCTCGCGACCCCGCTGGTACTCGTCCCCCTCGTTTTGGCTCGGCCCGTTCGTCATGTGGGGACAACAGAAGCATCGAGGACCAGCCCGCGGGCCTTGCTGTTCGGGTCTTGCCGGCAGCGGGCGGCGAGCCCATCGCGGTCAAGGACGTACCCAGCTGGCTGTTCAGCTCGACCACTGGCGACCGTGGACACGAGCCTTTCGGCAAGGTGGAGATCCCCAAGCCGGCAGCTACCGGGTCCAGGTCACCGACAACGAGGCAGGCGGGCTCGATTCCGCGAGGCCGAGGCGGTCCGCTCCGGGGACCGGCTCCGGGCCGGAGATCACGCTCGCTCAGCGACCTTGGTCACCGCTCGAGTCGGATGTCCTGGGCGCGATCCTCGCCGGCCTCGTGGTATTCGTCGCGCTCCTACTGCTCACCCTGCCCTTCCGGCTGCTCATCTGATAACCCCCCGCCCTCGGGCGGAGCATTCCGGAGCGAGCGGCTGGACCCCCGCGGTCGCAGGAAATTTCTTCGCGGGCGCGTAAGACGGGCGGGGTTGCCGGCTCTTCATGGGCAGGAAACGAACCGCGCCTCGGTCGACCGCCCTGGTCCCGACCCCACGGGGCGTACTTGAGAAAGGACTCGCATTGGCTCGCGAAGGACCACCGCGCAAGGAGCGCCCACCCCGCATGCCCGAAGCGGTGCTGCTCGACCGGCTCGAGCGGCACGCTCCCGAGGTCTGCGAACACATGAGGCGGACGGCGCAAGTCGCCGGTCTTGTGTCCGAGCAGCTCAGGCTCTCGAGAGGGGCTCAGCAGCTGGTCGTGCGCACTGCCGGGTTGCACGACATAGGCAAGCTCGCAATCCCTCGCGAGCTGCTTAGGAAGTGGACCCCCCTCGAGGCGACGGAGCGTCGGGCCATCAGGGAGCACGTCGTGGTGGGCTACCGGCTGCTCAAGCTGGACCCGGAGCTCGAGGGCCTCGCCTTGCTGGTCCGCTCGAGCCACGAGTGGCTCGACGGGACCGGCTACCCGGACGGCCTCGACGGGGAGAGGATTCCGATGCCCGCGCGGATCGTCGCCGTCTGCGACGCGTTCGACGCCATCACGGAGGGGCGCCTGTATAGGCCGCGGCTCGAGGTCGGCCCCGCGCTCGAGGAGCTGCATCGCTGGGCCGGCAGTCAATTCGACCCGACGATGGTCGAGGCGCTCGGCAAGGCGGTTGGGGGCCGGGGTCTTGGCGCCCAACTGGCCGGGATCGGCAGCCGCTTTAGGGGCGAGCAGAGTTAAGGCGGCGGCGAACGTGTTGACCGCCCTGCCGGGCGGGCGTAGGTTCGACCTATCGACAAGGTCGCGAGCCGGTCCGCCCGCGGGCGGAGTGCTCCCGACGCCGCGGCGCCGGATGGCGTCCTGCTGCAAGAGGCGGTCGCCGGCAGCGGCTCCTCGTTCGCCGCGCTGTACGACCGCTACGAGGCGCGGGTCTTCAACTTCTGCCTGCGACTGCTCGACTCGCCGGACGATGCCGCCGACGCGACCCAGGAGGCGTTCGTCGGCGTCCTGCGCCGCCTCCGGACCGACGAGGAGCCCGTGCTGAAGTTCTCCTCCTATCTGTTCGCGGCCGCGCGCCACGAAAGCTTCAAGGTCATGAAGCGCCGCGGCGGCGCGGAGCTGGTGGAGGACGCACCGGAGCAAGCGGCGGCTCGCGCGCCTCCACCGCCGCTCGACACGGACCCTGAGCGCTCGGCGCTGCTCGAAAGCTCCCAGGGCGAGGTACGCGCCGCGAACTCCCGCTTGCCGCTCCGGCATCGCGAGGTTCTTGCGCTGCGCGAGCTCGAAGGGTGCACCTACGACGAGATCGCCGAGATCCTCGGCAGCAACCGCAACTCCGTTTCCCAGCTCATCTGGCGGGCGCGCGCGAAGCTGCGCGACGAGATACGGGTGGGCGCCCTCCACTCGGTCGCCGCCACCACGGCGGATTGCGAACGGGCTCAGGCACTCATCAGCCTGGACGAGGACGGCGAGCTCGACGAAGTCGATCGCGCCTGGCTCGAGCGCCACCTCAAGGAGTGCGGCAACTGCCGCACGAGCAGGGCCGCGCTCCTGGAGGTCGGTGCTTCCTATCGGGCCTGGCTGCCGATCGCCGCGCTCGCGGGGATGCGGAATCACGTCCTGAGCAGGGGCGGCGAGGTCGTTGGCGCTGACTGGAGCGCGACGGCTGGCTCGAGCCCCGCGGGCGGCAGCCCTGGGGGCGTCGCCGGCATCGCACCGTACGCGGGCGTCGCGGCGCTGACGGCGGTTCTGCTGGCGCTTGGTCTTACGCTCGCCTTGTCCGGCGGCTCCGAGCACGCCCGGCCGGCCGCGCGGACGCCCGCTCAGAAGCCCCCGAGCTCGGAGATTCGAGCCGCGCAGCCGTCGAGTCCGCGCGCGACGGAAGCGCCTCGCCGGCACGCCCGCCCGCCGAAGCTGCGACTCGCCGCCCGGCGAGGAGCCGCCACGGGGCTACGGGCCGCGCCCGACCGGCCACCGGCGGCTCGGCGGCAACGACCCCTGGCAGCGCCCGACGCTGACACCGCCCGGCCCGTGCCTGCAGCTGCTCCAAGGCCCACCGCGCCGAGCGCCTGTGCCCAGCTGAACAACCACGGCCGTGGGCCTCCGGGATGCCCGCCGGGCCACGGCGGCGAGCCGCTCGGGCGCAAGGGAGCGGGAGGACGCGGTCCGCCCGGCGGCGGCGGTCCGCCGGGGCATAGCTTCCACCACCACTAGCCGAGCCTCGGCTCGAATCGCTGCGGCGGGGATGCGCTCACGCGACGTGTGACCGGCGCGAAGGCGCGAAACCTAAAGGCGGGCGAGGACCGCGCCGCAGGCGAGCAGCATCACCGCCATCGCCAGCGCATACAGCGCACCGTCGAGCGGCGCCGCCAGCCGCTCGGGCGAGAGCTCCACCGATCGCCCGTCGATCAGCACCTGGCGGCCCGTCACCGAAGCGGTTCGCCGACGCAGCTCCCGCGCCGGGCTGCTCAGGCGGCGCTGGCCCACGCTGAGCGCGAAACACGCCGCCGTCACAAGGGCTCCCGCGATGCCGAACGACAGACTGTTCGCCCAATAGCTCGTGACGGCGGGGAAGGCTCCCCATGCCGCGGCGAACCAGAAGTCGTTGTGGAAGCGCCCGCCGAAGAGCTCCAGGTTGTAGGCGAGCACCAGGAACACGCCTGCGGCAACGAACGGAGCCAGTGTGGGGGACACGACGACAAGCCCCGCCACTCCTATGCCGGTCGCCCCCACAAGACCCGTTGCCGCCAGCGCGATCAGGGAGGAGTCGGACAGACGAGTGCCGAGCGGGCGCCCCTGGAGCTCATCCAGGGCGTGGGCCGAGACCCCCACTGCAAGAAAGAAAGCGCCGAGGGCGGCGGCGAGCCGGTCCCAGTGCAGCGTGGGGGCGAAGGCGGCGCCGAAGGCGACATAGCTCAGGTGCCAGCCCGTGTAGGGAGGATGCAGCAGGGTGACGAGGTCGCGCCATCCGCCCGAGCGAAGGGCGTAGAAGGCGGGGCGATCAAGCGCCGTGCGCAGGCTCGCTCACCCCCCATAGGACGACACCCGCTCCGAAGCTCATGCGACTGAGGCCCAGCAGGCGGACGCCGGCGTCCGCCCACAGGCGGCGCTGGACGGATTCCGGATACCGCTCCTCGAAGGCGGCGATGCTTGGGCCGAGGAAGCGGCCGACCTCGTACCACTCCCGCGAGACGAGCCGACCGATAGCGGGGAGGCCGAGCCTGGTGTACCCCCGCCAGAGCACCCGCAGCGCCGGGGATCGAGGGATACCGAACTCGAGCGAGGCCATCCGGCCGCCGGGTTTGAGGACCCGAGCGAGCTCGCGGATCGTGGCAGCCGGGTCGTCGACGTAGCGCAGCAGGTACGTGAACGTGACGGCGTCGAAGCTGCCATCCTCGAACGGGAGCCGCTCGGCCTCGCCCCGCAGCAGCTCGATCCGCCCGGCCAGCCCCGGACGCGCCGCAACCCTCTCGCGCGCCCCCGCCAGCATGGCCTCGCTCTGGTCGAGCCCGACGACCGAGCAGCCGTAACGGCGCACGAGCGCCTCGGCCACGAGACCCGTCCCGGTCGCTACGTCGAGCACTCGGGCGTCGGGGGAGGCCGCGACGGAGGCCACCAGGGTCCGCCGCCAGCGCGGGTCCTGGCCAAAGCTCATGACCGCCCCCATCCGGTCATATCGGTCCGGCAGCCCCGAGAAGAGCTCGAGCGCGTGCCGCTTGCGCGGCGATGCTCCTGTTGCCGTCTGACCGGTCACGCGTGCGGGGGGGCCGCCCGGTGGGCCGGTCTCTGCCGGGCGTCGTGCACCAGCGGGGGCACGCCTATGGCGAGCAGCGCAACCGCGGCGACCGCCGCGACGATCCCGGTGAGGTCGGTCGGGGACAGGCCCCGCTCGAGAGTCGGAATCACGTGATAGTGGAGGCACCCGTACAGCCAGGGCGCACCCAGGACTACCGCGATTCCGGCTCGCACCGGGGGTGGGATCCCGGAATAGAGGCCGACGACGGCCAGAGCGACGGCTCCGCTCGCAAGGGCCGCGTCCAACTCCAGCGTGAGTGGCCCTGTGGCGGAGATCAGGGTGTCGAGGAGATGCGCCACGAAGGCCACCGCGGCAAGCGAGAAGACCGCTTGCTGGAACCGCCTGGGGCCTGCCTCTTGCACGAGTCCCCTCCGGAGTCTCTCCTCAGCGAATATACATATAGGGCATCCGTCAGCGCCATCGGCGCCGCTGCACCGCTATCGGCGACTCCCCCGTCCCCCGATCTTGACCCGAATGCGAACATCTGTTCGTGTCGACCAAAGGGGGCTCCTACACTCGCTTTCGCCGAGCCCTCGACTCCGGCAATCTCACGCTGGTGCGCGCCGCCGCGGCAGAGCTTCCCACCATCAACCTCGACGACGCGCTCCGAGTCTGCGCGATGCTCCGCGCCGCGGATCCTTCCCGCTACGAGCAGGCGGTGATTCGCTGGCTCGGCCGCCTTTGCCTCGAGCGGCCGACCACGACCATCACCGACCTCAGGCTGGCCCTCGCGGCCTTCGACCGCCTGCCTGACGAGCCGGAGCAGGCCGAGGCCGAGCTGCGGCAACTCGTCCGTGCCTAGCCGCGGCGTCGGTCTCAAGCGGACCATCCAGGCGGGAGGCTCACGGTCGACGCCCGCTCCTCTCCGGACTGCTGCGCCGAACTTGACCGCTCAGTCGGGGGGCCGTCCACGAGGCACGCGGAGCCCCCGCCCCGTCAATTCGGTTGCAACCCTTGACTCTCCCGGTCGCCGGTTGTCGACTTCCCCTCAGCCGACGAACGGAGAGAGCAATGGATGAGCCCACCTCTGTAATGGATGAGCCAACCTCTGATCACCACGACCGCGCCCCTTGGAGCGACTCCATCAAGCCGATCGGCGGGCTCGTCGCGGTGGCGATCGGCGTCGCGGCCGTCCTCACGATCGCGATCGTCGCGCTCGCGATTGGCGGCGACCAGGCGGCGACGATCGCCAGCTCCACCGGAGGCGTGATCGCGTCGGTGGTCGGCGCCTTTTTCGGCGTGAAGATCGGAACCGATCAGAGCCGGACCGCTGCCGAAGGGGAGCGCAGGGAAGCCGCCAAGGCGACCGTCCTCGCCGCCCACCTACCCGTGGATGCTGCGCCGGCAGCGATCAAGCTCGCCGAAGCCGTGGCGCGCGGCGAGGAGTTGCCCGAGGAGCTTGGGGAAAGTCGCTAGGACCGCGCGGCCGCCAGCACCGTCTCGAGCAGCCCCGGGAAACGAGCCTCGAGATCCTCGCGGCGGAGGGTGTTGAGGCGAGCCGTGCCCTCCTGGCGCTGGTGGATGACGCCCGCGTCTCGGAGCACCTTGAAATGATGGGTGCAGGTGGACTTGGTCACCGGCAGGTCGATGCCCCCGCAGGTCTTGGCGTCCTCCTCTGCAGCCAGCGCCGTGACGATCTGGAGGCGAACCGGATCGCTGAGCGCGTGGAGGACAGTAGGAAGCTCGAGCTCGGTTCGCCCGGGGTGAGAGATGGTCATTGTACGACGATCATCGAACATCTGTTACTGTACGACAACCATCGTACTAGCCCCTTCCCTCACCCAGGAGACAGCGATGAACGACGCCCCAAGCACGCCGGACCCGGGCAGGCGGCGCGGAGTCGAGCGCCGCGTCACCCGCGCGCTGGTAATGAACTACATCCACGAGCTCTCGGACCGGCACGGCGGCCGCGAGCGGCGCCAGCCGCTCGACGAGGGCGAGGCGCGCCGGAGCCTCGAGGAAGCCCAGGGAGGCTGACATTCAGATCGGGATCATCGGCAGCGGCAAGATCGGGTCCACCGCGGCCAAGCTCTTCATCGATGCCGGGCACGAAGTCGCCATCGCCAACTCGCGCGGACCGGAAACCCTCACGGCGCTCGTCGACGAGCTAGGCGACCGGGCACGAGCGGCCACGGTCGAGGACGCCGCATCGTTCGGCGAGCTGATCCTGGTGGCGATCCCCATGGGGCGCTTCCGCGAGCTGCCGCCCGAGCAGCTCGGCGGAAGGATCGTGGTCGACGCCAACAACTACTACCCGGCGCGGGACGGTCACTTCCCGGAGCTCGACGACGACACCACCACCTCCACGGAGCTGCTGGCGGCCCATCTTCCCGACTCACGCGTGGTCAAGGCGTTCAACACGATGAACTACCGCCCCCTGGCGGAGCGAGGCGACCCGGACGGGGGCGACGAGCGGCTCGCCATCTACGTGGCGGGCGACGACGAGGACGCCAAGGAGCGTGTCTTCCACCTGATCGAGGAGATTGGCTTCGCGCCGCTCGATACCGGCAGCCTGGCCGAGGGCGGCCGCCGCCAGCAGCCGGGAGCGCCCGTCTACAACAACCCGATGAGCGTCCGCGAGGCGGCCGAGGTGGTCAGCGCGCCGCCGACGGCCGGCGCCGAGTAACGGCGGCCGCGAGACCGGGAGGCAGGCGCCCGTCGGTCGACAGCCAGGAGCCGGCGAGAATCAGCAGTAGGCCCGCCACGGCGCCCGCTCCGGGCCGCTCGCCGAGGATCGCCACGCCGAGCGCCACCGCCACGACGGGCGAGACATAGGTGATGACCAACGCCCTGCCCGGCCCCACCTCCACGACCAAGGCGCCGTAGAAGACGAAGGCCGCGGCCGTACACAGAAGGCCCAGCACCAGCAGGGCCGCGATCGCCGAAGCGGAGGGCACCGCGGCCGGCGGATCGATCGCGACCGCCGGCGTCAAGAGCAGGGCGGCCAGCGCCAGGCTGGCCCCCATCGACGCCCTGGGATCGAGGTCGGCCAGGTGCCGCTTGAGCACCATCGACCCAGCCGCGTAGCCGAAGGCCGCAACGAGGATCGCTGCCGCGCCGATCAGCTCGTCGGTCTGCCCCGCGACGTCCACTCCCACCAGCGCCACGACTCCCACCAGGCCGATGACGAGGCCGGCCAGCCTCGTGCCATGGGCACGCTCCGACGGGTCGAAGCGCAATGCCAGAAGGACGACGAAGAGAGGGGCCGCCGCGATCAGGATCGCCGCGAGTGAGGAGCTCACGTGCCGCTCGCCCGCCGCGATCAGCGGAAAGGGGACCGCGATCTCGAATGCGGCAAACACCCAGAGCCAGCGCCAGTGCCTCCGCAGGGAACCGAGGGCACCCGCCCGCCTCGCCAGCAGCAGCAGCACCGCGCCGCCGAGGACTACGCGCGCCCAGGCCAGGAAGGCGGGCGGTACGCCGTCATCGACGGCGACCTTGATGAACAGGTAGGGGATCCCCCAGAGGGTGGATACGGCTGCGAATGCGGCCCATGCCCGCGCGCTCACGCGCCCGGATCATGACGTCAACGTCGTGGAGCCGTCCTCGTGCACCGTCCAGTTCGGGTTGTGCGCGACCTCCCAGGGATGGCCGTCGGGATCTATGAAGACGCCCGAGTAGCCGCCCCAGAAGGTCTTAGCCCCGTAGCGGGGGATCCTGCCCCCGGCCTTCTCCGCCTCGGCCAGCACCGCGTCGACCTCCTCGGGCGAGCTGACGTTGTAGGCAAGGGTGACCCCGCCCCAGCCGCCGGAGTCGGACACGCCGCTGTCCTTGGCCAGTTTTGCCCTGTCCCAGAGCGCGAAGATGATCCCAGCCGCCTGGAAGAAGGCCACGTGATCGGTCTCGTCGTCCACGCCGCCGTCCATGCGCCAGCCAAGCGCCTCATAGAACGCCTGGGCCCGGGACACGTCGTCCACTCCGAGGGTGATCAGGCTCAATCGCTGTTCCATGCCGCCATCCTTGCGCACCGGGGGTGGGGCGGTCTTGAACTTTTCGGACAGGTCAGGCTTACCAGGTCTCGACCAGGCGCCTCGGGCTGAGGCCGGAGAGGCTCGCGATCTCGCGGCTGAGATGGGCCTGGTCGGCGTAGCCGAGCTGCGCGGCGACGCCCGCGAGCTGCTCCTCCCCGCGGACGATCGCCGGTCCCAGCGAGACGAAGCGCCGGAAGCGAAGCACCCTGTCGAGCGTCTTCGGCCCGTATCCGACCGCCTCGCGGAAGATCCGCCGCAGGTGCCGCTCGCTCACGAAGAGCGAATCGCTCAGCGCTCCGACGCGGCTGGCCGGCTTGCCGAGCCGGCGGATCGCTCCGAGGACGAGCGGATCCGGGGGGTCGATCTCCGGAAGCCTGCGCAGGACCGCCTCCTCCAGCAGCCGCCGTCTCCGAGTGGCCCCTGCGGCGCCATCGAGCGCCTCGGCCAGCTCCTTGCCCCGCTCGCCCCAAACGTCTTCGAGCGTGACGTGCATGTCGCGTAGCTCGCTGGCGGGCAAGCCGAGTCCGACGCCGGCGACACCAGGGCGAAAGCGGATCCCGACGACAGTCGATCCGGGGCGCAGGTCGCGCACGACGGGGCCGGTGTCCGGTCCCGCGACGAAGAACTCGGCGCCGTCGTCCCAGACGACGTCCGCCGAGCCGTCGGGCAGCACGCGAGCGCCCGTCCCGGTGTCCACGTGGCGCTCCCACGTGCACGCCACCAGCTCGGACAGCTCCCTGCGCGGCTTGAACTCCCGGTAGGTCGTGGGCTGAGGGTACCCCCGTGTTGCGAAGATGAGTCCATGCCGACCGACTCCCCCAGCCGCGCCCCGCACGTCACGGCGGTGATGCGCGAGGGCGACCGCGTCACTCCGCTGGAGCTCTTCTTCGACCTGGTCTTCGTCCTGGCCATCACGCAGTGCACGGCGCTGATGGCCAGGCACCCGACCTGGGAGGGCCTCGTCAAGGGCATGCTCGTACTTGGGGTCCTGTGGTGGTCGTGGGTCGGCTATGCCTGGCTCACCAGCGTGGTCGACCCGGAGGAGGGAACCGTCCGCCTGGCGATCATCGCCGCGATGGCGGCGCTGCTCGTCGCCGCGCTCTGCGTGCCGAAGGTGTTCGAGAGCTCGGCCGGCCTCTTCGCCGGCGCCTACGGGGTGGTCCGCTACGCGCAGATCGTGCTCTTCACCGTGGCTAGCCGCGACGATCCGCCGCTGCGCCGGTCGGTCCTCAGTCTGGCGGGCAGCACGACAGTCGGCGTGGGGCTGCTCGTCGCCGCATCCTTCGCCGACGGCACGGTCCAGGGCGGACTCTGGGCGCTCGCCCTGGGGCTAGACATGGCGGGCCCGTACTTCTTCGGCTCCGAGGGGTGGAAGCTCGTCCCGGGCCACTTCGCCGAGCGCCACGGATTGATCGTGATCATCGCCCTGGGGGAGTCGATCGTCGCCATCGGGGTCGGCGCCGGCAGCCACCTCGATGCCGGAGTGGTCGCGGCGGCGGTACTCGGGGTCCTCGTGGCCGCGGGGCTCTGGTGGCTGTATTTCGACGTCGTGGCGCTCGTGGCCGAGCGGAGGCTGACCCATGCGGCCGAGGGCCGCGAACGCAACGAGATCGCACGGGACTCCTTCTCCTACCTCCACTTCCCGATGGTGGCGGGAATCGTGCTCCTGGCGCTCGGGCTGAAGAAGACGCTGGCGCACGTCGAGGATCCGCTCGAGCTCGTGCCGGCGGTGGCCGCCCTCGGAGGCACTGCCCTCTATCTGCTCGCCCATGTCGCCTTCCGCTGGCGCAACGTCCGCCGCTTCAGCAGCCAACGCCTGCTCTGCGCGATCGTCCTCGTCGCCCTGGTGCCGGCGGCCCTCGAGCTGCCCGCGCTCGCCACCGTCGCCATCCTGACGGCCGCGCTCGCGGCGCTGATCGCCTGGGAGGCTGTTCACTTCGCCGAGCTGCGGGACCGGCTACGCCACCAGCTCGCCCGCGAGCCGGTGGCCGACTGAGAAGAGCCGCCGCGCTATTCGCGTTCGAGGCCGAAGAGGCGGTCTCGCTCGAGCCGGCGCACGATCGCCGCGTCGATCTCCCGCGCGACTGTGGGAAGCGATCGCTTCATGCCGCGGAAGTCGTCCGCCGACATGACGAGCGCCTTGACCTGGGTGGTCGCGATGACGGAGGCCGTGCGGTCGCTGCCCCGGACGAGCCCGATCTCGCCCAGGAAGTCGCCGGGTCCGAGGTCGGTCAAATGCTTGTTCGCGCTGACGACCGCCGCAGCGCCTTCGATGATCACGAAGAACTCGTAGGAGAACTGGCCCTCGTCCACGAGGTGCTCGCCGCGCGCGACCTCCACCGCGCGGAGGTGCCGCGCGACCTTGGCGCGCTGGCGCTCGGACAATCGGGCGAACAACGGCAGGTCCCTCAACATCGACGGTTCCACGGCCAGCTCCCTCAAACCTTACGCTCCCGCGCCGAGGTTGCACCTTTCGCACCGGACGCGAGCAGTCGCGCTGCGATCACCCCGCCGACGGCCCCGAACAGGTGGCCCTGCCAGGAGATTCCCTCCGTGGGTTGGAGACTGCCGAGCAGCGCACCGCCCCAGACGAACAGGACCAGAGCGCCCATGGCGAGCTCGAGCGCGCTCCTGTCGAACGCTCCGCGGCTGATCAGGTAGGCCGCGTAGCCGAACACGACGCCGCTGGCGCCGATGTGGAGGCTGTTCTCGGGGGCGAAGATCCATGTGCCGAGGCCGCCGACCAGCATCACGATCGCCGTGACGGCGGCCACGCGCCCGATCCCGTTGAGAGCGATCGCAAGACCCAGGATCAGGAATGGGATCGTGTTCGCGATCAGGTGGTCGAAGCCGGCGTGCAGGAAAGGAGCGGTCACCACCCCGCGCAACCCCTCCAGGTCGCGCGGCTCGATGCCCCATTGATCGAGTCGGTGCTCGTCGATGGTGTCCACGACCTCGACGATCCACATGAGCGCCGCCATGCCCAGCACCAGCTGGAAGCCGGCGGCGCGGGCTCCCTGCGTTGGGCTGCGCTGCGAGTTCACGCGCGTTCGTCGGACCCCGCGACTTCGCGCGCCAGCGCGATCGACTCCTCGAGGGAGAGCCCGGCACGCGCGCTGAGCCAACAGGCCACGGGCGCGGCTACCCGCTCGGAGGCGTGCGCGGCCTCCGCCGCCAAGTCGAGGATCGCGGAGAACTCCTTGGAGCTGGGGGGATCGACTCCCAACCGGCCGGCGTATGCCTCGATCCATTCCTTAGCGTTCATTGAGAGTCAGGCTAGCCCGTCTCGAGCACCTCGAAGCGGATCCCCGCCCGCTGGAGGCGGTCGGTGAGCGCGTCGCCCATCGCGACCGCCGTCGTGACCTGGCCCGAGCTCTCCGGCAGCTCGTCCTGCGCCAGGCAAAGGGCCGACTCGGCGAGCATCTTGGCCGTCTCCCCGTAGCCCGGGTCGCCGCCGGAGACCTGCGTGACCACGCGGCGGCCGTCGCCCTCGCCCTCGAAGCGGACCCTGAACCAGCCCTTCGCACGCTGCTCCGGCGACGGCCCCTCGCCCTTCGGGGTGCGACCGAGCAGCCACTTGCGCGCGGGGGGCACCTGCGCGAGGGCGAACAGGCCCGCGAGGCCCACGGGCAGGCCGGCCGCGACCGGCAGCCGCTTCACCGCCAGGTAGTGGCCGTAGGAGAAGTCGGGGCCGTAGCGATCCAGCGCACGGGCCGAGCGGACCACAACCTGCGGGTCGATCGTCGGCATCGGGAGCGCCCAGGCTCCGAGGCTGCCCTGGCGCTTGGGCGTGCCCTTGATGGCGCGCACGCGGCGACCGTCCGGCTTCGGCTCCAGCCGCTTGCGCTCGCTGCTCGCCTTCGCGAGCTGGCGCACGCGCGAGAACGCCGTGAGCGTCGACTCGAGCGTCCCGCCCGAGGCCCTGCCGCCGGCCCGGACGAAGCCCTCGACCTTGAGCGGCACCCCCTCCGGAAGCTGCTTGACGGTGAAGTAGGCGCCGAGGTCGTGCGGAATGGAGTCGAACCCGCAGCTGTGGACGATCCTGGCACCCGTCTCGGCGGCCCTGGCGTGATGGCGCACGTACATCAGGTCCACGAACTCGGGCTCTCCCGTCAGGTCGACGTAGTCGGATCCGGCCTCGGCGCAGGCGGCCACGACCGGCTCGCCGTACTTGATGTAGGGCCCGACCGTGGTGATGACGACCCGCGCGGCCTCTGCCAACTCGCGGAGCGAGTCCGGCCGCTCCACGTCGGCCTCCAGAAGCGGGAGGTCCAGCGACAGGCTCTCGAGCTTGGCGCGATTGCGGCCGGCAAGGGCCACGCGGGTCGCACCGGCGTTCCGGGCGAGGTACTCGGCCGTGAGCACGCCTGTGAAGCCCGTGGCGCCGAACAGGACGAGGTCGTAGGGGCGGTCGTTCATAGCGGTCGCCTCACCCCCACCTCGTCGAGGTGCTCGAGCAGGTCGGCGGGGTCCTCGTAGACACGGAAGGCCCCGGCGTATAGCAGTTCTTCGCGTCCGTAGCCCCCAGACAGGAGGCCGATGCCGAGCGCGCGGGCACGGCGGGCGGCCATGAGGTCCCACACGCTGTCGCCCACGACGAAGCTGTCGCGGATGTCCACGCCGATGCGCTCGGCAGCGGTGAGGAAGAGGTCGGGATCCGGCTTGGCGTAGCGGACCAGGTCACGGGTCACGAGCGGTGCGTCCGGCGGCAGGCGCAGCAGGTCGAGCGAGGGGCGTGCGGACTGCTCCGCGCCGCTGGTGGCGATCGCCCAGGGAACTCGTCGGGCCGTGAGCGCCCCGAGCAGCTCGGTGGCGCCCGGAAGCGGGCGCACGCTCGGGTAGTGGCGCGCGTAGGCCTCGGCGTGCATCGCGGGAAGTCGCGCGAGCGTATCGGCGTCCAGGTCGCTCTCCAGCTCACGCTGGAGCGCGTTGACGAACAGCCCGCCGCTCATCCCGATCCGGCGGTGGAGCTTCCATATCGCCAGCGAGACGTCGACTTGCTCCAGCGCCTCGCGCCAGGCGATCACATGCTGGTAGACGCTGTCGATCAGCGTCCCGTCGAGATCGAACAGGAACGCCGGACGCGGCGGCCGGTCCCCCGGCGCGGGCACGTCGGGCTCAGCGATCGCCATCGCCGAGCTCCTTCCGACGCATCGACCACATCTGCGACGCCCGCTCGAGCTCGAGCCCGGCCGACCACGGGAGCGCCGGCGGTCCCAGCTCCGAGCGCAGGGAGCGGGCCGTCCGGCGGGCGAGCTCCGGGTCGGCGGCGGCTCGTCCGGCGAGCTCGAGCGCCGTCCCCTCGACGTCGTCGTCGTCCACGGCGACCCAGGCAAGGCCAAGCGCGGCCGCTCGCTCGCCATCGATGCGCTCGCCGAACAGGGCCAGCGCCGCGGCGGCCTCCCGTGAGCCGGTCCGCCCGAGGAGCGCTCCGTGCCCGCCCCCCGGGTGCAGCCCGATCGGGAGGAACCCCGAGATGAGCAGCGCATCGCGGGCCATCACCCGCAGGTCGGTGGCGAGCGCGAGGTTGAGCCCGGCGCCCACCGCGCCGCCCCGTACCGCCGCCACGCTCGGCGGGTCGAGCTCGCCGACCCGCTCGAAGGAGCGATAGACAGCACCGAGCCCCTCGAAGGTCTCCGGTGCGGCGGGGTCGCGTCCGGCCGCCGCGAGCGTCGAGCGATCGCCGCCCGCGCAGAAGAACCCGGCCTCGCCGCGGACGACCACGGCCCCCACCTCGTCGTCGGCGTCCGCCTCGTCACAGGCGGCCACGAGATCGGCCGCCATCTCCGCGGTGAGCGCGTTGCGGCGCTCCGGCGCCTGGAGCGTCAGCACGGCCACGCCGTCCTCTCGCTCGAATCCAACCTCGCCCGCCACCGCGGGCACGCTACCTGCTGGGCAGCTACTGCGTGTGGATCACCAACACGCTGCAGCCGGCGTTGTGCGTCACCGCGTTGGGGACGCTTCCAAGGAGACGGCGTGCACCCGTCATGCCGCGGTTGCCGACCACGATCAGATCCGCGCCCTCCCGCTGCGCCACTTGGAGGAGCGCGTCCGCCGCATCCCCCTTGGGAGCGTGGAGCTTGGCCTCCGCCCCGTCCGCCCTGGCGATCGAGGCCGCCTCGTCGAGCACTGCGTCGACCTTGAAATCAGGACTGGGGGCCCAGTCGGCGGCCTCGGGGACCTGGGCGCCTCGGACCGCGACCTTGGCCCTCGCGGGGGTGTGGGCGCTCACCAGGTGGAGCTCCGCCCCCCAGCCGGCCGCAAGCCCGGCGGCCCGCTTGACCGCCTCGGTGGCAGTCGGCGAGCCATCGGTGCCCACCACGATCGACTTGAACATCGCGAGTCTCTCCTCTCCTCTGGTCCGGACGACGAGCCTAGTTCAAGGAGGGGTCCGTCGGCATCGTCGCCAGCAGCGCGTAGGCGCCTCCCTTGCGCTGAAGGGCGTCCGCCCACAAGTCCCCGTCCTCGAACGGGTCGCCGGGATCGGCCGGCGCCACGATCCAGGCGCCCTCCTCGATCTCGCCGTCGAGCTGGCCCGGTCCCCACCCGGCGTATCCGGCGTAGACACGGAGTCGCCGCAGCGTGGGGTCGGGCGCGTCCGGGTCGAGTAGGCCGAGTGCTCCCACGACCCCAGTGGCGGCCTCGTCGAGATCCTCGAACTCCCCCAGCGCGACCACGGACTCGGGCGATACCGGCCCCCCGATGCGCACGAGCTCGTCGTCGCGGATCAGCCCGGCGAGCGCCGGCACGGCCTCGGCGACCGTCGTCTCCGACACACGGTTGAGCACCACGCCCATCGCTCCCTCCTCCGAGTGCGAGACCACCAGGACGACCGTGCGCCGGAAGTAGTCGAACAGCGAGGGCGCCGCGATGAGCAGATTTCCTCGAAGCGACTCCTCCACGTACGTGATTGTGGCGGTCCGGCTCTGCCGCGGTGGTCGAGCTGCGCATTTAGGGCTCAACCCTGGCAGCCGTCGCCCCCACCCTGTAGCGTCGCGCCCATGAACCAGAGCCTCGACGTCGGCACCGTCCTCCAGCGCATCTTCGACATCTACCGCGACCAGCTCGGGCTGCTGCTTCCGGCAGCCCTCGTCGTCTTCGTCCCAATCGCCGTGATCAACGGCCTGGTCCTCAATTCGGGGTTCTTCCTGTCGGGACTGATCACGTCCGGCATCGCCCTGATCGGCACCTACTGGTTCCAGGGAATGGTGGTCGAGGCGGCGCGCGACATCCTCGACGGGCGGCGCGACCACGACGTGGGCAGCCTCTTCGGGGCGGCCAGCCCCTTCATCGGGCGGCTGATCGGAGCGGGCATCCTGGCGGGGATCGCGATCACGATCGGCCTGATCCTGCTGATCGCGCCGGGTCTGTACCTGCTCACGATCTGGGCGGTCATCGTCCCGATGATCGTGCTCGAGCGCGCCGGGGTATTCGATTCGTTCGGTCGCAGCCACGAGCTGGTCAAAGGCTTCGGCTGGCCGGTGCTGGGCGTCCTCGTATGCCTCTTCGTGATCCAGCTGGTGCTCGGGCTCATCGTCCACGCGATTCTCTACGGCATCCTCAGCAACTTCGTCGGCTACCTGCTGGGCGACCTGATCGTCAGGGTCCTGTTCGCCCCCCTCTCGGCGCTGGCGGCCGCCGTCCTCTACTTCGAGCTCAAGCGGCTGCGCGGCGAGCCCGTCCCGGGCCAGGAGGCGGCCACCGCCGCCGCCCCTCCGCCACCCCACACGCCGGCGCCGGAGCCGCCGCCCGCTCAGACGTAGGGCGTGCGGGTCCTCGCCGTCGTCCACCAGCGCGACGCCGGCCCGGGGGTCTTCGCGGAGGCGACCGCCGCGCTCGGACACGAGCTGGTGGAGTGGGTGCCCAGCGACGGCCGGCCCCCGGCGGCGGACGGCCTCGGGGCGGCGATGGTGTTCGGCGGGGCGATGAACGTCGACGAGGAGGAAGCCCATCCGTGGCTTCGCGGAGAGAAGGACTTCCTGCGGGCTCTACTCGAGGAAGGGACGCCGGTGCTGGGAGTCTGCCTCGGGGCCGAGCTCCTCTCGGAAGTGGCCGGCGCGAAGCCCGGGCGCGCGTCTGAGCCGGAGATCGGCTGGCACGAGATCGAGCTGGCGCCCGCGGCGCGCGAGGACCCGCTGTTGGGTCCGCTGCCGGAGCGCCTCGAGGGCTTCCAGTGGCACTCCTACGAGGCGCCTTTGCCGCCAGGCGGGACGCCGTTGGCCGAGAGCCCGGTCTGCCTCCAGGCGTTCAGGCTCGCCGATGGAGCGGGCTGGGGGATCCAGTTCCACGCGGAGGTCACGCCCGAGACGGTCGAGCAGTGGCTCCGCGACTACCACACCGACCCGGACGCGGTGCGGATCGGCCTCGACCCCGATCGGATCAGGGCCGAGACCGCCCGCAAGATCGATTCGTGGAACGAGTTGGGCCGCTCCCTGTGTGCCCGCTTCCTGGAAGCGGCCCAGCGCCGCTAGCGACTTCCGTTCTCGAACCCTCCCAGCTGGCGGAGTTGCGGGCTATTCGGGGGTGACGTAGGCGGCGGAGAGGCCGCCGTCGACCATGAACGTCGAAGCCGTGACGTAGGACGATTCGTCGCTTGCGAGGAACAGCGCGCCCCGAGCGATCTCGTCCGCCTTGGCGAACCGGCCCATGGGCACGTGCACTAGCCGCCGCTCGGCCTCCTTCGGGTCGCTCGCGTAGAGCTCCTGGAGCAGGGGGGTATCCACGGGCCCGGGGCAGAGAGCGTTCACGCGCACCCCGCGGCGCGCGAACTCCACTCCCAGCTCCCTGGAGAGAGCGAGCACAGCGCCCTTGGACGCGGTGTAGGAGATCTGCGAGGTGGCAGCTCCCATCACTGCGACGAACGAGGCCGTGTTGATCACCGCGCCGCCTCCGGCCTCGAGCAGGTGGGGGATCCCATGCCGGCAGCAGAGGAACACCGACTTGAGGTTCACGTCCTGCACGCGCTGCCAGGCCTCGAGCGATGTGTCCAGCACCGATCCATCGTCGCTCGGCGAGATGCCGGCATTGTTGAAGAGCACGTCGATCCGCCCGTGCTCCTCGCGCGTGCGCGCGTAGGCGTCCCGAACCTGGTCGTCGTCGGTCAGATCGGCCTCGATCGCGATCCGCTCGCCGCTCTTCAGGTCCACGCCTACGACCGTGGCGCCCTCCGCCAGGAAGAGCTCGCAGGTCGCGTCGCCGATGCCGCCGGCGGCGCCGGTGACCACGCAGACCTTTCCGTCCAGCCGACCCATCAGTCCGTGGCGTAGTAGACGTTCTTGAGCTCGGTGTAGTGCTCGAGCGCGTGCGGGCCGAGCTCGCGGCCCAGACCCGACTGCTTGAAGCCCCCGAACGGCGTGGCCACGCGCACCGAGGTGTTCGAGTTGACGGAGAGCACCCCGGTCTCGATCGCGCGCGCCACCCGCAACGCCTTGGCGCCGTCGCGCGTCCAGATCGAGCCGGAGAGCCCGTAGATGGTGTCGTTGGCGAGGCGCACCGCCTCCTCCTCGTCGCGGAACGGGATCACGCAGGCCACCGGGCCGAAGATCTCCTCGCGGGCGGCGCGATCGTCGTTCGACACGGGGCAGAGCACGGTCGGCGGGAACCAGTAGCCGGGCCCCTCGGGTGCCGACCCCCTTACCGCCACCGGCGCGTCGCCGTTGAGGTAGGAGGCTACCTTGGTCCGCTGATCCTCGGAGATCAGCGGCCCCATCTGGGTTCCCTCCTCCAGCGGGTCGCCGACGCGCAGTCCCTCGACCGCCTCCTCGAGCGCATCCATGAACCGGTCGAGCGCCGAGCGCTCGACGAGGATCCGCGAGCGCGCGCAGCAATCCTGGCCAGCGTTCCCAAAGGCGGCAAGCGGCGCCGAGGCGGCCGCCCGCTCCAGGTCGGCGTCAGCGAAGACCAGGTTGGCCGACTTGCCGCCCAGCTCGAGGGTTACGCGCTTTATGGTCGCGGCGGCCGACTCGGCGATCCCGCGCCCCACCTCGGTCGAGCCGGTGAAGGCGATCTTGGCCACGTCGGGATGCTCGACCAGCCGCCGGCCACAGACAGATCCCGGACCGGGCACGACGTTGACGACGCCCTCCGGCAGCCCGGCGTCGAGCGCGATCCGCTCGAGCTCCACCGCAGTCAGGGGCGTGAGCTCGGCCGGCTTCAGGACCAGCGCATTGCCGGCGGCGAGCGCGGGGGCGATCTTCCACGATGCGATCACGAGGGGGAAGTTCCAGGGCACGATCAGACCCACCACGCCCAGCGGCTCGCGGAAGGTCATGTCGACGCCGCCGGGGACCGGGATCGTGTCGCCCAGCAGCCGCTCGGGCGCACCCGCGTAGTAACGGAAGGTCTCGACGACCATCTGCATCTCGGCCCGGGCATCGGAGATGGGCTTGCCGGCGTTTCGTGCCTCGAGCCGGGCGAGGTCCTCGCGCGAGCCCTCGAGCGCATCGGCGAGGCGGTGGAGAAGGGCGGCGCGGTCGCCCGGGCTCACCGCCCGCCACGCCGGGAAGGCCTGCCTGGCCCTGGCCACGGCCGCGTCCGTCTCCTCGACGCCCGCCTGCGGCAGCTCGGCCATGACCTCGGCCGTGGCCGGCTCGACCACGCGGATCACGCGGCCACCCGCTCGCGGGCTGCCTGTACGAGGCTGCCCATTACACGGCTGCGCTCGTCCTCCTCGGGATGCCAGAGCACGCCCAGCGCGAAGCGACGGTCGCGAAGCTCGATCGCCTCGGGCAAGTCGTCGGGCTCCGACCAGCCGGTCACGACGAGCCCCTCACCCAGCTCGGCCAGCGCCTGGTGGTGGTGCGACTTGACCTCCGTGCGCTCCCCGCCGACCGCCCGCGCGGCGAGCGACCCGGGCTCGAGCCGCACCGTGTGGTCGCAGAAGGCGCCGGGCGTGTGCCGATGCACGTCGAGGCGGTCGATGTGCTGGTCGAGGGTGCCGCCGAGCGCGACATTCAGGAGCTCCATCCCGCGACAGATCCCGAGCAGCGGCATGTCGCGCTCCAGCGCGCGGTGCGCCAGGGCCAGCTCGAAGCGATCGCGCTCGGCCCGAACGCCGTGGCTCTCCGGGTGCGGGCGAGCGCCGTAGCTCGCAGGGTCGATATCGGAGCCGCCCGGGATTACGAGCGCGTCGAGCAATCCCAACAGCTCGTCGGGAGCCTCGGCCGCGGCGTCGTCGGGCGGCAGGATCAGCGCCAGCGCATCCGCCCGCTGGATGGCGAGGGCATAAACGCTCGGGCTCACGCTGGCCTCGAGCTCCCAGTTGCCCCAGCTTGCACGCTCGACCGCGGCGCAGATGCCGATGACCGGCCTGCTCGACAACTCAGGCTGTCCCCACGCTCAGCCGCGCTCGAACATCCGGCGCCGCTCGTAGTCCGTGACCACCTCGTCGAAGAGACGCTGCTCGGTGCGCCCGTAGTTGAGGTAGTGCTTCCAGACCGCCTCGCCGAAGGTGCGCTTGGCGAAGTCGCTCGCCTCCCAGAGGTCGACAGCTTCGCGGAGAGTTGAGGGGAAGGGTTGGGCCCCGGCCTCCTCGTAGGCGTTGCCGACGAGCTCCGGCCCGGGGTCGGTGCCGTTCTCGATCCCGTCGAGCCCGGCGGCGAGCAGCGCCGCGTAGCCCAGGTAGGGGTTGACGTCGGCGCCGGGGATCCGGCACTCGGCCCGCCGCGACTGGCCGTGGCCGACGATGCGGAAGCCGCAGGTGCGGTTGTCGCGGCCCCACGAGATCGAGGTGGGCGCCCAGCTCTCCGCGGCGTAGCGCTTGTACGAGTTGACCGAAGGCGCGATGAACAGCGCCAGCTCGCGGACGCGCTCGCGCATCCCGCCGAGGTAGTGGCGGAAGACGTCCGTCTCCTCGTGACCGTCGACGAAGGCGCTCCTGTCGCCCTCGAACAGGCTGGAGTGGATGTGGCACGAGCTGCCGATGTCCTTCTCCGACGGCTTGGCCATGAAGGTGGCCGAGATCCCGTTCAGGAAGGCGATCTCCTTGACGCCGTTCTTGTAGATCGTGTGCCGGTCCGCCGAGGTGACGGCGTCGGCGTAGCGCGTGTTGACCTCGTGCTGCCCGTACCAGGCCTCGCCCTTCGAGAACTCGACGGGGATGCCCGCGCCGTGCATCCCGCGGCGGATCGGACCGAGGTACTCCTCGTCCATCGTGGTGGCGAGGACGTGGTAGTCGAGGATGTACGGGATTGTCGGCGTGAGGCCGCTGAAGTCCTTCTCGTGGGCCTCCGCGTAGCTCTCCTTGTAGAGATAGAACTCGAGCTCCGAGGCCATGTACGGCAGGTAGCCCTTCTCCCGGGCCCGCTCGTATTGCGCGATCAGGATCTGGCGCGGCGACTCGACGACCGGGGAGCCGTCGTGCCAGGCGACATCGCAGAGCACCATCGCCGTGCGATCGAGCCAGGGGATGCGGCGCAGGGTCGCCATGTCCGGCACGATCGCGAAGTCCCCGTAGCCCTTCTCCCAGTTCGCCATCTCATAGCCCGGGACGGGGTCCATCTCCATGTCGAGAGCGAGCAGATAGTTGCAGCCCTCGATCGCGTGCTCGGTTACCTCGTCCAGGAAGTACTCGACCTGGATCCGCTTGCCGAACAGCCGCCCCTGCATGTCGGTGAAGGCGGCGACCACCGTGTCGATCGTCCCGGCTTTCCCCTCACCGCGGAGATCCTCCAGCGACAGCATCCCCGTCTTGCCGCCAGGGCCGCCGGGCCGGGCGTTGTTGCGGCCGGCGGCCTGCGCAGGTGTTACGGCGTGATCAGTCAGCGGTCACCTCGTCCTCCTCGAGAGTGCGAATCGGCCCCTGATACTTGTTCTTGGCCGAGATCAGGTACCAGACTCCGAAGATGAGCGGAATCAGGACGGCGAGCGGCACGTAGTTGACGACGGTCCAGTCGAAGCCGTCGTTCCACGGCAGACCAGCCGGCGTGTAGGGCAGGAAGACCAGGCTGTAGACGACCAGGATTACGAAGGCGATCGCGAGAATGTTCACCAGCTTGTAGCGGCTCCCCAGGTTCCAGGGTCCCGGCTCGAAGTCGTCGCCCCTTCGCAGCCTCAGGTAGACCGGGAGGATGTAGGCGATGTAGAGACCGACGGTGCAGATTCCGGTGACGGCGAAGAACGCGAACGGGACGTTGTTCGATCCGAACATCGCCGGGACCGCGATCACGAGTGAGAAGAACGCCACCGCGATCACCGCGTTGAACGGCACCCGGTCACGGTTGACCCGCCGGAACAGCCACCAGCCCGGCATGCCCCGGTCACGCGAGAACGCATACCAGGTCCGCGACGCGCTGGTTAGGCCGGCAGCTCCGCAGAACAGCTGCCCGACAGTCGCGATCAGGATCACCAGCTTGGCCGCCCATGAGTCGAGCGCTGACGTGAAGATGAAGGTCGAGTAGCCGGCGCCGTCGTCGATCGCCTTCGTGTCGGTGGCCGCGAACAGGAAGGCGAGCAGAACGAACCAACCGATCACCGCCGACCAGAAGACCGAGCGCCAGACGCCTTGCGCGGCGGCTTTGGCGGCACCGCGGGTCTCCTCGGCAGTGTGTGCGGAGGCGTCATAGCCGGTCTGCGTGTACATCGTCAGCAGGAAGCCGACCGGCAGCACCAGGAGCCAGAAGCCGAAATTGCCGGTGGAGCCGTTGTGCAGGCCTGAGTTGTTGATGCGGTTCCCGAAGACGAAGCCGAGGTCTTGGTGCTGGTCGGGGACGAATATCAACAGCCCGAGGATGACGGCGACGCCGAGCAGGTGCCAGCCGACCGAGATGTTGTTCATCAGCGCCAGGACACGGTCGGCGAAGATGTTCACCAGCGTGTAGAACAAGAGGATGAGGAAGAACAACCCCCACTGCTCGGCGAGGACGTGGGTGGTGTCGCCGAAATTGACCCCGAAGATGTTCAGCCCGTAAAGGCCGAGCAGGATGTTGAGGAACGTGGCGGCGCCGTACCCCACTCCCGCGACGATGCCGATCAGGCCGACGATGTTGAACCAGCCGGTCATCCAGCTCCAGCCCTTGCCGCCGAGGTCGTGGGCCCACCAGTAGGGCCCTCCCGCCGTCGGGTACCTCGAGGTCAGCTCTGACATCGAGAAGGCCACCATCAGCACGAAGACGCACAGCACCGGCCAGCCGATCGCGATCGTCGCCGGGCCGCCGTTCTGCCACGCAAAGGCGAAGTTCGTGAAGATCCCGGCGAGGACCGAGATGATCGTGAACGAGATCGCGAAGTTCGTGAAGGCCGACCAGCCACGCGCCAGCTCCTGCTTGTAGCCGAGCTCGTGGAGCCGCTCTACGTCCTCCCGGATATCCCTCTCGGCGGACGTTTCCTCGCGGATCGGCTCCTCTGGGGCATGCGGCGTTCCTTCCATCGACGTCCTACCTCCTCGGAGGGCTCCGTCGACCTCGCGCAATGGTTTGATAGGCCGACCTATGTATGGGGCGACCCTAAGCCCGTGGCCGGATTGCTGTCAACCGTTTCGTCGCAAGTTGCGGCCTTCCGTGCACCCGGCATCGCCGAGCGCGTCTGCTCGTTGGATCAGAGCAGGCCCTTGCGGCCCGGTGCGGTGCCGACGACCGCCCGACCCGGGTGGCGGACGGCGGCGGAGCGCAGCGCGGCGTGAGCCTGCTGCTCGGCATCGACGAGGGCACCTCCGCCGTCAAGGCGATGCTGTTCGACGAGGATCTGCACCCTGTGGCGGAGGCCCGGCGGGACAAGCGTCTTGCCCACCCCCGGCCCGGCTGGGTGGAGCAGGACGGCGAGGAGGTGCTCGAGGTGGTGGCCGCCGCGGTAGCCGAACTGCTAGAGGGCGCCGACGAGGCACCGGTGGCCTGCGGGCTCGACCATCAGGGCGAGTCCGTGCTCGCCTGGGAGGCCGAGAGCGGGAGGCCGCTCACGCCGATCGTCACCTGGCAGGACAAGCGCTCGCAGGAGGTGCTCGACCGGCTCGACGCCGACGAGCTCGAGCGGCTTAGCGGTCTGCCGCCGGACCCCTACTTCTCAGCCGGCAAGCTCGCGTGGCTGCTCGAGAACGACGACTCCGTCGCGAGCGCCCGGGACGCGGGAACGCTGAGGCTCGGCACGGTGGACTCCTTCCTCTGCGCTCGGCTGGGCGCCGATTTTGCGACGGATCCCTCGACCGCCTCGCGCACTCAGCTCGGCGCCCCGGAGTGGGACCAGGCGCTCCTGGACCTGTTCGGCGTGCCGCGGGAGAGCCTGCCGGCGATCGAGGACACGGCGGGTGAGCTCGGCGTCCTGCGCCACCCTTCCTGGAAGCACGAGCTCCGGCTCACGGCCCGCTGCGTGGACCAGCAGGCCGCGCTGGCGGGAGCGGGCTGCGTCGAGCCGGGGCTGGTCAAGGCCACCTACGGCACCGGGGTATTCGTGCTCGCCCACGCCGGCGGCGAGCGGCCGGCGCCTGAGGGCGGCCTGCTGCCGACCGTGGCCTGGCGGGTCAGGGGCGAGGTGGAATGGGCCATCGACGGGGGCGTCTTCACGGCGGGCGCCCTGCTCGAGTGGCTGAGTCGCGACCTCGGGCTGGCGTCCGACCCGGCGGCCCTGGCGGCCGCGGCGGCCGAGGTGGAGGACGCCGGCGGGGTGCGCGTGCTGCCCGCTCTGGCCGGGGTCGGCGCCCCCTGGTGGCGGCCGCGCGCCCGGGCCGTGCTCTCGGGGCTCACATCCGGGACCCGCGCCGGGCACATCGCCCGGGCGGTGCTCGACTCGGTCGCCTGGCGAGTGGCAGACGTGCTGGCGGCCGTGAGCGGGAGCGTGCCCGTAGACGTGCTGCGCGTGGACGGCGGTCTCACCCGCGACCCCCTGTTGCTCCAGCTCCAGGCGGACGCGACGGGCGTCCCGGTCGCGACCACCGCCGTCGATGCCACCGCCGCGGGCGCGGCGGCCCTCGCCGCCGTCGGCGTGGGCCTGTGGCCGTCCACGCGCGAGATCGCCGAGCGCGTGCCGATCGGGCAGCGGGTCGAGCCCGGTCGGGATGCCGCCTGGCGCGAAAGCGCCCACCACGAGTGGCGAGCGTTCGTCGAGCGCGCCGCCGAGCTTTAGTCCCAGGCCGCTTCGCCGGCGCCGGAGCTCGAAGGCGACGCTAGATCAGGCCCGCGAGGATGTGCTCGGTCCCCTGGATGTGCTCGCGGATCAGCCGGACCGCGGGCCCCGCGTCGCCGCGGCGGATCAGGGTCACGAGGCGCCGGTGCTGGCCGTTCGAGCGGGTGAGGACCTCCTCGGGATGCGCGATGCGCCCGATCAGCTCACTCATGTGGCCCTGCACCTCGGTCATCGCGGTCACGAGGTGCGGGGAGTGAGCCGCCTCGGCCAGGCCGATGTGGAAGCGGACGTCGGCGCGGCGGTAGTCCTCGAAGGTCGCCGCCGTGGCCATCCGCTCCACGAGGTCGTCGAGCCCGGCGAGGTCCGGCGGCTCGGCCCGCTCGGTGGCGAGCACGGTAGCCCCGGCCTCCACCGCGACCCTCCCGTCCAGCACCGCGCGAGCCTCTTCGCCGAGCGCCTCGCGCTGCTCGCGTACCGAGAGCGGCGGCTCGTCGGCAACAAAGGTGCCGCCCGCCCGGCCCCGCAGCGATACGAGGTGTCCGCTCTGGACCAATGTCGTCAGCGCCTGCCGGAGCGTGGAGCGGGAGATGCGGAGCTGGCCGGCGAGGTCCCTCTCCGGCGGCAACCGGCTGCCGGGCGCCAGCAGCCCGAGACGGATCGCGGTCCCCAGTCGCTCGACCGTCTCCTCGAAGGTCGTCGGAGGTTGCACGGGCTTGAAAACGGCCTGGAGCGCCGTCGTGCGCTCTCCCATGTGTCGAAGGTACACCCGCTGCTCCTTATCGTGCGCAGCCGGGCTGCTCTAATGCCTCGGGATGGAATGGCGCCAGGAAGTCGTGGTGGTGGAGACTGAGCGCTACCGCGTCGAGGGGAAGCTGACGCTTCCGAAGGAGGGCTACCGAAGCCGGCTCTCGGATCACGTCAACCGGCGCGACCAGGAGTTCTTCACGATCCTCGAGGCGCGCCTGACTCCGCTCGACGGCGCAGGCCGGGAGTGGACCGCTCCCGTCCTCATGCTCGCCCGCCGGCACATCCGCCTGATCGTGCCCGCCTCGGAGGGAGCCTGAGTTGGGTGCCGCGCGCAAGCTGGCGCTGGTCGGCGCGGCCGCGACGCTCGGCGTGGCGTTCTGGTGGCGCAAGAACCCCTCCGCCTGCCCCTACTCACAGCGCTTCTGGGTGGAGGCCCCGCATCCCTTCATCACGCGCGAGCGCCTTCGCGAGGCGCTCGAGCCCAATCCGGGTGAGCGGCTGCTGGAGGTAGGCCCGGGCACGGGCTACTACACGCTCGCGGTGGCCGAGTGGATCGGGGCGGAGGGCACCCTCGACATCGTCGACTTGCAGCAGGAGATGCTCGACCACACACTCGGCCGCGCGGCCGAGGCCGGGCTCTCGAACGTCGCGCCGGCGCGGGCGGATGCCACCTCGATGCCCTACCCCGACGACAGCTTCGACGGCGCCTTCCTCGTCACCGTCCTCGGCGAGGTGCCCGATCAGGAGGCGGCCCTCCGCGAGCTACGCCGCGTCGTTCGCCCGGGCGGCCGGATCGTGGTAGGCGAGCTGTTCGGCGACCCGCACATGGTCAGCCGGCGGGCACTGGCAGCGCGCGCGGAGTCCGCCGGCCTGCGGACCGAACGGGTGCACGGCGGGCGGCTCTGGCACTACACCCGCCTCGTGCTCGCCTGAGTTCCGTCCGGCGCGCTGCCCAGCATGGCGGGCGATGCTCTATGCGGTATTGGAGTGCTCCAACGCCGATTGTGAGATCTCCTACGAGGCCTGGGGCGAGCCCGCCGCGCTCGAGGCGCTCGAGTGCGCGGAGTGCGGCCGCCCCCTCCGGATGCTCGCCTTCGCGAACGCCGATCGCGACGGTGTTGTGCCACCCTCGACCGAGCTCCAGCAGCGCGACGCTGCCTAGCGCAGACCGGCCCTCCGCGGTAATGGAGCCGAAGTCCTCCCTGCGCCGGCAGATCCGTGCGACGCTGACCTCGTGCGTCCACTGGTCCTCCGCTGTGCGGCCGCCGCGATTGTCGTCCTGCTCGCCGCCCTGCTGGGTGGCTGTGTCGCGACCCGGAAGGACTCGGCCGCCGCGGAGCGCCTGTTCGTGGACTCCGGCTGCGGCAACTGTCACACGCTTGCCGCAGCCGGCACCCGGGGGAACGTCGGGCCGAACCTCGACCAGCTGAAGCCGGACGCGAGGACCGTGGTCCAGCAGGTCTCGCACGGAGGCAACGGGATGCCGTCCTTCGCGGGCAAGCTGAGCTCGAAGGAGATCCTCGATCTCGCGGGCTACGTCAAAGGGGCGGCCGCCGGCGCCACGGTCGACACCGCCTTTCACCCGGACAGAACCGCGATCGAGGACTGCTCCCGCGGCAAGCCCAGTTGCTACGAGCAGGCCTTCGGCAACCTGACCTATCGGCGGGGTCCGCGCGTCGCGCTGCCCCGGCTCGCCTCCTACATCGCCACTCACCCCAAGGTCGAGCGCAACTGCCACCGCATAGCGCACGCCATGGGCAGGGCCGGGCTGGCCCGCTTGAAGGACCCGGGCCGTGCGTTCGCCCAGGGGTCGGCCGTCTGCTGGTCCGGCTACTACCACGGGATCCTCGAGGGGGGCTTCGCGGGGACCTCCCGGGACGACCTCGCGGGCAAGGCGCGCGAGCTGTGCTCCGACCCGAGCCTGCGACGGGATCAGTTCCTCCTCTACCAATGCGTGCACGGGCTCGGTCACGGCTTGATGCTGATCACGGCATACGACCTGCCTCGCGCGCTGAGCACCTGTGACCACCTGGCGACGACCTGGTACCAGCAGTCGTGCACCGGCGGAGTCTTCATGGAGAACTTCACGAGCTTCTCCCAGGTGCGCTCCAAGTGGCTCAAGGCGGGCGACCTGCTCTATCCCTGCGACAGGGTGGTGCCCCGGCACAAGTACTACTGCTATGACCAGGTCACCTCGCGCATCCTTCGAGTTGTCCGCTGGGACTGGCACAAGACCGCGCGGATCTGCCGGACGGCCGAGCGGCGGTGGATCGCAGTCTGCTTCCAGTCCTTCGGGCGGGACGTGTCGTCAGTGGTCCGGAAGGACAGGCGGCGCGCCGTGGCACTCTGCCGCATCGCACGTGAGCACACCACCGACTGCGTCTACGCGGTGACTCGCGACATCGTCAACCAAGACGGCGGCAAGTATGGCCGGGCGGTGAGGTTCTGCAACATCTCTCCGGCACAATCGCGCCGGCGTTGCTTCGTCGGGATCGGCACGATAGTGGCGGTGCGGGAGCGGTCGCTCGCCCGCCGGAAGATCGCGTGCGAGCGCCTGAGCCGCCGCTGGGCGACCGCGTGCCTGGCCGGGACCGGGTACCGCTCTCCGGCCCTCCCTCACTCGAGTCAGCGGCGTCGAGGCGGGGCGAACGCCTCATGACGTTCGGACCTCCTGCCCTCCTACGCCTCTAAGGCGGTCGGGGGACGGTGCCTGCGACTGCCCAGGCCCGGGCGGTCAGCTCGAACGGGCCGTCGCCGACGCCGAGGTGGCGTCGATAGGCAGCCTTGAGAGCGGCGCGGCGGTCCTCATCCAGCGACTTGCAGAACGCGCCGGAAGGGGCCACGCCCGTCGGGAGCGGCGACCAGAGCTCCTCGAAGCCGGCATAGCCGGCGCGGACCGAGATCGGGCCGAAGCGCACGTGGTCGAGGCCCGCCAGACGCCACAGCTCGGCGAGCTCCCCTTCGCCGCACCAGCGCATCACCACGCCCTCGTCCGCGCGGGCGGCTCGGTCGAGATCGACCTCTCGCGCGGCATCCCAGAACGCGCGTAGGAGGCGCATCTCGCCTGCGTAGTCCCAGACGCACGACGCGACCACACCGCCGGGCCGCGTCACTCGCGCCATCTCGCGAACCCCTTCTTCCGGATTGCGCATGAAGTTCACGACCAGCTGCGAGAGGGCCGCATCGAAGGCGTCGTCGCCGAAGGGCAGGGACTCCGCAGGCGCCACGACCACGTCCGCGCCCGGAAGCCTGGCGCGGCACGCCTCCACGAACGGCTCCGAGGGGTCCGCGCCGGTCACGTTCGCGCGGCCGAGACGCTCCATGAGCGCCGCCGTGAGCGCACCCGGCCCGCAGCCCACGTCGAGGGCCCGGATCCCCGGCTCGATCGCGGCGAAATCGATCATTGCCGAGGCGAGCTGAGCGCCGTAGCGACCGACGTGCCGGTCGTAGGCGGCGGCGGGCGCGCGGAAGGTCTCGGCACCTGGTTCCATGCCTGCTTAGCGGAGAGGGTGGGATTCGAACCCACGAGGCAGCGTTAGCCGCCCACGCGATTTCCAGTCGCGCACCTTAAGCCGCTCGGTCACCTCTCCGGCGCCGCAAGGAAGGCTAGCCCTACAGCCCGAGCCCGCGCACGCCGCGCTCCCGCCAGCCGAGGTGGTGGGCCAGCTCATGGCGCAGAGTGCGCTCCACCTGCTCTCGGAGCAGCTTCGGGTCGTATCCGAAGTCGCGCTCGAGCGTGTCCTGGTAGATGACGATCCGGTCCGGATAGTTGTCGCGTGCCACCGTGTCGCCCCAGTAGTGGCCGTAGGCGCGGTGCTCGGCGCCGCGGTGCGATACGACCACCGGGGTGCGCTCGAGCAGTTCCTGGAACTCGCGCGGCAGCCCGTCGATCGCCTCGGACACGAGCACGTCGAACTCGGTAGGTGCGAGAGGCGACTCCGGCTCGCGGGCGAGCCGCTCGCTGCGCTCGAGCAGCCGGTCGAACTCGCGCTCGCTCATCGAATCGCGGCCGGTGAGGGCCACGGTCGCGCAAGCGGTGAAGACGATCAGCGCGAGCGCGCCGCCCAGGAGCGCGACGAGCCCCCAGGCGCCCGACAGCGAGGGCGGGTTCAGCAGGAACAGCAGCAGGCCGACCAGGAACGCCGCCGCGCCTGCGGCCTTCATCGGGGCTCGGAACGCGTCCCTCACGTCTACGAGGGTACGCGCCGTCCGCTACTCGTCCGGGTCCTCGGCTCCGGCGGCGTCGGGGTTGCCGGTGGCCGTGCCCTCCTCCCCCGGAATCCCGGGTACGCGCTCGGCCTCGTCGCGGGCCTCGTCCGCGTCGTCCTCCGGGACCTGCTCCCGCGGCCCCTCCTCGGGAAGCTGGTCCGACTCCTCGCGGTTGGCCTCCGTCACCGGCCCCGCTCCTCGGCTCGCTCTTCGTCCTCGCCGGGCTCGGGCTGGGCTCCGGGAACCGACGCGTCGGTCTCCTTGCTCTCCCAGTCACGGCGAGCCTCCTCGATGTGACGCTGGACCCGCTCGCTCTCCTCCTCCATGTGCCCGGCGTCGCGTTCGAGCCGCTCGGCGTCGTCCTCGCGCTTCATGCGAGCGGCGTACCCGTCGTGCCGCCGGCTTACTCCTGGTCGAGTCGCGCCAGCCGCAAGCCGGCCCGGCCGGAGGAGATCGCGAGCACGGTCACCCGGTTCGCCCCATCGTGGAAGAACGCCTCGGGAACGAGCGCCGAGAAGAGCTCCGAGCGGGTTCCCCGCAGGTGGAAGGTCGGCGCGGTGGAGGCCAACCACCCGTTCACCGCGATCGCGAGGGGCCGCGACCCCGATCGGGCTCCTCGCCCGATCCGGCCGGTGATCAGGGCCGGAACGAGCCCGGACCGGAGCCTTACCCTGGCGAGGGCGCGGCGGCCGTTCAGGCGCACCCCGGTGTGGCGAGCGGAGGTCGTCGGCCAGGTGGACAGCGAGGTTCCGAGGAGCTCCCGGTGCGGCCCGATCCCGTAGATGCCAGGGGAGGCGTCACCCGAACCGAACAGCCGCAGCTTCATGCGCAAGGCTGCCCGGGCGCGCCGCCGGAGGCTCCCCGCACTGAGCCTGAAGCGCCGACCCGAGCGCTGGATCATCAGCGTCGAGGACGGAATCCCGCGGGCCGCAGGGCCGAGAGCCGACCTGCCCTGCGTCCGCCACGGAAGTCGCAGGTTCAGGGCGTGCGCGAGCGTGGGCAGGATGTCGACGGTGCGGACAGGCCTGCGGACTATGCGCCCGCGACCCTGGTGGGGCAGCTTGATGAACAGCGGCGTGAGCGCGATGTCGACCGCGTTGCGACGGGAGATGTGATGGCGGTTACCGAAGCGGCCGAAGCTCTCCCCGTTGTCGGCCGTCACCACGATCAGCGAGCGGTCGTAGAGCCGCTGGCTCCGCAGGCGGTGCAGGAGCGAGCCCAGCAGCCGGTCGGTGAAGGCGAGCTGGAGAAGGTGACGCTGGAAGGCCTGGGTCACCAACCAGTCGACGTCGAAGGTCTCCACGATCCCCGGGATCGCCTCGTGCGGGCTGCGGCTGTACAAGTGCCCCGACGGCAGATAGCGCAGCGGCACGTGAGGCAGGAGCACGTGCTTGAAATAGAAGGTGGGCCGGCGGCTCGGCGCGATCGAGGCGACCCAGCGCCTGAACCGCTGCGGCCGGCCGCCGGCGAGCTCGTGCAGGAGCTCGCTCCTGCCCTGGGCCTGCTGCGGCACGCCGGGGCAGAGCCGGCGGGGGCAGATCCGTGTGGCCACCTCGGAGGCCCGGACCCGGTAGCGACGGCCAAGGAGCGTGAACAGGTTTCGCGGGTTGGCGCTGAACGTCCTCGGCCACTGACGCTCGGGGGTGCGGCCGGTGAGGATCGTCTCCACCGCCCGCCCCGTCTCGTCGACCGAGGCGGTGGTGTTGGAGAACCAGATTCCGCTCCCGGCGAGCGCCGCGAAGTTCGGGTACCGCCTGCGGTCGATCCTCCCATGCGAATCGAGGAGCGAGACCGTCGGGAACTCGTCGAACATCACCATCACCACGGGCGGCCGGCTGGCGGCTGCGTCGCCGGAGCCGGCGGTCAATAGCAGCGCGGCGAGGCCCAACAGCAGGAGGACGCCCCTCATGCGCCCTCCAGCTCGGCCGCCAGTGCCCCGACCTGGGCGAACAGTGCCGCGCGCTCGCGCGTCCCCACCGGTCCGGCCTCGCCACACCGGTGCCGGTCGATCGTCGCCACGGTGATCACGATCCGCTCCGGCGAGTCCCAGCCGGCCCAGGGAGCGCGACGGTGCTCGTCCGTGCGCAGCAGTGCCCGCGCGGTCTCGACGACCGAGCTGCCGGCCGTCAGGCGGGGTCGGGCGGCGGCATCGACCCAGACCAGGTAGTCGCGCAGGTCGCGGACCTCGGCCGGGCCCGACAGCGGTCCGTGGCCGGGCACGACGACAGCAGGGTCGAGGTCCAGGATCCGTTCGAGGGCCGCGATCCAGTTGCTGGTGGGACCCGCCCACATCACGGGCGCCACGCCGACGAAGAGCACGTCGGCGGCGAAAACCACGTCCGCGTCGGGCACGTGGACGATCAGGTCGCCCGGCGTGTGGGCGGGACCGACCTCGATGAGCCGCACCTCGCGCTCGCCGGCGTCGATGACGAGACGGCCGCTGAATACGCGCGTGGGCGGAGTCACGCGCACGTCCGAGAAGTCGTACGGCGCCAGCATGGTCTCGACGTAGGCGCCGAGCCTGCGAAGCTCGAGCCGCGGCAGGAAGGGAAGGACGAGCGTGCCGACGACGGGCAGCGGCAATCCGCCCACGAAGCGGAGGCGGGGAGCCAGCGACTTGAATCGCTGGAGCGCCCCCGGTCCCTCCTCGCGGATGATTGCGGCCGCCGCCTCCGTGGCGACGATCTCGGTGCCCTCCAGCAGCTGATTGCCCCACACGTGATCGCCATCGGAGTGGGTGTTGACGAGCGTCCGTATCGGCACCCCCACGCGCTGCTCGATTGCGCTCAGCATCCGCTGGGTGAACGCCGGGCCCCACAGCGTGTCGACCAGGACCGCCTCGCCGTCCCCGATGACGAGTCCCGCGTTGGACTCTCCCCACTCGCCGTTCGGCTGTAGCCAGGCGAATACGCCCGACCCCACCTCGTGCAGACCGCCCTCGAAGCGAGCAGGCTTGCCGAAGAGGGTCCGCTTCACCTCCGCGATGCTATCCGGGCGTCCTCGCCCGGGCCTCGACGCCGGCGACCTTCTGGAGCAGGAGCCGTAGCGTCTCGCGCTCCTCGTCGTCCAGCGGCGCGAGCACCTCCTCGACCGTGGCCAGCGCGACCTCCCGGGCGCGCCCCAGCTTTTGTTTCCCACGCGCGCTGAGGTGCACCGCGCGCCTGCGGCGGTCGGCCGGGTCGACGCGCCGCTCGGCGAGGCCCATCTCCTCGAGCTCGTCGATGACCCGGACCATCGAGCTGGGATCGATCATGGAGCCGTGCACGAGCTCCTGCTGCGCGCAGCCCGGCCGGGAGTCGATCAGCTGCATCACACCGAAGTGCGGGGGGCGCAGCCCGAGCGGCTCCAGGGCCGAGGCGAACTCGTGCGCCATGCGCTTGCCGCTCCAGGAGAGTAGGAAGCCGAGCGCGTCGGCAAGCGGCCGGGGCGGGGCTCTGTCGAAGCCCATGGCCGTATCTTACGCTCGCACAATCATTTGTGCTACAAATCGTTGCCATCGCCAACGAAGCCCTTCGGAGGTAGGTATGTCATCGCTCACCCGCTGGGTCCTTGCCCACAAGCGCATCGTCGTCGTGTCCTGGATCGTCCTCCTGATCGCCGGGATCGCGGCGGCGGGGCCGGCATCCGACGCTCTGAAGCAGCAGTTCTCGGTGCCCGGCAAGGAGGGCTGGGAGGCGAACCAGGCGATCGAGAGGCAATACCGCGGCACGGGCGGGAACAGCGCTCCCCTGGTTCCCGTGGTGACCCTCCCGGAGGGGAAGAAGGTGGACTCGCCGGGTGTGCGCGCCGACCTGGCGAAGATCGACACGAGGCTGCACCGCGCCCTACCGCACGCCCGCGTGGCCTCCTATGCCAGCACCGGGGACCGCGCCTTCGTCTCCTCGGACGGTCGGACGACGTTCGCACTCGCCTACCCGCCGCGCGACCCCGACCAGCCTTTCGGCGACAATCCGCAGGCCGAGAAGCGGGCGCGGGCGGCCATGCGCGGCGCCACCGTCGCGGGAGCTCCGGTGCACCTGAGCGGCTGGGACGCGCTCCAGGCGCAGTCGGGCGGCAGCGACGGCCCCGGCGTGTTCCTCGAGGCGTTGATCGGCGGACTCGGCGCGCTGGTCGTGCTGGCCTTCGTGTTCGCCTCGTTCCTGGCCCTCGTCCCGATCTTCATGGCCGTGGTCTCGATCATGACCACGTTCCTGCTGCTCCTCGGTCTGACCGCGATAACCGACATCTCGCCGATCGTGCAGTTCCTGATCGCGCTCATCGGCCTCGGCCTCGCGATCGACTACTCGCTGCTCGTCGTCTCGCGCTGGCGCGAGGAGCGCGCCCACGGCCGCAGCGGCGAGGAGGCCGTGCAGCGGGCGATGGAGACGGCGGGCCGCGCGGTGCTATTCAGCGGCTCGACCGTCGCGGTCGGGCTGCTCGCGCTGATCGCCCTGCCCCTACCCTTCCTGCGTTCCATGGGCTACGGCGGCATGCTGATCCCGCTTGTCAGCACCCTCGTCGCGGTCACGCTGCTTCCGGTGGTCCTCGCCAAGGTCGGCCGGCGCCTCGACTGGCCTCACCGGCGCACCGACAACCGCGCGAGCCGGGCATGGACGCGCTGGGCCGAAGGTGTGGCGCGGCACCGCTGGATCGCCGCCGGCGCCGCGCTGGCGGTGGTGGCCGTGCTGGTCGTGGCCGCCACGGGCCTGCAGTTCGGCAGCGCCAACGCAGACGCGATCGCGCACCCCGGTGACGCGAAGAAGGGGCTTGTCGCGCTCGAGCGCTCGGGCATTGGTCCCGGCGCCCTCCTGCCGCACGATGTGCTGGTCGAAGGATCGAACCCGACGCGCGTGGCAGCGGCTCTGCGCCAGGTCGACGGGGTGCACGGCGCCGTCGCGCCGCAGGGCGGCGACTGGCGTCACGGCGGGAGCGCACTGGTCGCTGCCATTGCCACGGCCGACAGCTCCTCCCACGCAGGCCGGGACACGCTCGACCGCGTTCGCGACAGCGCGCACGACGCCGGTGCTCAGGTGGGAGGCGTGACCGCCCAGGACTCGGACTTCACCGACGCCGTCTACGGAAGCTTCCCGCTGATGATCTCGCTGATCGCCATCGTCACGTTCCTCCTCCTCGCCCGCGCTTTCCGATCGCTGCTGCTGCCGCTGAAGGCAGTGCTCTTGAACATCGCCAGCGTCGCCGCCGCCTGGGGCGTGGTCGTCCTCGTCTGGCAGGAGGGCTATGGCTCCGAGGCGATCTGGGGTATCGAGGCCACTCACTCGATTCCCGCCTGGATGCCGCTGATGGTATTCGCCTTCCTGTTCGGGCTCTCGATGGACTACGAGGTGTTCATCCTCGCCCGCATGCGGGAGGAGTTCGACGCAACCGGGTCCACGAACACCGCGGTGATCCGAGGCATCGGGCGCACCGGCCGGCTTGTCACCAGCGCCGCATTGATCCTGTTCCTGTCGTTCGCGGCGATGGCATCCGGGCCGGATACGAACGTGAAGATGTTCGCCACCGGACTCGGCGCGGGGATCCTGCTCGACGCCACCGTGATCCGGGCGCTCCTGGTTCCTGCGGTGGTCGCGCTCCTAGGCCGCTGGAACTGGTGGCTGCCGGAATGGCCCGCGCGCCTGCTGCGAGTGGAGCCTTCGCTGCCGCCGCGGCCGGCTCCCGCGGTGGAGTGAAAACAGCCCGATTGGGTATTTCCGGGTATCAAGGGAGGGAGCAGTTTTACGACCGGTACGCGTGTAACCAATAGGGTCGGCGGCGAATTCCGTCACGAGGCGCTGTTCTACAGCGGCGACGAGGAGTTCCTGGCTGGCACCGTTCCCTTCGTCCGCGCTGCGGTGGCCGCCGGCGAGCCGGTCCTCGTGGCGGTCAGTCGCCGCAAGGCCAAGCTGGTCCGCGACGAGTTGAACGGGGAGGCGGAAGCGGTCTACTTCGTCGACATGCCCCGGCTCGGCCGGAACCCAGCCCGAATCATCTCGGCCTGGCGCGACTTCGTCGGCGAGCACCTGGCGAACGACGCTCCGGTCCGAGGCATCGGCGAGCCGATCTGGCCCGGGCGCAGCGATGCCGAGCTCGTCGAGTGCCAGCGCCACGAGTGGCTCCTCAACCTCGCCTTCGCCGAAGCCCCCGCCTGGTGGCTGATGTGCCCGTACGACGCCGCGGCGCTCGACGGCGAAATCCTCGAGGAGGCCAAGGTAACCCATCCCTACATCGCCGACGGAGCGGGCAGCCGCGAGAGTGACCGTTACCGCGACCCGATGAGCTCGCCGGACCCGTTCCACGAGCAGCTGCCGCTGCCGGCTGAGGAGCCCGAGGAGCTCGTTTTCTCGCTCCACGATCTCGGCGCGGTCCGGCGGCTGGTATCGCACTACGCCAGCGCGGCGAACCTCGAGAACACGCGACGCGAGGACCTGCAAGTGGCGGTCAACGAGGTCGCCACCAACAGCGTGCGTCACGGCGGAGGCCTGGGAACGCTGAGCGTCTGGGTGGACGAGGACGCGTTGCTCTGTGAGGTCCGCGATACCGGCTGCATCGACGACCCGCTCGTGGGACGCGAGCGCCCGCCGGCCGCCCGCCCCGACGGACGCGGGCTCTGGCTCATGAACCAGCTCTGCGACCTCGCCCAGGTCCGCTCGCAGCCGCACGGGACCGCTGTGCGTCTTCAGATGAACCTGAACTGAGGGCGGGCTCGCGATCGCCTCCTCCGCGGCGGCGAACCACACAACCGCCTCTTGAACCGAGAGCGTCCTAATGTTGTGCCGGGATGGAAGACCGGTCGCGCATCGCCCTCGAGGCCGTCGGGGAGGCCGTTCGGGCGATAGCCACCGAGCGCCGGGTCGAGCCGGTCCTGCAGCGCATCGTCGAGGCGAGCCGGGAGCTCGCCGGCGCCCGCTATGCGGCGCTTGGGGTGCCCGACGGGGAGGGCAACTTCGCCCAGTTCATCACCGCGGGGATGAGCGACGAGCTGGTGGGAGCCATCGGGCCGCTCCCACGGACACACGGCCTGCTTGGGGCCATGCTCGACGCGGACCGGCCGCACCGCACCGACGACATCAGGCAGGACCCGCGCTTCCGCGGCTGGTGGCCGCGGGCCCACCCGCGGATGGGCTCGTTCCTGGGCGTCCCGATCCGCTCGCCGGACGGGGTGCTGGGCGCGCTCTACCTGACCGACAAGGAGGACGGTCCCCGGTTCACCGAGGAGGACGAGCGGCTGATCGAGATGCTGGCCGCGCACGCCTCGATCGCGATTGCCAATGCCCGCCTCTACGAGCGGGGCAGGGAGCTGAGCTTCATCGAGGAGCGGAACCGGCTCGCCCGGGACCTGCACGATTCGGTGGTCCAGAAGCTATTCGGGGTGGTGCTCGCCGCTCAGTCGGCCGGCACACTCTTCGAGCGCGACCCCGCGCGCGCGCACAGCCAGGTGCAACGCCTCCAGGAGCTGACCCGGGATGCGATCGAGGAGCTTCGCTCGCTGATCTTCCAGCTGCGCCCGGCGGCGGTGGAGAGCGAGGGACTGGCGGCGGCGCTCGCGAAGCACGTTCGGGTACTGCGCCGGGTGCACGACCAGGAAATCAAGTTCGACGCGGTCGGCAACCCGCGAATGCGACCCGCGGTCGACGGCGACGTGTTCCGCATCGCGCAGGAGGGCCTCCACAACGCGCTCAGGCATTCGGCGGCCGACCACCTCGAGGTGAGGCTCGAGGAGGACGAGCGGCGGCTCCTGCTCACGGTCCGCGACGACGGGGTGGGCTTCGATCCCGATTCGCCGGTCCACCGCTCCAGGAGGCTCGGCCTGACCTCGATGGAGGAGCGCGCGCGGGCGCTCGGTGGGACGCTCGCGATCGACTCCGCGGCAGGAGCCGGAACCACGATCAGGCTCGAGGTGCCCCTTGGCGGGAATTCGCGTCCTCGTAGCTGACGACCACGCGGTGGTCCGCCAGGGCCTCCGCACGTTCCTCGAGCTGCAGGACGACATCGAGGTGGTGGCCGATGTGGCCGACGGCCGCCAGGCGCTCGACGCCGTGGCCGAACACGATCCCGACGTGGTGCTGATGGACCTCGTGCTGCCGGTCGTTGACGGCGTCGAGGCGATCCGCCGCATATCGGCGGAGCGGCCGGGGGTCCGGGTGATCGCGCTTACGAGCTTCCTCGACGACGACAAGCTCTTCCCCGCGGTCCGGGCGGGAGCGGCCGGCTACCTGCTCAAGGACGTCGAGCCGCAGGAGCTCGTGAAGGCGATACGCGCCGTCCACGCCGGGGAGGCGTTGCTTCATCCCGCGGTAGCGGCCCGGCTGATGGAGGAGGTGGCGGGGAGTGGCGCAGACGCTGCCGACCCCCTGACGCCCCGCGAGCGCGAGGTGGTCGGACTGATCGCTCGTGGGCAGTCGAACAAGCGCATCGCCCTCGAGCTCGGCATCGCGGAGAAGACCGTGAAGACCCACGTGAGCAACATCCTCGCCAAGCTCGGCCTGTCGGACCGCACGCAAGTGGCGATGCACGCCGTGCGCGAGCGCTGGGTCGAGCTCGACTAGGTCCAAGGACCTACGTCCAATTGCCACTGGTCGGCCGGGACCCCAGCCCCTAGCTTCGAGGGCCATGCCGACGGCCATCGTCACCGGCGCCTCCCGTGGACTTGGGTTCGAGCTCGCCCGCGAGCTCGCGGGGCGCGGCTACGGGCTGGTCGTGGACGCCCGCGGCGGCGACGAGCTCGACGCCGCACGCGCCGAGCTCGCCGGCGCGCCCGAGCTGACCGCCCTGGCAGGAGACGTGGCAGACGAGCGGCACCGGCGCGCCCTGGTCGAGGCCGCGGGCGACGGGCTGGGCGTCCTCGTGAACAACGCCAGCCTGCTCGGGCCCAGCCCGCTCCCGGCGCTCGCCGACTACCCGCTCGACGAGCTCGAGGCCGTCTACCGCGTGAACGCCCTGACCCCGCTGCGGCTGATCCAGCTTGCCCTTCCATTGCTCGGCGAGGGCGGCCGGATCGTGAACGTGACCTCCGACGCCGCGGTCGAGAGCTACGAGGGCTGGGGCGGCTACGGCTCGTCGAAGGCCGCGCTCGAGCAGCTCACGGCGGTGCTCGCCGCGGAGCATCCGGAGCTGCGGGTCTACGCCGTCGACCCCGGGGACATGCGCACCCGGATGCAGCAAGACGCCTTCCCGGGCGAGGACATCTCGGACCGCTCGCCGCCCAGGATGAGCGTTCCCGGGCTGCTCGAGCTGATCGAGGGCGACCTGCCGAGCGGCCGTTACCGGGCGCGAGAGCTGGCGCGCGTCGGGACGTGAGCGTCCCGGCCGCCATCCTTGCCGAGCCGGCGGAGGCGCACCGCCCGCCGGAGGCCCGCGGCCTCGGCCGCGCGGAGGTGCGACTGCTGGTCGCGTCGCGCGGCCAGCTCCTGCACAGGACGGTCGCCCAGCTCCCGGAGCTGCTCTCGGCCGGCGACCTGCTCGTCGTCAACGCCTCCCGCACCCTCCCCGCGGCGCTGCCGGCCCGGCGTGCCGACGGCTCCGAGCTGACCCTCAACCTGTCCACGCCCGTGCCGTTCGAGGACGGCGGGCGCTGGGTCGTGGAGCTGCGCCGGGCCGGCGAGCGCTTCCGCGGTGATCACGCAGGCGAGCAGCTGTCGCTGCCCGCTGGCGGCCGCGCCGAGCTGCTCGCGCCGTACATGGGAAGCCGGCTCTGGGTCGCTGCGCTGGAGCTGCCCGAGCCCCTGCTCGACTTCCTCGACCGCCACGGCCGGCCCATCCGCTACGGCCACTTGGAGGGCGAGTGGCCGCTCGAGCTCTACCAGAACGCCTACGCGAGCGAGCCCGGCAGCGCCGAGATGCCGAGCGCCGGCCGCCCGCTCACCGCGGAGCTGATCGCGACGCTGGTGGGTCGCGGAGTCGACGTCGCGCCGCTCGTGCTCCACACGGGCGTCTCCTCGCTCGAGGCCGGCGAGCCGCCCTACCCCGAGCGCTTCAACGTGCCGCGGCCGACCGCGGAGCGGGTGAATCTGACTCGCCGGCTCGGCGGGAGGGTGATCGCGGTCGGAACGACGGTCGTCCGTGCGCTGGAGTCGGTTGTGGGCGAGGACGGTGTCATGAGCCCCGCCTCAGGCTGGACCGAGCTGGTGATCGGGCCCAAGAACCGCCTGCGCTCGATCGACGCCCTGCTCACGGGTTTCCACGACCGGACCTCGTCCCACCTGGGCATGCTCGAGGCGATCGGGGGGCCCGTACTCGTCGAGCGCTCCTACCTGGCGGCCGCGGAGGCCGGCTACCTGCGCCACGAGTTCGGCGACCTCATGCTGCTCGAGCGCTGAGCACGCGGTCGACGAGGCCGTAGTCGACGGACTCGTCGGCGGTGAAGAATCGATCCCTCTCCATGTCCTCGGTGACCCGCTCGAGCGGCTGGCCCGTGTGCTTGGAGTAGATCTCGTCCACGCGGCGGCGCAGGTTCAGCACCTCCCGGGCGTGGATCTCGATGTCGGAGGAGGTCCCCTCGAAGGCTCCGGACGGCTGGTGGATCAGGATCCGGCTGTTGGGCAGCGCGGCTCGCTTGCCCTCCGTCCCGCCCGCCAGCAGCAGCGAGCCCATCGACATCGCGATGCCCACGCAGGTGGTCTGCACGTCGGGCTTGATGAACTGCATCGTGTCGTAGATCGCGAGGCCCGCGTACATCGATCCTCCCGGCGAGTTGATGTAGATCGAGACGTCCTTGTCGGGGTCGTCCGACTCCAGGTGGAGGAGCTGTGCCACGACGAGGTTCGCCACCTCGTCGTCGATCGTCTGCCCGAGGAAGATGAGCCGCTCGCGCAGCAGGCGCGAGTAGATGTCGAAGGAGCGCTCGCCGCGCGAGTCCTGCTCGATCACCACCGGCACCAGGGGCATCAGCTCTCCTCCTCCGGCTCGTCCGCCGCGGCTCCGAGCCACTCCAGGATCGCCGTCCGCGAGAAGCGCCACTCGCCCCCGATCTTGCGACCCGGGAGCTCATCGGCCTCGGCGAGCTCCTCCACGACCGATTCCTCCACCTGGAGCAGTTCGGCGACCTCGGCCGGCGAGAGCACCTCGGGCGCGTCGAAGGGCCGGAACGAGTGGCTCCCCACAGTCATGTCCTCAGCCTCGGTCTCGACAAGCAGGCGCCGGCGCGACGAACCCACGCCGGGCAACCGCGCGAGCTCACCCGGCGAGAAGCGCTCCACCAGCGCGTTGACCAGCCGCTGCTTCGGGACCTTCAGCTCGAAGGCGGCCCGGTCGAGCTTCTCGGCCTGCTCGACGGGCAGCCGCACGAAGAGCGCGGCCATCTCCTGGTCGGATCGGGCGTCGGGCCGCTTACGCATATCGTGATATCACGATAGCAGAGGGACCGACTCGCCTGTTCGAGCCAGGCCCGGCGCGCTCAGTCGATGGGCGGCTTAGACCGACCGGCCGATGGCGGCTCGCCAGGCGTCGGGGACTCGGAGGCGTGGCCCGCCTGCGGACCGTCGCCGGCCGTGCCCGCCTCGTCTGGCGTGGTCGCGGGCTGTGGATCTCCGTCCTGAGCGAGCTCGGCTTCCAGCGCGGTCATGGTTTTGATGCTGTCGCTGAGCGTCGCGCGGGTCGCGCGAAGCTTGTCGGCCTGCCGTCCGTGAGCATCTCGTTCGGCGGTCACTTCCTTGCGCAGCTCGCGCTCGGTCCTTGCGAACAGCTCGCCCTCTCGCTCGCGCTCCTGGCGCAGGTCCGCCAGTGCCAAGCGGGCGCGCTCTGCTCGGTCATCTGCCTCCGCGAGGTGGGCAGCTCGCCGAGCGGAGTCCTCCGCCGCCTGCTTTGCCTCGCCCACGGCTCCCTGGGCCTCTTGGGCCACCCGCTCAGCCTTGTCGGCCCGCGCTTGGGCGGTCTCCAGCTCGGTGAGGAGGCGCTCGCGCTCGGTCTCGAGTGATTCTTGGGCCGCGGTGGCTGCCGCCTGTGCCCGCTCGAGCTCGTCCCGGCTCGCTGAGGCCTCCCGCTCATGGCGCTCCCGGTCTGCGGCGCGCTCGGAGCGCTCCTGTTCCAGCGCGGCGCCGAGCTGATCCTCGGCTTCTGACGCGAGCTCCTTCGCGGACTCCATCTCCGCGGTCAGCCGCTTGAGCTCCAGCTGGGCCCGCTCGCCGGCCGTCGCCATCTCCTCGGCGGCCTCGCGTTCAGCAGCCAGGCGGTCTCGCTCCTCCCGAGCGCGCGTCAGTTCCTGCTCGCGGCTCTTCAGCTTGTCGTGCAGCTCACGCGTCTCGCGCTGAGCCAGTTCGAGCTGGGGGGCGGCTCCCGCCAGGCCCTGGAGCTGCGAGCGAAGCGCCTCGAGCTCGGGTGACCCGTCCCGCTCCTCGGCGTCGGCCATGCGCTGCCGTGCGAGCGTGGCCCCCAGCTCGGCCATCTTGCGCCGATGCTCATCGCTCTCGCGCCCGCGTTCCAGCGGGGCCTCTTCGAGCTCGCGGCGGACCTCGGTCGCTCCAGGCGGGCGCGAGCCGTCCGCGGACGCTGTCTCCTGGCCCTGCCATACGACGGCCCCTCCGGGGGCATCGGCACTCGACTGGCTGTTCGACGTTGCTTCGTTCGCGTCGCGGTCGGGGTTCGCGTGAAGAGGGGCCTGGGCGCTCTCCCGGTTGTCGTCAACAACCGGGAGTCGTCGGAGCAGCGACTCGATGCCGGCCGAGGTCGCAACCGCAGGCCTGACCTCGAGTTTCGTCATCACCGATATCTCGCCGATGGCCAGCGGATCGGCCGGGTCGGCCATGGCCACGACTAGTGCGCCCTCGTCGGTGAATGCCACCGGAATCGCCCTGTAGCGAAGCGCATCCGAGCGGCTTATGAGGTTCGCGGCTCCCAGGTCGACTGCCAGCTGATCCAGGTCGAGGTGGTTGAGGCCGTGACGTTCGGCGATCGCGCGCGCCAGCTGCTCCTCGGTCAGCGACCGATTCTCCAGGAGCAGACTGGTGACGCTCTTGCCTGTGACGCGTCCCGACTCGACCGCTTCCTCGACGGTCGCTACGTCGACAAATCCGAGCTCGACGATGACGTCGCTGACAAAGCGTCCAAGGCCACCTTCGCTCGACGGAGGCGTCACCCCCCTGGTGGGCGCGCTTGCCCCCCCAGTGGGGTGCGCCGGGATCGTCTCCGTAATCTGCTCCTCCACGCGCGAGGCCATCAGACGGCGGGATCTCCTGTGAGCTCTCCAGCCCGAGTGCTCGCGCGGCGCTCGACCACCTCGAGGGCCTCTTCCGGGGAGGGAGCACCGGCAAGCGGCTCGAAGGCGCAGACAGTGGTTACTCGCTCCGGCCTGCTGCGGACCACAACGTCCAGGGCGTGTTCGAACCGGCGGATGAAGGCGGTGACGCCGTCCTCACCCTCGCAGCCAACGAGGGCGACGCCGAACTGCAGCTCCGAGAGTCGACCGACATGGTCAGTGCGGCGGGCCGTCGCGGCCAGCACCTCAGCCGAATCCTTCACCAGAAGAGTCGCCATCGCCTGCCCATAGCGGTCGCCCACCTCGCGGAGGCCGGCAAGCTCGACGACGACGGCATAGGAGGCAACCGTTCCCCGCTTCGCCAGGTGCCACTCGCGCCCAAGCGCCGACAGGAACGTCTCGCGGCGCGCCAGCCCGGTCATCGGATCGGTGTGCTCGGCGTCGCGAGCCGCTTCGCGCAGGCGCCGAAGCTCCGCGCGCATCCTCACGCTCTCCCACTCGTCCGCCAGGAGACGAGCGGCTACCGTCAGCACTCCGGCGTGCGTGGAGTCATAGGCACCGACCGTTTGGCTGAGCGCAGACAGCACGATTGGACTGCTGCCGTCAGACACCTCGATGGGCGCTGCCGCGTAACTCCTGATCCCGAGCGACTCGAGAGCGGCCTCGTCCGGCCTTCCGAGCAGCGGACCGCCCGCGCCCGGCCCCCCCGCGCCCCTGCCGGCAAGCTCGGCGAAAGAGATCGTGCCGCGCGGCTGAAGCGCGGGCACGGCGTCCCCGCGTGAGTCCATTATCCGGTAGAGCCGTTCTTCCTCATCGACCTGGGCGAGAAGGGCTTTGCCGGGCAGGAGAACCGCCACCCCGTCAAGCACGGAGTCAGCAGCGTCCCTGAAACTATGGAACCTGCGGCCAGCGAGCCGCGCGAGCCCTTCGATCGGCATCGGCCTCATAGGCATAGATATCGGCCGGCAGAGCAAGAACCTAAGCGAGCGCCGCTTGGGCGATTCACGGTGACCGGTCAAGGCGATCCAACGGCGCCACCGGATGAGTACTAGCGGCTACGCGCCTTCGCCAGTCGACCCGCAACGCGCTCGAGAATGAGTCCGCGTCCCCTGGGTCGCCGCGTCGGGCTCTCCGCTCGTTTCACGCTCATCGCGGCCAAAGCTTGGGGCGGCGGTTCCACCGCTTCTGGCCCGGGACCAGCCGGAGCCCGCGACGTCCTTGCGCTCCGCTTCCTCCCGTCGGCTCAAGCTCTCCGCCGCACACCTGGCACCGGTCCCCTCGAGACTTTGGCGAGGCGCTCCAGAAGCGGCTCCCGCAGCGCTTGCAGATAAATTCGTTCATATCGCTGTCCGGGGCGGTATCGGCCTGATTGACGAGAATCTGGAGCGCCGGGATTGCCGCTTGGACGTCCTTAGCGGATGGCAGCGAGGCCGGTCATTCCGTTTGTCTCGCGTCCCCCGGCTCGCCGCCGAGCGGTGGCGGAACGATCGTCTGAGCACGGGGAGACTCGGGGCCCGGGTAAATCAGGCCTCGCACACCCCGTGAGTCGCAGGCCCGGCCGGCAGGCAGCCAAGCTCGGTCATGGCGACACCTGGCGACGTGCGCCCCAACCACCGTCGCTATGGCGTCAGACTTGCGCGAAGGTCCCGACCCGACAGGAGGAGAACATGCACGCTCGGATGACTCGCTACGAGGGGGCGACCCCCGGCGCCATGGACGAGGCACTGGAGGCGAAGAAGCGCGTCTTGCCAACGGAGTTCGGGCAGACCGAGGGCATGAAGGGCGCCGTCTTCCTCGTCGACCACCAGAGCGGGACCATCGTCGTCATTTCCCTGTGGAATGACGAGGAGGCACTGCGGGCGAGCGAGGACGAGGCGACTCGCGTCCGCGAGGAAGTGACCGGCCCCGGCGAGACGGCCTCCGTGGAGCATTACGAGGTGGCGCTCCTAAACGTCGAACAGGCGGGCCTGTTCGGCTGAACGCAGAATCGACGGAGGCAGGCAACGACCCAGCGCCCGCGGGGGTGGCTGCCTCCCCCACGGGCGCTTGCGTGTCCGGGCCGATCTAACGGTCCGAGCCCGTCACGGCGGAGCGGCCGCGGCCCTGCGTAGGACCGCCGTCGTAGCGGACGCCCGGCAGCGTGGAGAGCGAACTGCCCTCCTCGGGCCCGCCGTCGTAGCGGACGTCCGGCTGGGTACTGGGCGTGACCGCCGTGCTGCTGGATT
>Ga0126312_10000046_pt1 | contig 45074 bp, 51 predicted proteins | sample Plot104A_FD_92537 | JGI IMG/M metagenome (GOLD analysis project Ga0126312, IMG submission 92537) | Serpentine soil microbial communities from UC McLaughlin Reserve, CA, USA - Plot104A | ecosystem: Environmental > Terrestrial > Soil > Grasslands | place: USA: UC McLaughlin Reserve, Lake County... | reverse complement strand
GGTGATCAGGTCGTCGCGGTGATGCGGCTGAGCGGACGCACCAATGAGCTCGAGGTCGACGAGGCGCGGTCGTCGCTACTCACGTTGCGCGACGGAAGGATCGTGCGGATCGAGCCCTTTGCGAGCAAGGACGACGCCCTCGAGGCCGCCAGGCTGTCTGATTAGCTCAGACGTTCCGCTTCGGACAAAGCGCTCGATCAGATGGCGACATCGGCGATTAGACGCAGCCACGGACCATCACTCTTGACGGTCAGGCGACCGTGTCGTGCCGGCGTCGGACCCACGCTCGCTGAGCTTGCCAGCCAAGTCCGCAACCCAATCGTCACCCGCGGCGACATGCTGCTTCTGCTTCCAGCGGACCCTGACCGCGGTGGCCATGAGCTCGCTGTCGCTCATCGTCGCCGCGACCTCAGCCCCTCGGTTCACGAGGTCCTTCCGCAAGGCCGAGATCTCATCCAGAATCCTTTGTCCGACGTCGCTGTCGGGAAAGCGCGCAAGCTCGTGTTCCATGTCCTCGCGGGTGGGCAGGTCTTCCAGCTCGCGGCTTCGCTTCGGGTGGGCTTGGTCGAGGTTGATGTTCGAATCGCAGACGTGGATCTGAAAGCTCCCAAACGAGAGGCGAAGCGAGAAGTAGTCATCTCCATCGTTGGTGCTCAACGTCCCCCCTCAAAGGAGGTCTCGGGCAGCCGGAGTTGTCCGCATGCCGCTATTGCCGCTTCGGTCGAGAAGCGGCCACATGGGGCGGCTGGGGTTCCTGCTCATCCTCGGAGTAGTCGCGGCGGCCTTCGTGGCGCAGCGGATTGTCAGCTAGAACCGGCTGCCCCATCGCCCTCTACGTGAGCGATTGCGGCCACGGGAGACGCGGGCTGCGCTGAGCTTTCCTACCGTTGTTGCCCCGATGGCCCTGCGCTGCGTCTACACCGACCTCGACGGCACCCTTTACGGGCGCGGCGGCTCGCTGTTTCGCGACGCCGAGGGGAACTTCTCGATGATGCAGGCGCGGGCGCTGGAGGCCTGCCACCGCGCAGGCGTCGAGGTCGTGATCATGTCCGGTCGTCGGGAGGCCCAGGTCCTGGCCGACGCCAGGGTGATCGGTCAGACGTCATACATCTACGAGGCCGGGTGCGGGGTCACGATCGACGGGGAGCGCACCCTGCTCGTCGGCGACTGGGCCTCCGACGAGGAGGGCGATCCCACGCCGGCGCAGAGGATGCTCGACGCCGGCATCCCGGATCTGCTCTTCGAGCGCTTCGGCGATCAGCTCGAGTGGCATCGCCCGTGGCACACCGATCGTCATCTCTCGCACCTGTTCCGAGGCAAAGTCGACGTCGCGGAGGCGAATGCGCTGATCGCCGAGCGCGGGCACGCGAACGTGCGCTTCCTCGACAACGGGGCCATCACCCGGCCGATGGAGGCGGTCGACGGCCCGGCGCATGCGTACCACCTCGTTCCGGGAGGGGCCTCCAAGGCGACGGCCGTGGCGTTTCATCTGCAGGCGCGCGGTTACGACCCCGGCAGCGCCATTGCGGTCGGTGACTCGCTCGAGGACCTCGACGCCGCGGCCCCGGTCGGGCGGTTCTTCGTCGTCGCCAACGGGCCCGAGCGCGATCCCGCCCTGCGCGAGGCGCTGCCCCGATTCCCCAACGCGACGGTCACCGAAGGGGCGATGGGCGAGGGCTTCTACGAGGCCGTCATATCCACCTTGGCCGAGCGCGGGTAAGCCCCTCAAGCCCCTCTAGACTCGTCGCATGTCCGCGGATCACGCCACGATCGCCGAGGAGGAGTACCTCCAGACGATGTTCTGGCTGGAGGAGGCGGGGCTCCCGATCACCGGCGCGAACATCGCGCGGGCGATGCAGCTCTCCCCGCCGACCGTTCACGAGATGGTCGGCCGCCTCGAGGGCGACGGCTACGTGAGCCGCCGCGACGACAAGTCGCTCGAGTTCACGGAGAGCGGACGCGAGGAGGCCCGGCAGATCGTGCGCCGCCACCGCTTGATCGAGCGGTTCCTCACCGACGTCCTCGGCATCCCGTGGGACGAGGTCCACGAGGAGGCCGAACGGCTCGAGCATGCGATGTCACCGACGCTCGAGGAGCGCATGCTGGCGGCGATCGGCGATGCGAAGACCTGCCCCCACGGCCACCCGATCGTCGAGGGAGTCCGTGAGCAGGGGGTGCTGCTCGCGGATGTCAAGCCCGGCGCCAAGATCCACGTGCTCCGCTTCGAGAACGAGGCCGAGGAGATCCTTCACTACCTGAAGGGCACCGGCATCCACCCCGGCCTGGACGGCACTATCGAGTCCAGCGACGGCGACGTCGTCGTCGCTTCGGACGCCGGTCAGCATGTGATCTCACGCGACGTCGCCGAGACGGTCTCGGTCCGCGCCGATCCCGCGCCCCCGCCGCGGCCGCCGCTCCCCGACCAGCTCGTCATCTCCAGCGACCGCTACGGCCGCTGAAAGACGAGGCGCCGGGCTTTCACCCGGCGCCTGCCGTAGCCGCACTGTTTTCAGGAAGTGATCTAGGGCTCTCCGCAGATCTGGCGAAGCCGCCGGTAGAGGCTTGCGTCCTGCGGCCGCATGAGGCCGATCTCCCGGCGCCTCACCGCTGCCTCGTGCTCCCGGACGGCGGCGGCCAGCGCGGAGAATCTTCGCTCCGCCATGTTCCGCTCGCTCACCGGGTCGAGCTTCTGTGAGCCCTCGATCATCCGTACCGGGGTCATGCTGGGCGGCACCTCCTGAACTCGGCTTGGACCTTCATCACAGCGATTCATCAGCCTAGGTCGTCCCCCTAAGCGCCGTGTAACGGCCGGGTAAAAGTGTCCACCGCTACGCTGCCGCGCCAGCGCGGCTGCCCTCGAGCGCCCGGGCGATCCGAGCGACCCCGTCGTCGACGGCCTCCGGCCGCACCGGGGCGAAGGAGAGCCGAAGGCTCGAGTGCCCGCCATCGATCATGAAGTCCGGGCCGGCGACGAAGGTGACCCCCTCGGTCATCGCGGTGGCGAGCAGCTCGACCGTGTCCGTCTCGGGAGCCAGGTCGAGCCACAGGAAGTAGCCACCCCCCGGGACGACGAACTCGGCCTCGGGGATGTGCTTGCCGAGAGCCTCGACCACGGCGTCGCGGCGCTCCCGCAGCGCGCCGTTCACGAAGTCGACGTTGTCTTTGAGGATCCCCGAGCGGCACATCTCGAGCACGATCGCCTCCGCGAGCATGTTCGGCGAGATGTAGTGCTGGTTGGCCCGAGTGGACAGCTCCGCGATCGCTTCGGCCGGCCCGGCCAGATAGCCGATCCGCACCCCGGGGCTGACCGTCTTGGAGAACGACGACGCGTGGATCACGCGATCGGCCCGATCCAGCGAGAGCATCGTCGGCAGCTCGTGCGGCTCGAAGGCGATCAGGCGATAGGGGTCGTCCTCGAAGAGCCAGAATCCGTGCTCGGCCGCCAGCTCGACGAGCCGCTCCCGCTTGGACGCGGGAAGGGTGCAGCCGGCCGGGTTGTGGAAGTTGGGGATCACGTGTGCGAGCTTCACCGGCCCCTCCGAAAGCGCCGCCTCGAAGGCGCCGACGTCGATGCCGTCGGCCTCCAGCGGTACGGGTACAAGCTCGACCCCGGCGGCCTGGAGCAGCAGCAGGGTGCGGTCGTAGGACGGCTGCTCGACGATCACGCGGTCGCCCGGCTCGAGCATGTGGCGGAAGAGCAGGGCGGCGCACTCCATCGAGCCGTTGGAGATCATGACCCGCTCAGCCGCGATGCCATGAAGCTCCGTGGCGATCCACTCGCAGAGCCCGGGATGGCCGCGCCCCGTGCCGTAGGAGAGCGCCCGCTCCCAGTCATTTTCCAGCGCCGTGGCCGCCGCCTTGCGCACCGCCTCGTGGGGCAGGATGTCGGCGCTAGGAGCTCCGCGGGCGAAGCTGATCACCTCGGGGGGCATAGGAGTCCGAGTATATGAACGCTAGGCGCGAGTAGCGAGCGTCTCCGCCGCGAGCTTTGCGGTCTCGGTCGGGCTGGTGCCGACGCGGACGTCCTTCGCCTCGAGCGCGTCCTGCTTCGCCTGCGCGGTCCCCGAGGAGCCGGAGATGATCGCCCCGGCGTGGCCCATCTGTTTGCCGGGGGGCGCGGTGAAGCCGGCTATGTAGGCGACGACCGGCTTCGAGACGGACTCGGCGATGAACTCGGCCGCGCGCTCCTCGGCGTCACCGCCGATCTCGCCGACCATGACGATCAGCTCCGTCTCCTCGTCGGCCTCGTAGAGCTTCAGGATGTCGATGAAGTCCGAGCCGACGATCGGGTCGCCGCCGATGCCGACGATCGAGGAGTTGCCCAGGCCGGCCTGCTTCAGCTCGTTGCCGATCTGGTACGTGAGCGTCCCGGACTTCGAGACGACCCCGATCGACCCCTGGTCGAAGAACTGCGCGGGGATGATCCCGACGTTCGCCTTGCCTGGGCTGAGGACGCCAGGGCAGTTCGGGCCGATCAGCCGCACGTCGGCCTCGCGGGCGCGCCAGTAGACGCCCATCATGTCGAGTACCGGGATCCCCTCGGTGATCGCGATCACCGTGCCGACCCCGGCCTCGATCGCCTCGTCGATCGCCGCTGCGGCGAACCGGGCCGGGACGAAGATCATCGAGGTGTTCGCACCGCGATCGTCGACGGCCTCCTTGACGGTGTCGAACACGGGGACGCCGTCCACGTCCTGCCCGCCCTTGCCCGGGGTCACCCCGGCGACCAGGTCGGTCCCGTAGTCGCGGTTGCGCAGACCGTGAAAGGTACCCTCGCGACCGGTGAGTCCCGAGACGACGAGCTTCGTGTTGTTGCCGACGATGATGCTCATGCGAGCTCCACCACCGTCTCGGCCCCGCCGAGCATCGTCTTCTCCAGGTGCAGGTTCGGCAGCTCGGCCTCCGCGAGCAGGCCCAGACCTTCCTCCGAGTTCGTGCCGTCGAGCCGCACGACGAGCGGGACCCCGATGTCAGTCTGATTCGAGGCCTCGATGATGCCCTTCGCGATCTCGTCGCAGCGCGTGATCCCGCCGAAGATGTTGAAGAGGATCGCGCTCACCTTCTCGTCGGAGGTGATGACCTCGAGCGCGTCGACGATCGCCTCGGCCTTCGAGCCGCCGCCGGCGTCGAGGAAGTTCGCGGGCCTGCCGCCCGCCTGGGCGACCACGTCGAGCGTAGACATGCAGAGGCCGGCGCCGTTGGCCAGGATGCCGACGTTGCCGTCGAGCTTGACGTAGGTGAGGCCCTTCTCCTTCGCCATCCGCTCCTGCTCGTCCTCGGCCGAGCGGTCGCGGAGCTCCGCGAGATCCGTGTGGCGGAAGAGGGAGTTCCCGTCGATCGTCACCTTGGCGTCGAGCGCGACCACCTCGCGATCTGCTGTGACGATCAGCGGGTTGATCTCGATCAGGGTCGCATCCTCGGCAAGCGCGATCTCGGCGAGCTTCACCAGCATCTCGGCGACCCCGTCCACCACGTCGTCGTCGATCTGCGCCTCACGGGCGATCTCGCGCGCCGTCTCGAGGTCCAGGCCCGATGCGGGCTCGATGTGGCGGCGGGCGAGCGCGTTCGGATCCCGCTCGGCCATCTCCTCGACGTCCATGCCCCCCATGCGCGAAAGCATCGCGAGGAGCTTCTTCTCCCCGCGGTCGAGGATGATCGACGCGTAGTACTCGGCGTCGATCTCCGACGCCTCCTCGATCCAGAGGTCGTGGACCGTGAAGCCGCGGATGTCCATCCCGAGGATGGCCTCCGAGTGGGTGCGGGCCTCGGCTTCGTCCTTGGCCACCTTGATCCCGCCCGCCTTGCCGCGCTTGCCGATCGCAACCTGCGCCTTGACCACGCACGGGTAGCCGATCTCTGCGGCGGCGGCGATCGCATCGTCGAGCGTTGCGGCGTGGCGGCCCTGGGGCACCGCGAGGCCGTGCTTGGCGAACAGCTGCTTGCCCTGGTATTCGAGGAGGTCCATGCGTGCGGTGGGCGCCGGGGCGGCGGGGCGGCAGCGTATAGGACCTCCCTACAATGCCGCGGCCGCATGCCGCTTCCGAAGCTCAAGGACATCAAGTTCGTGACCACGGACTGCTACGGGACCCTGATCGATTGGGAGAGGGGCATCATCGATGCCTTCTCGAAGGTCGCCGCCGAGGACGGCTTCACCTTCGACGAGCAGGAGTTCATCACCCGCTTCCTCGAGGTCCAGGCGGAGATCATGGGCGGCTCGTACGAGCTCTACGCCGAGGTCCTGCGCCGCGCCGCGGTGAAGGTCGCCCGCGAGCTCGGCTGGGAGCTGGAGCCCTCCCGGGCGCAGTTTCTGCCCGACAGCGTGGGACGGTGGCAGCCGTTCCGTGAGGCCAACGCCGCCATGGACCGCCTCAAGAAGCGCTACGAGGTCGGGATCATCTCCAACGTCGACGACAAGCTGCTCGGCGTGTCGCGCCGTCACCTCCGAACCGAGCTGGACTTGGTCGTGACGGCGCAACAGGTGCGCAGCTACAAGCCCGACCCCGCCCACTTCAAGGAGTGCGCGCGGCGCATGGGCGGCAAGAAGGGCTGGGTCCACATCGCCGCCGGCTACGACGCCGACGTGGCGCCGCTGCTGAAGATGAACGTGCCCGTGGTCTGGGTCAACCGCCACGGCGAGAAGCTCGAGGGCCGCAAGAAGCCGGACGCCGAGACGCGCAACCTCCGCGACGCGGCCGCGAAGCTCGGCGCGAAGTAGGGGAGTCGGCTTGACCGCGGGCGACGCGGCGCCGGGTTCTGGGCAGGCGGTCGCTCGCGACCCGGCGGACGAGGCGATGATCGCCCGGGCGCACGAGCGCTTCGCGGCGGAGCGCAAGCGATCGGGCCGGGGGGGCAACGACGTGCTGCCCAACCTGGTCGTGATCGGCGGGCTCAAGTGCGGGACGACGAGCCTCCACCACTACCTCAACCTCCACCCCGGGATCTCGATGTCGCGCCCGAAGGAGCTGAACTTCTTCGTCGCCGAGCTCAACTGGCCGCTTGGCACCGATTGGTACGCGGCGCACTTCGACCCCGCCGCGACCGTGCGCGGCGAGACCTCGCCCCACTACACGGACCGCCCTCGCCTCGAGGGAGTGGCGGAGCGGATGCGCGAAGTGCTCCCCCACGCCCGCATCGTCTACATGGTGCGGAACCCGATCGAGCGCATGCTCTCGCACTACCTCCACAACGTCGGCGGCGGATACGACGATCGGCCGCTGGCCGAGGCGCTGGCGAGCGAGGAGAGCGCCTACGTCGACCGCAGCCGCTACGCCTTCCAGCTCGAGCCGTACCTCGAGGCGTTCGGCGCCGAGCGGATCGAGATCGTCTCGGCAGACGAGCTGAAACGTGAGCGCGCCGCCACGATGCGGCGGCTGTTCGAGTTCCTCGGCGTGGATCCCGAGTTCACGTCGCCCGAGTTCGAGCGCGAGTGGGAGACGGGCGGCGCGAAGGGCGGCGGTCGCTTCAGGCTCATGGACCGCGCGGTCCGGCTCCCCGGCCTACGAGCCCTGGATCGCAACTTCGACAGGCTGCCTGAGTGGCTTCGCTGGCGCGTGGAGCGGGTGGTCCACGACCCGGATTCCGGGCCCGCGGCGAAGCCGCAGCTCCCGCGCGAGCTCCACGCCCGGTTCACCGAGCTCTTCCGCCCGGATGTCGCCCGGCTCGAGGAAATCGCTGGCCGCGAGTTCGGTTGGCTCTAACGGGGTGAGCATGAGAATCGCGGTCGCAGCGGATGCCCACCAGCGACGGCCAAACGCATTCGGGAGACCCGCTATACACGCCCCATGCAGCGGCTCTTCCCGGATCCCGGCCGGACCTCGGTCACCGAGGCGATCGCGACGCTTGACTTCGCGGATCACGCCCACGACGAACGTCCCTACCTCTTCACCAACTTCGTCCTCACCCTCGACGGGCGGGCGACGCTGGAGGGTCGTTCCGGCCCGATCGGCAGCGACACGGACACGGCGATGCTGGTCGGATTGAGGACCTGCTGCGACGCCATCATGATCGGCGCCGGGACGATGCGCACCGAGCGCTACGGCCGCCCCGTGGCGGATCCCACCAAGCGCGCGCGCCGAGAGGAGAGGGGCCTCACGGACGACCCGCTCATGTGCGTAGTCAGCGGCAGCCTCGAGCTGCCCTGGGATGCCGGTCTCTTCACCTGTGGCGAGGGCGAGGTCGTCGTCTTCACGTCGAGCGATGCCGAGCCACCCGAGCTCGCTACAACGGTCACCGTCGTCCGCAGCGAGGGCATCGTCGACCTCGTCGCGGCGATGCGCTACCTGACGACCGAGCGCGGCGTGCGCTCACTGCTCTGCGAGGGTGGCCCCCACCTGCACGCCCAGCTGATCGAGGCCGATCTCGTCGACGAGCTGTTCATCACGCAGGCTGCGAAGCTCGGTGGCGGCGAGGGGCCGAGGCTGGTCTCGGGCCTTCCCGAGCGCGAGCGCGACCTGGAGCTGATCTGGCTGCTCCACGAGCCCCCGACCGGCGAGCTCTTCGCCCGCTACCGGGTCACATCCGGAGACTAGGCGCGCCCCCAGGCCGCAACCGGCCCCATTCGTTCAGGGGCCGGCGGGATCTCACCGCGCCCCTCGGCCGCCTCCTCGCCGCGGCGGAGCATGCGCAGGAAGAGGATCGTCCCTCCGAGGATCGCGGCGAGCCCGAGCGAGAGCTGCACGCTCACGAGCCCCTCGCGGGTCCAGTAGACGTCGCGGAGGTCGAGCAACAGCGCGGCCTCGTCGAAGGTGAGGCCGATACCCGCTCCGAATGGAAAGGCGAGCGCCTGCTCGAGGCGAGCGTTTTGGGCGATCAGGCCCGCGCCCCCGGAGCCGAACGCGAGCAGGATTCCCGGCACGAAGTGGTGGATGTGGCGGCCGCGGACGCGCACGCTCCCGAACGGATTCCAGCCGGCGCGGATTCCCGTGGCCGAGAGGCGGATCAGGGCGAACCCGCCGACGAACCCCGTGAGCATGTTGAAGAGGACGGTCTCTCCTCGTGGCGTGGCTTCGTAGCCCTCGATCGCGACCGACACGGCATCGGAGGTGGCCTCGCCCGCGGCGGCGAGGGCGTGCTCCGCGGTCTCGAACATCCGCTCTGCGTCGGACCGCTGCCCAGCCCGGCGGCGGCCCAGGCGAACCAGCTCGCCGATGATCACCGTTCCCGCCGTGGCCGCCGCGAGCCCCGCGAGCCCGAGGGTCAGCCGGTCGTTCCGCCCACTGTTGCGGCCCGCAAACGGGCGGCGGAGTGCCATCAGCACCTAGAGGCGGACGAGGTTCTCGGCCTCGATGTCTCCGGTGACGCCGCGGAAGTCGACCACCAGGGGCGCCGCCTGGACCACGGCGCGGTAATCGAGCTTCGGGTGCGCGGTGACGATGCAGGCGACATCGCAGGCCGCGAGCTCGGCATCGAGATCGCCGGAGCGAAGGCCGAGCTCCGGCAGCTCGGCCACGTGGGGGTCGTGATAGGTCACCTCCGCCCCGAGCTCGCGAAGCAGGCGGGCGATCTTCAGCGACGGCGACTCACGAATGTCACCGACGCCGGCCTTGTAGGCGGCCCCGAGGAGCAGCACGCGGGATCCATTCACGGGCTTGCGGGCGTCGTTGAGGGCGTGCTGGATCTTCTCGACGCAGAAGTGCGGCTGGTTCTGGTTGATCTTGCCCGCCAGCTCGATGAACTCCGTCGGGAAGTCGTACTCGCGAGCCTTGAATGCGAGATAGAACGGGTCGACCGGCAGGCAGTGGCCCCCCATGCCCGGCCCAGGGTCGAAGCGCATGAACCCGAAGGGCTTGGTGGATGCGGCGTCGACCACCTCCCACACGTCGATCGCCATGCGGTCGCAGAGGATGGCCAGCTCGTTGACCAGCGCGATGTTGACCGAGCGGAAGATGTTCTCGAGGAGCTTCGCCAGCTCCGCCGCCTCGGGCGTGGAAACGGCGACGACCTCGTCGCACACCAGCTCATAGAGCGCCACGGCGCGATCGCGGCACGCCGCCGTGAGCGGCCCGACGACCTTCGGGGTCGTGCGGATGTCGTAGTCGGTGCGCCCGGGATCGATGCGCTCGGGCGAGAAGGCGAGGTGGAAGTCCCGCCCCGCCGCGAGCCCTGACTCCTCGAGGATCGGGCGGAGCCGGTCGCGCGTCGTGCCCGGGTAGGTGGTGGACTCGAGGACGACCAGCTGCCCCTCCCTGAGGACGCTCGAGAGGGAGGTCGCGGCGTCCACGATGTACGACAGATCGGGCTCGCGCTGGTTGGCGAGCGGCGTCGGCACGCAGATCAACACCGCGTCGCAGGCGCCGAGGTGCTCGTGCTCGGTGGTCGCGGTGAACCGCGGAGCGACCTCGCGCAGCCGCTTCGAGGAAATGTCCTCGACATCCGACTCCGAGCGGCGCAAGCGCTCGACCTTTCGTGAATCGGCATCAACTCCGACCACGTCCGCTCCGGCCTCGGCGAACGCGACGGCCAACGGCAGGCCCACGTACCCGAGGCCGATGATCCCGACCTTCATGGTGCGTGAATCTTAGATTCCGCCAGCCCGCGGATCGCGCCTGCCCGCTGCGCCGCATCGGCCGTTGCGTCAAGCCTGAGCTCGGCCACCCGCGCCGCGAGCGGGATCTCCCCGCCTCCGTCGCCGGTCCACGCGGTGGGGATGCCGAGCTTCACGGCCGTGAGGGCGGCGGCGAGGGCTACGTCATCGGCTCCGGTGACGAGCACGGCGTCGGGAGGCTCCTGAAGGGCGGCCTCGGCCTCCCGGAGCGCTGCGGCCAGGGCGGCGCTGCCGGTCGCGCGGTCGCCGCTCGCCGGCTCCTTGACGTCCAGCTCGCACCCCTCGGCGGCCAGCGCCTCGGCGAGCGCGCTCTCGGGTCGTCCAAAGCAGATCAAGCGCATCGGGTCACCCTAGCGGCGCATCTTTGCGACCAATTTGGGTACGAAAAGGTCTGGGAACCGAACCATGCGACCGCCGCCGCCGTTAGGATCGACGTCGATGAAGCTGCTCCTCGCCCCATGGGCCGCGGGCCTCAGCGCCGCAAGGCACCTGCACTGGTACGTGAGCTACCAGATCACCGGCGAGGCGCGCCTCGACTCCGCCGACTCCGAATAGCCGGCTGGCTGCCGCAGCTGCGCTGGGCTGCCCAGTAGGGCAGAATCTCCTTTCCGCACTATCTACCTGAGGGAGAGGGCACATGGCTAAGGAACCGCGTTCGATTCGAGGCCGCGTGGTCGCGATCACCGGGGGCGCCCGCGGGATCGGCAGGGCGACGGCCGAGGCCTTGGCGGCCGAGGGCGCGAAGGTTGCGATCGGCGACCTCGATGCTGAGCTCGCCGAGCAGGCCGCATCGGAGCTGGGCTCCGACGCGATTGGCCTTGAGCTCGACGTCACCAAGCGCCAGTCGTTCGCCGACTTCCTCGCCCAGGTCGAGGAGCGACTCGGACCCCTCGACGTGCTGGTGAACAACGCGGGAATCATGCCCCTTGGAGCGTTCGTCGACGAGGACGACGCCACCGCCCACCGGATGGTCGATATCAACCTCCACGGTGTCATCTACGGGACCAAGCTCGCGATGCCCGGGATGATCCGGCGCAACAGCGGCCACATCGTGAACATCGCCTCGCAGGCGGGCAAGGCCGGCTTCCCCGGCGGCGCCACGTACTGCGCCACCAAGCACGCCGTGGTCGGCCTCAGCGAGGCCGTCCGCGCCGAACTCCACGACACCGAGGTCGAGGTCTCGGTGGTGATGCCGGCGGTCGTCAACACCGAGCTGGGCTCGGGGCTGGTCGAGTCGCGCGCCGTGAAGGTGAGCGAGCCGGAGGACGTCGCCACCGAGATCGTGCGGGCGCTGAAATTCCCGAGGTTCGACGTCTTCGTCCCGCGCGGCACCGGCGGCGTCTACTACGCGATCAACCTGCTCCCGCGGCGCGGTCGCGAGGCGGTCGCCCGCTTCCTAAAGGCCGATCAGGTGCTTGCCGACGCCGACCAGACCACGCGCGCCGCCTACGAGGCGCGCGCCGCGCGCTCGGAGCCAGGCCTCGAGCCCGGCGCCGCCGCCGAGGACGCCGAAGCGGTCGAGTCGAAGTCCTAGACGACCCGGTTAGGGGGTTCGTCGCCGCCCAGCACGGCCAGCACGTTCTGCGCCGCGGTGCGGGCCATGCCGTCGCGGGCGCGGGTCGTCGCCGAGCCGATGTGCGGGAGTAGCGTGCAACACGGTGCCTCAAGGAGCTCTTCCGGCACGTCAGGCTCGGCCTCGTAGACGTCCAGGCCCGCGCCGCCTATCTCGCCGGACTGGAGCGCGGCCGCCAGCGCCCGAGCGTCCACGATCGGCCCACGCGCGGTGTTCACGAGAACCGCGTGCGAGAGCATCGCCTCGAGTTCCGCGGCGCCGATGAGGTGATGCGTCTCAGGGCTCGCGGGGACGTGAAGGCTCACGACGTCGGCGCGCTGGAGCGCCTCGCTCAGCTCCGCCCGCTCGGCTCCCAGCTCATCCTCGGCGCGCCGGTTCGGCGCGCGCGAGACGTACAGCAACTCGCCCGCGAGCGGGCGGACCAGCTCTGCGTAGCGATATCCGATCCGGCCCAGGCCGATAACCGCGAAGGTCGCGCCGCTCAGCTCGAGGCCGAGGAACGCTCCTGGGTCCCATCCGCTCCACTCGCCGGCGCGCAGCGTCCGCTCGGCGCCGGTCGCGCCCCGGGCGGCCGCGAGTGTGAGGGCCAGCGCCAGCTCTGCGGTCGCGTTCGTGAGCACGTCGGGCGTGTTCGTGGCGGGGATCCCGCGAGCGCGGCACGCCTCGAGGTCGATGTTGTCGGTGCCGACCGCGAAGTTCGCCACGACCCGCAGGCCGGGCCCCGCCGCGTCGAAAAGCGCATCGTCGACGCGGACCGTCGGGTCGGCAACGATCGCCTCGACGCCACCTGCCAGCTCGGCGATGCGCTCAGGCGTCGCGTCGAGGCCGCCCTCGCGCAACTCCGCCTCGGCGGCGAGCAGCTCGCGCCCGGCGGGAAGCAGCGCCCGGGCGATGAGGACAGTCGGGCGACTCTTCTCGGGGCTCATGGCGCAAGGCTATGGGCAGGGGTAGTCCGGTTGAAATGCGGTAGCGCTCGCTATCACGGCGATAGCGTTGGCTACTCGCCGAGAAGGGACTACCCGCCGCCCGGGCTCTCCTTGAAGTCGCCGATGGACGCGATCTCCATGTCGACGCGCGAGCCCCGGAAGGGGGCCCCCTCGGTCTCCAGCAGTCGCCGCTGGCGCGCTCCCTTGGCCAGCGAGCCGTCGGCTCGAACGATTCGGTGCCACGGCACCTTCGGGTCGTTGCAGGCGGCCATCACCGCCCCCGCGAAGCGGGGGGCCTCCGGGCAGAGCTCGCCGTAGCTCGTCACGAACCCGGGTGGCACCGACCGCGCACGGCGAAGTACCTCACGTGCTCTGGCGGTTTGGGGGGGTGCCACGGGGTAGCCGCACGTTACGCGGCGCGGATCGCCGTGACGGCGAGCGACAAGGAAGGGCGCACCATGGCAACACCTGAACGATCCGGGACGGCAACGTCGGAACGAGGCGGCATCTTTGGAATCTCCCTCGGCGGGATCATCGTGATCGTGGGGATCGTCCTCATGTTCGTGTGGAGCTTCTGGGCTGGGCTGATCGTGGCCTTGATTGGCCTGATCGCCTTCGGCGGCTTTGCTCGGGGCCGCTGGTACTGACGAGCCCGGAAAGGGAATGGAACGCTCGCCGCGAAAACCGTTCGCGGTCGTGCGCGCGAGTACCGGGAAGTGCCTGTTTCGCGCCTCAACGCTGCCTGAGGCCCAGGGCTATCTCGCGGCATTGCGCGAACAGCATCAGGCCCGAGACGTTCGCATAATCGAACGCCGCTGAACCCAAGGGAAGTGGGCCGTACAGGGATCGAACCTGTGACCTTGAGATTAAGAGTTCTGATCGGGGGTTGCGGCTGTCTCCCGATGTTCCACGATTTCACCTGCAACTGAGCCGTTTTCCAGCGGTTGGCTCAATGCCGACCTCCCGGCTGTTTTCGTGCGTCCTGTTGACCCGGTGTTGACCCGGTCTCGTGCTTCGACCGGCAGCAGTTCGTCCAGGAACGTCACGTCAGCGGGCCGATCCGAGGCTCCGACATAGACCCGCTTGGTGAACCCGGGGTCCGCGTGACCAAGCAGGTCGGCGAGCTGACGATCGCTCACCTGTCCCCGGTCGTGGAACAGGGTGGCCGCCGTCTTTCGGAAGAGATGGAACCCAACCCCTTCGGCCAAGGCGCTATCTCGGCAAGCTGCGCGTCACCGAAGTAGGGCTTGATTCGCCGCTTCAGCTCGTCGCGGTACTTCGCGCGCGTGGACTCCTGGAACCCGCGCGACGTGCGCCCCCGGTAGTGGCTGACCCACTCGTCCGCGTACGCGCCGAGCTTCACCTTCGCGACGTGCCGGGTGTCTCCCGTGGCGCGCTTGCCCTTCGCCTCTCGAGCTTCCGCGAGCGTGCGAATGGTCGCGACGTGCTGACGGCCCCGGTGGCGCCAGAGGGGCCGAAGCTTGTCGACGGCGTTGAACAGCGCCTTGCGCTCGTCCTCCCCTTCACCCGCTCAAGATCCAGCACGGCCTCCGGGTCGTAGACGACCGTGACCGGCGCGGGCTTCGCCTTTTCGCGCGGCTGCCATCGTGCCGGAACCCAGAGACCGTGTCGGACTCGTTGACTACTCGGGGCGACTGGATCAGATTGGCCTGACAATCAGGAATCCGGGTCCGGATGCGCCTCACGGGTGCCCACCGGCTGACGCCGCTGGCGTGTGGCCACTCCGCACCGTTCCCCACGACTGCCACGTGATCCGCAGGATGACCAGCGTGATCGCCAAGCCGATCAACGGGTCGGCGATATCCAGGCCGATACCCACGACCGCCGCGCTGCCGATCACGCCGAGGCTCACGTAGGCATCGGCGCGAGCGTGGTCGCCATCGGCGATCAGGGCCGGGCTGTCGAGACGATGGCCGGCTCGGGTTCTCACGTGCGCGGCCACCCAGTTGCCGCCGAACCCGATCGCCCCCGCAAGGGCAAGCACGCCCAACTGATCCGGCGCGCGCGGATCGAGCAGCCGAAGGACCGCCTCGTAGCCTGCGACACAGCCGCTGATGAAGATCGCCGCGACGACGAAGAGGCCGGCGATGCGCTCGGCCCGCTCCGAGCGCAGCATGAACGCGATCCCCACCGGGACCGCGGTGAGCGCGTCGCCGAAGTTGTGGATCAGGTCGGCGAGCAGGGCGATGCTGTCGGTGGCGAGGAAAATCGCCAGCTGCGCCACCGCCGCGACGCCGAGGACGGCGAGCGAGATGCCGACGGCGCGCAGGCCCTCGCGAGAGCGCTTGATCGAGGGGTCGATCAGGCCATGGGTGTGACCATGCGCGTGGTCGTGGGGATGGGTGTGCGCGTGGTCGCTCAAGACGAGAGGATCTCGTCCAGCTTGCGCTCGGCTTCCTCCTCCGCCTCGCGCTCGTACTTGCCGGGATTGCGCCGGTCCATGACAGTGGCCACGATCAGCGCCGCCGCCAGAACCAGGAACGGCACCATCATCAGCAGCTGCCAGATCCAGTGCCCGACGTGGGCGACCAGCAGGGCGCCCGCATCGATCATCCCCTTGCCTCGCTCGCTCCCCGCTCCAGGTCGATCGTCGCCGGGGGATGCACGTGCTCGTGGTGATGCCTCACCGCCGCGAGCAGGTCCGCTATGTGATGGTCGTGGAGCGCGTAATAAGCATGGCGTCCCTCCCGTCTCACCCGCACGAGGCGCAGGACCCGCAGGATGCGGAGGTGGTGAGAGGTCGCGCTCGGGCCGAGGCCCGCCGACGCCGCGAGCTCGTCGACCGATCGCTCGCCGCCGAGCAGCGACAGAAGGAGGCGAAGCCGACTGGCGGAGCCGAGCCCCTTGAGGGTCTCGGCCAGCTCGTCCGCCTCGGCCGGGCCGACGGCGCGCGAGGGGGATTCGTGCTCGGTCGGGTGCGGCACGTTGCGACTGTAGCAACGTATGAGCATCCCTTCATAGATGGCCCTACACCACGGTGAGCTGGAGGAGCAGCCCCACCAGGCCGCAGCCGAGCACGACGTAAAGCACCGTGAGCTTCGAGTGCCAGCGGTTGAGCGCTAGGAAGGCGCCGACCGCGAGAATCGCCGTCGGGACGTCCGTGACACCGGTGTCGACGATGTCGACGGCGACGGCCGCAATCAACCCGATCACCCCGGCCGCCACGCCGAGCAGAAACGCCCGCAGGCGCTCGTTCTCGGCGATGGCCACGAGCTGGCGGTGGAAGAACGTCGGGAAGACGAACGCTGGCAGGAAGATCCCGACCGTCATGGCCAGCCCGCCTACGAGGCCGCCCGCGACGTAACCGACAAAGGTCGAGAAGATGATCAGCGGGGCAGGAAGGATCCCGCTCATTGCGAGCCCGTCCACGAACTGTGCGTCGGTGAGCCAATGCTTGCTCTCCACGGCGGCCTCCTGCAGATAGGGGATCACCGTGAAGGCGCCGCCAAAGGTGACGAGGCCGGCCTTGAGGCCCTCCCAGAAGATCTCGGCGGTGAGCGAGAGGGTGATCGCCCCGGCAACGAACCAGAGAAGGGCCGGCAGGCTGAGCTCGAATCCATGGGTTCGGCTGACCCAGCTGCGGGCATTCGTCCACAGCTCGTAGGCGAGGCCGGCGCCGAGCAGGACGACCACGAAGCTCGCGTCCGCGAAGATCGTCAGGGCGAAGCCCGCGGCCGCGAGGAGCGCTAGCGGGACGTCGGTGATGAAGGTTCGACTCAGCCGCACCAGGGCGCGGGCGACGATCGCCCCCACGGCAGCCGTCAGCCCGTAGAACAGCTCGTCGAGATTGCCGGAGAGATCGGCCTCGACGTAGGCGATCGAGAGGGCGAGCATCAGAAGGAAGCCCGGGAGCATGAAGCCGAGGCCCGCAAGGACCCCGCCTAGTCGCCCGCCGCGAATACGGCCGAAGTAAACGCACAGCTCGTGCGCCTCCGGCCCGGGGAGCACCTGATAGACGGCCAGCGTCTTCTTGAAGGACTCCTCGGATACCCAGCCCTCCTCGTCGACGCACTCGCGCTTGATCATCGCGATCTGCGCAGCCGGCCCGCCCCAGGCGAGCAGGCCGAACTTCAGAAAGCGCAGGAAGGTCGCAGCCGGTGCGTCGTAGTCGGGCGTGGCGGTCGGAGAGCTGGCGGCCGGCATAGGCGCGGCAGTGTGACGAATCCCGCTATCAGCGGACCGCGCAGGACTTCGCCCCGCGATGGCAAAGCCCTTGGCATGCGTCAGCTGCTATCGACCACGGCCGGCCGCAGCGTGGCCGGGCTTGTCGGCCTTCTCGCGGTGATAACGGTGGTCGGGATCGTTTTATTGTGGCCCAGCGGGGAGGAGAAGGCGCTCGAGGCGGCACCGGGCACCACGGGCGCCCCGGTTCAGGCCGAGGTCTCGGCGATCGAGCAGGTTCCCTGTCAAGCGCCGGAAGCCGAGAGCTGCGCCCGCGTGTCCGCAGAGCTCCTGTCGGGTCCCGACGAGGAATCGACGGCGACGTTCTCGACCGGGAACTCCATCTCCTCGGTGGACGTCTCGGTCGGCGACAACGTCCGGCTGCTTGAGAACCAGGTGGATCCGAACGCCCCAATCCAGACCGACCCGTACACCTTTCTCGACTTCGAGCGCGAGGGGTCGCTGATCTGGCTCGCAGTGGCGTTCGGCCTCGTGGTGGTCCTCTTCGGCCGCCTCCGCGGCGCCATGTCGCTGCTCGGCCTGGGTGCCAGCCTCGTGGTCGTCTTCGCCTTCGTCGTCCCGGCGATGCTCTCCGGGACATCGCCGGTGGTCGTGGCTGGGGTTGGCGCCTCGGCGGTGATGCTGCTCACCATTTCCCTGGCCCACGGCCTCGGGGCGAAGAGCATGGCGGCGATCCTCGGGACGACCGCCAGCCTCGCCGTCACCATCGGCCTGGCGCTCCTGTTCTCGGAGCTCGCGTACCTCACCGGATTCGGCTCCGAGGTGTCCTCGTTGATCCTGGTCGGCAACAACTCGATCTCGCTCGAAGGTCTGGTCATCGCCGGAATCGTGATCGGCGCCCTGGGCGTTCTCGACGATGTCACGGTCAGCCAGTCCTCCACGGTCATGGCACTGCGGAGGTCCAATCCCGAGCTTCGCTTCCGCGAGCTCTTCCGCGAGGCCCTCGACGTTGGCCATGACCACGTCGCGGCGACCGTGAACACGCTGGTGCTCGCCTACGTCGGCGCCTCCCTACCGATCCTGCTGATCTTCTCGGTCAGCGGCGTCTCGGTATCCGACGCGCTTAACCACGAGGCCGTGGCAGAGCAGATCGTCGGCATGCTCGTCGGCTCGATCGGGCTGATCGCGGCCGTGCCGATCACGACCGCCCTGGCGGGAATGCTGGCGGTGCGGCTTCCGCCGGATACGCTAGGACGCGTCAAGCCCGTCCACGCGCACTGAGAGCGGAAGCACATACGGCACCCTGTTGACCCCGGCGTTGACCCGACGGGAACGCGGCTCCCCGAAGGGAGCCGCCTTCCGCTTGCCTATGCGATGGGCCGTACAGGGATCGAACCTGTGACCTTGAGATTAAGAGTCTCCTGCTCTACCAGCTGAGCTAACGGCCCAAGGGAGCGAGAGGTTAGCGACAGCCGATTGGCCTACGGCGTGGCCGGGGGGAGGCCCGTGCCGGACCCGGAGCCCAGGCCCCCGAACGGGTTCTGGAGCGGTGTCTCACCGGTCGCGGTGCCCGCCTCGCTGGCCTGCTGCGACGCCTTCTTGATCTGCTCCGCCTGCTTGTCGAGCTGGTCGAATCCCTTCTCGAGCCTCCTCTGCTCCTTCGCCGGGACCTCCGCGATCGCCTGGTCGGCGGCCTTCCGGCCGGCCTCGATCCTCCCGTCGGAGTAGAGGAAGTAGGCCAGGTTGGCGTAGTTCTGGCCGGTTGGGTCCTCGTTGACCACGAGCTGCTGCGTCCGGATCGCGCCGTCGAAGTCGACGTCGCTGGTCTGCGCGCCGATGCAGGTCGGTTGCGGCAGCGCCGGGACGTACGCGCAGATCATCTGCGCGGCCACCTGTGGGTCGATCTCCTTCGGGTCCGTCTTCAGGTACCTCTCCCAGGCGTCGAGGGCCTCATCCCAGTCCTCGCCGGCCTCCGACGTGAAGGAGACCGTCTGGGCCTCCTCGTCCACGTCGAGCTGGGTGGCGCCCGAGAGGTAGCGATAACGGGCGAGGCTGAGCAGAGCCTCCTCATCCTTGGGGTTCTTCTGCAGCTGGTTCTCGGCCGAGTCGATCTGCGACTGGTACTGGGAATCGGTCGAGGGGGAGGAAGAATCATCGCTGAAGACGTCGAAGATCCCGCCGCTCACGTCGCTGCCGATGCCGAAGCCGACGAACGAGATCGCGAAGATGAACGCGAGAAAACCGAAGACGACCTGCACCACGCGGCGGCGTTTTCCTGACCTGAGATCGAAGAGCATGCGGGCGCGAAGGCTAGAGGGTTCGGTTCAACGGACCCTTAGCCGGGGCCTTCGGGCGCAGGCGGGCCGGGGGCGAGATCCTTCGGCACGCCCAGGCGCCGGGAGATGAAGATCCCGCCCTCGTACAGGACGAGCAGCGGGATGAGGATCAGCATCATGCTGATCGGGTCGCCGCCGGGTGCCGCCGCGGCGACCACGGCGAGGATGACGATCGCGTAGCGGCGGCTGCGTGCGAGCTGGTCGGGCGTGACGACGCCGAGCCGCGTGGCCGCGATCATCGCGAGCGGCATCTGGAACGCCAGCCCCATGAGCAACAGCAGGATGCCGAGGAACGAGTAGTAGTCCTTCGCCCGAACGAAGATGTCGAAGTTCTGCTCGTTGAAGTTCAGCAGGAAGTTCGTGGCCGGCGGCACGACGAGGAAGTACGTGAAGACGACGCCCCCCACGAACAGGATCGGCATCGCGAGGAGGTAGGGAAGGATCCGCCGCTTCTCGGCCGGGGACAAGGCGGGGATGACGAAGGCGTAGGCCTGGTAGAGGATTACCGGGAGCGAGATGAGAATCGCCCCGTAGGCGGCGATCGTCATCGTTGTGAAGAAGGGCTCGGTGGGGGAGAAAGTGATCGGCTTGAAGCCAGCCGGCAGCGGTTCGTTGGCGATGTCGAGGAGGAGCTCGTCCTGCCAGAAGCACAGGGCCAGCGCGACCCCGAAGGCCGCGAGGGAGACGATGATGCGCGAGCGCAGCTCGTCCAGGTGCTCGACCAGCGTCAGCCGGTCCTCGTGGCTGACCGCCCGCACGCGGGCCATCGGCCTACGCCTTCGGCTGGGCTGCGGCGTCGCCCTCCGCGGGCGCCGAGGCGTCCCGCTCGGACTTCGAGGCCGATTCGTCGGACTCGCTCTCACGCACGATGTCCTCGCCCATGCCGGAGATCGTCTGCCGGAACTCGCGCATCCCGCTGCCAAGTTGGCGGCCGAGCTCGGGTAGTCGCTTCGGCCCGAAAACGAGCAATGCGATCACGAGCACGATCGCGATCTGGATGAGGCTGAAGTCCATGACGCCTAGGGCTTGGGCCCGCTCACGACCTCGCCCTCGACGGGCTCGGCGCTGTCATCGGACTCGGCGCGCTCGCTCGCCTGGAGCTTCGCCGGCTCCTCCGAATCCTCGGGCTTGTTCTTGCCAGTGATGCCGTCCTTGAACTCGCGCATGCCGTCCCCCAGCGAGCGGCCAAGCTCCGGAAGCCGCCGGGAACCGAACAGGAGCAGCACGATCACGATCACGATCGCCACTTGCCAGAGGCTGATATCCATCGTCCCCCATGGTATCGCCGCCCAACCGCGGCGCCGCTAACGCGCCGAAACTGCGATTTCCATCGCAGGGCGACGCAAATGTCGGTCTCGCGAGGGTGCGCTAGGAGTCGGCGGCGCCCGGCGCCTTCGCGGGGCCGCCCTCGTAGCGGGACTCCGTCGCGTCCATCTGGCTCTGGTAGTGGCTCCCCAGCTCGTCGTGCCCGTATGGGCGCTCGGCCGGCGCGTCGAGCCTCATCAGGCTGAGCTGAGCGATCGGAAGGCCCGTGCGAAGGACGATCGGGACGCTGTTGAAGTTCGTGATCTCCAGGGTCAGCGTGCCCTTGAACCCCGGATCGACGAACCCCGCCGTCGCGTGCACGATCAGCCCGAGGCGCCCCAGCGAGCTCTTGCCCTCGATCCTCGCGACGATGTCGTCGGGCAGCTCGACCCACTCCGTGGTTCGCCCGAGCACGAACTCGTTCGGGTGGATCACGAAGATGTCGCCGTTGTCCAGGTCGACCCGCTCGGTCAGGTCCCGCGGAGGATCGGCCAGGTCGATCGTCTGGATGCGGTGGTTGTGAAAGACGCGGAACGACGGGCCCAGCCTCAGGTCGACGCTCGCCGGCTGGACCATCTCGGGATCCCACGGGTCGATCCGAAGCTGTCCGGCCTCGACCATCCGGCGGATCGTGCCGTCGGAGAGGACGGCCCCGGAGGCAGGCGGCTTTCCATTGCGCTCGCTCACACGAACAGCTTGACGGAAGGATGGGCGGATAGTCGGCCGCAGGCCCGAGACAATTGCAGTCACGGTTGCCACGCCTACGATGGACCCGTGAGAGGCATAGCGATAGCGCGGGGTCTCGCGGGGATCGTGCTGGCCGGTTGCTTGGCCGGCTTCGGCGGGCCGAGCCTGGCCGACGCCGGAGGGGACCAGGACGCGAAGCGCCAGCACGCGCGCGGGCTGATCGCGAACTGGACGATGGCTCGTGCTGAGCTCCGGGAGAGGGTGCCGATCGTCCGCCGACCCGGTCGCGGGGCGCGGGCAGTGCTTACCCTGCCGCTCCCGGCCGTCCGGAAGGGGGATCGAGTCAGATTCAACGGCGAGGTCACCTTGACCACAACCTGCGTCCGGGTCAAGCGCCGATGTATCGGCCGCCGCTACGACTTCGACCCCCACCTGCGTGCCCGAATCGTGATCGGCAACCGTCCTCGGGCGGCCGGCCGTCACACGCTGATCGTCTCGCGGACCGTCAAGCACACCTGCGGGCAGGATCCGCCCGACCGAAATCATCACTGCCCCCTCGTGATCGGCAGGGGATCGATCTTGATCAATCGGCCGCGGCAGCTCCCCTGCTCACCGAGGAAGTGCCGGTTGAACATGGTGGTCGCCGCACATCATCCTCGGGCTCGTGGCGGCGAGGTCGTCGTCGTCGGCGCCGACCGCCCCAATGCCAGCGTCGATGACGGCAAGGCGCGCCTCAATGCGATCGTCATGCGCGACGGTGCCGCGATCGCGACTCGAACTCGCCGCACCAGGGATCGACTGGTGCGGAGGATCCCGGCTGCCTTCGACGGGGGCCAGCGTGTGGTGTACTCGCGACGGGTCGAGGGCCTGGAGCGCGGCGATGTGCTTTTCGTCCGAGCCAAGGAACGAACCCGAGTCAGGCGGTATGCCTACTTCATCGGCAGCAAGATCGTGGTCGCCACTAGGCGCCCTGCGACGCATCCGAGTTCGCTGACGAAACAGATCATCTCCCGAGGCGGAACCGCAACTGAGGTCAGCGGCTTCAACTGCACGCTGGGCCCGAGTGCGTTTCAGACACCTTGCCTGACGAGCAAGGCAGGGCTCGCGTTTGTTCGGAAGACACCAACGAGGCCCGGCGGCGGGTCGCGGCCGCTGTTCGTGAATCTGGTCTCACGGGGCTTTCCGAAGCTTGCGCCATCCAAGTCCAGCGCGTACCCGTCAATGCGGGTCATCCGCGGCGGCAAGCTGACCGTGACTCGGCTGCGCGAAACGTCGCCCTGATGAGCTGGCGGCCGGCGGTGAGCCTCTGATCTAGGGGCCAGCCACTAAAGGCTTCTGGGTGCGTCGCCGATAAGGCGGGCGAAGATGGAGAGCGAGCGCACAGAGCTTGAGCCTCGGCAGGGAGCGCAGCAGGTCGGCCCCGGCGACTTCGCGCCGGGCGCCGCGGAGCGCCGATCCGCCCGCCGCGCGGAGGACCTGCACATCTGCCCGGCCTGCAGCTCCGAGCTCGTTCATCCCGTCGACTGGTCGCCTGTCACAGACCGCCGGTGGCACGTCGACCTTCGCTGCCCGGACTGCGAGTGGACCGGCGGCGGCACCTACGAGCAGAAGGTGGTCGATCGCTTCGACGAGGCGCTCGACGACGGCACCGAGGCCGTGCTAAGCGACCTCCAGCGCCTGACGCGTGCGAATATGGAGGACGACGTCGAGGCCTTCATCGCCGCGCTCCACGCCGACCGGATCCTGCCCGAGGACTTCTAAAGCGCCGAACGTCCCTCCACCGGCGCTATAGCAGCCGTCCCGGGACGTTCGGCGAGCTGGCTGCCCTACGAGTAGCGCTCGACCACGCCGTCGGCGACCATCGCGAGCAGCTCGCGCCGCCCGGCGTCGAGCGGCGCGGAGACGACCAGGTCCTTGGCGCGCTGAACGCGGCCGCGGGCCTCGGCGCACACCCGCTCCAGCGCTCCCGTGGCGGCGATCCGCTCGCACAACTCCTCGGCGCCCTCGGCGTCCAGCTCGTGGAGGTCGGCCTCGCTCAGCGAGGGGTCCTCTTCGCGCGCCCAGATGAACGGGAGGGTCACGGTGCCGTCGAGCAGGTCGGTGCCCCGCGCCTTGCCGGTGCGCTCGGGCGGGCCGCTCACGTCCAGCACGTCGTCGAGCATCTGGAAGGCAAGGCCGATCTCGGTGCCGAATCCCGCCAGCGCCTCCTGGGTCGCGTCCTCGTCGCGTCCGATCACGCAGGCGCACTCGAACAGGCGCGCCGTCTTCAGCAGGCAGCGGTCCAGGTATCGCTCGGCGTCCATTCCCACGTCGAAGGCGTCACGGCGCTGCGCCAGCTCGCCGAGGGCCAGGGCCACCGACGCGTCGGCGAGGATGGCGACCTGGCGCTCGGACGCAGCTCGCTCCGCGCCCGCCGCGGCGGCGTCCTCGCCGGGATCGGGTGGGCCCACCGCGAGCTCGGCGAAGGCGCGGGACAGGAGCAGGTCGCCCACGGCCGTCGCGCGCTCACGACCCGACTCGCTGAACACGGTGGGTCGCCCGCGGCGAAGCGGCGCGGCATCGAGGACGTCGTCGTGGACCAGCGTGGCCATGTGCACCAGCTCCACGGCTGCGGCCGCCCGAGTCGCCCCGGGACCGGCCTCGGGCCCGGCGCAGAGCAGCACGAGCATCGGGCGCAGGCGCTTGCCGCCCGCCTCCAGGGTCGCGGACGCATCCGGGCCCAGGCGCTCGCCTCCCGCCGTGACCACGTCGGCAAGGCGCGACTCGACCTGCGCCATCCGCCTCGGCAGCCACGACTCGGCCGCCTCCATCACCTGGGTGACGGGCGGCGGGACGGCCGAGCGATTCACGTCGTCCTCACACCTGAGTGAAGGGCGATGATGCCGCCGGCGAGGATCGTCCAGCGGATCCGCTCGAATCCGGCCCCGTCCATCAGCTCCGCGAGCCGCGCCGGCGGCGGAAAGCTCCGGACCGACTCGGGGAGGTAGGCGTACGCGTCGCGGTCGCCGGCGAGGCGGCCGAGCATCGGGACCGCGCGGTCGAACCACAGCGAGAAGAAGGTCGAGAGCGGTGGTCGCTGGGGCTGGGTGATCTCCAGGATCACGAGCCGCCCGCCGGGCCTCAGCACGCGCGCGAGCTCGGCCAGCCCCGCCTCGAGGTCGGAGAGGTTCCGGACGCCGAAGCCGACGGTGGCAGCGTCGAAGGAGGAGTCGGCGTAGGGCAGATCGAGCGCGTCCGCCCACTCGAACTCGACCGGGGCAAGGCCTCCCGAGCCCGATCCATTCGAGCTGGCCCCCGCGGCTCCGGCGAGGCGCAGCTCCTCCTCCTTGGCGCGGGCCAGCTCGAGCATGCGCTCGGAGAAGTCACAGCCCACGACGCGACCGGCCGGCCCGACCCGTCGTGCCAGCTCGAAGGCGAGATCGCCGGTCCCGCAGCAGGCGTCAAGCCCGCGCTCGCCCGGCTGAAGCTCAGCACGGTCTGCGGCGCGCTCCCGCCAGCGCCGGTCGAGGCCCGCCGTCATGACGTGGTTCATCCGGTCGTAGACGCCCGCGATCCGGTCGAACATCGACCGGACCTGCGTCGCGAACTGCTCTGACTCACGCGCGGGGCGCGCCTCGGCGTCCATGCGCCTCAGTATTCCTTTCCGGGGCGAGAAACCTCCATATCTCTCAGGAAAGTCACCCCGAGGCGAGTGGGGTTACTCGTTCTGGCCCTGCAGCGAGGCGAGGAAGTCGACCAGGCTGTCGAACTTCTCGTCCGGGAGGTCGGTGTACGGGGGCATGATCCCCGACGGGTTGCGCAGCGTGCGGGCGATCGCCGCGCGGGGGACCTTCGCCCCGACCTCGGTGAGGTCCGGGCCTGGGCCGTCGTTGCCGTTCTCGCCGAAGCGGTGGCACGCCAGGCAGCCCGACTGGGCGGCGACCTCGGCGCCGGCCTGATACTGCTCGGGGACGTCGATCGAGTCGATCGCGGTGGCCGAGCCCGTGGAGGCACCGATGTAGGTGAGATACGCCATCGCGATGATCGTCAGGATGCCCGCCGTCATCGCGATCGGCCGCCGCTCGGGCCGGCGCTCCGGGCCGCGGTCGTAGAACGGCAGCAGTAACAGGAGCACCATGCACATGGTCGGGATGATGATCGTGGCGAACGGGACCAGCTCCGGCGGCTTGAGCACCCGCAGCAGCTCGAAGAGGAAGAAGAAGTACCACTCCGGTCGCGGCACGTAGGTGGTCGTCGTCGGGTCGGCCTTGGGTCCCTGCTCGGCGCCAAGCACGAGCGACAGGACCATGATCACGACGACGACGATCAGCGCCATCACCGAGTCCTTCAGGATCGCGTAGGGGAAGAAGGGCTTGCCCTTCTTCTTCAGCACCTCGTACTCGCGGAGGTACGCCTCCTTCTGGACGCCGTCCATCCCTAGCCCACCTTCTCCTCGCGCAGGGACTTCGGCTGGCGCTCGCCGCGGACCCACGGTGGGGCGGTGGTGCCGAGCTTCACGACCAGGTAGAGGTGGGCGCCGATCAGGGCGATGATCAGCCCGGGCACGAGCAGCATGTGGATCGCGTAGAAGCGCGAGATCGTCGTCGCCTCGAACTCGGCGCCGGCGCGTAAGAAGTCGGCCAGGTAGGGCCCGACGATCGGGCCGGTGGCGGTGATGTTGTTGGCCACGACCGTCGCCCAGAAGGAGCGCTGGTCGAACGGCAGGAGATAGCCGGTGAGGCCCATGATCAGGGTGAGGATCAGGAGCACCACGCCGATCACCCAGTTCAGCTCGCGCGGGTACTTGTACGCGCCGAAGAAGAAGACCCTCCCCATGTGGAGGAAGATCACGATGATCATCACCGAGGCGCCCCACTTGTGCATCCCGCGCACGAACTCGCCTAGGAAGACGTCGTTCGTTATGTGGGTGATCGACGCGTACGCCTCAGTGGCCGACGGCGTGTAGTACATCGCCAGGAAGACCCCCGTCATCGCCTGCACGACGAAGGCGAACAGCGTCGCGGACCCGAGGGTGTAGAACCAGTTGGTGCCCTTGGGGACCTTCCGGAAGAGGAGGAAGGTCAGGAAACCGCCAACCCCCATCCGCTCGTCGACCCACCCGACCAGATCCGCCGGGGCCTCCTTGACCCTGTCCATGGGCCCGGCGCCGTTGCCCTCGCCGGGCTTCTGCGGCTTGCGCAGCGCTTTGGGAATCAGGTTCGGCATGCGATCAGGGGGGCGGCGCGGTCGTCGGCCGCGGCGGGTAGAGGTACTCCCAGATGCCGCCGGTGAACTCGCCCGGGTCGCGCGCGCGCACCGGCTCGAGCTGCGAGGTCACGCTGTAGCGGGGCCCGATCTCGAGCTGGCCGTTCGTCACACGGGTCTGGAAACGGTCGAGCGGGCGAACGGGAGGGCCACCGACCACCTGGCCCTCGAAGTCGTAGACGCCGCCGTGGCACGGGCAGATGAAGGTGGATGAGGCGCGGGCGAACCGCACCGGGCAGCCGAGGTGGGCGCAGCGGGTGGAGATCGCGACGTACTCCGACGACGACTCGTCGGGGTTGATCTCGGGGTTCCCCTGACGGACGTAGACAGTCGTCTTCCCCGCCTCGCCGATGCCCGGGCGGACCGTGATCACCGCCTGCGTGTACGTGTCGGGGCCGAAGTCCTCGGGCGAGCCGATGCCCTCCCAGTCCTCGTCCGGGCGGTCGAAGATGGGGGCCAGGGCGAAGCCCACCGCGGGCAGCACGATCCCGACCGCGGCGAGCCCGCCCGCCGCCTGGCCGGCGACCGCGAACACCGTGCGCCGCGTCATCGACTCGCCCTCGAAGTAGCCCGGTGGATCGGGCTTCGCGGGCGCGCCGTTCTGCTTGTCGGGGACGTCAGCCACCAGGGTGAGGCTCGGGGAGGGCAAAGTCTATTTGTTCCGCAGCCGCCCCAAGCGCCTCGGCGACGGGCCCAGCCGCCGCCGACGCCACGGCCGCCTCGGCGAGCGCGCTCGACGCGGCCTCGGCATCGGAACCGCTGCGCGCCACGTCCTTCGCCGCCGCGTGGGCGGCCCCGCCCCCCGCCGTGACGGCGGTAGCGGACGCGAGCCACAGAGCGCCGGCGAGGCGCTTGGTGCTCCCGTCCGCGTCGCCATCGGCATGCACATGCGCGGTGAGCGAGATGAGGTCCGCGAGCTCCCGCACGGCCTCGAGGTCCCCAAGCGATGCGAGCCGCTCCAGCCCGAGCGCGTAGAGGTGGTCACCCCCCAGGAGCGCGAGGTCCGGATCGGCGCCGACGACCACGCGCGGCTCCCCATAGTGGAGGAGATACCCCTCGCGGATCGCCTCGATCACGAATGCGTAATCCGCCTCCGCCCCCTCCGCGCGCGGCCCGGCGGCGGCGAGCAGGCCGAAGGCCGGTCGGGCGTCCGTCTCGGCGACGCGCTCGGCCAGAAGCGTTCCCTCCCTGCGGAGTGCGGCGGCCAGCTCGTTGAGTGCGTTCTCGGCGCTCACGGGCGCGCGAGGTTACCGGCGGCCGGTTGTCGACTTCGTTTCGCATAGCGAAACGAAGTCGACAACCCCAGGGGGTGGGGCTAGTCCGGAAGCGTCGCCGTCCCCGGAGCGCGCAGCCCGTCGAGGATGATCGCCAGGTAACGCTCCCAACTCATCTCGTGGGGGCCGATGACGCCCTTGCTGAGCGCCCGGCCCATCCCGCAGATGAGGCCGGGAACGTCCTCCCAGATCATCTCCTCGCGCAGCTCACCGGCGGCCTGGGCGCGCCCGACCAGCTTCGTGAGGAGCTCCGGCATGCCGACCCCCTCGGCGCCGGCGCGCATCATCTCCGGCCGCTCGAACATCGCCTCGGAGAGGCTTCGGTCGCGCGCCATGACCTCGGCGGAGTAGCGCATGAAACCCGCGAAGCCCTCCCATGCGTCGGGATTCTCGATCCCTTCGTGGGCCGCATCGGCAAGGCCGTTGAACCGCTCTTGGATCAGCGCCTGGAGCATGTCCGCCTTGTTGGGGAAGTGGCGGTAGACGGTTCCGACGCCAACGCCCGCGGCGCGGGCGATGTCGTCGATCTGGGCGTCGAATCCGTGCTCGGCGAAGAGCTCCCTGGAGGCCTCGAGGATCCGTTTGCGGTTGCGCCTGGCGTCGGCGCGCTGGCTCTGTTCGGCCCCCGCGGGGCGCTCGGCTGTGGCTTCTGCGGCCATCTGTCGTGTTTCTCGCTTCTCGTTCGTCCTATAGGTGATGGACGTCACTGCAAACGGAACCAACATTCCGTATAGTGCTTAAATCAGAACCGGAACTCAGGTTCCGTATTATGGCACACGAAGACGACACAGACCCAAGAGCCCCCGGAGGTAACCCCAGATGACAGACGCAGCAGTACTCGAACGCCGCCGCTGGATCGCCCTTGCGCTTTTGTGCATCGCGCAGTTCGTTGTCGTCCTCGACGCCTCGATCACCAACGTCGCCCTGCCGACGATCGGCGACTCGCTGAGCATCTCCCAGGACAACCTGTCCTGGGTCGTGAACGCATACGTGCTGACCTTCGGTGGCTTCCTCCTCCTGGGCGGGCGCCTCGCAGACCTCCTGGGACGCCGGCGCGTCTTCATGTTCGGGCTCGTCCTCTTCGCGCTCGCCTCTCTGGCGGGCGGCTTCGCCGAGTCCGAGGGCTTCCTGATCGCCGCCCGCGCGGTGCAGGGCCTCGGCGCCGCGATCCTGTCCCCCGCCGCTCTGTCGATCATCACCACCACGTTCCGCGACGGCTCCGAGCGCAACAAGGCTCTCGGCGTCTGGGGCGCGGTGGCCGGCTCCGGCGGAGCCGCGGGCGTCCTGCTTGGCGGCATCCTCACCGAGTACGCCGGGTGGGAGTGGGTCCTGTGGGTGAACGTGCCGATCGGCATCGCCGCGGCCGTCCTCGCCCCCTACCTGGTCCGCGAGAGCCGCTCCGAGTCCGAGACCCGCGCCTTCGACGTGGCCGGCGCGATCAGCGTCACGGCCGGGCTGTCGGCGCTCGTCTACGCGCTGGTCGAGGCACCCGACGCGGGCTGGGGCTCGACCCAGACGATCGGCCTGCTCGCCGCCGCCGTCGCGCTCATGGGCGCCTTCGTGGCCGTCGAGCTGCGCTCGGCCTCGCCGCTGGTTCCGTTCTCGATCTTCCGGATCCGGACGCTCACGGGCGCCAACGTGGTCGGGATCCTCACCGGCGCATCGCTGTTCAGCATGTTCTTCTTCATCTCCCTGTACATGCAGAACGTGCTCGGCTACAGCGCGATCAAGGCGGGGCTCTCTTACCTGCCGCTCGCGGGATCGATCGTCATCGCCGCCGGCGTCGCCTCGGCGCTCGTGACCAAGGTCGGCTACAAGCCCATCCTGGCCACGGGGATGGCGCTGATCGCCGCCGGGCTCGTCTGGTTCAGCCAGATCTCTCCCGACGGCAGCTTCCTCGGCGACATCCTCGGCCCGTCGCTCCTCGCGGCGGTCGGGCTCGGCTTCGCGTTCGTCCCGCAGACGATCGCAGCCGTGTCCGGCGTTAAGGAGCGCCTCGCGGGTCTCGCGAGCGGCCTGATCAACACCTCCCAGCAGGTGGGTGGCGCGATCGGCCTGGCGGTGCTCTCAACGGTCGCCTTCCCCCAGATCGACGACGGGATCGCGGCTTCGGGTGGCAACCCGGCGGCCCTCCCCCAGATCCTCACCGACGGCTACGCGGACGCGTTCCTGGTCGGCGCTGGGATCGCCCTGCTGGGCGTGGTCGCGACCCTGACCCTGATCCGCGGGCGCGACTCGAAGGCCCACACGGAGCTCGCCGCCGAAGGCGCCGGCCAGCAGGCCGGAGAGCCCGCCCCCGAGGCCGCCTAACCCCCGCCCGCCCCCGCCGAACGTCCCTCCATGGTCGCTATAGCGGCCGTCGAGGGACGTTCGGCATGGGCGGGCGGCTAGTCACTCGCGGCGGTGCCGTACACCGTGACGGGCTTCGATTTGCCCCTGAGTTCCAGCGTCGCCCGACGCGCGAGGCCAGAGGTCTCGCGCTCCAAGAGCGAAAGAGTCGCCTCGGTCACGAGGAGCGGCTCGCGCAGCTCGCGCGTCGCGTCCTGGACGCGGGAGGCGACGTTGACCGGGTCGCCGATCACCCCGACCTCGACCAGCTCGCCCCCGCCGATCGACCCGATCAGGACCAGGCCCGAGTTGATGCCGATGCCGATCCGGCAGCGCTCGCCGAAGTGCGAGTCGACCGTGCTCAACATCTCCCTGGCCGCGGCAACGGCGCAGTCGGCATGGTCGGGGAGAGGGTCCGGCGCGCCGAAGACCCCCAGGAGCCCGTCGCCCAGCATCTGGTTTGGGTGCCCCCCGTGGCGAGTCAGGATGGGGATAACGACGCCGAAGAACTCGTTCAGGTAATCCACGGCCTCGCGGGCGGTCGACCGGTCGGCGAGGGTCGTAAAGCCGCGGATGTCGACGAAGACGACGGTGACCATCGCCCACTCTGGCTCGACCCGGTCGCTCAAGGCGACCCGGGCGTGGGCCGCAGCCAAAGCGAGACGTGGGCGGGCTCCATCGTCTCGGCGACGACCTCGCGAAGCTCGGCGTCGAGGGCGGCAAGGTCGACCTCCTCGCGAAGGCGCGCGGAGAACGATTCCAGCGTGCGCTGGGCGTCGTACCGGCGGCGGTAGAAGCGGCGGTCGACGAGCTGCTGGATCCGGTTGCGGGCCGGTCGGAAGAGCGCGGCGACCGCCAGCGTTGACGCGGCGACGGCGAGCCCGGAGCCCGCCGTCAATCCGCTGAGCGCGAGCTGGAGCACCAGGACGCTGGCCAGATACGCGGCGGCGAGCGTCGCCGTGAGCGCGCCGTAGACGAGGGTGCGGTTGATTACGACGTCGATGTCGTAGAGGCGGTAACGCAGGATCGCGACTCCTGCGGCCACCGGAAGGCCGAGCACGCTGAGCATGATCGCGGCGATGGAGATGGCCTCGCCCCACAGATCCCAGCCGAATAGGGCGATGGGGAACGTCAGCGCCGCGATGGCGCCGGCCAGCGCGAGCCATTTGAGCTGCAGGCGTTGCTCGCCGGTGGCCCGCCGGAACCGGACGATGAGCGAGGCCGACGAACCCACGATGCCGATCAGCAGGACGAGGAAGCTGAGCCCGGTGAGCGGGTCGATCAGGGAGCTGTCCACTCCGTAAGGGTTCTCGAGCTGAGGAAAGTCCTCGATCTTCCCCGGCGTCAATACGCTCGTCACGAACCCCCCCGCGATGCCGAGCGCCGCGCACCAGCCGATTCGACGCCACCGCGACGAGAGCAGCCGGCCGTCGGGGAAGAGCAGCAGCAGGAAGGTGGTGGGCAACAGGATGAACGGGATCCACGACACGTTCGAGTACACGGCCGCCGCCTCCCCGATGGCCCTCGTGCCTCCCTCGCCGGCGACCCAGTACTCGGCGTACGAGCTGGCGAGTCTTGCGACCCCAGCCCCCACCCCGGCCGCGAGGAAGATCCAGCCGATCGCATTCCCCTGCTGGCGAATCGCGATCACGGCCCCGATCCCGGAGAAGGCGAGCCCGAATGCCCAGATGAACGCGGTGCTTGACTCCCAGTCGGTGCCGCCGACCACATCCAGGATCACCGAGCCGCCGAAGAGCACGACCGTGAGCCCGACGAGCCCCCACGCGAGTCGTGCCGCCGTCCGCTGGCTCATGGCGCCGCCCCGGAACCCCGCAGCCACACCGACACGTGCGCCGGCTGCATGGTCTCGTTGACGACGCCGCGAAGCTCGGCGTCCAGGGCCGCGAGATCGACCTCGTCGCGCAGGCGAGCGGCGAAGGACTGCAGCGTGGGCTGGGCGTCGTAGCGGCGGCGATAGAAGCGGCGATCCACGAGCTCCCGGATGCGGTTTCGCGCCGGGCGGAAGATCGCCGCCACCGCGAGCGTCGAGCCGGCGATCGCGAGGTTCGAGTCAGACGTGAGGCCGTCGAGGGCGAGCTGAAGGAGGAGCACGCTGCCGAGATACGCGCCCGCGAGGGTCGCGGTCAGCGCGCCGTAGACCAGCGTGCGGTTGATGATCGTGTCGATCTCGTAGAGGCGATACCGCAGCAGGGCGACGCCAACCGCCGCAGCGATCGTCAACAGGCCGAAGAGCACACCGGCCCAGCTGAGAAACCCACCCACCAAGGCATCCACCACGGTGCCGACGACGACGATCGCGACCAAGAAGCAGCCCGCCGCCGCGACCCACCGGAGCTGGAGCCGCTCGATCCCCTGCGAGCGGCGGTAGCGAACGACCAGCGACCCCACCGCGGCCAGAGCCGTGAATGGCCAGATGCTGGCCGCCACCGTGCCGAGGGCACTGAGGCCCAGCCCTTCGACGCCAAGCGGGTTGTCCACCCACCCGAAGTCGGCTTCGTCCAGGCCCCCGGGTGCGAAGGCAGCGCTCACGATCCAGACGCCGCCTGCAACCGCGGCCAGCAAGCCCACGATCCGCCACCGCCGGCTGGGCGGCGACCCGGTCGGGAAAAGCAGCAGGATGAGCACGACCAAAACGAGCGCCGGGATCGCGATCCAGTTCGCGAGCCAAGCGAAGAGGTCGGCCGTCGCCGGGTAGTCCGGGCGGCCGAACGCGAAGTGCCAGTAGAGCCCGTTCGCGAGCACGCCGAGTCCCCAGGAGAGGGCTGCCGCGCCGAACAGCCACCCAACCGGGTTTCGAGGACGCCTCGCTGCCACGGCCGCTCCCACCAAGGCGAAGGCCAAGAACGCGATCGCCTCGAGGACGGTGAATGCCACGTAGCCACTGCCCGTCTCATCGCGCGTGGTCGGCCCGGCGGGGTTGGCATCATCCGGGCCGCCGGACCCTGGATCGGCGATCGCGAGGACCACTGCCGCGACGAGTACCGCCAGGGTCACCGCGCACAGCGCCCAAGCCAGCACCGCGGGTTTGAGTACTGGGCCGCGGGTCACGCGCTCGTCTCCCTCACGGCAGCCACCTCGTGCGGCGCTCGTTCATTGCTTGCCCACTCAATTCCCCCTCATCGCGTTGCCCATTGTCCATCACGGCGCCCGAGTGAGCGCTTCTGAGCGTCTCCATGGCCCGCACTCTCTCTCGTCGCCGTCCGAAATTCGTTACGAAAACCACCGGGCGACGGATATCGTGGCGCCCGTGAGCGTGGAGATCGCCCTGCTCGGCCCGCCGCGCGTGGCCCACGACGGCCAGGTCGCCACCTTCGACACCCGCAAGGCGGTTGCGGTCCTGGCCCATCTGGCGCTGGCGGAGACGCCACGATCGCGCGAGGCGCTGTGCGAGCTCCTCTGGCCCCGGCACGATCCCGAGCGCGCGCGCGGAGCGCTCCGGCGCACGCTGTCGACGGTCCGCAAGGCGATCGGGGAGGAGTGGCTGGAGACGACCGGCGACGCGGTCGCTCTGCGGCTGGGCGCGGGGCTCGATCTCGACGTCGCGCGTTTTCGCGAGCTCGCGGGGCCCGAGGCGACGCTCGAGGATCTGGGCGAGGCGGTCGCGATCTTCTCCGGTGAGTTCCTCGAGGGGTTCTCGGTCCGTGACAGCGCCGAGTTCGAGCACTGGCACGCAACGCAGACGGAAATCCTGCGCCGCGAGCTCGCGTCGGCGCTCCGCCGTCTGATCGAGGGACTCTCGGAGCGGGGCGACCACGAGCAGGCCCTGCCCCACGCCGAGCGCTGGCTGGAGCTGGACCCGGTGCATGAGCCGGCCCATCGTGAGCTGATCCGCCTCTACGCGCGGACGGGCGACCGGGCCGGCGCCCTCGAGCAATACCGGCGCTGCGTGAGGACGCTGAGCCAGGAGCTGGGGGTGGCGCCACTCCCGGAGACCGTCGCCGTGTACGAGCAGGTCGAGGAAGGCAACGTCCCCGGCCCGCCGCCGGCGGGAGAGCCCGTCCCACGCCCCGACGCCCCACCGCAGCTACCGCTTTTGGGGCGTGCGGCTGAGCTCGCGGACCTCGTCGACGCCCACGCTCGCGCGGAGCCCGACGGAGCCCTGGCGGTGATCGAGGGCGAGGCCGGGATCGGGAAGACCCGCCTGGCCGAGGAGCTCGCCGGCCGGGCGCAGGCTGCGGGAGCGACCGTCCTGGCGGCGCGCTGCCACGACGACGAGGCCGGGATTCCGTATGGCCCGATCGTCGCCCTCCTGCGCGAAGCGCTGGATACCGCCTCGCAGACGCCCGGCGGCGGCTGGCCGGCGAGAGTCTCCCCGCAGCGGCTCGGTGACGCCGCGCTCCTCCTGCCCGACCTCTCCGGGCTGGCCGAGGGCACCCGTCCGCCGCCCGAGGGTCCCGGCGCCAGAACGCGCCTGCTGGAGGCGGCCTCGGACGTGATCGCCGCCGCATGCGCCGGCGAGGTTCCGGGGCTCGTCCTGATCGACGACGTGCACGCCGCGGACGAGGCGACCCTGGACGTGATCGCGTACCTCGGCCGCAGGCTCCGGGCCCGCTCGCTGCTGCTGGTCGTCACCTGGCGCAGCGAGCTGATCGCGCCGGGACACCGGCTCCGGCGCCTGGCCATCGACCTGGCGCGGGACGGCAGGACGACGATCGTCACGCCCACCCGCCTCGGCGAAGCCGAGGTCACCGAGCTGGTCGAGGCGGCGGACCTGCCCGGCGTCGAGCCCGGGACCGGGCGGCGCGTCTACCTCGAGAGCGAGGGGCTGCCGCTGTTCGTGGCCGAGTACATCGCCGCCCTACGGGTCGAGGCCGACCCGGCCGAGCTGGCGCTATCGCCCGAGACCCTCGACCTGCTGGACGCGCGCCTGCGGCCGGTGAGCGATGTGGGTGCGCAGGTGCTGGGTGCCGCAGCCGCGATCGGCCGCTCCTTCGACCTGGAGACGGTGCGGCAGGCGAGCGGCCGCAGCGACGAGGAGACGGTCGGGGCCCTCGACGAGCTGGTGGCTCACGGGCTGGTGCGGGAGGTCCCCGGCCCTCAGCCCGTCTACGACTTCTCGCACCAGAAGCTCCGCGCCCTGGCCTACGACGGCACGAGTCTCGCGCGGCGGCAGCTGCTTCACCGGCGGATCGCGACCGCGCTCGCCACGGGCGGACCCGGCGGCGAGAGCGCCGCCCCGGTCGCGAAGCATCGGCGCCTCGCCGGCGATCGCGCCGAGGCGGCCACGCTCTACGTGCGGGCTGCGGAGCAGGCAGCTGCGGTCCATGCCCACGCCGATGCACTCGAGCATCTTCAATCGGCCCTCGGGCTCGGCTACCCGGCGGCCTCCGAGCTTCACGAGCGGATCGGCGACGAGCGGATCCTGCTCGGGGACTACGCCGGCGCCCTGGCGAGCTACGAGAGCGCTGCCGCCGAATGCCCCCCCGAGGCGCTGGCGGCCGTCGAGCACAAGCTCGGAGATCTCCACCACCGGCGTGGCGAATGGCAGCGCGCGGAGGCCCGATTCCTCGCGGCGTTGGGGACGAAGCCGCCGCCCGAACCCGGGCTGCGGGCCCGGATCCAGGCGGACCTCGCCCTCAGCCTGCATCACGCCGGCGAGGCCGAGCGGGCAGGCGAGCTCGCGACCGAAGCACTTTCGCTCGCCCAGGAGGCCGGCGACCACCGGGCCGAGGCGCAGGCACACAACCTGCTCGGCGTACTGGCCAGAAACGGCGGCGAACTGGAGCTCGCGCGCGAGCAGTTGGAGCGCAGCCTCGCCCTGGCGCGCGAGCTCGGCGACGACCCCGCGCAGGCGGCGGCGCTGAACAACCTCGCGCTCGTCCGTCGCGACGCGGGTGAGCCGGCGGAGGCGCTCGAGCTGACCGGTGAGGCTCTCGCGCTCTGCGCGGCCTACGGCGACCGCCACCGCGAGGCGGCCCTCGAAAACAACCTCGCCGACCTGCACCACGCGGCCGGGCGAGGCGACGAGGCGATGGCTCACCTCAAGCGCGCCGTCGCGATCTTCTCCGACGTCGGCGGCGACGAGGCCACGCGGCTGCCCGAGATCTGGAAGCTCGTCAGCTGGTGACGCTCCGGCTAGGACCCGGGCGCGTAGCCTCGGCTGAGTGAAGAGCTGGCGCCGGTCCTGGACGCCGCCGTGGTCCTCAGGGGATCGCGATCTGCGTGAAGACCTCGTCGCAGCTGACGATCTGGAGGTCGCCATTTTGCTGTGGCCGTTGAGCCGACCCGAAAGTCCCGCTGGCGGTGGCCCGGTAGGTTCCGGCCTGAGGGTTCGCAGCGGCGAACGACCAGTTGCCATCCGCGTCTGTCCGAGCGCTCCCGAGCCAGCCGCTGGTGGAAACGTTTGTGATGTTCACGTTCCGGAAGGGGCCGGCACATGCGCCCGCAGACGAGCTGAGTGTTCCGGAGAATGCCCCGGCACCGTAGGAGAGCGAAAACCCTGTGAGGTCGAAGCTCCTGTAGTCGACGTCAGCGTCGTCCGGCCTGCAGACGGTTCTCTTCCCGCCCTCGCCGATCCTCTTCTTCCTGACCGATACCTCGTAGCCGTTGCTCGAGAAGACCTGCTCGAGCCCACCGAGGCCAATCTGGAAGGTTCCGTCGCGAAGGCTGGTGCCCTCTCCCGAGTCCGCGTTCGCGCGAGCGAGCGCCTCGAGCTTGCGGCCCTTCGTGCATGCAGCTTTGGGGCTCGTGAGCTTCCCGCGGATGAAGCTAGTCGTTGGGTCGGGCTGCAGGATCTGGAGCTTCAGCGTCGTCTTCGCGGTGTCGGTAGCCGCCTCCGCCGCAGCCGGCACGACCAGAACGCCCAGCGCAATCGCGACCAACCATGCGATCGCCTTTGGCATGCGTCGACCGGCTCGCTCGCGTGGTCCGTTCATCGCGCTCCTCGTTCTGCTCGGGCAGAGATGGTCACTGATCGTCCTGGACATGGCTCACTCCTTCGTGGGCTGGCTGACCGTCATCGCCCGGAGTCTGCTGCCAGGGCGTCCGGGATCCGTTACGAACGACAGGTCAGCCGGACGCGCGAAGGGCCGCGTGTGCCGCCCAGTAGCCGCACATGCCGTGCACCCCACCGCCTGGCGGGGTCGCCGACGAGCACATGTAGAGCCCTGGGATCGGGGTCGAGTAAGGGACGGCCCGCAGCATCGGCCTGGTGAAGAGCTGACGCCAGTCCTGGACCCCGCCGTTGATGTCGCCGCCGACGTAGTTCGGGTTGCGCCGCTCCACCTCCGCCGGGCCCATCACGGAGCGGCCGATCACGAGGTCCTTGAACCCTGGAGCGAAGCGCTCCACCTGCGCCTCGATCGCCGCCGTCATGTCGTGGGTCGAGCCGTGTGGCACGTGACAGTAGGCCCAGGCGGTGTGCTTCCCCTCGGGCGCCCGGGTGGGGTCGAAGACGGTGGGCTGCACGAGGAGCACGAAGGGCCGGGCACTGTGCCGGCCACCGGTCGCGGCCTCCTCCGAATCCATGATCTCCTCGAGCGTCCCACCGAGATGCACGGTGCCGGCCCGTGCCGCCTCAGGGGCGGCCCACGGGATCGGCCCGTCGAGCGCCCAGTCGAGCTTGAACACGCCCGGCCCGTACCGGTAGCGGCCCAGCCGGCGCCGGTAGCCGGCCGGAAGGCGCCCGGCGGCCAAGTCCAGGAGCTGGCGCGGGGTCACGTCGGCGAGGACCGTGCTCGCGTCCGCGAGCTCGTCATAGGATTCGACGAGCCGCGCCGCCTCGATCGTCCCGCCCAGCGATTCGAGATGGGACGCAAGCGCATCTGCCAGCCGCTGCGACCCTCCCCGGGCAACCGGCCAGCCCACGCTGTGGGCGCTCGCCACCAGGACGAGGCCGAAGGCGGCGCTGAGCGGGGCCCGCAGGGACAGCATCGAGTGCGCGCAGCAACCGGCGAGGAGGGCCTTGGCGCGGTCGCCCTCGAACCGTCGCGCAAGGCCCGCCGCCGAGCGGATGCCCCTGAGACCGAAGCGGCCGAGGATCAGCGGATGGCGGGGCGGGCGGGGCGGGGCGAGGACGTCCGGGAGGAGCTTCTGGGCGTCGCGGACGAGCGGGGCGAGCAGCTTGATGTAGGCGGCGCCGTCGGACCCCAGGCCGCGCGCGGTCTCCTCGACCGAGCGCTCGCACACCACGGCCGAGCCGTCGTCAAGGGGATGGACGAACGGCGCCTCAGGGTGCGCGAGCTCGAGCCCGTGCTGGGCGAGCGGCAGCGAGCTCAGAAACGGCGAGGCCAGGGCGAGGGAATGGACCGTCGAGCACGTGTCGTGGATGAAGCCCGGAAGCGTCAGCTCCTCCGAGCGACAGCCGCCGCCGATCGTGTCGGCCCCCTCCAGAACACGCACCCCGCGGCCGGCCTGGGCGAGCGCGATCGCGCCCGCAAGTCCGTTGGGACCCGAGCCGACGACTACGGCATCTGCCGACCCGTCAGGCAACCGTGCTGTCGCGTGTGAACAACCGCTTCACCGCTCGCCCCGGGGCGCCCAGCGTGTAGAGGCTCGAGCGGATCGCCGAGCTGTGCCAGACGTTTGACCAGTTCGACCACTGGCGCTTCTTGTCCACGCACACGACCTGCGTGTCGACCTCCGCCTCGTGATCGAAGTGAGCCGCCAGCGCGGTGAGGGTCTGGTTCCAGAAGCGGTCCTCCTGCTTGTGCCCGCCCATCGTGAGCCCCATCTCGAAGATGGGATCGCTGGCGCGCATAAGGACCTGGGCCTGGGCGACAGTCTCGGCGTCGACCTCCGTGGCGCTGAAGGTGATCCAACCGGCGAACATGTGTCCCTCGGGGGTCATCAGGGTGAACGACTCCCGGTCGGCGTAGAGGACCATCACCCCGGTGGAGAGCTTCATCTTTCCCGGCAGGCTCATGTTGAGCAGGGCCACGTCGCCCGGCTCGATGCCCGTTAGCGGGCCGTAGAAACGGTTGCCCTCCGGCCAGAAGTCGGGGAAGTGCTCCTTCCAGGCGACGATCAGCTCCTCCGCGGAAACCCGCTCCTGCGGGATCCGGACTTGGTAGGTCTTCTGCCACATCTTGCCGAAGCCCTGGATCGGCGAGGTGAGGCGCCGGCCCTCGACGTTGATGTTGACCGCGCCCTCCGGGACCTCCGAGACCTTGAGGCGCGAGACGGACTTCGCCCAGTTGGTGGCGTCGCGCGCGGCGTCCTGCTCCTCGGCGGTCGGCTCGTCGATCTGCTCTTCCATGGCTCCTCCCTAGATCCCGGCCGCGGCAAGCGCGGCTTCTTCCGATTCGTGGATGCCGACGGCCTCGTCGAGGCGGGTCAGCTCGAAGATCTGCGTGTAGTGGTCCGAAAGGCCGAACGCGAGGACCTGCTCGCCCTGGCGCTGTGCCCGGACGAGGAGGGTCACCAGCAGGCCGATGCCGCCACTGTTCATGTAGTCGAGCGCGGTGAAATCGAGCACGATCGTTTTCACGCCCTCGGCGCTCGCCCGCCCGTAGGCGTCCATCAGCACCGCCTCGCTCTGCGCGGTGATGTCGCCCTTGATCTCGATCACGCGGGTGCCCTCGGAGGCCTCCCGCACGTCGAACGTGGTCGCTGCCTCAGGCATGCTCGTTCCTTTCCGCGCCGTCGAGGGCGCTGTTCTCTGAGTCCACGATGGTCATGAAGTCGGCAAGGCGCGTGATTTCGAAGATCTCCCGGTAGTGGGCGGAGAGGCCGTGGGCCCTGACCTCCACCCCCCGGCTTCGAGCCTGGCCCAACAGCCCGACGATGAGGGCGATGCCCGTGCTGTTGATGTAGTCGGTCGCGGCGAAATTCAGGACGATCACGCCGGGCGAGGATTGGGCTGCCTCCGCATAGCCGGCCTGAAGGGCCGCCTCGGCCGACGAGTCGAGCTCGCCCGTCAGGTCCATGGTCGCGACCCCGTCCTCGGCTCGCACGGCAACGGATAGCTCATTCGTCGGCATCTGTGCCTCCTTCCAGGCGCAGCGTGAGCTCAAGCGTGTGGCCACTGCCCTCGCCCGTCGCGCGCACTTCGTCAACCATCTTCTCGATCAGCATCAGGCCCCATCCGCGGGGGGCCTGGCGACCCTCGAGCTTCGCCTCCAGATCGGGCGCCTCCGGCGCCGCGAGCTCGCCGCCCTCTCCGGCATCGCTCACCTGCACCCGGAGGCGATCGGGGTCGTGGAGGATCCGGATCGAGACGGGGCGGTCGGCCCGGTACTCGTTCCCGTGCTCCATCGCGTTCATCGTCGCCTCCCCGACAGCGGTGCCAAGGCGCTCCAGCCGGATGGGCTCGATCCCGAGCCCCTCGACCGCGCTCGCCACCCGTGCGATCGCCTCGCGCTCACCCCCGGGCTCGCTTGGGAGCTCGAACTCCGCCACGACGTTTCCGTCGGCATGCGCGACGGGGCGCTCCCCGCCGCTCGAGCGCTCGAGCGTGACCATCGTGATGTCGTCCTCCTGCTCGGCCTCCGGGCCCGTGAACCGCTCGAGGTCCGTCAGGACCCTGTCGATCAGCTTTTGGCCGCCGGGGGCGCTGCCGACGGTCTCCTTCAGCCGCGGGAACCCGAACATCTCCCGATCCGGGTCGTGCGCCTCGACGATGCCGTCGGAATGGAGCAGGACGCTGTCGCCCGGCTCGAGGGTCGTTTCCTTCTCCTCGTACGCCATCCCGGGCATTAGGCCGAGCGGCATGCCCCGTGCGCGAAGCTCCCCCACGCCGTGTGCGGTCTTCACGTAGGGCACGTCGTGGCCCGCGTTCGCGAACCGCAGCAGTCCGGTCTGCGGGTCGAGCACCCCGTAGAGGCAGGTGACGAACATCTTCTCCGGCATGTCGGGGCAGAGGTGCTCGTTGACCCGCTCGAGCACGGCCCCCGGCTCGATGATCCGTTGGGCGGAGGCGCGCAGGACGCTGCGAGTGGCCGACATGACCAAGGCCGCCGGGACGCCCTTGTCGGTCACGTCCCCCACCACAAGACCCACCCGTCCGTCGGCCAGCGGAATGACGTCGTAGAAGTCGCCGCCCACCTCGCGCGCGGGGCGGTAGAAGGCCGACACGCTCCAGCCCGGCAGCTCCGGCAGCTCCTTGGGAAGGAAGTTCTGCTGGATCAGGCGCGCAACCTCGAGCTCCTGCTCGAAGCGCTGCCTCGTCGCCGCCTCAGCCTCCTGCTCGCGAACGAGCTGGCCGACGCGAAGCGCCGGCGCCGCGTGGGCGGCGAGGTTGTCGAGAAGCTTGCGGTCGTCCGAGGAGTACTCCTGCTCGGACAGGCGCGCGCCGAGGTTCAGCACCCCGATCAGCTCGCCCTGGCTCACAAGCGGCACGACGAGCTTGACCCCGGCATCCCGCAGCTCGGCGAGGGCCGGAGAGTCGAGCTCCAGGCCCTCGATCCCCACCGCCCCGCTGGCACCCTGCAGGTACGCGAGCAGCGGGTCGTTGGGCGCGATGTCGACGGGCGCCTCCGGCGCCGCGACCTCTACAGGCTGCGGGACTACGGGAACGGCCTCGGCCCCGGTTGCATCGTGGTCCCGGCTACGGCGGCGGCGGAAAGGATTGCTGAGTCGCGTCATCCGGCCCCCTTTGTATCCGCCAGGGGTCCATGGAACGTTACGGGCCCCTTTGCTCGCATCCCCCGCATCGGCCCACTCTCGCGCTTGGAGAGCGTGATTGCAAGCGCGGAGCGTCCTCGTCGTCGAACGGGATACCCAGAACATCGCGACGGTGCCGGCGACCTGTCCCTCCGTCGCGGAGTGCCGCGTTCGGATCGTGTCGGTCATGGCCGATGGCCGCGGCGACCGAGTTCGGGTCCTGCCCATGTTTATGTCCTCCCTTTGGGTTGGCATCCCATCACCCCGGTTGTACGGGGGAGGCGTCCAGGATCCGTTACGGGTTCCTTCGCCGGCACACGCCGGGCTGACCCGGAGCGTGCGTTCGCGCCTAGCCCGCCGCGCGGGGAGTGCCCGCCCCCCGCCGAACGTCCCTCCATGGTCGCTATAGCGGCCGTCGAGGGACGTTCGGCGCTTTGGGGGGTTAGTCGTCCTCGCCTGAGCCCGAGCCGCTGCTGGACGACCCGGAGCCGCTGTTCTCCGACCCCGACCCGCTGTTCGACGACCCCGAGCCCGAGTTGTCGTCTCCCGGCTCAACTTCGAACTCGGTCGCGGTCGTCGTGGACGCGGAACTCGTCGTGGTCGTCGTCTGCGTCGCCTGGTCCTCGCGGCGCTCCTCCCGGCGCTCGCGGCGCTCCTCCCTGCGATCCTCCCGGCGGTCGCGGCGCTCCTCCCTGCGCTCGGCGCGGGCGGCCGGAGGGGCCAGGTCGCGCCCGGGGCTGAGCGGCGCGGCCGACAGGCCGATCGAGTCACCGGCGATCGAGTTCGTGAGGAACCCGATCCCCGCCGCCACGACCAGGCCGAGCAGGGCCAGCACCACGACCTTTGTGAGGAACTCGCGGCTCATCGTCCCTCGAGGCTAGAGCCGGCGGGTAAGGAGTTGGAAAGGCCCGGCGCAGGAGATGTCAAGCCCTCGTCGGCGAGTGGAAGGCGCACCTCGGCGCGAAGGCCGCCGCCGTCCTCGCGGTTCACCAGCCTGACCCCCCCGCCCCAGCGCCGCGCGAGCGTGCTGACGATCGCCAGCCCGAGCCCCGTGCCCGGCTGGCCGGCGCCGGCCTCCCCGCGATAGAAGCGCTCCAGCACGCGCTCGGCCTCGCCGGGGCCGAGTCCCGGCCCTTGGTCCTCGACCACGAGCGAGCCGAACCGGCCCGTGCGGCCGCAGCGAACCGCGATCTCGGAGCCGCGCGGCGAGTAGCTGAGGGCGTTCTCGATGAGATTGTCGAAAACGATGCCCAGGTCCTCGCCGGTCGCCAGGACCTCCACCCCAGGCTTGCAATCGAGCTCGATCGCCTGCCCGTGGCCCTCCGCGCGCGAGCGCCACCGCTCCGTCGCGGCGCGCGCCGCGTGCCCGAGCGCCATCGCCTGGCCTTCCCCCGGGCTCTCGTCGCCCCGCGCGAGCGCGAGGAGATTGGTGAGCAGCCCGCTGAGCCGATCGACCTCGAGCTCCGCCTCCCTCAGGTCCTCCTCGGCCGCGGGCGATGCAACCTTGCGGGACGCGGCCTCGATCCGCAGCTGCAGGCCGGTGAGCGGTGTTCGCAGCTGGTGCGACGCGTTGGCAACGAAGTCGCGCTGCGCCTCCAGCGAGGCCTCCAGGCGGGCGGTCATGTCGTTGAAGGCGGCGGCGACCTCGCGCTCTTCCCGCGGGCCGGCCTCCGGCGCTCGCGCGCCGAGGTCGCCCCCGGCCACGCGGCGCGCCGTCGCCGCCAGCTGCCGCGGAGGACGGGCGAGTGACCCCGCCAGGAGCCACGCGACGCCGACCCCGAACAGCAGCGCGATCGCGCCCACGCCGATCAGCGCCAGCACGTCCTTGCGCACCTCGTCGTGGACCGCCGCAACGCTCTGGGTGACCCGAACCGCGCCGGCGGGCACGCGGTTGTGGATCACGGGGACCGCCGTGAACAGAATCGATTCCCCCAGCGACTCGCTCTCGCGCTCGTCCTGGGCGGTGTGGTTGCGCAGCGCCTTGGCGATCTCGGGGCGACTCGCGTACGAGGAGCCCACCAGGCCCGGCCCCGCCGAGTCCGCCAGCAGGATGCCGTTGTCGTCGGTGATGATCACGCGCCCCCCGACGTTCCGAGCCGATTCCTCGACCAGCCCCTGAAGCCTCCCCTGGTGGGCGAGATCGTCGTTCGCCGTCGTCGCGATCAGCTGCGCCTGTTCGAACGCGTCCGCCTTGATCTCCGAGTCAACCCGCTTGGAGATGTTCGTCACCAGCGGCACCTCGAGCGCCACGATCACCAGCAGGAGGACGTACGCGAACGCCGCCAGCAGCGTCGTGCGCAGGCTGATTCCGCGGCGCTCCGGCTGGGCGCTCACCGCTCGGCTTCGCCCGCGGAGGAGAAGCGGAATCCCACGCCGCGCAGCGTGTGCAGGTAGCGGGGGTCGGACGGATCATCGTCCAGCTTCCGCCTCAAGCTCGAGACGTGGAAGTCGAGCGTCTTCGTCGAGCCGAACCAGTTCATGTCCCACACGTCCTCGATCAGGCGCTCGCGGGTGACCACCGTGCCGGCGTCCTGCATCAGCCGGTGAAGCAGCTCGAACTCCTTGCGGGAGAGCTCCACCGCCTCGCCGGCGCGAGTCACCTCGCGACGCTCCGGGTCGAGCCGGACGTCGCCGATCTCGATCGCCCCTCCGCTCTCGGAGCCGGCGCTCGGGCCCACGCGCCGCAGCACGGCACGGATGCGCGCCACGACCTCGCGGGCGCTGAACGGCTTCACCACGTAGTCGTCGGCCCCCATCTCGAGTCCCACGACCCGGTCGGCCTCGTCGCCGCGCGCGGTGAGCATCACGATCGGGACCTCGCTCGTCTTCCGCAGCTCGCGGCAGACGTCGAAACCGGAGCCGTCGGGAAGCATCAGGTCCAGCAGGATCAGATCCGGTGAGCTCGAGCGTCCGAGATCGAGGCCCTCTGTCGCAGTTCGGGCGACCGTCGTCTCGAAGCCCTCCTGCTCGAGCGCCTCGGCAAGCGGCTTGGTGATCGACGCCTCGTCCTCGACCAGCAGGATCCGCCTTCGCCCGGGGATCGCCATGTCCGGATCGTACGGACCGACAGCGAAGCGGCCGGACGGCGCCATGCCGTCCGGCCGCTTCGGGTGGGGGGTGCCGCTGCGATCAGTCGTCGTCGCCGCTGCCGTG
>Ga0126312_10000045_pt1 | contig 45344 bp, 44 predicted proteins | sample Plot104A_FD_92537 | JGI IMG/M metagenome (GOLD analysis project Ga0126312, IMG submission 92537) | Serpentine soil microbial communities from UC McLaughlin Reserve, CA, USA - Plot104A | ecosystem: Environmental > Terrestrial > Soil > Grasslands | place: USA: UC McLaughlin Reserve, Lake County... | reverse complement strand
TAGCACGGGACACTGTCGTCCAGGTTCCGGTGAACTACCACCCACGGATCGGCACTTCGGCAGTCACTGGAGACACCCGCACCGCAATTCGCCTCGGCCTGCAGATGCTCTGGATAGTGCTTTCGATGCGCATCCGACCGCTGCGCCGCCGACATCGACCAACGGGCCGCCGCGGTCAGGACCAGGCTACGCGGCAACAAGCGCTGTGGAACCCGTTGGGTCCATCGGATCAGAGCGCGCTTGGTCGCAAGCACGAGGATGCCGACAGCGCACCCCGATGACGCTGACCACCGGGAGCGCAGGCCAGACAGGGGTTGGCTGCCGTTGCGCTGGTCTGGCTGCTGATTTCCTCTGATTTCCTCTTGCTCAGCTCTTGCCGGTCGGCCGACACTCCGGCCGAGCCCGTCGGCCGTCGCCGTCCCTCGTGACCCCTGGCCAACGGCCGGCAGGTCGAGGACTGGGGCTATCGCGTGAACCAGGGTGGCGGGTCACATCGCGTCGGAGCGGATCATGAAGCGAGCCGACTTGCGTGGAGAAGGCAACCAGCGGCGGCGGCCAGGGTTCGGTTGATCAGGTCCCGGACGGTGTCGGGCTGGATGTTGAGTCGGCGGCCCGTGCTCGCGAGCTGTCGGCGCAAAATTATCGGCTGGCGGAGTTGCGGCGGCAGGCGATCCCGGTAGGGTTCCGGCTGCTCTAGTCGGCTACTCCGAGAATCCTGCAAGGGAGCTCGTGTTGGCTGGCATGCAGGCGGAGCGTGATTCTCAGCCGAGGAAACGGACGGTGTTGCAGGATCCGCTGGATGGGAATGGGACGGTCTTCCATCCGATCCGCCCCGAGCTGGACGAGTAGTCATGGCCACCCTTCCGAAGCCGTTTGCTGGTGATTGTCAGGTGGCTCATGATCCGGTATCGGCGTCTTTGCTGGTGAAGCCGGTGAAGGGGGCCGGTTACGCCGGGCTGTTGTGGCGTGAGGGGCATGCGGCGCTGATGGCGGCTGAGGAGGATGGCCATTACCCGTCATCGACGGTGTGGGGGTCTGCCGGTGGCGGCCGTGATATTGCGGGCGAGCCGGTGCGGGACGGCTGGCTGCGGTTCAAGTTCCGCGACGACGACCCGGCTTATAAGAAGCTGGCCAGCACGCCGGATTTGGGGGCGATTGTTGTGGTTGACCGTGCGACGCGGCGCATTCTGCGGGTCCGCTTCCAGCGTGGCCGATGAAGGGGTTTAGGTCTGGGCGTTTACGTCACCAACGTCCCGGTGGTGTGGCGGGATAAGGACAGTGAATCCGAAATGCCCCATCACTCGGACCGCTGAGCCATCCCTCGCTCCCTCAGTCCATGATCAAAATCGAGAAGGGATAGGAGCCTTTGAAATGCCCCACCTTTCGGGGCACGGGAACGTTGCGGAAGGACGCCTTCTCTAACCTGACCCCAAGGCGCAGTCTCAGCGATGGCTACCGGGGGCGAGGTTGCGGGCACCTGCAGTAGGTTGCCCAAGTGGTGAGGCCCAGCTCCGGGAGTTGAACCTTCGCCTTATTGGCATCGCGAGGGTCCTAGAGGACCGTTTGAGCGCGTCTGGCAATGCGTCGCTCAATTGCACATTCGCGCCCCGCAGGTACTCATCGTACTCGCGAAGGTCTCGCCACGAGCAGTTGGTTCGCCAGTCGGATAGCCCATGGCCCAAGACTCTCCGCCGGGAACCCCACGCGGCGGCCGACTGCGGCTAGCCGACGTGCGCGTGCGCTAACTCTCCATATCGATCACCCGGAAGTGTCCGTGTATCGGTACGCGGGTGACGGACGAGGCCTCCGCTGAAGAGGACCAAGAAGAGCGACGGTGTGGAGTCTCCTTCACTCGTCCCCGACGCCGAGCTGCAGGCACTGCGGAGCGGGATGACCCGGGCTCAGATTGATCATCACTCCAACCTGATCCTGTTGTGCAAACCCGATCACAAGGAGGTGGATGACTATCCAGAGCGTTTCCCGGTGGAAGACTTGCGCAGTAGAAAGCAAGAACACCGTGCCTGGATAGGCTCGCTCACCGGAGACGAGAGGCAACCGGCGGGGCAGGCCGAGAAGATCGCGGCCTGGCCGCGTGTCGTTCGCGGCGACCCATCCCTCCCAGATTCAGCACCGGCGTGGGGCGCCGAGATTCACAACGGTAGTGAACTACCCATCTACCAGGTTCATGTCGAGTTCGTGCCGATCGAGCGCGATCGAGGCTTGAACGTCATTGTGATCGAGCTGATCCCACCAGGCGATTGGCTGGTAAGCGGCCGCAAGGTCTACCCGAAGCCTGAAGCACCCCCGTCACAGCAAGATGCGTGGCGCCTGCCCGATCGGACATACGTCATAGAGAAGAGCTTCGGTTTACAGACGTTGACGGCCGCACGTGGCGGCGGTCAAAGGACGGTGTCCTAGCTGCTGTTCCGGCTAGTGCTGTCTGACCACCATTTTTGACCACCATTAGTGGTTGTCCGTGGTCATCCGCCTATAACCACATCCCTTATCTGCTTGGAAAATCGGACGCTGGCGGACAAGCTTGGACCCGCTGCCGATGCCTTACAAACAAGAGGTCGCCCGTTCGAGTCGGGCTGTTCCCACGTGACGCAGCCGCACTGGAAGCGGCTCTGATCAGCGGAAACACAGACGAGAGGCCCCTCTCGGCGCACTACCCGGGAGGGCCTTTGTCGTTCCCTCTCACAAAAGCTCTCACAAACGGAGAGCAGAGGGCACTACCTGCCGGATTTGATCCTTGCGAGCTTGGTCGCTGCGCGGGCAAAATCCGAGTCAGCATCGCGGCGACTTCGGGAAGTCGCGAGGGTCAACCTCGAGCGTTGTCGCGGCCAGCGGATGACGACCGAGCTGGTATGTCGTCGGGCTCGACGAGCACGACCTCGATGGATTCAGCGTCGGAGGCACCGAGCGGGGCCTCAGACAGCATTGGGCAGGACCTGCCGCCCTGCACAACTCGCGGAAACGCGCCGTAGGCAGCCTGGGCGATGCCTCGCGGGTTGCCCGGTGGCCCGGTCGTGAGGCCCGGTTCGGCCAACGATCCGGAGCGACGCGGTCAACCGGGGTGATCTTGCATCAATTGCAATACGACTAGGCACGACGTTCTCGTTGTCCCTGAGCATTGCGGCCTCTGGTTTCCAGGGTTTGCGGCCTGGGTGCGGACTGATGCCGCCTGAGTGCGTAGTCGGCCTCGGGCGACGCTGGCTGGACGGTAGGGCGCGCGCTTTTTGGTCCCGAAGGCTGAAAATGACAAATGGGAGGTGACGGGCATTGGAGTCGGATTCACGGCGCCGAGCGGCTGCTGTTTTCCTTGCTGTTCTCCTCGCCCTGGTGCCTACCAGCTGTACCGCCCTCCGGACCGACCCCGTACCGACGCCCGCCTACACCCCTGCCGCTCGAAGTCAGGCGGTCCTGGACCGGGCGATCGCCGCCGACGCGCCGGGTTGCTCCGCTGCCGTCGGCGAACACGGGGACCTGCTCTGGCAGGGCGACGGGGAATGGCGGATCTCCAAAGCCGCACCCCGATCAGCCCGGAGACCAGCTTCGACATCGGTTCGGTGTCGACGCAGTTCACGGCGACCGCCGTCCTGCTGCTGGCGAACCAGGGCAAGCTGTCCACGTCCGACCCGCTGTCGAAGCATCTGGAGGGGCTTCCCTCCTGGTCACGCACCGTGACGCTGGGGCAGCTCATGCACCACGTCAGCGGCATACCCGACTATCTCGGGCTGCTGGCGGCCCGCGGGATCGCCTTCGAGGAGAAGACAAGCCGCGAGCACGTCCTCAAGTTGATTTCAGAGGTCGAGTTCCTCAACTTCAAGCCTGGGAGCAGATGGGAGTACTCGAACTCCAACTACCCGCTGCTAGCGATGGTCATCGAGAAGATTCCGGGCAGCGGCTTCCCGAATTCTTGCAGCAGAAGATCTTCGGGCCTCTGCAGCTGCACATGGTGGTGGGCCCGACCAGTTCGCTCCCCGGTAAGGCGCGCTCCTACCGCGTGTCGACGGCGGGTCGGGCTATCAGATCGCCGACTGGCACGTGTACGCAGTCGGAGCCGGAGGGATCCAGTCGACGCCGAGCACCCTGGTGCGCTGGGCCGACAACTACCACTCGGGGAGGCTGGGCGGCTCCCAGCTGCTCAAGGCCCAATTGAAAGGCGCCGAACCTATGGATGATGTTCCAGGGCATGAGGGCAGCCGCTACGGAGCCGGCATCGTCACCGACCGGGACGGCACCTTGTGGCACGGAGGAGACGCTGGCGGCTTCCACACCCAGTTCTCCGTCCTACCCGGTCTGCAGCGCGCACTCGCGGTCGCCTGCAACCTGTACGACACGGACGCATCTGCGCTGAGCGAATCACTAACGGAGATCTGGCGGACCACATAGGCCCCCACGCACCCGACGCCAGCGCGAGCCTGCCCTGCCTGAAACGGAAAATTCGCAGCGGCGGAAATGCTGATGGCCCGGGCACAAGATCCAGCTTCGACCACGCCCGGCCTCGTGAGAGGGGTCACTTAAGGGTGCGCGACGGCGGCAAATCGGAACGACCGGAACCGGTCTCGCCAGCCGTAGATCTTGTCCCCCTTACAGAGTCGGCCAAGCGTCCTCGCCCACCGGAGTCCACCCAGCAAACCGCCCGACATCCGACCCCACCGTCCAGGCCTCAGCTGGGCGGATTCAGCCGCTGCAACAGACCCTCCTTGACGGCGGCCGGGTTCAGCCGCTGTAGTAGACCCTCCTTGACGGGAACCGGCTCCGGGCGCTCGAGCCGCTGCTGCTCACCGGCGTAGGCGGTAACCACGATTATCGCTCCGGTGATTGCCGGGACGGCCCACTGCAGCACCTTAAGCTGCCGCTGCGCCTTGGCCACGTCCGGTGGGGTCGTCTCGGCCGGTTGGGTGCCCGACTCGACGGGAACGTCGGTTTGCTGTGACACCTTCCGCCCCAACGCCCGGCTATACGCGGTGACCCCCAGCGCCGCCGCGGTCAGTACGGTCTTGGTCAGCGACATCGCCGCCACGCTCTTCTGCGTCGCCATCCGGTCCCTGTTGCCGAGCAGCTGGCCAACCGCTCCGACGAGATGCGCACCGATGGCCGCCGCGTTGACCGGTGTCCAGGCGTCCCAGCCTGCGTTCGTCACCCGGCCGGCGGTGCTGTATCGGTCGGTCTCCCCGACGGCCCGGTTCAGGCTCACTGCGTTGGCGAGCGTGCCGCCAAACCAGGCGGCCAGACCAACGTCGTGCAGCGAACGCGAAGGAAAGTCTTGAAGTGCCACAGGTGTTCCCTCTCCAGAGTGTGCGTGTCCTACGGCTATACCCACGCGTGCTCAGCGAAACACAGTCCTGCGCCAAGTGGCCGAAGGCACCGTGGGAACCTCGGCTTCGAGCACAGATTTTGATACCCGAACGAGACCGCCTGAGCACGTTGCAAATTGCGGCACAGCGATCATGGATCTGCTCGCTGCGGACGGAGCGCTGCGATCCAAGCGCTTAGCGCCGGGCGTCCTGGCCCAGAGGCACTTCGATGCCATCCTGGGCAGCTGCAGCTTCGGCCTTGGCATCGTTGACCGCCGCTTCGGCTAGCTCGGCGACCCGGTCAACGGCTGCGACGGCGTCCAAGCTCGGCGGGCCGCCGGAGGTCAGCTGGCGGCTGCCTTCCTCGTCTTCGATCTCCGACGTCGGGCCACCGATCCTGCCCTTGTCGGTCGCGGGCGCACCCATCCGGGAGTAGTCGCCGAAGGCCTCAGTGACGGTGCGGACCGCCTGGGTGAGCTCACCTGGGATGACCCAGAAGGTGTTACCGCTTTTTGCCAGATCAGGCAGGGTTTCCAGGTACTTGTAGGCCAGCACCTTGGGATCGGCGTTGTTGCGGTGGACGGCCTGGAACACCAGGTCGACGGCCCTGGCCTCACCGTCGGCGCGGAGGATCGCGGCCTGCTGGTCGCCCTGTGCCACCAGAATCTCCTGCTGCCGGGTCCCTTCGGCGGTCAGAATTTTGGATTGCCGTTCGCCTTCGGCGTGCAGAATGGCTGCGCGCTTGTCGCGTTCGGCTCGCATCTGCTTCTCCATGGCTTCCTTGATGGTGATCGGCGGGTCGATCGCCTTGATCTCGACCCGGTTCACCCGAATTCCCCATTTGCCGGTCGCCTCGTCCAGCACAATGCGCAGCCGCGTGTTGATTTCCTCACGCGAGGTCAGCGTCTGCTCCAGATCCATGCTGCCGATGACATTGCGCAACGTGGTGACCGTGAGCTGGTCGATGGCTTGTAAATAATCCGCGATCTCGTAGGCGGCAGCCCGAGGGTTGGTGATCTGGTAGTACAACACCGTGTCAATGTTGACCACCAGATTGTCCTCGGTGATCACCGGCTTCGGTTGCGATGAGAACACCTGCTCCCGCACATCGAGCTTGGTGTTGACCCGATCCGCCAACGGGATGATGAAGTTCAGACCCGGCTCTAACGTCGTCCGGTAGCGGCCAAACCGCTCGACGTTGTAGCGGCGCGCCTGCGGGACGATGCGCACAGCCGATATCACCACGAACACCACTAGGGCAGCCGCGATAATGATCGGGACCAATAGGTTCAGATCCATTTCTCCTCCACCGTCATCTCAGCAATCGGTGCTCACGGCAGTAGCTCCCGGGGATACACGATCGCCGTAGCGCCCTCGATCTCCATCACGTCCACCATCGCCCCCACCGGGATCACCTGGTTCTCATCGAGCGCACGCGCCGACCACACCTCCCCAGACAGCTTGATGAGCCCCCGGCTACCGGTAACCTCCTCGATAACCACCGCCCTCTTCCCCATCAGCGCATAGCTACCCTCACGCACCAGTGAAGGATGGGTCATCTGCCGTCTCGCGATCGGCCGCACGATCAACAGCCCCACCCCACCCGTGATCGCGAAAGCGAGAACCTGCGTCAGTAGGCCGCCGCCAATACCAGCGACGAGCGCGGCAACAAGCGCCGCGGCAGCAAGCAACCCAAACGCCAGCGTGAGCGTGAAATACTCCGCGACGCCCAAGACCACAGCCGCGATCAACCACACGACCCACGGCGTCAAAGCGGCCTCCCGTCCCAAGCGGTTACCTCGAAGGTACCTCGCCCGATTGCCGGCAGCACTGACGATCTCTCCCGCGTGCCGTCAGGCTGGCGCTCGGCTGGCATGGGCCACGCCGCTTTAGGATCGGTCCGAGATGTCGCAGCCGAGAGACGAGGTGCTCATCCTCACAGGGCCGCCTGGATCGGGCAAGACGACAGTTGCGCGCTTGCTCGCGGCTAGACACAGAAGAGCCGTGCATATCGAATCCGACGTCTTCTGGCAATTCATCGCAAGTGGATACATCGAGGCGTGGAAGCCGGAGTCCCACGAACAGAACACCCTCGTGATGCAGATCGTTGCCGAAGTGGCGGCACGCTACGCCCGCGTCGGCTACTTCACCGTCATTGACGGGATCGTCGGCCCGCGCTGGTTCTTCGAGCTTCTAAGGGCCGAACTCACCACCGCGGAATTGCGTATCGGATATTTGATTCTGCGCCCATCTTTGCCCATTGCGACCGAGCGAGCGACGATCCGTGCTGGTACCGCGCTTGCCGATCGAAGCGTGATCGAGCATCTATGGCATGGCTTCGACGACCTCAATGAAACCCTTGAGGGTCATGTCATCGACAACAGCGAGCAGACTGCGCAAGAGACGGTGGTCGCCATCGAGGAGAGACTTCGGCTGGGAACGCTGACTGTCTGAAGGGGCGGCTCAGTTGTCTCCACCCGGAAGTCTCATGCGAATAGGGGCTCTAGCCCGAAGGCTCGGTCCAGCTCCCGCATGGCCTCCTCTGAAGGCGGCTCGGTAAAGCGTTCCGCGGCATCGAGCACCTTCGGCAGAACGTGGATGTCGCCGACCGAGTTCAAAAAGAAACCCTCACGACGGAGGACCCAGCTCACAGCCGTGTCGATCGCTGCTTGATCGGTCAGCGGTTCGTACCAGGTGCTTGCAGTGTGCGGCCGATCACCCCAGGGCGCCCGGGTGATCGCCTTGATGGTCTGAATCGCAACTCCCCGCTGCTGGCAGAGCTCGACGAGTGCCTCGAAGTCAGCCATGTAGTTCGCGTTGAGCGACATCGGATAGTTGTAGGGCAGCAGCACGGAGTCGAACGGATACTCCCCCAGCGAGCGCAAGTGCTGGGCTGCGACAGTCAGGCCGTGGCCGGTCACACCAATGAAGCGGACCAGCCCTTCGTCCTTGGCCCGGACTACGGCCTCGAGAGCGCCTGCTGGCGCAAACGCGGTCCGCCACTCGTTCTCATCAACCAGGTTGTGGAGCTGAATCAGGTCCACCTGATCCGTACTGAGTCGCTCCAGCGAGCGAGAGATTTCTGCGTAGGCCTCGTCCCGCTTCCGCTGACCCGTCTTTGTCGCCAGAAAGAAGTTTGAGCGGTGCTCGGCCATCCACGGGCCAAGTCGCAGCTCGGCCTCGCCATAGCTGGCGGCAGTGTCGATGTGATTGATGCCATGGTCGCGGATCAGCTCCATGGTTCGATCTGCATCGGCTTGGCTGACATTGCCGATAGCGGCGGCACCGAAAAGGATTCGAGTGCTGTCGTGACCGGTCCTTCCGAATGGCTGTGCGGGAATCATGGTTGCCATTCTGCCGACACGTTACTCAGCCGTAGCGCTCGGCCCGGAAAACCACTCATCAGAAAACGACCTCCGGCTGTGGCACTGGCTGGATCTGCAGGACTTCGTCGCCGATTTTGCCGCTGGCGTATCTGCTGGTCGCAGCACGCAGGCCGATCGCCCGTTGCCAGTGGCGGACATAGGGAACTTCACAACGAACGCCAGGGTTAGTCGGACATAAGCGTCGCCCAACGCAACCTCAAGCCCGAGCGACTAGGCCTTGTGACGGTTTGAGGGCCGGCGCCCGACCGGTCAGGTGCTTAGGCATGCAACGCTTCGGAGGTGCTTGTGCTGATTTCGACCTTGGGCCTGACCGCGTCACGTATCAGACTGGCGTTCCTGGGGATCTCGGTCACTCTAGCTACCGTGGCCTGCGGATCTGTCGCAGTGGAATCGCCGCCCACTGCCCCACAGTCGATGCCGAGCTCCGAGGCCACCACGCCGCAATCGCCGCCGAAGTCCGAGGCCACCACATCGCAGTCGCCACCGAGCTCTAAGGCCACCGCGTCTGACAGTTCATCGGTGCAGCGACTGCCTGGGGAAGTGAGCGATGCCAGGGCCATGGAGCACCTTCAGGCACTGCAGAAGATCGCCGACGAGCATGGCGGCAACCGGGCCGCCGGGACCCCGGGCTACGACGCGAGTGTTGAGTACGTGGTCGGTGTGCTGCGCGACGCCGGGTTCAAGGCCAGCACCCCCACCTATGATGCATCCGGAGAGGACGGCGAGGCGAGCGGGCCTGGGCGCAACGTCATCGCGCAAACCCGTGCCGGAGACTCCGGCCACATCCTGATGATCGGGGCCCACCTCGACTCGGTCGAGGACGGCCCGGGCATCGTCGACGACGGCTCCGGGGTGGCGACACTGCTGGAGATCGCCACCCAGCTCGGCGCCGACCCATCGGTGCAGAATATGGTGCGGTTCGCGTTCTTCGGCCACGAGGAGGACGACGGCCAGGGCTCGACCGGCTACGTGGAGGGCCTGTCCGCCGACGACCGCAACAAGATCAAGCTGTATCTGAACGTGGACATGGTGGCCTCCCCCAACGGCGGCTACCTCGTCCAGGGTGGCGAGGGCAGCGACGAAGAGGAAGCGGGCCCTCCGGGTTCGGCAACGATCGGGCGGGTGCTGGCCGACCAGCTGACCAGGACCGGCGTGCCCAACCCGGAGTTCATCGAGTTCGTAGGGGATGACGAAGCGCCGTTCGTCGAGGCTGGCATCCCGGTCGGCGGAGCTGAGAACGGCGACGAGGAGGAGAAGACGCGCAGCCAGGCAAGAGCTTGGGGCGGGCAGGCCGGCGAGCCCTATGACCGCTGCTTCCACGAGGCTTGTGACCGCCTCGACAACGTCAACCGGGATGTGCTCAACCGCTACCTGCGGGCAATCGCCGGCACCGTCGCCCACTTCGCGACATCCACCGAGGAACTGCGCTGACTCGGTGGGCGGGTGCTCGGGAAGTCGAAGGCCGACGCCGGTTCACACTGAGCCTAGGACGACGGCGGTCACCAGGATTCCTCGCTTCCGGATCCAGCGTCCCTGGACGCGGCGGACAGGGCACCCGTCGACGACTAAGCCATCGCGCGCCAACAGGGCCGAGAACGTCCGCGCCCTGGCATCGAAGATGATCTCGGCCTCCGTGGCTTCGAGCCACTCGCCTACCAGAGGGAACCATGCCTTGTACACCGCCTCCTTCGCGCTGAACAACAACCGGTCCCACTTGGGGCCGTCAGGCGCCAGCTGGCTCAGGGCGAGGCGATCCCGTTCGGCAGGTGTCGCGACAAGGTCCAGGACGCCGGTGGGAAGCGGTGCATCGGGCTCGGCGTCGATGCCGATGGCGGAAATCCGCGAAAGACGACCGACTGCGGCCGCGGCGTAGCCGGAACAGTGAGTCATGCTGCCCAGGACTCCGGCCGGCCACCTGGGTGCGCCGCCGACGCCAGTCAGGATCGGAACCGGGGGGTAACCAAGCCGCTCCAGGCATGCTCGCGCACAGCTCCTCACCGCGGCGTACTCACGCTGTCGTGCCTCTACGGCGCACGCGATGTTCTTTTCCTCCTGCGGGAAGAGGGCTCCGCCGGGTGTCTCGCCAAAGCACTCCTCGCTCTCAACCTCAGCCGGCAGGATCATTCCGAGCATGATGCCGACCAAAGGTGAAGGCGCTGCACCTTTGTCTCGTCTCTGCAGCACCGCCTGTGCTCAGCCGTACCGGCGCAGCTCATGGAAGAAGTCGTCAATGACTTGCAGGTCGCCGGATGAAAACACGTTGTCGTAGACGTATTTGCCTACCACGAGGTCGAGTACTCCGAGGCCGAAAGGTGAGAACACCAACGGCCGATCCGCCGGCACAGTCACGCGCCCAGCCATCACGTCGTCCAATGTGCCAAGCAGGAAGTCGCGGTTGCCCGTGAGCTGCTCGGCCAGATGCGGTGAGGTGTTGGCCTTCAGGCAGTGGTCTATGTCGTCGACGACGTTGGTCGAGGCGAGCAGAATCTCGGGCGCGAGGTCGCGCAGCGACACGTGCAGCACCAACGGATTGTGCTCGAACCACGACAGGTCCCTGACATGTGGCTGAGCGGCGACGGTGGCGAAGACAATTAGGTCGCTGGAACGGATCAACCTTTCCGCGCTGTCGTGCACGGTGATCCGGCCGGCGGTGCCCGACTGTTCAAGATACCCGCGGAAGCCTGCTGCGCTGTCGGCCGACAGGTCGTGCAGGCCTATTTCGTCGAACGACCAACCGGTGCCGGCCAGGAAAGTGTGGATGTAGCGCGCGATCAGGCCCACCCCGACGAACCCCACGCGGGCCGGTCGCCCCCGGTCCCCGTTGAGCCGGTCAGCGGCTAATGCCGCCGACGCGGCCGTTCTGGTGGCACTGACGATCGATGCCTCCAGGCATGCGAACGGGTACCCGGTGTCGGGGTCGTTGAGGATCAGCACTCCGGATGCCCTCGGGACGCCGGCCGCCACGTTCTCCGGGAAACTGGAAATCCACTTGAGGCCGTCCACCCGCATCTGCCCGCCGATAGAGGCCGGCAGCGCGATGATCCGGGCCGTGGGGCGATCGGGGAATCGCAGGAAGTATGACGGCGGGTTCACCGATTCTCCGGCGCCGTGCAGCCGGTACGTGGCCTCGACCAACTCCACGATCTCCTTCTCACGACCCTCCAGCACGCGCTGGACCTGGGCGCCGGAGATCACCGCGAACCGTGGCACCGTTGGTCGCTCGGCCTCCTCCCGGGCAGTCGCAGCTGAACGCGTAGTAGTCATCCGGCCATCACCTCATTGGTTGATGACGCGTCCGAAAGTCGTACCGGCTCGGCCATCCCGACGAGGATCTCGCGCGACCCCTCGTAGGCCTCCCTGCTGTGCGCGGTGCGGATGTTGTCGACCAGCATCAGGTCACCGGCCTGCCAGGGCTCCCGCACGGTTTTGTCCTCGTAAACCGCGTTGATCTGTTCCACCATCTCCTCGGTGAGCGGCTCGCCGGTGCCGAACCTGGTGTTGAACGGCAGGCCGTCAGCACCGTAGACGTCCACCAGGTACTCGCGGATCTCGGCGGCGATTGTCCACTCGTTCAGAAACGCGATCTGATTGAAGAAGCAGCGCTGACCGCTTATCGGGTGCCGGACCACGGCGCTGCGGCGCTGCCGGGTCCGCAGTCCGCCGTCGGGTTGCCACGCAAACTCGATCGCGTTGGTACGGCAGTAGCTTTCGATGGCGCCGCGGTCCTCGGTCCCGAACGCCTCCGCCAGGGTGGCCCCGATCTCGTCGTTGTAGCTGCGGGCGAGTAGCCAGCCGTCCCGCTCGAACCGTTCGGTCAAGTCCTTGGGCAGCGCCTCCAGCACGGTCGGCGAGTCGGAAACCGCGGTGGCTCCGCCGCCGGTGGGAGCGCTGAGGCAAGCGAACAGCAGCAAGCTTGGGGCTTCGAGCCGGTAGCTCAGCTCGTGATGCATGCACATTTGTTGATTCGCCGGCCAGGTCGCGGACGAGTACACCCCATCGGCGTAAACCCGCCGGGGAGCGAAGGCCTCCTTCTCGGACATTAGTGTCGTTGCCAGCCGCCGAAAGACTTCGCTGATCTCCGCAGCGCTGCGCAGCCCGAGGCCACGGACCAGAACCACACCGTGCTCCGCCACGACGGCGCCTAGCGCGTCCCGGTGCTCGGCCGCCCAGCCGGGGGCATCGCCGATGGCCTCGGCCCGCAGGATCGGAGGCTTGCCACGCTCCAGTTCCACATCGAGCAGTGACACCTGGGGTAACGACGACATCTCGGCTCCCTTCTGTTTGCCAGTCATGGAGAGGCCAACATACGGACGGACTGCAGGACGGCTTGCCTCGCCTCGGCCGGATGGGTGCGCGGGAAGTAGTGACCGCCGTCAGCGAGCTGGAACAGCTCGACGTGTTCGGCCAACAACTCCCAGTCACGGTGGCGTGCCGGGAATCCCACGGTGGCAGAGTCGTCCGCAGCGACCACCACGGTCACCGGCGCGGACAGCCGTTCCGGCGGCGGGTTATCCAGGACCTCGGCGAAATAGCGGTGCGCCGATATGCAGTCGTGGCGGTACGCGGCACCGACATGCTGGGCGCGTTCGGCGTCCAGCTCGCCGAGCTGGGTGTAGCCGCCGTCGGCGCTGAGCCGCGCGGAGATCTCCGCGTTGCTGCGTTCGCTGAGCTCGGTGATGGCGGTGCGCCGCTCAGCCGCGGTACCGAGCAGCTGTGCGCCGAGGAACACCCGCGACACGGTGATTCCGGCCCGCGGCAGCTGCCGGGCCGTCTCGACGGCCAGGGCAGCGCCGGAGGAGTGACCCCAGAGCAGGACCTCCTTCAGACCACGCGCGGAGATCTCGGCGACCACCCGGTCGACCACCTGGGCCAACGGCGCGAACGACTCGCTGGTGGCGCCGACGTCATGACCGGGTAGCTCGACGGCGTACACCATCAGACCGCTGTCATGCAGCACCCTCGCCATTGGTTGGAAGTTCACGGCGTTGCCGCCAGCGTACGGAAAGCACACCAAGGCGCGGTTCTGCGCGCCATTCGGTCCCGACAATGCTTGCAGCAGCTCTGACTGCCCGTCGGACCTGCCGTCCATGACCCCCGCCAGGTCGGCGAGGATTTGATGCCGGGTGACCTCCTTGAGGGACACCGCCCGGTCGAGCGTTATCGCAAGCTTCACCGCCGACAATGACGTGCCACCCCGGTCGAAGAAGTGGTCACAGCGGCCGATCTGCTCCAGCGGGATGCCGAGCACCGTGGCCCAGGCGGCAGCCAGCCGCCTTTCGGTCGGCGTCGCGGGCGCATCGTAGCGGTCCTCGACGGAGGCGAGTTGAGCGGCCAGAGCCGCCAGCGTCTTCCGGTCCGCCTTGCCATTGGCGGTCAACGGCAGGCGCTCGCGCCAGTGAAATGCCGACGGGATCATGTACTCCGGAAGCGACTCGCCCAGCCGTTTCTGCAGCCAGCCGTCGTCGAGCTGTTGCGGCCCGCTGTAGAAGGCCACCAGGTGTCTGCTCTGGTCGGCGCGCTCGGCGACCACCACCGCACCGTCGCGGACGCCGGGCACTCGCAGCAGCGTGTTCTCGATCTCGCCGATCTCGATCCGGAAACCGCGGATCTTGAGTTGAGAGTCCCGCCGGCCGAGAAACTCCAGCTTGCCGTCGGGCCGCCAGCGGCCGTGGTCGCCGCTTCGGTACCGGCGCCGCCCTGGCCGGTCGGGATCGGTCAAGAACGCCGCTCGGGTGCGTTCGGGGTCGTTAATGTATCCGCGGCCGACGCAGACCCCGGAAAAGACAATCTCACCAGGCGCGCCGAGCGGCACCAATGCCAGGTGCTCGTCAACGACATGGATGGCCACGTTGTTGATCGGGCGACCGAGTGGGATCCGATCGGAGTCGGGAACCCTGTCCATGACCTCGTGGTTGGTGTCGTCCGAGGTCTCGGTCAGCCCATACGCGTTGACCAGCTTGATCCCAGGCTGTGACGCGAACCAACGTTGCGCGAGCTCCCTCTTCAGCGCCTCGCCGGTGACAGAAACACAGCGGAGGTTGGGTAACGGCCGAGGGTTGCGTTCCAGGTAGGACAGGACGACCTCGAGGTACGACGGAACGACCTGCAGCACGGCGACCCGGCCGCCGACGAGCGCGTCGACGAACCGCTGAACGTCCAGGATCACCTCCTGCTCAACCAGCAGCGTTCGGCCGCCGACCAACAGAGCGGAAACCAGCTGCCAGAGCGAGATGTCGAAGCATTGCGGTGCCGTCTGGGCCACCACCATATCTGCGCCGATCCCCAGGTCGTCGATCTTGGCGAACAGGTGGTTGAGCAGGCCGGCGTGCTCGCACATCGCACCCTTCGGCTCACCGGTCGAACCGGAAGTGAAGTATATGTACGCGAGCTGATCGGGCCCTACGTGAACGCCCAGATCATCTTCGGCATGGTCCTCGCCGTAACCGTCGTGAATGTGCAGCTTCGATGTCTCAGGCAGCGATTCGATGGCTGGATCCAGCGTGCCGGTGCTGCAGGGTTCAGTCAGCACCAGCCGGCAGTCGGCACGAGAGAGCATGGTCGCGATTCGATCGGCTGGGAAGTGCGGCTCGATCGGCAGGTACACGCCACCGGCTTTGAATACCGCGAGGACGGCGATCAGCCAATCCAGGTTGCGCTCCGCCACCACCGCCACAACACCTTCGCGGCGCAGCCCTCGCGTCAACAGGGCTCGGCCTAATCGGTTGGCACGGCCGTTGAGCTCCCGGTAGGTCAACTGCCGAGCGCCATGCACGGCCACGACGGTGTCAGGGTGAGCGTCCACCCGCTGCTCGAACAGCTCGTGGAACGGGCGATCCGGCAGCTCCCGCTTCGGTCCGGCGAGCCCTTCGAGCTGGAAGCGCACTTCGTTGGCGGAGAGCAGACTCTGCCGTCGGTGCTCGGCCTCCGGATTGGCAGCCATCAGCTCGAGCGCCGTGAGGTGATAGCCGGCGATTCTGGCGGCGCAGTCTGCATCAAACACGTCGGTCCGGTACCGCAGTATCAGCGCGAGCCGGCCGTCGTCTCGCAAGGTGCCCACCCACAGCACAGTGTCCTCGGAAAGATCGCCGTCGTTGCCTGTCGGATCGAGCACTGTCTCGAAAGACGGCTCAATGATGCCCACGTCGCGCCGGAGATCATCGACCGGGAAGTCACTGTGCGCCAGCAGTTCTGACTCGGCTCTATGAGTGGCCAACAGCAACGTCCGCCATGAGTCGGGTTCGGTCGTCAGCCGGCAGAGCAACGGGTGGCCGCCTTGCAGGCCGACGTAGCCCGTCGCGACTTCGCGTTCGCCGGACATTGCGGCGAGCACCTTGGCATGCGCAGCCAAGAGCATTGAACTGATGGGGATCGCCAGCTCGTCCGCTAGTCGGCGCAACCGCGCGACGAGACTGCCAGGGATATTCGCCTCATGCTCGGCTGTGCCCGTCACCGGATCAAGGGTCCACCGCGGGATGCTAGTGAATCCGCCCGCCACGAGCGCAGCACGCCAGAATTCCCGGTCGGCCTGTGACTGAACTTCCATCAATCCGTTCCTCCGATCGCCCTTGGATGGGCTACCTCGTGCAGCCGGTGCGGCGTCCCAGCGGCGTGGTCAGCCCTTGAGCACTAGCACAAAGGGTTTGGACGTCACGCCGGAGTCGGGGTCCAGCACGCGAAGCCGGTAACGACCCGGCTGCCCAAACTCGACAAAGGTGGTGAAGTGGCCCGACTGGTCGGTCTTCGTGGATAACGGGAAGTTCAGCCACTTGCCTCCCTCCCAGCGCTGCACCCGCAGAAAGGTGTCTGCTCCACCGCGGTACCTACCTTCGATTCGAACGGCTTCGAAGGGCCTGGCCGAGTCGGATGGATCCACCAACTGAATGGTCGACTCGATTCTTCCGGTGTCCGTCGATTCATCTGAGCGCTCACTTGGCGGCCTGTTCACCGGCATTGTCGCGGTCGCCGTAACCGCAGCGTCGGGTTGTGCCGTCACGCCGCCCACGTCTCTATTCGCAAGGAGCAACGCGCCGATTAGTAGCGCGGCCAAGGTGGTGGCGGCTAGGGCCAGAGATCCGAAGCGCTTCTTATCCGCAGGGTCGGTAGGCGTTATGTCTGTCTTCACGGTGACGGCAGCGACTGCATCGACCCCATCGCCGTCAACCTCCTCGGAGCCGGCAGCGACTGCGTCAACCTCGTCGCGGCCTTGGCGAACCGTGAGCGCCGCCTGGACCAGCATCTTCCGGGCCGGGTTTCCGCCCCACAGCTCGCCAGGCGGAACCTCCTCACCCTTCATCAGGAAGCAGTCGGTGGTGAGCTCGGCGCCGTCGCCGATCGTCACCCCGTAGTGGATGTGCGAGTTTGTCCCGAGGGTGACGTTGGAGCCGAGGGTCGAGTAGTCGGACTTGAAGGTGGCATCCTCCTGCGAGTGGCACTGGATCGTGCTCATCTCGTTGAGTACGCAGTCGTCGCCGATGGTCACAAGCGATCGCTCCGGAATACCACAGCCGTCGTTGAAGACCCGGCGGCCGACCCGAGTGCCAAGTGCCCGCAGGATCACATTGATGAACGGGGTGCCGGCAAAGGCCGTGATGATCGCGGTCGTTGGCACCTTCCAGTACCGTTCGTGCCGCCACATGGCGGGTTGGTAAAGCGAGCAGAAGAGCACCGGCAGGGGCTTGAACCCCGTCACGATCCGTTCGACGAGGACCCAGTAGGCGACGCCGAGCACAGTGGAGAGCACGAGCTCCAACGCGATCGCCGCCGCTCCCAAGGGGCCGTAGAAGTCTCCGGCGATGCCCATCAGCACGGTGAGCATGAAAACGAACATCCACCGCGCGAACAGGCACCACAGGATACTGACGAGGTTGTGTCGGTTCTTGGCGGCGAGGCGGCGGCGGAACTCCTCACCGGTCCTCAGGTGGTCGAAAGTGCTGTCACGCTCTACCGACCGCGGGATTTCGAAGGGCGGGGAGCCCAGCAGCCCGACGTTCTCCAGGATCGGCCCGCTGATAGGCACCATGACCTTCGTCGCAAGCAGGCAGTTGTCGCCGGTCTTGCCTTGCCACGGGTAGGCGAGGCCGTTGCCGAGGAAGTTGCGTGCCCCAATGGAGGCTCGTGAGAGCCGGAAAGACGTGCTCGAGAACTCGGCGTTCATCATCGACAGCGCGTCGGCGACCATCGTCCCGCTGCCGATGGAACTCAGGTACGGACTCTCGTGCTTGACGTTGCCGCCGAAGTTCGCCCCCGTCTGCACGATCTTTGCGAGGTCGTACCCGATGCCACGCAGGTAGTAGACGATCCACGAGGTGTCGCCGACCAGGTTGCTCAAGAACTTGACATTGGACAAGCGCGCGATCCACCGGTGGACCCCGTAATTAAAGCCGTACAGGCGGTAAACCTTGTCGGGAGTGATCGCGTGGTTGAGCATGCGCGGGACGGTCATCACGATGAGGAGGCCGGCGAGCACTGTGCCGAAGTACAGCACAAAGGACACAGCGAAGGCGTCACGATAGAACGTCCAGCTGGTGACGGCACCGGTCCCCTCGCCCATTAGCTCGCTCAGACTGGGGACCGTGATCAGCAACATGCTGATGCCGCCGATCCCCAGCGGCAGGTACACCAGGAGCAAGGTCAGCAGTTGCAGGATGGCGTAGGCGGCTCTCCGCATGGCGCCGCACGGAGCCGGATCGACCGCCAGGAAGTCGTCCAAGGACTGCTGCCCCGGGATCCCGTGCCAGTGTTGGCCATCGGGCACGGTCTGCCCGGGGTGCAGCGAGGAAACGTGGCCCAGCTGGCTCCGGTCGCCCATCGAAGTGTCGATGTCTATGACCGTCGCCTCGCTGATCACGACGTTCTTCCCAATGGTGATCGGGCCCACATGGATGAACCCGGCCTGTGCTCGATAGCCATTGATGAACGCGTCCTTGCGAATGACCGTGCCATCGCCGATGGTCAGCAGGTCGGTGCAGATGGGCACGTGCGTCGAGAAGATCACAACGCCCCGGCCGATCTTCGCGCCCAGGGCCCGAAGGTACAGGGTGAACAGCGGCGAACCGGTAAACAGGACAATCGGGTTCCGCCGTACCAGCGTCTTGACGACCCAGAAGCGGACGTACCCCAGGCTCCAGATGCGGATGTGCTGGGGCTTCCATCGACCGATCAGGATCCACTTCGCCACGATCGGAACGGTGAACAGGAAGAGGAACACTGCGAAGCCAGACAGGACCGACCGGAAGTAGATGTCGAGCACACCTGACCCCGCCGTGATCCACTCGTAGCCATGAGCGATGACCAGCGCAGCGAGATAGGAGTATCCGAGAAAGATCAGAAGCTGCAGCGCCCCGCAGAGAACGAAGTGCGGCGTTCCTCCCGGTGTCGCCACCTCGACCGAGGTCGGAACCGGTGACTCGACAGGAACTGGCGCTGTGTCCGCGAGTGCCGTGGCCAGGCTTCTGATGGTGGGATGTTGGTAAACATCCTTGATCGATACCGTCGGCAGGTCTGGCCGCTTTCTGACCCGGGCGCAGAACTGGGCCATCACCATCGAGTCGGCGCCCAGATCGTCAAAGAAGTTGCTATCGACCGACACGCGCTCGACGCGCACGACCTCAGCGAGCATTTCGGCGAGGACCCGCTCGAGAGGAACGGGTGTGGCGTCCGCGAGTGCCGTGGCCAGGCTTCTGATCGTGGGGTGTTGGTAAACATCCTTGATCGATACCGTCGGCAGCTCTGGCCGCTTTCTGACCCGGGCGCAGAACTGGGCCATCACCATCGAGTCGGCGCCCAGATCGTCAAAGAAGTTGCTATCGACCGAGACCCGCTCGACGCGCACGACCTCAGCCAAGACCTCGGCGAAGGTGCTCTCGGTGCTCGACGCCGAGCAAGCGAGCCGGCCCTGTGTCGTGGTTGGGGAAGCAGCCAGGCCGGCTGTCAAGGCGCCGAGAGCTTCTTGCACCATATGAGCATCCTTGAACAAGAAGTTGATGATTTCGAGATTGGTCGGCAAGTCATCTGATTAGCGTGGGGCGCGGCCGTTTCAGTGGCGTGGTTCAGGCGGATCCCGAAGACGTGCTCAGCTCATCGGAGCTAAGCACGTCTTCGCCGTAAAGGTCGTGCACCCAGTTGGCGTGGTAGACGGTGTCGAGATAGCGCTCGCCGAAGTCTGGGGCGATAGCCACCGCGGTGAGACCCTCCCTGCCATGTGCGGTCAACCAGCCCAACGCACCGCTGACCACTGTGCCCGTTGAGCCGCCGAAGAGGAATCCCCGGCCTGCCAGTCGATGGCAGGCACGGATGGTTTCCGACTCCTCAACGCGCACGACGTCGTCCACGTAGGACGTGTCGAGCATGGGCGGACTGACACTGGTGCCAAGCCCGGGGATCATCCGGCGTCCCGGGGCACCACCAAAGGCCACCGAGCCAACGCTGTCAACTGCCACGACCCGGACCGGCCGGTCCCACTCCCGGAAATAACGTGCGCAGCCCATCAGGGTCCCGCAGGTCCCAGCGCCGACGAACAGTAGGTCGAGTTGCGGAAACTGGTGGGCTATCGCCGGCGCCGTCTTGCGGTAGTGCGCCTTCCAGTTCTGCGGATTGCAGTACTGGTTCAGCCATACGTAGCGGTCGTCGGATGCGCACAGCGCACGGACGTGGTTGATCCGCGCGCCAAGGAACCCGCTGACGGCATCCGGCTCTGTAATGACGTGAACGTGACTGCCGAAGGCCTGCATCAGTCGCTTGGTCGACAGGTTGCAGCGAGAGTCAGTGACGCACAGGAACCGGTAGCCCTTGCTCGCCGCGATCATGCTCAGCGCAACGCCCAGGTTCCCGGACGAGGACTCGACCAGGACCGACCGCGGCGTCAGGACTCCGTCCCGCTCGGCAGCCTCAACCATCTCGGTCGCGGCTTTGAGCTTGATCGACCCGGCGAAGTTGAAGCCCTCACACTTCAGGAACAGCGGGCGCCCGAACGTCGGCTGAAGATCGACGTAGAGCTCCTCCTCGTTGAAATCCTGGGGCGTGGAAATGATTGACACCTTTGCCTCCGTCTTCTACAGCAGGGCGTCTGCTGTTCCTCCGTACTGGCGGGGTCCCGAACGCCAGAAAGACAGTCAGTGACACTGTTGGACTCACGTCCACCGACCGCCAGGCGAGCATGATGCCGTCGGGCACCAGGTACTGATGAGTGCCGCCCGCTTTGCCGGGGGTGGTTGTGCCCCAATTCAGAACCGAGCTAGACAGGAAGTCGATGTACTCCTTTCGGTGAACGTCGTGCACGATTGACATGTACTTTTACCATTCAGTCACCTCGTTCGAAAAGGTAGGTACCAAGCGAGTCATAGCAATTGACCCCCACCAAAGGTGACCGTTACGCTGACTCCTTATTGACAACTCGGACTCGACTTGCCAGTAAGACTCCTTGAAGAATCATGTAGATCTTTTGCTTTTGAGAGGGTGTTGTCGTACCATGACCACCCTCGAGACCCTCGTTTACTTCAGTTCATAGGGTTCGCGAGTTTCTCAGCGGTCTCGATGTGCTCGATTGAATTCTTGACTCCTCTCCTCCCGCCTGGAAGCTCTTGACGTGCTGGTCGGACGCGGTATGGTCGCGTGCGATTCCCGATACGCGATTCCCGCCGTTCGAACACCGCAACGTTGGTCAAGGTCGTGGATTGTGGACGTTGCGTTTCTCTCCGCTGAGAAATCGTGTTGCGCCAATAGACAGAATGCGCGAACCGACGCCAAAAACCGAGATGGGCACAACCGGCAGCGACGCCTCCTAGCGCCGTTGTACGTGCTCCTGCACCACGCTGCATCACCAGCGACCCTCTTCTACCCCTCTCGCGTTAGCCCTTCACACAAGTCCTTACGCAGCGGAGCGAACGTTGGTTCAAGCGTTTCGGACGATTGGTTGGCCCGATGGTAGCGGTAGGAGGGCAGGTCACGAAAGCGACGCTGCGCGCGCGTCATAGAAGAGCGCTGCCAGCAATTCAACTTCTGCGCTCGGCCAGCAGGACGGGAATCTTGCGGTTGGTTCGGCGCTGATAATCCGCGTACGGCGGGTAGGCGGCGACCGCGCGCTGCCACCAGATGTCTCGCTCCTCACCTTCCAGCTCGCGGGCATGCGCATCGAAGCGGTCGGCGCCATCCTGCACCATCAGCGCGTCAGGGTCAGCCTTGAGGTTGTAGTACCAGTCGGGATGTTGGGGAGCACCACCCTGCGATCCGATCAGTGCGTACATCCCGTTGTGCTCGACACGCATCAGAGCCATCTTCCTGATCTTGCCGCTCTTTCGGCCCCGGGTGGTGAAGATTACGACCGGCAGACTGGTGTCGAGAAGCGTGTTGGCTTCTCGGCCGTCGGTCGCCTCGTAGCGCCCGACTTGCTCTCGGACCCAGCGCTGTGGGCTTGGCTCGTACTCTCCACTCAGCGGCACTTTGTCTCCCCACCAATCACGTTGACAAACTCTGAAGCAGGTCGCCCAGTCGCCTGGCCTCGCCGATCGAATTGACCACCTGCCAGACGATCATGCCATCAGGACTGAGAACGAACGTGCCGCGTGTCGCGCACCCTCGCTTGTGGTCAAAGACGCCGTACGAACGGGCAATCGCCCCATGCGGCCAATGATCGCTGAGCAGGGAGAAGTCGATGCCTTCTTGATTGGCGAAAGCCCGCAATGTGAACATCGCATCGCAGGAGAGCGCAAGCACGTGTGCTTTCAGGATGTCCAACTCATTCGCGTGGTCGCGAATCTCGGCCAGCTCGCTCCGGCAGATGCTGGAAAAAGCCCAGGGATAGAAGATGACGGATTCCCGCGCAGCCCCGAAAGCGTTACCGACTCCCCATGCTGGCTGGGTGCGGAGAAGTCTGGTGCCGGCGTCCCGTTCGCCGGCACGGTCACCGGCGGGAGCCGCGAGGTCGGACCAGCCTGGTAGCTGCCCAGTCGGCGGACACCGAGGCGCTATTGGTCAGCGCTAAGCCGGCGGTGACAGCCGCTTCAGCAAGATCAGCGGCATCGACGTAGCCGCTGCGCCCGACCTTCGGAGTCATCAGCCAGATGTAGCCGGTATCGCTGAGGTCGGTCAGCGCGTCCACTAGGCCGTCGACAAGGTCTCCGTCGCCATCACGCCACCAGAGCAGCACAACATCGACCGCCTCTACTGCTTCCTCGATCAACTCGCCGTCAATCGAATCCTCGATCATCACGCGTACGTCGTCGTCGACATCCTCATCCCAGCCGAGCTCCTGGACCACCATGCCAGGAGCGAGTGAAAGCTTGTTTCCCGCCGGAGCTTTCAGCTCCTCCGGTCCCGCCGTCGAACTCACCTCCGCGTGTCTGCAATTCCGAGCTACTGGGCAAAGCCTGCCAGAGCGCTCAGCCGAGGGGAACCCCACGCTCGACAAGTCCAGTCAACGAGTCGGAATGATCGACTGCAGCGCGGTCTTCGTCTCCTCGACCGCCAACCGATTGCCGGCAATCTGCCAGAGGTTGTCGCCTTGCTGAAGCGTGTCGACGACCCCGCCGGCTCCGAGAACCAGTGCAGCCCCCGGGTACCAGTCCCAGGGATTGAGGTTCGCCTGCAGAAACACGCCCAGCCTGCCGCCAGCTACGCCGGCCATATCAACCGATGCCGAGCCGAGAATCCGCACGGTAGCGGCACCAGCTACTGCCGCCTGCCAGTTAGCCACCTTGGCTAGATCACGTAGGTGAAGCGGGTGAAGGTAGGTGGCGATCGACACGGCAGAGAGGGGCTGGTCAAGCAGCTCATCCACCGGGCGACCGTTCAGCGTCGTCGGCTGGTCACCGCCTCCTACCCACAACTCGTCGACTGCCGGAAAGTAGACCGCTCCAGCTACCGGCCCGTTCTGGTCTACCAGGCCGATCGCGGAGCACCAGTAGGGAACACGGCAGAGGAAGTTATACGTGCCGTCAACCGGGTCGACGTACCAGATCCGCCCTTGACCTGGACGCTTGGTGCCCTCCTCACCCACCACAGCGTCCTGCGGTCGAAGGTCAGTCAAGCGATTCGCAATGAGCTGCTCGGCAGCCTGATCTGCAGCAGAGACGACATCGGAGACGGAGGTCTTGTACTGGGTCTCCAGACCCTCGGCCAGCATGCCGGCTGCGAGATTTCCGGCGGTCCTGACCAGGTCGGCCGCGAGCTCGTGGTCGTTCACGCGTTGAGGCTAGCGCCCGGCCTTCTTGCACCAAGGGAGCAAGCGGTCAAGGGACCAGGTGTTGATCACCCGATCCGGATCCAGTCCAAGCGATTCGGCGCGCTCGCAGCCGTAGGCGAGGAACTCAAGTTGGCCAGGCGCGTGAGCATCGGTATCGATTGCGAACAGACACCCCATGTCGATTGCCATGTTCAGCAGCCTGGTGGGCGGATCTCGTCGTTCCGGCCTGGAGTTGATCTCCACTGCGACATCGAAAGTCCGGCAGGCTTCGAAGACGACCTCGGGGTCGAACACCGATTGCGGTCGCAGGCCGCGTTCACCTTCGATCAACCGCCCGGTGCAGTGTCCGAGCACATTCGTCCGTGGATTGGCGATCCCGCCGACCATCCGGTGGGTCATCGTCTCGGAGTCTGCACGCAGTTTGGAATGCACGCTTGATACCACAACGTCCAGCTCACCGAGCACATCCTGATCTTGATCAAGCCCGCCGTCCTCCAGGATGTCGACCTCGATCCCGCGCAGAACCCGAAATGGCGCCATCGCGTCGTTCAGGCTGTCGACCACCGACACCTGCTCTCGAAGCCGGTCGGCGGTCAACCCGCGTGCCACGGTCAATCGGGGTGAATGATCGGTAATCGCACAGTATTCGTGGCCGAGCTGGCGAGCGGTGATCATCATCTCTTCAAGTGGGCTTCCGCCATCGGACCAATTCGAGTGGCAGTGCAGATCACCTCGAACGGCAGCGCGCATGGCGCGACCGCCCTCGACCAAGGGCTGCTTCTCATCCCGCAGTTTCTGCAGGTAATCCGGAACCTGTCCGGCCATCGCCTGGCTGATCACTACGGCGGTCTTGGGGCCGACACCTTGCACCTTTCCCCAGGTGCGCTCCTTTTGATGATCTTGGCGCTCTTGTTCGTCGAGCCGCGAAATCACATCGGCTGCCGCCCGATATGCGCGCACCCGATAGGTGTCGGCGCGCGAGCGTTCGAGCAGGAACCCGATCTCCCGCAACGCTTCGACAGGATTCATGATGACCCCGGCAAGGTCACATCTCCGCCGAACGCCGAGGGCGCGGCTTGAGGCGCACAGTCGGCATGGCCGGAGCCTCCATCACCTTTTCGGTGCGATCCACCACGGGCGGAAACCGCAAGTCGCGACGCTGCCAGTCGTTTCGGAATGCCACGATCTCCTCGTGGCTGCGGCCAACGAAGTTCCACCACATGACGATCTGCTCGTCGAATGGCTCGCCGCCCAACAAGATCGCTCGACAGCCCTGATCACTGCGCAGCACAATCGATCGGCGCGCCGCCCCGAGATAGATAAGTTGATCAATCCGGACCCGGGTCGACTCCGCGGTGAGCTCACCCTGAACGACGAAAATCCCGTGCTCGAACGTTGTCTCGACCTCGAGCTGAACCACACCACCCGGCGCGATCGCCAGGTCGGCGCCCAATAGCGGCGTGGAGCTTTGCGCTGAGGACCGAACCCCCTCTAGCTCGCCGAACAGCACCTTTCCCCTGATGCCTGGTCGGGTGATGCTCGGCAATTCCAGATGACTCTCGAAGCGTGGTTCGGTGTTTCTGTCGAAATCCGCCAGAGCGACCCAAAGCTGCACACCGTGCAGACTCGGTGGCTTGTCAGGCTGTGATAGCTCGCTGTGCACGATGCCACGGCCGGCGGTCATGATGTGCAGCTCACCAGGCCGAACCCGTGCCCGAGAGCCAAGACTGTCGCGATGCTCGACTTCTCCATCCAGCAGCCAGCTGACCGTCCGCAGGCCGGTGTGGGGATGTGCCCAGACCTGCATCCCCGGTGAATCCCGGACATCCTCAGGGCCGTAATGATCAAGAAAGCACCAAGCACCGATCATCCGGATCTGCGCGTCCGGCAACGCACGGGCAACCTCGGTGGTTTTGCCAAGGTAGACCCTGCGCGCAGTCAGCAGGAGCTCCTCCGGCTCCGGCCGGTTTGCCGGCCCACAAACGAACTCCTGCGGCCGTAGATCAAGATCACTCACTGATCTGGACACCTCTCCACGCTCGCGCGATCAGACGCTCGGAAGCGCGCCACTAGAGTGTCAGCCTATGGCGCCGAGCCCGCGCGGGATTACCAAGTCCCTGCTGCCGTCGGCCAGAAGCCGGGGGATCATCGCCAAGCGGCTTTCCGCTGTGACAGGGGCTATGACCACTGCCACCATCACCGAAATGGAGGCTCGTCACCAATGGTTCCGCAGGCTGGATGCAGAACCTCGGTCCCAGATAACCCTCGTCGCACAGGCCGGCATCGATGGATTCGTCAAATGGTTCGCCGACCCCGATACGCGCAACCCGAGCACATCGGAAGTGTTCAGCTCCGCACCGCGGGAGCTCACGCACAAGATTTCGTTACACCAGACCGTCGAGCTTGTCCGCACCACGATTGATGTCGTCGAGGCCCAGATCGACGAAGTGATGCCGAAGGGCGACCGGCCGGTGCTTCATGCAGCGATCGTGCAGTACAGCCGGGAAGTCGCCTTTGCTGCTGCTGAGATCTATGCCCGGGCGGCCGAACTGCGCGGTGCCTGGGACGCGCGACTCGAAGCACTCGTGGTTGACGCGGTCCTGAGGGGGGATGCCGATGAAACCGTGCTCTCCCGGGCGGCCACCCTCGGCTGGCGATCGGCAGCCACAGTCGTCGTCGTGGTCGGCGCTGCACCCGAATTGGAGCCGGCGCTGGCCCTGGAAGCCATCAGACACACCTCGGTCATCGCGGGCGCAGACATGCTGGGAGCGGTCCAGGGCGACCGAATGATCATCGTGCTCGGAGGCAGCACACTGACGTCACCCGATCGAGCGCTGAACGTAGTGCGCTCCTTCGCCGGCGACTTTGGGCCCGGACCGATTGTCATCGGCCCGCCGGTCGAGCACCTGATGGATGCTGGGGCGAGTACTCGCGAAGCGCTGTCAGGTTTCCGGGCAGCGATTGGGTGGCCGGAGGCGCCCCGCCCGGTCACTGCCCAGGACCTGTTGCCAGAACGCGCCCTCGCTGGTGATGGCCATGCCCGACGCGAACTTGCCCGGGATCTATATGACCCATTGCTGGCCGCCGGCGGCGGCCTGCTGGAGACGCTCGTGACGTTCTTTGATCAGGGCTCCTCGGTTGAAGCCGCCGCTCGAGCGTTGTTCGTCCACGCCAACACCGTCCGCTACCGGCTACGGCGGATTCACGAAGTCAGCGGTTACAGCCCCACTGATCCCAGAGACGCATACGCACTCCGCCTCGCCCTCACCCTGGGGCGGCTGCTCAGGCGCAGTCCCACGGGTGAGCTGGCCGACACGTGACGCGGGGCCCAACCACGCCGTGAACCGCGGGAAGCCATGTCGTGAACCCCTGCTTTGTAGGAGGTGGACAATAGGGCGTCCGAAGATTCGTGGGTCCCCGTACGGCGTTCTGGCCTCGGTCAGGAAACGATTGAGCCGTGCTCGCAATCGTGGCGCCGGGCCAAGGCGCTCAGACGCCCGGTTTCCTTCGGCCGTGGCTCACGGAGTCGACATTCTCCGATCGGCTGACCTGGCTGTCGGCCGTCTGTGGAATTGATCTGCGCCATTACGGCACGGACGCGGATGCCGAGACCATTCGCGACACAGCTATAGCCCAGCCACTACTGGTCGCCATTGGGCTGTTGGCTGCCTTGGAACTCTTTCCGCATCCAGCCGACGCCTATCCACTGGTCGGCGTTGCAGCCGGCCACTCGGTTGGCGAGATCACCGCCGCCGCCGGGGTTGGCGTGCTATCGGCGGAGCAGGCAATGGTTTTCGTTCGAGAGCGGGGCCGTGCGATGGCTGCCGCCAGCGCCGCGACGCCGACATCGATGACTGCCGTGGTCGGCGGTGACTCTCAGGAGGTGCTTGAGGCGATCTCGGCCCACGGGCTCACCGCGGCCAACCACAACGGCGCGGGCCAGATCGTCGCGGCCGGTACGAAAGAGCAACTTGCGGCCTTGGCAGCCAACCCGCCCGCCCGTGCTCGGTTGATGGAACTCAGTGTTGCCGGCGCGTTTCACACCGTGCACATGGAGTCGGCGGTCGCCGAGTTGGTCGCGCTTGCCCGTGCGATTACAACCCACGACCCCCGAACGCGCCTAATCTCCAACGCTGACGGCCAGGTAGTGCATCACGGCCGGGATGTGCTCAAGCGGCTGGTCGCTCAGGTCGCGTCTCCGGTCCGCTGGGATCTCTGCATGGCGACAATGACCGACCTGGGTGTCACGGGCCTTCTGGAAATGCCGCCAGCAGGCACACTCTCGGGCATTGTCAAAAGGAATATGAAAGGCGTCGACCTGTTCAGTCTGAACACACCGGACCAGTTGCCAGAGGCTCTGGAATTTGTGGGCAAGCATGGCGGACCAGCGCTCGCCTCACCCATTGTCGGCAACCCGACGTGGCGCCTTGTGGTCTCCCCTGGAAAGGGGCAGTTCAACAGGACCGAAGACGTCGAGACCGACACCGTGCTGCCCAATCACAGCACGGTCGGAACTGTCACGAATCTTCGTGACGAGATACCTGTCACGGCGCCGCACGGGGGGATCGTTGTGGAGTGGTTGGTTGAGAACGGGGACCCGGTGTCCCCAGGCCAGCCGCTGCTTCGGCTGCACCCAACGGTCGAAACGTCTGAGGCGACGGAGGTCACCCGATGAATCTCACCGTGAGCACGGGAGCACCGTTCTCCGCGATCATGGGCATAGGGGGTTACCGACCGCGGCGGGTAGTAGACAACGCCGAGATCTGCACCTTCATCGACTCCTCCGACGAATGGATCCGCACCCGTTCTGGCATTATCGAGCGCCGCTGGGCCTCAGAGGACGAGACCGTGCAGATGATGTCGGTTGCGGCCGCGCGCAAGGCATTGGATCGAGCGGACATCGAACCCGCACAGATCGACACAGTCATCGTCTCTACGGTGACCCACCTGTACCAGACTCCGGCCGTTGCCACCACGATCGCCAGTGAGGTGGGGGCGACCGGGGCGGCAGCGTTCGACATCTCAGCCGCCTGCGCCGGGTTTTGCTACGCAACGGCAATGGCCGACTCGTTCATTCGCAGCGGCGCGTCAAAGTACGTGTTGATCATCGGTGTGGAGCGGCTGAGCGATCTGACGAACAAACGCGATCGGTCCACCGCTTTCCTCTTTGCCGACGGCGCTGGTGCCGCCGTCGTCGGGCCAAGCTCCGAACCAGCCATCGGTCCCGTTGTCTGGGGATCCGATGGCGACCAGGCACCTCTGATCCAGCAGACCGCGCCGTGGGACCGGGCGATGGATGACGCCGAGCACGGCAATGCGCGCTGGCCCACCCTGCGGATGGAGGGCAACCCGGTCTTCAAGTGGGCGGCCTACACGATGTCCAAGACCGCCGCCGAAGCCCTCGACGCGGCGGGCTTGAGCCCAGATGATCTTGATATCTTCATTCCTCACCAGGCAAACATGCGAATCACCGACGCGATGTTCCGCGCGCTCAAGCTGCCCGAAAAAGTTGTGGTTGGTCGCGACATTGCCTATCAAGGCAACACCTCGGCCGCGTCCATCCCGCTGGCCATCGAAGCGCTACTCGAATCGGGCGAGGCCAAGACGGGACAGACCTGCTTGATCATCGGCTTCGGCGCCGGCCTTGTCTATGCCGGACAAGTGATCGTTCTGCCCTAGTCACATTCGAACTTCCAACCAACTGAATCTGAAGGAGAGCAACCCATGCCCACCACCGAAGAAGTCCGCTCCGACCTGGCTGAAATCGTCAACGAGGTCGCCGGCGTACCGGCGGCGGACGTTCAGCTAGACAAGTCGTTCACCGATGACCTCGACGTCGACTCGCTGTCGATGGTGGAGATCATCTACGCCGCGGAGGAGAAGTTCGGCGTCAGCATCCCGGATGAAGAGGCCAAGAATCTCAAGACCGTTCGGGACGCGGTCGCCTATATCGAGCGCGCCGCCTCCTGATCACCGCGCGTCTCAAAGCCCCCTTTTCGCAGGAGTCACATGTCACGAGTCCGCGTTGTCGTTACCGGTATCGGGGCCACCACCCCGCTGGGAGGCGATGCACCCAGCACCTGGGAAGCATTGCTCGCGGGGAAATCCGGCGTGAGTCGGATCCAGGCCGACTGGGCCGATGATCTTCCGGTCAAGATAGCGGCGCAAGCCGCGGTCGACCCGTCCGAGATGCTCGATCGAGTCGAAGCTCGGCGCTTGGACCGGTCAGCCCAGCTGGCCGTCATCGCAGCCATGGAAGCCTGGAAGGACGCCGGCTACGGGCTCAAAGAGGCCAATCCGGTCGACCGGCAACGGCTCGGTGTAGCCATCGCCACTGGCATCGGCGGGCTGCAGACCGTTTTGAGCAACTGGGATATCCAAAAGGAGAAGGGGGCACGTCGGGTTAGCCCGCTGGCTATTCCGATGTTGATGGCCAACGCCTCGGCCGCCAATGTGAGTCTGCGGCTGGGCGCCCAGGCTGGGGTCCATACTCCGGTCTCCGCCTGCGCCTCGAGCAACGAGTCGATTGCGCTCGCGCTGGACATGATCCGGCTCGACCGTGCCGACGTCGTGGTCGTCGGCGGCACGGAAGGAGTCATCCATCCGCTGCCGATAGCCTGCTTTGCCCAGATGCAGGCAATGAGCCGGCGCAATGACGAGCCAGAGCGAGCTTCTCGGCCATGGGATGTAGACCGCGACGGGTTTGTGCTCGCCGAGGGTGCTGCGATGTTCGTGATCGAGACCCTTGAGCATGCACGGGCGCGCGGAGCAAAGATCTACGGGGAGCTAGCTGGCGCCGGTATCACTGCAGATGCCCACGACATGGTCCAGCCCAATCCGACGGGGCAGACCCAGGCATTGGCAATGACACGTGCGCTTCGCGAAGGTGGTCTCCGACCGAGCGACGTCGTCCACGTCAACGCCCATGCGACGTCTACCCCGCAAGGCGATGTGACCGAGGCCAGTTCCATCCGCCAGGCGCTGGGTGAGAACACTGAAGCAATCGTCAACGCAACAAAATCGATGACCGGTCACCTGCTCGGCGGCGCCGGAGCCCTGGAATCGCTTGCCACCTTGTTGGCTCTGCGGGACCGCAGGGTCCCACCGACGATCAACCTCGACAACCCTGAACCCGATCTGGGCATCGACATCGCCACGAAGGTGCGCGAACTGCCCAGCGGCGACCTGGCCGGCATCAACAATTCATTCGGCTTCGGTGGCCACAATGTCGCGGTTGCCTTCACCAATGCCTACATCACAGGGGCCTGACATGACAACGACTGCACTACCCCCCACCACCGGTCCATCTTCCCGGACCGGCGGTGCGCCGGCTGCTTCGGCAGGGAGCCCGGCCACCAAGAAAGAGAAGCTTCCTCGCGAGGTCGATCCTCGCAACCCCAATTTCCGGCTGCGCGCGCTGCTGGATGAGGGGTCGGTGGAGTTGATCACGCCCGACGATGACTCAGGCATGCTGGCCGCCATCGGCACGATCAACGGTTGCCGGGTGGTCGCCTTCTCTTCTGACGCGACGGTGATGGGCGGCGCCATGGGGGTGCACGGTTGCGAGGTTGTGGTCAGAGCCTACGAGCGGGCGCTCCAGGACGGCGTTCCCATTCTGGGCATCTGGCACTCCGGTGGCGCTCGGCTGGCCGAAGGGGTGCTGTCCTTGCATGCGGTTGGCCGGATATTCCGCGCCATGACCCAGGCATCCGGCAAGGTCCCACAGATATCGATCGTGCTGGGCTTTGCGGCCGGCGGGGCTGCGTACGGGCCCGCGCTGACCGACCTGGTGATCTTGGCTCCCGAGGGTCGGATCTTTGTCACGGGCCCAGATGTGGTGCGCTCGGTCACGGGTGAAGATGTCGACATGCTGCGGCTCGGCGGTCCCGACACGCACGGACGCCGCTCCGGGGTGGTTCACATCGTGGCCGAGGGTGAGGCGCACGCCATCGAGCAAGGTCGTTTCCTGGCAACCCTGCTGGCCAACCAAGGCATCACCGCGGCCGAGCTGACCGATGTCGACCTGGCGTCCTTGCTACCTGAGTCCCCGAAGCGTGCCTACGACGTGCACCCGTTGATCAACGGCTTACTGGACGAAGAAACGACGATTGAGCTGCACGCCCGCTGGGCGCCCAACGTGACCGTCGCGCTCGGCCGGTTGGGCGGCCGCACGGTCGGGGTGATCGCGAACAATCCGCTGCGCCTCGGCGGGTGCCTCGACGCACTGAGTGCGGAGAAGGCCGCCCGGTTCGTGCGGATGTGTGATGCGTTCGGTGTGCCGCTGATCGTGCTGGTCGACGTCCCCGGATATCTGCCAGGTGTGGGGCAGGAATGGGACGGGGTGGTACGTCGCGGAGCAAAGCTTCTGCATGCGTTTGGTGAGTCGGTCGTTCCACGGGTGACGCTTGTGACTCGCAAGGCATACGGAGGCGCATATATCGCGATGAACGCGCGGTCGCTTGGTGCTACTCGGGTCTTCGCCTGGCCCGGCGCCGAGGTTGCGGTCATGGGCCCGATCGCCGCAGTCCGTATTCTGCACCGGCGCAAGCTAGCCGAGGTGGCCGATGACCTCAGGCCGCAGCTTGAAGCCGAACTCGCCGACGAGCACGAGCGCATCGCGGGCGGAGTCGAGAAGGCGGTCGAAATCGGCGTCGTCGACGAGATCGTCCCGCCCACAGCGACCCGCTCGGCGCTGGCCAGGGCCATTCGCGACGCTGACACCAGAAAGCGCGGAGCGCACACCAACATCCCGCTCTAGCCTCTGACGCGTGACCATTCCGGCAGGACGTATTGCGCTACCTCGAGCTCTGCACTACCTGAAACTACGGTGGGGCGTGGAGGCCGCAACGCCGGTGTGGGTCAACCAGCTCGGCGGGTTGACCTTCAGGTTCGAGGTGAATGGGACCACCCAGTATGTGAAATGGTCCCCGCACCACCCGGAACTCGACCTCGAACGGGAAGCTCGGAAGCTGAGCTGGGCGGGGCGCTATGTCCAGGTGCCCCGGGTGATCGATCTTGGCTCCGATTCGGACGGCACCTGGTTGCGGACGATGGGGCTGCCGGGCGAGTCGGCGGTCAGTCCTCGTTGGCTAGCGAAGCCCCGCATGGCGGTCCGTGCTATCGGCGCGGGTCTGCGAACCGTCCATGATCATCTGCCGGTGGCCGAGTGCCCGTTTTCCTGGTCGCTGGAGACCCGCTTCGGCTGGATCAAGCGAGAAGAGGATCGAAGGCTGGTTGACCAAGCGCCACCGATCGATCATCTCGTCGTCTGTCACGGTGATGCCTGCGCGCCCAACACGCTGCTCGATGATCATGGCCAGTTCCTCGCCATTGTCGATCTTGGTCGACTTGGGGTTGCTGACCGGTGGGCCGATCTTGCCGTTGCGACCTACAGCCTGAACTGGAACTTCTCCGGGGACTGGGAGGACGAGTTGCTAGACGCCTACGGCATCGATCGAGACGACGAGAGGATCAACTACTACCGTCGCCTCTGGGACGCAACCTGACTGATTTGTGTTCGCTCGTGCGATCGCGCTACAAGACCCTGTCTTCCTCGCTCGCTCGCTCGACGAAAAAGCGCGTCGCGCATCGCTCGCTCGTCCAGACAGGGCCGCGCGATCCAGCCGACGCTCGCGAACGTTGCTCACTTAGCCGGGGCCAGGACCCGAATCAAACAACTTGGTGTAGCCAGCGAACGGGGGCGTCTTCGCCGGCGTAGCGGAAGGGTTCGAGTTCGTCGTCCCAGGGCTTGCCAAGGAGGTCATCGAGCACTTCTCTCAGGGATGGCCCACCCGAATCGGCGCTCAACATGGCATGGCGGATGCGGTCTTCAGCGATCAAGATGTCGCCGTGCATCCCGGTGATGGCGTAGAAAACCCCCAACGCTGGGGTGTAGGCATAGCGCTCCCCCTGGCTGGTGGCGGTGGGCTCTTCAGTAACTTCGTAGCGCAGCCTCTTCCATCCCGTCAGCGCCGAAGCCAGTCGGGCACCGGTACCCACCGGACCGGCCCAGGAATACTCGGTGCGATAGGCGGCCCGCTCTATCGGCTGCGCAGTCCAGTCCAGGTGTATGCGCGCGCCAACCAGGCCGCCGATCGCCCACTCAATGTGCGGGCACAACGCAGCCGGCGCGGAGTGTACAAACAGGACTCCACGGGTCGTTCTCATGTGATCCTCCAAGGCGAGACCGGACGTGAGGGTTGCCTTCCCCGACATCCTCAAACCGGCACTGCACCCGGGACGGATCGATAAGTTGTGCTCCTTATCTTGCACTAGCGGCTGCGCAGCGCCAACAACCGGCGCGGCCTGTCTGGCGGGTTGCTCGTAGGGTTGCCCTGTGGTGACCGCGCCGTACGGATCATGGTCCTCACCTATTTCCATCGATGACATGACCGCTGGAGCAAAGTTGATCTCCGGGCCACGGATCGACGGTGACCAGATCTATTGGCTTGAGACCCGTCCCGACCAGAGTGGGCGAACCAGCATCTGCCGTCTTGGGCTAGGCGGCCATGAGCCGGTCGAGCTGACTGCGGCACCCGCCTACGTGCGGACGCGGGTGCACGAGTACGGCGGCGGCGAGTACGACGTGCGCGACGGCGTTATCGTCTACTCCGAATTCCGTGACGGCCGCCTCTATCGGATGGATCACGACGGCGACCCTCAACCGCTGACCCCTTCGGGCGCGTTTCGATATGCGGATCTTCGGGTGCATCCAGAACATGGTCTCGTGCTGGCCGTTCGGGAGGATCATTCCACGTCCGGCGAACCCGTCAATACCATCGTTGCGCTCGAACTGGACGGTCACAACGAAAGCGGCGGCACGGTCCTCTGTCACGGCGCGGACTTCTACTCGACTCCTGAATTGTCTGAGGACGGCCAACTCGCGTGGACGGAATGGAATCACCCCAACATGCCCTGGGACTCCACGGTGATCATGGTTGGGCGGTTCGACGGTGCCGCTCTGGTCGGTGCGCGGCCGGTGGCCGGCGGCGCCGGCGAGTCAGCTGTGCAGCCACGTTGGCTTTCCCGCGATCAGCTGATTTTCGTCTCCGACCGCACCGGCTGGTGGAACCTGTATCTGAGACGGGAGGGCTTTGATCGTCCCCTTTGCCCGATGGATGCGGAGTTCAGCAGCCCTCAATGGTCCTTGGGCCTGAGCCCATACGCAGTCTTCGACGATGATCACTTGCTCTGCACAATCACGCGCAACGGCATGCCGAGCATTGCCATGTTGACCATCTCGAACGGAACCCTGGCGCCGGTCACCGCGCCCGCCGTTGGCTCGCTCTCGGTTGTTACCGGTCCGGGCGTCGGTGCTGCGGTGCTCGGTTACCCGAATCGGCCGACGAGTCTGGCGATCTTCGATGTCGAGCAACAGACCTGGCGCGATGTGGTTGCGGCGGGTCCGACGGTTCTGGAGCCGGACTCCGTTTCGTGCGCGGAGCCCGTGAGCTGGTCTGGCGACCAGGGCGAGGTTCACGGCTGGTTCTACCCTCCCACCAGTCTCGAGTACGAGGCTCCCGCGGATTATCTGCCGCCGTTGATCACCGTGTCGCACGGCGGCCCGACGGGCACCGCGCTGCCCTACTTCCAAATCGGTCACCAGTTCTGGACCAGCCGAGGATTTGCGATCTTGGACATCAACTACGGCGGAAGCGCTGGCTACGGACGGGCTTACCGCGATCGCCTGCTAGGCAAATGGGGAATCGCCGATGTCCGCGACTGTGCCGACGGTGCGCTCGCCATGGCCGAGCAAGGCCTTGCCGATCCGGCTCGACTCATCGCGAAGGGCGCTAGTGCAGGCGGCTACACCATCCTGCGGGCACTTACCGCGACGCAGGTGTTCTCAGCCGGTATAAGTCTGTTCGGCATTGCCGACCTGGAAGCGCTGGCCATTGAGACGCACAAGTTCGAGTCGCACTACCTCGACCGTCTGGTGGGGCCGTACCCGGAGGCGCGTGATGTCTATCGGGAACGCTCCCCAATCGACCACGCTGACCAGTTATCTGCCCCGATTCTGCTGCTGCAGGGGCTGGACGATCGAGTGGTGCCTCCCGACCAGGCCGAAGCCATGGCAAATGCCGCTGGCCTCAAGGGTCTGCCGGTGGCGTTGATGATGTTCGAGGGCGAGGGCCATGGCTTCCGTGGTGCTGAGACCATTCGGGTATCGACGCAGGCTCAGATTTACTTTCTCAGCCAGATCTTCGGCATAGAGCCGGCCGATCGCGTGCCACCGATCAAGATCGAAAACTTCCCCGGCGGAGGTCGCTGACGCCTGCCGTTGACCGGCATCGGATCCGGATGGCACGCTCGGGTCATGGCAAAGACGCCGGTCACCACACCCAACGCTGGTGTCGTAGACGAGTACATCGCCGAGCTGCCGGATGAACAGAAGCGTGCCGACGCGAAGGCACTGTGTCAGATGATGGCCGACGTCACTGGAGAACCGGCGGCCATGTGGGGAACCAGCATCATAGGGTTCGGGAGTTATCACTACTGCTACGCCAGCGGACATGAGGGGGACGCGCCGCTAGCGAGCTTTTCGCCTCGCAAGCAGCACCTGGTGATCTATCTCGTCGGTGGCTTCGAAGACCGGCATACTCGGGACTTTGCCAAGTTGGGCCCGCACAAGACCGGCAAAGGGTGTCTCTACCTCAAGCGACTGTCCGACGTGGACTTCAAGGTCTTGCGCCGGCTGGTCGACCGCTCTGTCCCGATACGCCGCGGAGTGGATGAAGAGGGAGACAGCTAGTCCTGTTTCAGTGGCCGCGGGCCGAAAATCGCCTGCCCGACCCGTACCGTCGTCGCGCCATACTCAATGGCCAGTTCGAAGTCGCCCGACATGCCCATCGAAAGCTCATCGTAGGATCCCGGCGCTTGATCAAGATCGAGAAGTCGCTGTTGAAGCGTTCGCATCCTCATGAAGCAGGCGGCCACGGCCGATTGCTCGTCGGAAAGCACTGCCAGCGTCATCAGCCCTCGGACCCGGATCGAGCTGAACGGTTTGAGCTGAAGAACGAACTCCTCGATCTTGTCTGGGGGCAGTCCATACTTCTGCGGCTCATCGGATGAGTTCACCTGGATCAAGACATCAAGTGAACGGCTGGCTTGCTGCAACCGCCGATCGAGCGCTTCGGCGATCTTGATCGAGTCCAGTGCCTGAAACTCACTGGCAACCTCGACCGCCTGCTTGACCTTGTTGCTTTGCAGATGACCGATGATCGCCCAAGCCAGATCAGGCACGTCGGCTAGCGCTGCGGCCTTCTGGACCGCCTCCTGCACCCGATTCTCACCGAAGATTCTCGCGCCCGCCGCATACGCTTCCTTGATCAACTCCGGCCCGAAGGTCTTACTGACGGGGATCAGCCTGACTCCCCCGGGATCGCGACCGACGCGCCCGCACGTCTGATCAATCCGAGCCCGGACAGCTGTCATGTTCTCGGCGACCCCCATGATCGCGACACTACCGGCCTTGGCAGTCAACGCCTCAGACACTGATCCGGCGACATCGCCACACAGGCGGCCACGCTCCGACGGTCAGGGCCAACGAGCGCCGAGGGAGACCATGCCGAGAGCGGCGAGGATGGCGAGACCAAGGCCGAAGCCTGCATAGCGGGATGTCACTTCCCTTTCGACTTTCTCCTTGCCCACCGAGCTGCCAATGTCCTTGTAGACCTCTTTGAGCTCCCCAGCCGAAGCTGCTGTGTACGCCTCACCGCCAGAGATCCGTGAAACCCGCGCCAGCTCAACCTTGTCCACTGGCACCGGCTCCTGCCGGCCGCCGATATCGATGTAGCCGTCGGCGGTGCCGTACGCGATGGTGTAGATCGGAACCTTCTGGGCCTTTGCTGCCGTCGCAGCCTCGTCAGAAGCGCGACCAATCTGAGTTTTGCCATCGCTGAGCAGTACGATCCGCGCCGGAACGACAGCACTCGGATTGTCGGGATCAGGAGGAACCTGAGCAAGCGCCGCCAGGGAGGTGTAAATGCCTTCCCCGATGGCGGTCGAGCGATCCGGTCGCAGGTTGTCGATGGCGGCCGTCACCGAGCCTCGATCGGTAGTCGGAGGCACGACGGTCATCGCGGTGCCCGCGAAAGACACCAAAGCCACATTGAACTTAGGCGGCAGGGAATTGACGAACTCCTTGGCACCAGCCTTGGCCGCCTCAAGCCGCGTGGGCTCGACGTCCGTCGCCTCCATCGACAAGGAGATGTCGATGGTCACCACGATGGTCGCCCGTTCCCGCGGCACGGCAACCTCATCTTTGGGCTTGGCAAAGGCAAGCGTCAGAGTCAGCAGGCTGAGTATGGACATAGCAACGGCTAGATGCCGAAGCCAGGTCCGGTCACGCGGAATCACCAGGTCGAACATCGTCCGTCCGACCTCCCTGTTCCTGTTCCGCTTCCGCTGCACGAGCAACAGATAGAGCCCGACGAGGACCGGAATCAGCAGCAGCAGCCACAACCGCGACGGCGCCAGGAACTGCAACATGGGTACGAGCATCACTACGGCCACCTCGCTCCCAGCGAGATCGCACCGAGGGCAGCGAGGACTGCAAACGCGAGGCCGTAGCCAGCGAACCTTGCGGTGACTTCGCGGTCTGCCTTCTCGTAGCCCACCTCGGACCCGATGTTCCCGTAGACCTTTTTCAGCTGATCGGGCGTCGCTGCGGTGAAGTACTCCCCGCGAGTCAGTTCGGCGATCTCCCGCATCAAGTCGTGATCGACCGGCACCTGCTCACGCTTGCCGTCCAGGTCGACAAAGCCGTTCTCGGTCCCATACGCGATGGTGTAGACCGGTACCTTCGCGCTCCGCGCCTCAGCGGCAGCCTGCTGTGGCGACCGGCCTGCGGTGTTCGTGCCGTCGCTCAGCATGACGATCGCACCTGGGGCGATTGCGTCCGGATTGGAACGATCCTTCGGGGCTTGCTCGAGCGCCCGCAGGGCAGTGACGATCCCTTCGCCGATCGCCGTTGACTCCTGAAGCGTGATGGTGTTGATCGCGTTCTCCACCGTGTCGTGGGCGGTGGTCGGCGGAACCAGGATGTTGGGGTTGCCGGAAAGTGAGACGACGGCGACGTTGTACTTGTCTGGCAGGCTCTCAACAAACGCGATTGCCGCCTGCTTCGCGGCCGCGAGGCGGTTCGGCTTGACGTCGGTCGCCTCCATCGAGAGGGATGCATCGATGACGATCACGATCGTGGCCCGCTCCCGCGGAACGTCGACCTGTGTCTTTGGCCTGGCGAATGCCGCAGTCAGCGTGATCAAGCTGAGCAGCGATAGCGCCACGGCGAGGTGCCGACGCCACTGCGACTGCTTCGGCACAACAACGTCGAGCATCGAGGTGTTGGTGAAGCGCATGCCGCGACGGTTCTTCCGCAGCATGGCGAAGATGTAGGCCGCTACCAGTAGCGGGATGACGAGCAGAATGAGCAACCGGTCCGGTGAAAGGAACGCGAGTTCCGCGATCACTTTGTTACTCCCTGAGGCGGTGCGTGCAGCATGCTCGCCACCCGGCGATAGGACAGCACGAACCTGGCGATGTCTTGTACCCAGTCTCTGTCCGTACGCAACTGGATGTGCCCAACGCCTGCACGACGAAGCGAAATACGGATTCGTTCCCGCTGCGCGGCGCTGGCGGCGTCCATGCGGGCGCGCGCAGCCGAATCGGCTGTGTTGACGTAGCGCTCGAAACTGGTTTCCGGGTCCCGGATCAGCATGTCGCCCACGTTGGGAAACTCCACCTCGCGTCGGTCCACGACCTCAATCGCCAAGACCTGGTTCCGCACGCTGAGCCGGCGCATTGAGCGCTCCCACTCCGGTTCCACGTTGGGGTCGAGTTCGTGATCCCCCGGCGTCAGGAAATCCGACACCACCACCCGAAGCCCTCGCCGACGCTGAGTGCGAGAGAGCTGCTCGACCGCCGCAGCCAGCGACATCGGGCCAGCGGCATGGTCCGGCACGAAGGGCTCGACCAGCATCTTCCGCAACAGCGCGTACAGTGCCGAGCGGCCGGAGCGTGCCGGCAGCCGTCGGAGGCTTTCTGGTCGCATGATGTAACCGCCGAAGCGGTCGCCCATCCGCTGGCTCAGGAAGCCAATGGTCGCGATCGCGGCAATCCCGAGGTCGCGCTTGGTGACACCCTCGGTCCCCCAGTTCATCGACGGCGTCACGTCCAGCAGACTCCAGACTTCCAACTCACGATCAGCGATGGTGTCCCGTACGTGTGGCACAGTGGTCCGCGCGGTCACCGCCCAATCGATCCTGCGAACGTCGTCCTCACCCGGCTGATAAATCCGAGCCTCGTGGGCGTCCGATCCCGGACCCGGCAGCAGGCCCATATGGTCGCCGTGCAGGTAGCCCTCGAGCCGCCGGACAATCGTCAGCTCAAGCCTGCGAAGCGCGGCTTCGGGCGCCAGCTTGTGCAGCGGAATGGTTGGCGTTGTCGGCGCGCCGACCACTGACGAGACTGCTCCGTAGGAGGCCGGAGGTGTGAACGCCGGGGGCAGACCCGCCTTGACGGGCTTGCCAATCGGGGGCGGGAAGTTGGGTGGCTGGGCAGGAACCAAATACGACACGAGTTGATCTCAGTGGAACTCCGGCTGCGCAACGTATGGCTGGCCAACCGCCGGACGTTGCGAGTTGTTCGCCGTTTGTGCATTCCAGACCGGGGTCGGCGGTGGCACCATCGCGACGATTCGCTCGATGACCTGCGCTGGTGCGATGTTGTCGGCTATGGCGTCGAAGCCGAGAAGGATCCGGTGTCCCATCACGTCTCGTGCCACCGCCTGGACGTCGGTCGGCAGTACATAGTCACGACCGTGAATCAGGGCCAGTGCGCGCGCAGCGGCTACCAGGCCGAGCGTCGCCCTCGGGCTGCAGCCGATTTGGATCACTGACGCCAGGTCCGGCAGGTTGAATTCGGCCGGTGTTCGGGTTGCCAGCACGAGTCGGACGATGTACTCGGCGACCAGATTGTGCACGAATACTTCTTCAGCCTGCCGCTGCAGCGACAAGATCATCTGTGGGTCCAGCACGGGCTGAGAGGTCGGTGGATCCACGCTCATCCGGCGCAGGATGTCGAACTCTTCGTTGCCTCGTGGGTAGGGCACGTCGACCTTCATCAAGAACCGGTCTCGCTGTGCCTCGGGCAGGGGGTACACACCTTCGGACTCGATCGGGTTCTGAGTAGCGATGACGATGAACGGCTGGGGCACCGGATAAGTCGTGCCGCCGATCGATACCTGTTTTTCGGCCATCAGCTCGAGCATCGCGGCCTGTACCTTCGCCGGCGCGCGGTTGATCTCATCGGCCAGGATGAAGTTGACGAACACCGGGCCGAGCTCGACGTCGAACGATTCCTGGCTCGCTTTGTAGATCCGGGTACCGATGATGTCGGAGGGGACGAGGTCAGGGGTGAACTGGATCCGCGCGAACTCGCCGCCGACCACGGTGGCGAAGCTGCGGACAGCCAGCGTTTTCGCGACCCCGGGCACACCCTCAAGCAGACAGTGGCCCTTGGCGAGCAATGAGACCATCAGCTGCTCAACCATGTGTTCCTGGCCGACGATCACCCGTTGAATTTGGGCAATTGCGTCCCCAAGTAGCTGCGCCGCCTGGGAGTTAATGCCCTGCGCCTGTCCCGGGTGAGGGCGTCCTCCCTGAGCTGAGCCCTCAGGCTGCGGTTCGCCCCCGTTGGGGTTGTATCCCGGCTGGGCTCGACCACCCACTGACGAGCCGGGCGGGCCGTAGGAGGGGTTGGTCACTCAACGTCTCCTGTGTGGTCTGGGCCTCGACGTTCGTCCAGGCATCTCCTCAATCCTGCACGAGGGATCAATTGTCGCAGACTTTCCTGAGCGTCCGCTGTGCGCAGCTGTGCGCGGGCCATGAGATAGCCGTCCGATCACGAATAGACTCGCAGCGATTCGCGCCGACACAACCTGCTATCGCTCGTACAAGGCATGCCAACAGATTGAGGACAGATGACAACGCCTGAGCCTCCTGATCCCTCCTGGGGTCAGGGGGGCAGCTTCGTGCCGGTAAGCCCGCTGCTTCCGGAAGATCCGCCCAGGATAGGCGACTTCTGGCTCGATGCACGGCTGCATGCGACGCCAGCGGGAATCGCCTTCACGGCTCACCGGGATCAGCCGGGGGATGAGGGGCAGCTCACAAGCCAGCCGGCCATGGTGATTCTGCTATCTGAGGGTGCCGCCGCGGATGCGGCTGCCCGGGATCGGCTGGCCGGCGTGGTCAACGCGATGCATATCGACTCGGTACTTGCCCGCGGAGGGCATGGTCAAGATTTCGGCCGGCTGGCGCGCAAGTATCGCTCTGAACAGCAAGACCCCAGCGCACCCGACGACCACATCGCTGCTCCATGGGTTGCCCTCGCCTACGACGGATCACCGGGCGCCGCCGCGGAGGCCGCCCGGATTCTCGACGATGTCGAAATCGCCACTCTGCCACCGTTAGGCGCTGCGGCCGGGCCCGGCTACCAGCACTATTGGATAGACAAGGTGAAGCCTGGACTGACCAGGCTGTGGCCGCTGCCCTGGCCAGGTCGATTCGACCGCGCGGGATGGCGAACCATCTTGGTTTCCTGGCTGCTGATGCTGCTGTTGGCGGCACTCGCGGTACTGATCGCCATCCTGCTGTTTCGCAACCAACCACCGCAGTCACCGCCGCCGCCGACCGGCAGCTCCGGTAGCCCGCCGCCCCAATCCGGATCTCCGTCACCGCAGTCCGGATCTCCGTCACCGCAGACTGGATCAGGCTCTCCCCAGTCTGGGTCACCGTCTCCGCAGTCCGGATCGCCTACTTCAGGCTCGCCGTCGCCGTCTGGCACTCAGACCAGCGGTGGCCAGCCGACGCCGGAGACCTCAGGAACCGCTGCGGCGACCAACACACCCGGCTCAAGGCTCTAGCGTCGCGGGACCCCTATGACTGGGAACCAGGCACAACCCCAGCTCATCGACACAGCTCACCACTGGGGCCGGAGTTCGCCTCGCTCGCCAAGATTGATTGCAACAGACCTGGACGGCACATTTCTCTCGCCAGACGGGTCAGTGAGCGACCTCAATTCAGCGGCTGTCGTCGCTGCACAACGTGTCGGGATTCCGGTGGTGTTTGCAACTGGCCGGCCCGTGCGCTGGCTCGACGTGATCCGGGATCTCCCAGGTGCGCATCCCACCGTCATCGCCAGCAACGGCGCAGCGTTGTATGACCTGGGTGCCGGTGAACTGATCGACCGGATCTGCCTGGATCCCGAGGTGGCGCTGGAAGCCGTCCGCGACCTGCGGGCCGCCATTTCGGAAGTGAGCTTCGGTTTCGAGTCCGGAACGCGCTTCGGGTACGAACCTGCATACGCCAGCTGGCCATTGGATGAGGGGCTGGATCCGGCCATCTTCGTCGGTCCGGCAGAAGACATCGCACGTACCGAAGATTTCGTGAAGATGCTGGTTCGGCACGCCTCGATCCGTCCCGACGAGCTGTTAGCACGCATTCAGGAGGTAGTGGGTGACCGATTGACGGCGACACATTCGGCCGGCCCAGGAACCGGACTGGTCGAGATCAGCGCTCCGGGTGTCAATAAAGCGTCGATGTTGCAGCGATACTGCGCGCGCCTTGGCATCGAGGCGTGCGACGTTGCCGCCTTCGGCGACATGCCGAATGATGTCGCCATGCTGTCCTGGGCGGGCATGCCCCACGCCGTCTCGAACGCGCATCCGCTACTACTGGACGTGTTCCCCGTCGTGCCTAGCAATGTCGAGTCCGGCGTTGGCAGAACGATTTCGGCATGGCTGGGTTAGTGACCAGATCCCAAACCCAGGCCGCGCCATCGAATCGTGCGGCTTCCCCTGCCAACTTCCTCGCCTTGATCGGCCGAACAGCGGCTGTTTGCGCACTCCCAATCATTGTCGGGCTGTGGACGGCTGCCACGGCGTTCGTCGGCGGCACGTTCCTGCCCTGGCGTCCGCTGATGGTCGATCTCGATGTCTATCGACGGGCCGGCGCGGCGCTCCTCCAAGGCAGCGACTTCTATGAACTGCCGGGACCCCTGCCGTTCCTATATCCCCCATTCGCCGCAGTCTTGGCAGCCCCACTCACCCTGCTGCCCAGTGCCTACGTCGAGATCGGCTGGGCGATTGCGGGTGTCCTGGCGATCATGGCCGTGCTACATCGCTTCGGCCTGACCGGCTGGCAACTGAGCCTGGTGGGCGCGGCGGCAGTTTACTTTCTGGAGCCGGTTAGCGAGACGCTCGCCTTCGGGCAGCCGGGCATCCTCCTGATGGCACTGGTCGTACTCGATTTAGTGCCCGGACCACGATTGCTCCCCCGGCGGATCCTCCCGCCGGGTGTGCTCACCGGGATTGCTGCCGCAGTGAAACTTACCCCGGCACTCTTCGTCGTTTACCTGATCGCGGTGCGCCAGTGGCGGGCAGCCGTTACCGCCGTCGTGACCGGTCTGGCGGTCACCCTTGGCACCTTGGCGATTGTGCCGGACCCGTCGATCAGATTCTGGACTCGACTCGCGCAAGGGGAAACGGGATTGGGTCACTCTCTCATCTACTTCACCAACCAGTCGGTGATGGCCGATGTCGTCCGCATCCTTGGGCTCGGCGCGGGGCCGGCGCTGCTCGGTCTGGCACTGTCCGCCGTGGTAGCGCTGCTGGGTGTTTGGGCCGGCATGCTGTGGCACCGTCTCGGCGAGGTGGGGCTAGCTGTGACGCTGGTCGGAATAGCCGGGCTTCTTGCCTCACCTGTCTCGTGGCTCCACCATTTCGTCTGGGTGATCCCGCTGGCACTGTGTTTGACTGGGCGGCGGCCGACTCTTGGGGAACGAAGGACACTGCCGCCCTCCCTGCTGATTTTGGGATGGGTACTCGTTGGCTGGGTGGTGGCCCAGCTTCCTATGGTCCCGGCACCCCTGCGACGGCTGCCGAACGGTGCAGATCTAGAGCTGCAATGGACCTGGTGGCAGCACACTCTGGCGTCTGTCACTGCTGTGCTTGGAGTGATCTTCCTTGTTGCCTGCGTCGTGGTCGCCCAACGGCTCCGGAGGCTGCCGGTGAGGTCGCGGCCGTCCTCTGGTACCACTGACCGGAGGCCCGATCACATGTTCCAGAACCCGATCAGTACAGCCGACCACCAGAGGGCCTGAGACATCGCGGCTAGGACAAGGCCGCGGTGAAGCACCGCCGGGCTGACGATTGGCATCGCCCGTAACATCGCCCGCTTTGTGGACAGCGCAAGCACGCCCACCACCCCGATACCAACGACACAGACCATCTTGATCAAGGTCAGGGGGGCGCTGAGCTGCGGCTGCATCAACGATCCAGTCAGGACGAGTCCGCAGAGCCCCAACCAGATCAGCGGAGACATACGATGCGCCTGCCGCAACATGGCCTCCAGTGGAAGACGACGCAGAAACCAGAGCAAGCCGCAATAGTCCACTCCGAGCACGGAGCCAAAGCCGACG
>Ga0126312_10000044_pt1 | contig 45415 bp, 49 predicted proteins | sample Plot104A_FD_92537 | JGI IMG/M metagenome (GOLD analysis project Ga0126312, IMG submission 92537) | Serpentine soil microbial communities from UC McLaughlin Reserve, CA, USA - Plot104A | ecosystem: Environmental > Terrestrial > Soil > Grasslands | place: USA: UC McLaughlin Reserve, Lake County... | reverse complement strand
GTTCATGTTGATTATGATTTCCAGGTCTTAAAAAATGGAAAAGAAATATTTTCAGCAGCAAAACAAATTAATCAACCGCTACTCCATACAGCAGAAGGTTCTATTACTATTCCATTTATGTTTCCCTCTTCAGGATCTTATTCAATTAAGATACCTGTTTTAGGGATAAACTTTATTCCCATCAACCCAGAATATGCTGAATTCAAATTTGTTATAAAATAATTAAATATCTATCAATTTTTTTTATATAACGCAACATTTTTTATTTTGTAATGTTTTACATACTTTATTGTTTTGAAAGAAGAAGAAGCTTGGAATTTAATAAGGCCTGTTTGTAGAGAATTGGATGAATTAGTTAATCTAGGTAAAGTAAAATTCCTATCTGGTTTTCATAGTGAAAGAGAAGGGTCATATAAAATTTATCTTAAGTGCAGTAAAATTCATCTTTCCTCAAGAGGTATTTTTGATAAAATTGGAGATATTGAATATCAAAACAATAAACTCCGAATAGGTTTTAGTAGTAATAAAATACCGTTAAATCTTATGATTGATATGACCAATGATATGACAAGTGCTTAATTCTTATCTTTTTGTTAATTAGGCCGGTGTGTTATTAATACTTTCGAGGAATTTTTGTAGATGAGTAACAAGATCTTTTAAAACCTCAATTTTCCTAGTTGGATTATTGGCATAATTTATAACCAGATTTATGAATTCACCAATTTCAATTGTTTCTTCCCCTAAGACCTCGATTCCTTTAGAAGTTAGTAGGTATGATTTTCCTGGTATTCCATATTGAATACCTGATAAAAAATAGCTTTGATTCTCATCCATTTTTTCGGTAGTAATTCTATATTCTTTTATTACTAAACCAGTAGCGTTTTGAATATCGTTTTCAATCTGATTAATCTTCTTTGTTAATTCATTAATACACTCTAAAAGCTCCGAAATCACAGTACTCTTTGATATTGCATTTCTTTAAGCATTTATAATTTTCCTTATTCTATCTAATCAAAATAAAATTAAAATTTTATTTTAATTCATTTTCTTGTTGTTCGATTTTTTTTAATTCTGTAATTAAAAATTCTTTATACTTTTCACGTTCTTGTTCAGTCATTTTATCCAAATTAGAACTTAATGTCGAGCCTATAGATGATACTCTATCAATTAGATCCATAGCCATAAACCTTCCTATACTTCCAAACCTAAACATAACATCTAATTGTTTTTGTAATATCTTTTGTATCGATTGAATATCTTCTGCAATTCCAACACCTTTGTGTGTAACTTTGTATTTTCCATTTTCTGTCTCTGAAATTAGTCCTTCTTCTAATAATCTGCCTAGCATAGGATATATAAGACCAGGAGATGGTTTCCATTTTCCGCCGCTTTCATAAATTGCAAAATCTATAATTTCTTTGCCGCTCATTGGTTTTTCTTTTAATAAGTTTAAAATATATTGTCTGGAAAACCCTCTAGGGATAACACTGTTTACTCTCGAAAACCAATGGGAAATCATATATTCATAATATCACTAGCGATTTATTAATTTTTCCCTGAATCGATCGGGTATTCAGCAGAACTTACGAATAGTATAGTTAGAATAAAGTATTAAAAAAATATATATTGAATTTTTATTAAGATTTATTAATGACTATGAAATGTCCTGTGTGCGGAAACATTATGATATGGCTAAATGGATCTATTAGTCATGATCCTCCAGTTAAATATTATTCTTGCAGAGACTGTATGATAGGCGTTTCTAAATATTCTGAAACTAATTATGACATTTATGAAATCAAAAATTAATACATAATTTTTAAATCTATTTATTTTAATAAATCTGTTAAAGTAGTGAGATGTATAATAAAAGAAAAATCTCTATAAGAGAACGTCTAGCAGATGTTAATGATATTATAATCCTTCCAGGGGTATATGATGCTTTAACCGCTAAAATCGCCGAGGATGTAGGATTTGAAACCGCATTTCAAACAGGGTATGGTACATCAGCGTCTATGTTAGGAATGCCCGATTTTGGGTTCTTGAATGCTGGAGAAACTTTGGAAAATGCAAAAAGAATTATTAATTCTGTAAATATCCCCATTCTTGTTGATATAGATACAGGATATGGAAATCCTTTAAACGTTTGGAAAATTGTCAAAGATTTAGAAAGAATTGGTGCAAAAGGAATTTTTTTAGAAGATCAAGTCTGGCCTAAACGGTGCGGTCATATGACTGGCAAAACTGTTATCCCAAAAGAGGAATATATTCTCAAATTACATGCTGCCATAGATGCAAGAGAAGACAATGAATTTATCATAGTGGCAAGAACTGATTCACTTGCACAATTTGGAATTGAAGAAGCAATAGAAAGAGGAAAAGAGTATAAAAGAATTGGAGCTGATGTAATTTTTATTGAAGCACCCAAAACCATTGACCAAATGGAATTGATTGCAAAAGAAATTAATGCTCCTTTACTAGCAAATATGATTGAGGAAGGAATAACCCCTAATCTAACTGCTGATCAACTAAGAAAAATGGGCTTTAAAATGGTCGTTTTTCCATTATCAGCATTATATTCAGCGACTTTTGCAATAAAACAAACCCTTCAAACCTTAAAGAAAATGGGCACAACTAAAGAATTAAAGAATAAAATGATTACTTTTCAAGAATTCAATGATCTTGTCAACTTATCAGCATATAGGAAATTGGAAAAAAAATATTCTTCTTAGACCGTATTTTCTTCTTATCGATTGTTTTAGTTCAATAATCTCAATAATTATATAGAATACTGGATTTAGTATTAGAATATCTACTAATGCAAAAATTAAAACCAGATCTTATTGAAAATATCTCAATTTTGAAAAAAGATGTCAAACTAAATAACCATGATGATATTATCTCTAAATTAGACAATAAAATAAAACCAAATAGGAATAGTAAAAAAAATGTATGGATTGAAGCATATGGATGCTCTGCTAATATTGCAGATTCAGAAATTATAGCTGGCATCTTAAATAGTCATGGATATAATATAGTGAATTGTATTGATAAATCAGATCTTAATATAATTGTAACATGTTCAGTTAAAGATTCTACTGAACATAAAATGCTTCACCGCATTAAGCAATTAACTGGAGACAATAAACCATTACTAGTAGCAGGATGTCTTACCAAAACTGAACGAAAAAAAATAGAAAAGGTCAATCCAAATGTCAGCTTACTGGGTCCAAATTCTTTAGATAGATCGGTGGAAGCTGTTAATCTTACATTATCAAATAATAAAACTGTATTTGTTGATGACTCATCAGAAGAGAAAGTAAACTTACCAAGGTTAAGAGTGAATAAATCTATTAGTATTGTAGAAATCGCCTCAGGTTGTTTAAGTAATTGTTCCTTTTGTCAGACTAAACTTTCAAAGGGTAATCTTAAAAGTTATCGTCCTAGGTCCATAATTAGCCAAATAAAAAATGATATTAAAGATGGTTGTAATGAAATATGGTTAACGTCAACTGACAATGGCTGTTATGGAAAAGATATAAAGTCAAATTTAGTCGAATTGTTAAAATTATGTACTCAAGTAGAAGGGAATTATAAAATTCGAGTTGGAATGCTTAATCCAATGTATTTATCTGAGATATTATATGACCTTATTTTAGTATATAAAAATGAAGAGAAAATATTTAAATTTCTACATATACCAGTCCAAAGTGGCAGTAATAAAATTTTAAAATATATGTATCGAGGTCATGATATTAAAATTTTTAAAAAAGCTATATACGAGTTTCGAAAATCTATCCCTGAGATTACAATAGCAACTGATGTTATAGTAGGGTTTCCAAACGAGACAGAGGAGGACTTTAAATTGACAATGGATTTAATTAGAGAGTCTGAGCCAGATATCATAAATATATCAAAATATAGTCAGAGATCAGGTACAGTTTCATCAAGGTTAAAGAATATCCCATCCGATCAAAAAAAACTCCGTTCCACAATTTTACATAGTCTTTCTCGGGAGATATCAAAAAGAAGAAATACTCTCTGGAGAGGGTGGATTGGTGATGTATATATCGATGAAATAACAAATACATTAGTTCAGGGAAGAAATTATGCCTATAAATCAGTGATTATAAATAATGGTCATACATTAAACCTAAGTATTGGACAAATAATTAAGGTCAAGGTAGTTGATTCTTCTCAATATTCACTTTTTGCAGAATTCTTAGATTTCAAATAGAATTACAAAATAGATTTATTAACAGATAATCTTAAGTAGTCTTATATGTGGCCATTAAGAAGGGTTATTTGAACTATCAATTTTTCTTATAAAGATAAAAACTAATTTATATATTAAAATTATTTATTGTGTATGTTTTGCAGTTGCAGATGTATAAAATGTAAAAGTATGGATTTAGAATATTTTGCGTTTAAAGCTTCTGATGGATTTGAAGAAATTCACCATACATGTAGGTCTTGTAAAATTCATTTTAATCATCTTGATGGTGATACCTATGATCGTTGTGAAAAATGCAATTATAACAATAAATAACTTAACTTTAGGTTATGTTTTAAAACTATCTATTAATTTTTTATGGTATAATCCATTACATTGATTTTTTTCAACAATTTTAATATTTTTAATATTATTTGTACTCTTATCTGTTTTAAAGAACTCAAAACATATCATACACAGTTCCACCATATTTTGAACTTAATTTACTTTTATATTTTTTTATTTAGTTTATATTTATATCTTCAATATTACATATCAACACTTAAAAGTAAGAAATAGCATTCTTTCACTGGGATGGCCGCCCGAAAAAATACATCTAGAAAAAAAAGATTGATTAGGAAAATTAAACAGAATAGGCCTGTGCCAGCATGGGTTATAATTAAGACGCATAGACAAGTACGATCCAATCCGAAACGTAGACTTTGGAGAAGATCCGACGTTAACATAGGATAATGAATGGTGATTTATGAAGATGTCAAAATCTGATGAGGATACGCTGCATGTGTATACAATTAATCTAGGAAAGGCGTGGTTAACTCCCCAATATCGCCGAACTGATAGAGTCATCAATATGATTAAGGAATTCGCCAAACATCATATGAAAAATGAAAATGTAAAAATAGATCAAGAATTAAATAAAGAAATCTGGAAACAAGGAAAAACAAATCCACCAAGAAAAGTACGTGTACGAATGTCTCTTGATGATAATGTTGTTTTAGTATCATCTTATCAAGAAAGTTTAAAGGAAAACAAAGTAAAGAACGACAAAAATAAGGATAGTACGTAAACAGATATGAACATATATTTGCATTTACATCTTTGTTTCAAAATATTTAAATTCTGGCTTTAATGTTATTTCTATCCAGGATTACATTTTTTTCATGACAAATCTCATTAAAATTCATTAAATAAACGGGATTTCCCTCGAGGATGATCTATCATTTTCCTCAGGATGAATTGTATGTTTTCTCGCCAGAAATAATAATATGCCACTAAACAATAGTAATACTAGTGCTAACCCTTGAGCTCCTCCATTAGGAATAAAAATCAGATAGATAACAGAAAATACAATACATGAAAATGCCTGTAAACAGTATTGGATAGATGATACTAACTTAGCCTTATTTGCAAAAAATGTAATTCCAAATAGTGCAATACTAGGATAAATTGTAAGCAAAATAAACTGGTCAATATCTATTTCATTATGTGTCAATATTTTAATGAATATTATTCATAATATTTTTCTTTCCTTCCCAATAAGTCTTAATCTAAGATAGGAGCGATCTCAGTTGCAATTTTATTATTAACAAGGGATAATGTATTTTCAAAAGGTAAATTTGCCACATCTTCAACGCTAAAAGGTCCATACTTGTACATATCAACTCCAACAAATTGCTCCATAGGTTTTACAAACATAATTAGTAATTTTTTTTGTTTAATTGTATCTGTTATTTTTTCTAAAATTTTTGGTTGGCCATTGGTTATCAAGGCCGTTATCTCTTTTCTCTTTCTTTTTGATTGAATTTCTCCATCTATGATAAATTTTTCTTCATCTGTCATTTTGGAATATCCCATCTCTAAATTTGAGTTTATATTTCCTATAAGAATTTTTTCTATTCTTATTTGCAGTAAAAGATTCGATATTGTCGATAAATTTTCAATAATTTTCTGCACAATTCTTTTTTCAAGAATGTCATACTCTTTTGCCTTTAAATTTCCAATTGTAATAGCTAGTTTCTGATATGTATCATAAGGTATTTCTTGTAATGAAGAAATTTGATATTCTTTCAAAAGAATATTATATGCCGTTTCTAATGTGAAATACTCTTCCAAATTGTTAGACATTAAGTTAATATGGTAACAGAATCAAGTTATAATAATTCCGTTTTTCTATTTAAAATTCTGAAAGCCTTAATTATGAGGTACTTGATTATTACCAACTGATTTGCCATATAGGATTATTGAAGGAAGAATTGAAGAACAAAATTTTAGTTCTGATGACATTATGGATAAATTAGAAAAAGATGATATTAAGTTTATAGATTTACAATTTACTGGACTTCTTGGAAAATTCCATCATATTACTATTTCTGCAAATATGTTTAAAAAAACAGATTTTGAAAATGGATTACCAAAAGTTGATGGTTCTTCAATCCGTGGATTTACTGAAATTCATGAATCTGATTTAATTGTTAGACCAGACGCTTCTACTTATGCTATAATTCCTTGGATAGAGAAATACAAAACATGTAGATTGATTTGCGATATTTTAAGAGGCGGCTCTAACAGAATACAATTTTTGAGGGATCCTCGAGGTATCGCAAAGAAGGCTGAAAAATATGTTAATGATAATGGTTATTCGTTATCATATTGGGGACCAGAAGTTGAATTTTTTGTTTTTGATAAATTGTTAGTAAATACCCTTACCCCCTATCATGGTCAAAGTTATGAAATAATTTCGAAAGAAGCTCCTTGGGCTTCTGATGGATTTGGATATACCCTCAATCTAAAGGAAGGCTACCTTCCTAGTGCTCCAGGTGATAGTTTAATGAGTTTCCGCAATGAATGTGTAGACATTCTTAGCAATAATTTTGGTATTGCATGTGATGCACACCATCATGAAGTTGCAACAGCTGGACAGTGTGAGATAGATATACGATATGATACATTAGTAAATGCTGCAGATTCTGTCCAAAGTTATAAATACATTGTAAAAAATGTTGCCAAAAAACACAACATGATAGCTACTATGATGCCAAAGCCAATAGCACTTGATAATGGCTCTGGTTTACATGTTAATATCAGTCTTTGGAATGATAGCACTAACTTATTTTTCGATCAAAATGATGAGTATGCTGAAATTTCTGAATTAGCTAGATATTTTTGTGGAGGTATATTAGAGCATTCTTTTGCACTCGCAGCAATTGTAGCCCCTACAACCAACTCATATAGACGATTAGTTCCAGGATATGAAGCTCCTGTGTATGTAGCATGGAGTACTGGTAATAGATCAGCTATAATACGTATTCCAGGACATTTTAGAGGAGAAAAATTTGCAAGTATGAAAAGAATCGAATTTCGTGCTCCTGATCCCTCGTGTAATCCATATCTAGCTTTTTCTTGTATTGTTGCAGCGGGTTTAGATGGAATAAAGAAAAAAACATCTATAGGTGATCCTATTGATGAAGATATTTTCAAAATGACCTCAAAACGAAGACGCCAACTTGGAATAAAACAATTACCAACTAATTTATTAGATGCAACTGAGTCTTTAGATTCTGATAGAGAGTTTCTTAAACCACTATTTGATGGCTCAGTAATTGATAGATTGATAGAGCGTTCAACAAATGAATATAGAGAAGTTACTTTAAGACCTCATCCACATGAATTTTCTTTATATGCTGATATATAAGTATAAAATTTCAGCTAATATTAATAATAATTTATAAATTATTTTGTATTCTTAAAGGTCATCAATTTTCTTTGCCAATATAAAGTCGTATTCACTTAATCCATTAACTTTGTGTGTAGATAAAAATATTTTTACTTTGTTAAAAACATTAAATAATTCTGGATGATGATCTAATTTCTCTGATTCTAATGCTATCTTCGTAATAAAACCAAAGGCTTGAGTAAAATTTTTAAATTCAAAAGATTTACATAATTTACCGTTTTCGATTTGCCAATTTTTTATTTCTTTTAACTTCACTTCAATTTCATTATCCGAAAGTTTTTTACAATTATTCAACTAAAAAAAGTTAGTTTATTACTATTAATGTATTTTACTATAGTCAACAATTATCGTAAAATATTTTTATGTAGTCTTATCTCTTTAGAAGAGATTCATTTTTTGATAATCGAAATATAAATAAAGCAGATGAATACTCTTCCGTGTATGAGCTCAAGCAAAAAACCACATATGAATCTCGTGGTTACAGGACATGTAGATAATGGTAAATCTACAATTGTAGGCCATTTAATGGTTGATTTAGGAGTTATTGATCAAAGGACTATAGAACAATTTGCAAAAGAATCAGAAGCTACTGGTAAAGGTGATACTTTCAAATATGCATGGGTTTTAGATAGTATTAAAGATGAAAGGGATCGAGGAATTACCATAGATCTAGCCTTTCAGAAATTTGAAACTACGAAGTTCTTCTTTACGTTAATTGATGCCCCAGGTCATAGGGACTTTATTAAAAATATGATAACAGGTGCCTCCGAAGCTGATGTGGCTATTTTAGTTGTTTCCACCAAACCAGGAGAAACAGAAGCCGCAACAGAACCTGGAGGGCAAGCAAGAGAACATGCTTTTCTATGTAGAACATTAGGAGTAGGACAAGTAGTAGTTGCATTAAATAAAATGGATGATTCCAACTATTCAGAAGCAAGATATAATGAAGTCAAAGGCATCGCAGAAAAAATGCTAAAAATGGTGGGTTATAATACCAGTAAAGTGAATTTTGTTCCTGTTTCTGGATGGAAAGGTGATAATTTAGCAAAAAAATCTGAAAATATGGGTTGGTATAAAGGACCAACTTTATTAGAAGCACTAGATTCATTCGAGCCTCCAGAAAAACCAATTGGGAAACCCTTAAGAATTCCAATTCAAGATGTCTATTCAATTACTGGTGTAGGTACTGTTCCAGTAGGCAGAGTAGAAACAGGTGTTGTTAAGGCTAATGATAAAGTAATAGTCATGCCTGCAGGAGTAACCGGAGAAGTCAAATCTATAGAAACACATCATACTCAAATGGATTCAGCCGAAGCAGGTGATAACATAGGATTTAATTTAAGAGGAATTGACAAAAAATCTATTCATAGAGGCGATGTTATAGGACATCCAGATAAACCTCCAAGTGTTGCTAAAGAATTTGAAGCTCAAATAATAGTAATCCACCATCCAACTGCTATGGCGCCAGGTTATACGCCAGTTTTACATGCTCATACCGCACAAGTCGCAGCGACTCTATCGGATTTTGTTGCCAAAATTGATCCTAAAACTGGGGGAGTTTTAGAAGAAAAACCAAAATTTCTTAAAACAGGAGATGCAGCAATTGTAAGAATTAGACCAGTCAGACCTCTTGCTATAGAAACTTTCAAAGAATTCCCGGAAATTGGCAGATTTGCATTAAGGGATATGGGTACTACAATTGCTGCTGGAGTTATTAAATCCATTTCAGAAAAATATGAAAAGAAGTAAAAGGGAAAATTACAATGCCTCAGGAAGCTAGAATCAAACTAACAAGCACAAATCTTTCTACGTTGGAAGGTGTTTGTTCCGAAATAAAAGGAATAGGTGAAAAAAGCGGTGTAAATTTAAAAGGTCCTTATCCACTACCTACAAAAAAAATGAAAGTAGTAACAAGGAAATCTCCCTGTGGCCAAGGGACAAATACATGGGATAAATATGAGTTAAGAATTCATAGACGAGTAATCGATTTAGGTGCTGATGATAAAGCTATTAGACAGCTTATGAGATTGAGAATACCTGATGATGTCTATATAGAAGTATCTCTCACTTAAATTTTTATAATTATGCCTAACAAATAATTATTGTACCAATGTTACCATATTAAAAAAAAATTCCATTAATATTAAAATTATAAAATGAATTTATTCTGGTCAGTAGTGTTATTACAATCACTTTTATTACTGCTCTTTAATTTTAATCAAAGTTTTGCAGAATCATCTACATCAGAAAATGATTTTAAATCATATAAAAATAAAAATAATGCTATAGAATTAATGTATCCATCAGATTGGACATATGTTGAATTTAGAGATAAAATTTCTGATAATGATCTCTTTATAATAATTAGTTTCATTTCCCCATTAGATTCTTCTTTAGATACATTTCAAGAATATTTTACTATTAAATCAAAAATTCTGGATCCAGGAGATTCTTTTTCTAACCACTTTAATTCATATTTAGAAAAACTAAAGAACACTTTAACAAATATAAATATATCCAATATAGAAGATATCTCCACGAGTAATAAATTTATAGAATATTCATTTTCGCCTCCACAATCAGGATTAATTATAAACAAAGATGAATATATCTTTCTAAAAAATTCTACGAATGTATTTCATATTGAATTCACTTCTAGTAGTTATGATTATAAAACATTCAAGCCATTGATTAATAAAATAATGTCATACTTTCGTATTACTTAACATGATATTTGATGTATTATAAAAAAGTAATTGAAAAGAAAACCTTTATGTATTGATCTTATCGAAACGTTGAGAAACGTCTTCCCAGTTTATAACATTCCACCAAGCAGAAATGTAGTCAGGTCGTTTGTTCTGATATTTGAGATAGTATGCATGTTCCCATACATCACATCCTAAAAGTGGTATTAAACCTTCAGTTCTTGGACTGGTCTGATTTGGCATTGCTTTGTATTCTACTTTACTGGTGGATGGATTATAGACAAGCCAACCCCAACCACTCCCTTGAATCAATGTGGTGGTAGAAGAGAATTTCTCTTTAAAGTCTGAAAAACTGCCAAATGCCGAATTTATTGCATTAGCAATAGGTCCACTTGGTTCACGTCCTCCATTTGCTTTCATGTTATGCCAAAATATTCGATGGTTATCAAATCCTCCTCCGTTAAAGTTGATTGCACTTTTTTGATCAGCAGGAACTTTATCAAGATTAGATAATATTTCCACAATATCTTTTTCTTGAATTTCAGGAGAACATTTCTCGAGTGCTGCATTGAGTTTATCGGTATAAGTTTGATGGTGTTTCGTATGATGTATTTCCATAGTTCGTGCGTCAATATATGGTTCTAGTGCATCATAATTGTAAGGTACTGGAGGTAATTCATATTTTACCATACATATATTTTTTTTTGTAATTATTAACCTTTGTGTTATCTAATATACTACGATGACTTGACTTGATTTTATATCTACTTCCTTCTTTGCCAGAGAGAAACATATTTATTGAAATTTAAAATTCTATTTTAACTGCTTACTCATGGTTATTAATAAGGAACTGCTAGAAAAACGGAAAAAAATATCTCAACACAGACCTAAATTTGTAAGACAGGAAAGCTGGAGATACGACAGGCTTGCAGAAAACTGGAGGAAGCCTAAAGGGAAAGATAATAAAATGAGACTACAAGTTTCTGGAGTTCCTCAATTGGTAAAAGTTGGATATAGAGGCCCAAGGGTCGCTAGGGGACTTCATCCATCAGGATATGTTGATAATTTAGTTTATAATATCAATGACCTGTTATCATTAGATTCAAAAAAAGATGCTGTAAGGATAGGTCATATCGTTGGAAAATTAAAGAAAAAACAAATTTTGGCTAAAGCAGCTGAATTGGGATTAAAAGTTTTGAATCCAGGGAAAGATTCTAAATTACAAAATAAATCAGAAATAAAGGAGAATGAATAAAAGATATGGTTGTAAATCTTAAAAAGAAACGCGAATTAGTCGCTAGAATGCTTAATGTTGGTTCTAATCGTGTTAAATTTGAGCCTGATAAGCTTGATGATATAGCCGATTCTATAACAAGAGAAGATATTAGATCTTTAATTAAAAATAGAGTGATATGGACATCGAAGCCTAAAGGAACATCTCGCGGTAAAGCTAAAGCAAAATTAGATACAAAAAAGAAGCATGGAACAGGTGCTGGATCTAAGAAAGGTCGTAAAACAGCAAGAACAGGAAAAAAAGAATTATACGTAAAAAAAATAAGAGCAATGAGATATCATTTGAAAGTATTAAAAGATAGAAACGATGTTAACCGTGAAATATACTGGACTTTGTATAAAAAAATTAATGGAGGTCAAATTCGCTCCTTGACTCACTTAAGAGCTACCGTAAAAGATTGGAAATCACAATGAGTTCAGAAGATACTATTATTTATCAATTAAAATCATTTATGATTGAACTGGACCTATTGATCAGTTTTTCTCTTAAACTAATAACCTGGGACCTCTTTTCTCCATCCAAGTTAGTTTGAAGCAATACATTTAATCCTTCCACTATGTATTTTATATTGGGTAAAGTAAGAATATCTCGATCATCCCGATCATCTTGATGATTTTCTTCCCAATTACTCATACTTTAGGATGTTTTGTGTTAATGTTAAATGTTTGGATCAATTTAATAAATTAATTGATGTAATTACTAAAATATTTGTTTTTTTTTGATTATTTGATTATATGTTATTTACCTTAATTACTTCGGAAAAGGATCCAGCTAGTAAAACAATGCTAAAATATTTACAAGAAGACAAAAAATTCCATGAAAAACGAAATTTCTATTTAACTTCTTCTTTGTACGATAATATTTCAGTGTTTATATCTCCAGACCAATTACTATTTTCTGATAGTATAGATTCCAAATGCAAAGAAACCGATGTATTGATTTTTCTTTCCAGGCATCAATCACAAAGTAAGATTCCCTCTTTGACCTGTCATTTTCCAGGAAATTATTTTACAAATTCTTATGGTGGAAATAACTGCGAGTTAGGAATTGCATATCCCTCATTGCAAAAGAATTATCTTTTAAAAATATTCCAATTAAGAGAAAAGGTTCCTTGGTGTGATATAACTATAGAAACTACACATCATGGTCCCACTAGTATAAAAAAACCTGTTATGTTTGTTGAAATAGGTTCATCTGACGACCAATGGAGTAATATTGAGAATGTATCATTCGTATGTGATTCTTTATTAGATACATTAACAAAAAAAATTTGGCCTGCAAAAGATATTGCGATAGGACTAGGAGGAAATCATTATGGTTCCAAATTCAACAAACTAATACTAAATACTGAATATGGAATAGGTCACATAGCAAATAAATACAATTTATTTAATATTAATAAGGATATGCTAAACCAGATGATTTCAAAATGTTATGAAAAAGTTACACATATAATAATTGACCAAAAGGGTTTGGGTAATGAAAAAGTAAGAATAATGAATCTATTGAAGGAAATTGAATTAGAAGTGATTAAAATATAAATTCCTCATAATTGTACGGTTAAATACTTATATGTATTGTTAGTGATGAAATTTCATTATATTTCTAAAGTAGTATTATTTTTTTATTATAAATGGATAAAAAGCATTTTAATATAATAAATCTAAAAGATATAGATAAGAAAAAAGAGATGTGTCTCCTTTAGAAATTGAACATATATATACATATATACAATACTCTATCATCAACTTTATCAAAAGAGAAGAAGAATTTATTAGAGATTTTATAGATAATAAAATTATGTTTTTTTCTACTTAATTTATCAGTTATAATTAGTAAACCTGTAGTGTCAACACTTTAGAAGTTCGAGTATTCTTAAACGACTCACAACTAATAAAGACCTTTTTAGATTTGTTTTTATATTCTAATTTTATATATTTATTATTGAGAAAATTCTCAGAAAAACCTCCAATGATTATAATATCTGGGTCTTGTTTGAATTTTAATAAAGAAAGAAAGAAAATAATTGAATTAATAGAATATTTGCAATTTTCGGTTAGTTCACAAATTAATTCTGAAGTGTCATCTAATGGTGCAGCTTTAGGATGGGATTTCTTCAATATCTATTTTGACATTTCTCTTATAGAAAAATTGAGAGAACATTTTCCTGAAATCTCCAAAGAAGAAGGAATAACTCTTGAACAACAATTCGTATTATGGCTTATAAAGCAATTTAAAAGACGAAATCTGGACTATCATCTTAAGCTAAGTGACATTCCCTACGAAAATACAAAAGGGTTCAGATTAGATCCAAACAATTATCGTGACGATAGTCTGTTGGAAGATTTAAGATAAATTATTCTTTCAAATGCCTTTTTATCCATCTATTATCATTATTATTATTATTTTTTCCATTACTGGTGAATATGCTTATAATTAGTGTTTGAAATAGATAACACTTTTTATAAGAATTAAGGTGTGTTTAAAATAAGCTTAATTGATAACTATTAATACGAGGCTATAAATTTTTTATATACTCATGACTCTATTACAAAAACCTCAGTTAGGCTGTTGGGATTTATCCGAATTAGTAGATGAGGAAAAAAATAATATAAAAAATTATTTAAAAATATTACATTATGATGTCAAAAAATTCAGAGAAAACCGTGAATTACTTAATGATAACATTTCTTCACAAAAATTTTCTAAAATGCTATTACAATTGGAGAACATTTCAGAGAAATTAAGTATGGTATTAGGTTTTGCACATTTGCAATATTCCTCCAATACTTCTTCTAATGAATATTCTGCCTTTGTTACAGAAATGGAGTTATTAAGTACTGAAATTTCTAATAATTTAATATTTTTTGATATATGGTTCAAACATACTCTAAAAGAAAAAGATGCAAATAGAATTATTCAAACTGTCGATCCTATTTATAAACAATTTCTGATACATAAAAGAGTTTTAGGGAAATACACCTTGTCTGAAAATGAAGAAAAAATTGTTAATATACTAGAAGTAACAGGACCAAATGCATTAGTCAAAATATATGATCGAATGACAAATAATTTTGAATTTATTCTGGAAATAAAAGCAAATAACAAAATAAAAAGAAAAAAAATTCTAAATAAGGAAAAATTAATGTCACTAGTTAGAAGTAACAAATCAGAGGAAAGGAAAGCTGCATACAAATCATTGTTCAATGTATATAAAAATAATAGTAGAGTTTTAGGTGAAATATATTTAAATTTAATAGTACAATGGCATGATGAAAACATTAAAATCCGTGGTTTTGATTCACCAATTTCGGTAAGAAATATCTATAATGATATAAGTGATACTGTTGTATCTACATTATTAGACACATGCAAGAAAAATTCTTTCATTTTTCATAAATATTTCAATTTAAAAGCAAAAATGTTAAAATTAAAAAAACTAGAACGTTATCACTTATATGCGCCTCTTGTTAAAAAAGGAATAATACAAAAAAAATATACCTATGAGCAAGCAGTAAACATAGTTTTAAATGTTTTTGAGTCATTTGAACCTAAATTTCGAGATTATGCAGAAATAGTTTTTAATAAAAATCATATTGATGCAGAAATAAGAAAGGGGAAGATGAGCGGAGCATTTTGTTCTACTATTTCTCCTAAATTAACTCCATATGTTCTATTGAATTATGATGGTATGTATCGTGATATTTCTACAATGGCTCATGAATTTGGACATGCTATACATAGTATTTGTTCTTCAAATTTGCCAATCGCTGTTTCTCATGCGCCTCTTCCTTTAGCGGAAACAGCTTCTGTCTTTGCCGAAATGTTGTTGAATGAAAAGTTAGCAGAAGAAATGACAGAGCAAGAAAGATCTATTCTATTAGCGGAACAAATTGATGATATGTATGCAACTATTATGAGACAATCATATTTTACATTATTTGAAATTGATGCACATAGTAAAGTCATAGAAAACAATGCTAATATTGATAATATCTCCTCTTTATATCAAAAGAGTCTCCAGGATCAGTTTGGAAATTCAGTAATAGTTTCCGATGATTTTATGTGGGAATGGACATATATACCACATTTTTATCATACTCCTTTTTATTGTTATGCATACGCTTTCGGCAATCTTCTCGTTTTATCATTGTTTCAAATGTACAAAAAGGAGGGAAAATCTTTCATCCCAAAATATTTGAATCTACTTTCTGCAGGTGGATCAAAAAACCCAGAAACTTTATTAACTGAAATTGGTTTCGATATTTCTAACAAAAGGTTTTGGCAGCAAGGTTTTGATCTCTTGTCAGAAAAAATAGGTGATTTAGAAAAAATTCTGTAGTTTTATATTAGTATTAATTAGCTCTTGATATATATACGCTACAACTTTATTGGTAATATTACTAAATTATTTATTTTTGTTAATGTAGTTATCTAATATCGCTTAATTTTTTTTTGATACTAAGTTTATTGTTTCTCGGAATGAGAACCTTATATCTCATAATAAATATCACTAAAATAATAGAAAAAATTGTAAAATATATATATTAAAAAATTTTCTCTAAATTTTATTCTGCAGTTACTTTTGAAAAGAATGAAATGTTTATTTGTAATCTTAATGTTAATTACCAATACAAATTTTAAAATTCTTAACGAATAATAATTTATAGTTCTTGAAGGTAAATTCCTCACAAAATCATACAAGCTAAAGAAACTATAGTTAATACAAACATAGCAAATAAACAAACGTAAATCCTTTTATTTTGGTATAATTTCACCGGATACAGAACTAAATTTTCTCATTTTTTTATGTCCAGTTTTTTCTTTATGATCTTCAGCATCTGAATTGAAAAAAAAACTACTTTGGCAATCTTCACAAAACCAAATTTTATTTAAATCCTCTGGATGCACATTTATTAAATAAATCTCTGCAATATAAGAAATTAGATAATATCTAATATACAATTTATAGAAACTAAGTGCTATTTCAAACTTATATTTTTTTTATAACGTATAATCTTAAGGTAGAATCATAGATTTTATTATTATAATCCAAATAAATTGAGATATGAGGATCTATTAATTTATTTTATATCTAATGTACCCAGTAAGACAAAATAATGTTCAAAATATTATTTACCTCTATGTAATTGTCAAACTCGAGGTATGGTCTTACATTTTCGATCCTTGGAATTATTAATCTGTTCCTGAATTACAATTTTCAACTACTATTACTACACTGTACAAATTATTTCTCGTAATACTGTATGGGGAAATTAGGATCACTTACACATTCCGCACAGCTGCAACAGATTTAGTTGATATCTATGCAAATAAAGAATTTAAACTAATCCTATGATTTTTTCATACGATAGTGCATCTTCTAGTTCTTTTTCACTCATCAATTTTTTTCCTAAAATTAGTTCTCGTATTTCTGTACCAGTTTTTAATGATTCTTTATATATTTCTGCTGCTGTCAAGTATCCAATATATGGATTTAATAAGGTTATGAGAATAGGACTTTTTTCTACTTGTTGCTTTAATCTTTCAGCATTTGCTTGAATTCCATTAATAAAATTCGTTGCAAAAATTGGCAAGAAATTTATTAACATGTCAGTGGCATCTAAGACGTTCTTTAACATTCCTGGCATCATTACATTTAATTCAAACTGTCCCGCTTGTGCAGCCATGGTTACAGAAACATCCTTTCCTATAATATCAAAGCAAATCATGTTTAAACATTCAGCCAAAGAAGGATTGACCTTTCCTGGCATGATAGAAGAACCCGCATGAACTGCTGGAATGAGTATTTCTGCTAGGCCTGCTAATGGGCCAGAGGCCATAAGTCTTAGATCATTAGCAATTTTTATTAGTTCAATTGCCAAATTCCTTAATCCAGAAGAAAAATTAGCTATATCGAATTTGCTTTGGAGAAAAAAGTGAAGGTTTGCAGAGCTTTTTAAATTTAGACCGGAAATATTAGAAAGATGTTTAACAATTTTTTCTCGATAGCCTTTGGGCGTATTGACACCAGTTCCAACTGCTGTTCCACCTATTCCAATTAACTCTAATTTTCTTTGGCTATTAATAATTTCTTCTTTAGCTTTCTCTAGTGCATAGGCATATACTTCAAACTCAGAGCCTAATGTTACAGGAATAGCGTCCATAAGATGAGTCCGCCCAATTTTTATGATATTTTTAAAATCAATAGATTTGGCTTTCAAAGATACTATCATTAAATCAAGTGATTTTATAACTAAATTAATGTTCATTAATATTGCAATATGCATTGCTGTTGGAAATGTATCATTACTTGATTGAGACATATTAACATGGTCATTAGGACTAATAATGCTATAATCGCCTTTACGTTTTCCTAGAATTTCTAAGGCCCGATTTGTGATTATTTCATTTGTATTCATATTAAAAGCAGTACCAGCGCCAGAATTAATGGCGTCTACAACAAATTGGTCTAAGAATTGTCCTGATAAAATTTCATCACAAGCTTGAATAATTACTTTAGCAATTTTCTCATCTAAGATTTGTAATTCAAAATTAGTTAATGCTGCTGATCTTTTAATCATAACGTAACCTTTTATAAGGTTTAGATGAGATTTATTACCAGTTACTTTATACTGTTCTAATGCACGAGCTGTAAATGGACCATAATATGCATTATCAGGAACTTTAAATTCTCCTAATGAATCTTTGTCTATTCTAAATGACATTATAATGACTATAAAATTCTCATTTATATAATACTAGTTAACGAGAACAGAAAATTTAAACTACATCGTTTTCTATAATCATTAATAAAAGTTTATATAATATATTTATATAGTCCACAAACCGCATACCAGTATGCCGCAAACTAAACCCATTGTAAGTATTGAGAATGTTGTCGCTTCAGCAACTATAAATCAAACAGTTAATTTAAATCAAATCACACAAATATTTCCAGACGTTGAATATCACCCCGATCAATTTCCGGGTCTTGTTTTTAGACTTAAATCTCCAAAAACTGCTACTTTAATTTTTAGCTCGGGAAAAATGGTATGTACAGGAGCAAAATCAGAAGATCAGGCAATAAAAGCCGTCAAAAGTGTCGTTCAAAAGTTAAAAAAAGGAAGTATCCAAATTGAAAATGAACCCATAATTGAAATACAAAATATTGTTGCATCCGCAAGTCTAGGAGGCAAAATTCACCTAGAATTAGCTGCTAGAGTGCTTCCTCGCAGTATGTATGAACCTGAACAATTTCCTGGATTAATTCATAGAATGTTAGATCCCAAAACAGTTATCCTTCTGTTCGCAAGTGGGAAGTTAGTTTGTACAGGAGCTAAAAAAGAAGCAGAAGTATATCGCGCTGTACATAATCTTCATAATCTATTAGAAGAAAAGAACCTTATGATCTATGAAGGGTAATTAATTTTTGAAATTTAACATTTGTGCTTTATATATAACTCTTTTTCATAAATAATACTTACAAACTCATTGATAGTTAAAAAAAATATAAAGTTATTCCATTTGTATTAAAAATATTTATTATTCTATTGTACCTTTTGAAAGATACAAAAAATCTTTCATTATACCTCAATTCTGTCTAATATTTTTGTAAAGCTGTTAAGCGTTATTCTATAATAATTATATCCTAAATTAAAAGTTTAAGATTTTCCAACTTTTTAATAACATATTAATTCCATTGCTAATCGTGTTTAATCCAATATAAATTACTGATTTAAACATTTCCTATGCTATTGGTTTAAGAAATATTTTATAAAAAACCATTTATATATATTATGAAACAGATTTATTTTAATTCTTATAATCATATTCATGCCAGAGATATGGCTTGGTTACGGTTCCACAGATGTAGTGTTAGATATTAAACAAGAAAATTTACTTTACTGTTACCCAGAGTTAAATTTGTTATCTGACGAAAATATAAAAGATATTCTAACAGATATAAAGTTTTCAAAGAAAACTCTCATTTTTCCATTATCCTCTTCAAAGTCAATAATAAAAATAATATCTTTTTTAATAGAAATTAACAAAACTGATATCACAAAGGAAATTGAAATTGGAACATTTTACGAATATTTTCTTCAAATCAAAAATCATTTTGATGATAATATTAGAATTTTTCAAATGGATAAAAAAGATTTTTATGAAAAAATCAAAAATTTTGATAATGTTATTTTTATTTCCAAGATTGGATATGAACCTCTTTTTGGATTCAGTATAACTCCCTCTATGCTGATAAGAAATTGTGTTAATGGTTTGATGGATGAAATTTTTCATTCTAATGAAATTATAAGTCCTAATCCTGGTCAAATAGGAGATCCACTTAAAAGGGCCTTAGAGTTTTATGATAAATTAGGTCTCTATTCTATAGAGGTTTTAGCTAACCAATATGGAATTTCTCATCTTTATTATGGATTTAATTCAACATTTATTAAATCGTCAGTATCTAATTTTAAATCAAGTACTAATTTTAATCTCGGTGAGCAAAAGTCATTAATAATTAGCTCCGGTATGGAACCTGAAAATCATAGCACTCTTACTAACTCATTATATTCATTATGGAATTCTATAGGCATTTTGAAAAATCAAGGAATGGCTGTTTTACTAGCAGAAAATAGCCATGGTATAGGTGATGGCGCTTTAACTATGTATTTAGAAGGTAAATTGAATCTTTCTCAAATCAAAAAAATTAATTATGTAAAGGGATTGGAGCATCTAGTTTATCTTGAGAATTTAAAGAATAAGTATTATCTTGGTCTAGTTTCTTCAATACCTTTCCATTATACTAAAACAAAATTAGGATTTAATACTTTTAATAATGTTAAAGAAGTTTTACAAAATATGCTTACATGTTATGGAAAATCAAATAAGATTACGATTTGCCCTGAACCTTCTATTACGTTTTTTATAAATCAATAAGAAGATTTGAATATTGGAGATATTTCAATCGATTTAGTTATAATCCAGAATTTGTTCTATTATATAAAGTTAAATACCTTGTCAAGTTAAATATAAAAATTGCAATCCATTCTTCGAAGTGTTGGTAGTTATGTTATTCGTAATTGCGAAGAAAAAGATCTTCCATTTGTTATTAATATAAACATGTTAACACTTCCAGAACATTATTCTGACTATTTTTTTAGTTCTATTTTAGCAGAATTACCAGAAGCATTTATTGTAGCGGAAATAAAAAATCAGATAGTAGGTTACATTATGTGTAAAATAGAATTCGGTTTCTCAAATTTCAGAAAGTTAGGTTTTGTAAAGAAGGGTCATGTGGTATCCGTTGCAGTTTTAGAAGAACATCAAGGAAAAGGTGTAGGAACAGCATTAATGTTCGAAGGAATTAACGGAATTATTATTAGAAAAAGTGATGAAATTTATTTGGAAGTTAGAGTAAGTAATGAAAGTGCAGTTCAACTATACAAAAAACTAGGTTTCATTATAAAATCTAGATTAAAATCATACTATCGGGATGGCGAAGACGCATTTTTAATGGCCAAAGATCTTAGTTAGATATATAATATTACAACTGGATTTCTTATGATAATGAAAAGTAACAGACCTACTGGCATTTTTCTTTTAATTGTTCCTACAGTAATTTTTGTAATCTATATATATCTATTATTTGCTTCAAATCTAGATTTGCTTTTGATAAAACTTACCATTGTAGGAACTGTAGGAATAATTGTTTCCGTATTTATTTGGATTGGATATACTATGATTTCTACTTCTAATCCTAATGAGATTACAGATGATAACATTTAAAGTATCTCTAAATCAAAAACTGTTTGATATATTCTGGGACCAACCTCTCTTATTACTCTTCCACAAATTATCTTATATTGGTAAAATTGGAAATTATTATGACAGTTTAGTTTTCCTTCTTCCAGTGCATGCAATTTATTTTTGGCTTTAATATGAGCAAAATAGTGAATAATCCCTTTATTATTTTCAAGAGCCATAATTGCTGAATCAATAAATTCTGCTGCTTGTTCAGGAAGTGGCATAAGAACCCTAGTAGCTTTACCTTTTAATTGACTAGATATAATTGCTCTAGCATTACCCAAAATAGGAATAACTCTATCTTGAACTTTGTTTAACTTGGAGTTAATTATACACAAATCGTTTGCATCAGGATTCGAATCTATGCTATATACAATACAGTCTGGATTTTTTTTCGCAAGAATAATTGAATATGTTCCTATTCCTGCAAACATATTAATGATTATTTCATTATTTTTTATCAGCTTAGAAACTCTCAGTCTTTCAGTAGAAAGACGAGGAGAAAAATATGTCTTTAATACATCTACTTTAAATATGCATCCATGCTCTCTATATTCTGTAATCGATTTATTAATTCCTGATAAAAAATATAGTTTTCTTGTTCTGTACTCTCCTTGTACTGAAGAGATTTGTTGAAAGACAGTTTTTATTGTCTTAATTTTATTTATCAATATTTTGGCTATAATTTCTTTTTTTCCCTCTAGTTCATCGGGAATTTTAATTATTATTATATCACCAATTATGTCAAATGATGAATAAACCTTTTCAATTTCCTCTTTTGCAAATACATCTTTTAATGCATTTTTAAGCATCGACCCCATATTGTCTTACCATATCTTTATCTTTTTATGTAGTAATATTCTCCTGAATTTTTTTGTAATTTATCTAATTGACTTCCATTTTTATTTACTCGTGGTCGTCCAGTAGTCTCATCCCTTCTATAAGTAATAGCTAATTCTCTAAGAAATAGGTTCATACCTTCGATCTTAGACATGGGTTTGCTCGCTATACCATATACACCTTGGTTCCCATTAAATATTATTAAAGAATCAGAAACTATATCAATTAATTGCATATCATGATCAATAATTATTGCTGATTTTCCTTGCGCTCTTACAAACCTTTGAATAAATTTTGCTAATGCTATTCTCTCTTCGATATCGAGAAAGGCTGAAGGTTCATCTAATGCATAGATATCAACATCTCTCATTAATGATATTGCTATTGCTACTTTTTGTAATTCTCCTCCACTTAAATTCTTTACATTTTTTTCATACAGTTTTTTAATTCCCATTGGAATAATAATTTGTTCCTCTGCAATGCTTCCTTCTATAATATTTTGATATGCTGTGTATAATAATGACTTAACATCAGAATCATATTCTTGATTTATATATTGTGGTTTATAGGAAATTTTAGCATTGGTTGCTATCTTTCCAGTATTCGCGTTCTCTACCCCTGCAATCATTTTCATAAAAGTTGTTTTTCCTAATGCATTTGCTCCAATCACTCCAACAACTTCGCCTTTTCTAATTTTTCCCTCTGAAACTTTGAGACGAAAAGCATTAAAATATTTTTCTAATTCTGAATATTGAGTGACAATGTTGTTTAAAATAAAATCATCAATAGGATTGAATGTATCAAATCTGAATTTTTTTTCTCTAAATCTTATATTTTCTGAGGGAATAAAACCGTCTAGGAAATTATTTATTCCTGATTTGGTTGACTGTAAACTGGAAACAATTCCATAGGCTCCAGATTCACCGTATAATATGTGAATATAGTCAGACAAATAATCTAATAAAGTTAAATCATGCTCGATAACCATAACTGTTTTTCCTTTTGAAGCAAGATTTTGTATTACTTTAGCTACGGCTAATCTTTGATAAATATCATTATATGATGATGGTTCATCAAAGAAATAGTACTGTACATCTTTAATTGCAGCAACAGTGACTGCTAATCTCTGTAATTCTCCTCCACTTAATTCGTTTAGATTTTTATTTAGTGAATTTTTCAAACCTAGTTTTTCCGAGATTTCATCTGCAGTTTTATTTTCATCAAATTTCTTTAAAATCTCATTTACTGTTCCCTTGAACATCTTTGGTATCTTATAAACTAACTGAGGTTTTATCGATACCTTAAAATTCCCATTTACAATTTTTTCAAAATGTGACTTTAATTCAGAACCGTGAAACTTTTCAATAACATCCTCCCATTGAATATTTGAATCATAATTGCCAAAATTAGGTTTAAGATTCCCTGATAATATATTTACAATAGTAGATTTTCCCATACCATTTCTACCAAGCAGACCTACAACAGAACCTTTCTTTGGAGTTGGTAAATGATAGAGCCTAAAAGAATTTATTCCATATTGATGAATTTTGTGTTCATCCAATTCTTTTGGTAAATTTACTATTACAATTGCTTCAAAGGGACATTTTTTAACACATATTCCGCACCCGGTACATAGATCTTCGGAAATTACTGCTTTAGCATCCTCTTCCCTTTGAACAATGCATTGACCCCCTGTTTTATTTACTGGACAATAAATAATACATTCTAATCCACATTTTTTTGGTTTACATAATTCTTCATCTAAAACTGCTACTCTCGCTGTTGATTCAGGGTTTCCCATTTGTTTATATTTTTTACATTTATGTATTATATCTCTTGCTAGGTTGCATTTTTTGGTTGTTGTTATTGTATGTTTTATATATTTAAAAACGAATAAATTAACCTTATGATACTTTTTATTTAGCCGGTCATAGTGGCAGGGCGCGACCCGGACTCATACCGAACCCGGAAGTCAAACCTGTCGTCGCTGCCTAGTACTGACCTACGTGAGTGGTTGGGAAAGGGCAGTGCTGGCGTTGAAAAATTTTAAATTTTATTAAATTATGTTAAATTTTATTGAGTCTCATTTAAAATAAACTTGATTATTGTTCGTATCCCAAAACCTGTTGCTCCAGGTGGATTATATGATTTTGACAAACTTCCTTCTTGATTCCATGCAGTTCCCGCAATGTCAAGGTGCACCCATGGTGTATTTTCTACAAAATTTGATAAAAAAGCTGCTGCAGTGATGGCTCCAGCAGCTCGTCCTCCGATATTTTTAATATCCGCATTTTTACTTTTTATCTGCTCATGATGATCCTCTAATAATGGTAATTCCCACATTTTTTCATCGGTAACTTTAGATATATCAAGAATTTTTTGGATTAATTTTTCATCATTACCTATTATGCCGGCCATATTACTACCTAATGCTATAATGCAAGCTCCTGTCAATGTAGCCATATCAATTATTAGCTTGGGCTTATATTGCTTAATTCCAAAGGAGAGTGCATCAGCAAGTATTAATCTACCCTCTGCATCTGTGTTAATTATCTCCACGCTTTTTCCATTATACATCTTGATAATATCACTAGGTCTATAAGAAGAATTAGAGGGCATATTTTCAACTGTAGGAATGATTCCAATCACATTATGTTTTATCTTTAAAGCAGATAATGATTTCATGATTGCAATAACGTTAACACCACCACATTTATCAAACTTCATTTCCTCCATTTTGTCACTTGGTTTGATCGATATTCCACCAGAATCAAATGTTACTGCTTTCCCTACAAGTAAAATTGGATTCTCTTCTTTTTTAGACCCTTCATATTTTAATACTATTAGTTTAGGAGTATTGATACTACCACCTCCTACAGAAACGATTCCGTTTAATCCCATATCTTTCATAGAACCCAAACTTATAATCTTAGATTTAATCCCTTGATTTTTTAAATCCAACGCTATTTTTGCAAGGTATTCTGGAGAACATTCATTAGGAGGTAAATTACTGATTTCTCTGCCTAAATTCACAGCTTGACATATAACAGATATTTCATTAATTTTTTTTTGATATTCTTTTGAATTATCTTCTATTAATATCGAAACCTTATCGATAGTATTATTGTTCTTGGAAGTTTTAAATTTTTCAAATGAATAAGATGAAAGTATAATTCCTTCTACAAACGATTCAAATATATCTTTAGAGAAATCAAATGTGATAATAGAAAGTTCTTTTATTTGAAATTCTTTTGCATATTGAATTATTTTTCCAGAAATAATCCTTGATTTCTCTGTATTAAATTCATTTTTGTTACCTAAACCTGCAAATAATATTTTTCTAGCTGGTAGTTTTGCGAATGTGTATAATTCATTTAATAGACCAAATTTATGACTATGGGAAATAATTTCTTTTCCTGCAATACTTATTTCCTCATTGAATTTATTAAGTAAATCTGAATAATCTTCATTGAGAAAACATCCAATAACCAACAGTTCTGTTCTTTTTTCACTTATCTTTGTTTCATCAGCTATAATTTTTAACATACATTATGAAATTCAACAATAATATTTTAAATTATTGAATTGAATTTAATTGCTGTGACAAATTCAAATCATTTCTCCAGCTAGATTTTTATCTTTCTTTATATTTTGTTTCTCTATGCCACATTTGTGGTTTGAAGGTATTGATATATGATATTTCACATGCGTTATCTAGATCTAAAAAGAAAAATACAAGAGATTAGAATTAATGCTATCGAAGGAATAGCTGAAGCAGGATCCGGACATCCAGGCGCCTCTTTTTCTGCTGCCGAAATAATGGGGGTATTATATTTTAGAGAATTACGTCATGATTCTTCAAATCCCACCTGGACAAAAAGAGATTATTTTATTAATTCAAAAGGACACTCTGCTCCAGGTTACTATGCAACGTTGGCAGTGGCCGGATATTTTCCAAAAAGTGAAATGAAAGATTTAAGGAAATTTGGGTCTAGATTGCAGGGCCATCCTGTAAGGTATTCAAAACTTTTAGAACATCATTCAGTACCTGGAGTGGAATATTCTGGAGGTTCGGAAGGTATAGGCCTTTCTGTTTCAATTGGAATTGCTTTGGCGAATGTTATTGATAATAAAGATAACAATGTGTATGTTTTATTAGGCGATGGTGAAACAAATGAAGGTCAAGTATGGGAAGCTGCTATGACTGCTCCTAAGTTTAAATTAGATAACCTTGTAGCAATTTTGGATCGCAACAAAATTCAACAAGACGGATTTACTGAAGATATAATGCCTCTGGACCCGGTACGTGATAAATGGGTGGCTTTTAACTGGAATGTAATAGAAATTAATGGACACAAAGTTGAACAAATAATGGATGCATTGAACAAAGCAAATGAAATAAAGGATAAACCTACTATTATAATTGCAAATACCGTAAAAGGAAATGGGATTAAACATATGGCTAATAATCCACAATGGCATGGTAAAGCACCTCATAATATGCATATTCCATTATTAATCGAAGAATTAGAAGGAGAATATATGATAGCACCTTCGATAATCGCAGGAGAAAAAGAAAATTATGAAGAAAAAATAAAAAAAGTTGAAAGAGGTGGAGCAGACATGATACATTTAGATGTTATGGATGGGGTATTTGTTCCTAATCTTACTTTTTTAGCAGATACAATTAAAAAATTAAGACCAATAACCAATATACCATTTGATGCGCATCTAATGATTGAAAAACCATATGATCATATTGAAGAATATATAAACGCTGGATGTGATATTATTACAATTCACGCTGAAACATGTGATAATGAGAAATTTTGCTTTATTCGTCAGAAGGTAATGTCTGCAGGAATAAGTTTAGGTATAGCTATTAATCCACAAACTGAACTTCCAGATTGGGTATTTTCTTATTTGAACGATATTGATGTCATAATAGTTATGTCTGTAAATCCTGGCTTTTCTGGACAAAAATTTATTCCTGATATAACATCCAAGATTTGCAAGTTGAATACGACTTTAAAATTGAAAGGATATAAAGGATATATTGAAGCAGATGGCGGTATTGATGCTTCTACCGTTCAACAAGTATATGATGCTGGAGCACGAATTATGGTAGCAGGTAGTGCCGTTTTTTCAAATTCAGATATAAATACAGCAATTCTACAGTTAAAACATAAAACTAATGTCACGTTGGAAAGAAATCTATTAAAAAAAGCAGATGAAAATAATATAAGAAAAGATTGGATTATTGCACGTAAGCATATTTTGATACCTGTTGCTAATGAGCTCGGAATAGAAGATGAAATTAACAGACTTTGAATTAAGAAAAGGGGACATGCGATCTGCATATGGTAATGCTCTAGTTGATTTAGGTAAAATTAATAAAGATATTGTCTGTGTGGGGGCAGATACTACCGATTCCTTAAAAACAAAAAAATTCGGAGATCAATTTCCTGAACGTTTTTTTAATATAGGAATAGCTGAAGCAAATCTTGTTTCGATTGCAGCAGGTTTCGCAATTGCTGGAAAAACAGCATTTGCAAGCACATATGCAGCATTTTTACCTGGGCGATGTTTAGATCAGATTCGTAATGCAATATGTTACCCTAGCCTAGATGTTAAATTAGTAGTCTCTCATGCTGGTTTAACAGTCGGCCCAGATGGAGCATCACATCAACAAATTGAAGATTTAGCTATTATGCGATCAATTCCCAACATGAAAGTCCTTGCACCTGCTGATTCTGTATCTGTTTTCAAAATTATTAAAAATATTGCAGAGATTCCCGGCCCATTTTATGTAAGGCTTGCTCGCCCCTCTTCTGAAATACTTTACGATGACAGTGATAGTACATTCCAAATAGGTAAAGGAAATATTTTGCAAGATGGTTCAGACATAACTATTATGGGCTGCGGATTAATGGTATATAAAGCTCTTAAAACAGCTAAAATATTGAAAGAAAAATACAATATATCTGCTCGTATAATTGATTCTTATTCAATAAAACCATTGGATAACGATATTGTGTTAAAAGCAGGACAAGAAACTGGAGCAATTATTACAGTTGAAGAACATAGTATAATAGGGGGTTTAGGTAGTGCCGTCGCAGAAATATGTTCTGAATATTATCCTTGTTATGTAAAACGAGTTGGAGTTAGAGATACATTTGGAGAATCTGCAAGAGATTCTGAATTAGATATTTTACTTGAGCGTTATGGTCTAACCGAAAAAGAAATAGAACGGGTTGTACTATCTACAATTGAGAAATTAAAAAAATGAAAATATTTCTTGATACTGCTAATCTTGATTCCATTCGTCATTATTCTGAAATGGGAATGGTTGATGGGATAACAACTAATCCTACTCTTCTTTCAAAAGAAGGTCGAGATCCAGAAGAAATCATTAGAGAAATCATAAAGATAGTCCAAGTACCAGTTAGCTTAGAGGTCATATCTACTGAAATCAATCAAATAATGGAAGAATCATATATTCTCCAACGGTATGGTTCAAATGTTGTAATTAAGGTTCCAATGATTCCCGATGGATTAAAAGCAGTTAAAAAATTAAAAGAAGAAGGGATAGAAACAAATGTTACTCTTGTTTTTTCAGCTAATCAAGCATTATTAGCTGCCAAGGCAGGAGCATCATATGTAAGCCCATTTATTGGACGACTTGATGATATAGGTGCAGAGGGGATGAGCCTTATCAGAGATATAAACCAAATTTTCAAAAATTATCAATATAATACTAAAATTCTTGTGGCAAGTATACGTCATCCAATTCACGTGATTGAGGCTGCTAAAGTTGGTGCAGATGTAGTAACTTTACCTCCTGATATTCTTGGAAAAATGTTTTTACATCCTCTGACAGATAAAGGCTTAAAGACATTCATTTCAGATTGGGAAAATCTAAAGAAAACAAATCCTTCCATTAAGATTTTATAACTTTATATTTTTATTTATCCTTATTTCTCGAACAATTTTACACTTTGAGCAAGTTAATAACCTTTTTTGGTATATCTTCCACTCTACTAGCTATAGTTTTATTGTAATTAAGATATTTTAAATTGTGACCAATATTGATAAGATCATGTAAATCTTTTCCTAATCCCAAGGCTGCCATGTGAATAGAGAGATTTCTATAGGTTAAAACCATTTCTTTAACGGCATCATAATTTGAAGGTTCTCCATCTGTTAGTGTAATCATTATCTCAGGCTTAAATGATTTGATAAAAGGTAAAAGAATAGTGTATATTTCAGCTAATGGTGTACCTCCACTTGCTCTTATTTGAGCTAATCTTCTGGCATTCCATACAGACCATGCAATTTTCGGTGGTTTAATTAGCCAACATTTTACTTTTTTTGCTTCGGTACTAAATGCATATACTGCAAAATCAATTCCTAAGTAACTAAGGGCTTCACATAAGGCTACGGTAGCTTGTTTATATTTTAGTTCAATTTCTTCTATACTACTAGAATGATCAAGTAAAATGACAACTTTTGTTCTAATTGAGATTTTAAAGTCGCTGAGAAAAGGTTTAGTCTGAGAATCTATGTATGCCTCTGTGTCTAATTCATCGCCTTGTTCTTGGTGAAGTTCTACCCACCCAGTTTTCCAATCCCTAAATGCAGATTTAATTTTTTGAATTAATTCTATGTCATATATTTCTGATTCATTAATATCCATTCTGTTTGGAATACTAATGTCAAAGTTTTCTAAACTGTCATATCCTTTTGTTTCTGATTTCTTACTTTCTTTCACTAAAGTTTCATATTCTTTTATGACATCTTTTCCTTCGATAATTTCTTTTATTGCTTTGTCAAATTCTTTATTGACTAGTTTTGATTTTATTATCTTCTCTAGTTGCTTAAATAAATCTGATTTGTTCATTGCCATACCTATACTAGATCGAGGAGTAGTCAATGGAATTGATAACAAAGGATCTATTTGTAATATTTTTACAATTTCTCTTACCTTGTCATAAATCCAATCCGTTCCTAACCTTTTATCAATAGCTTCTCTAATACACTCATTTGCAAACTCTGTTGCTTCTCTTACCTTGTCAAATTCATTTCCAAATAATTCTCCTTTAATATAACCAGTAAGAAAATATTGTGAAAAAGCTTCGATTATTTTATTTCTTCCATAAATTGTATTTAGTAGAGGTTTTGACAGCCAAGACATACCCTCATAAAAAATTATTTCATCTGTCATACCTTGCCATCCACGTAAACCTAATATTTCGATTCTTTTCGTTTCTATACTATTAAGAATAAAACCATATGCATGGTCCTGACGAGAGACTTTTACTTTAGAAGTGTGTCTTATTCTCATTGCTTCATACCATAAAGAAACTCTCCATTGTCTATATCTCTGAAATTCTTCACCATGAAAATAATTTAATGTTGGTAAAATAATCTGTTGTTTTTCAATATCTGTTTGAGGAGATTTATCATTAGAAAGTGTAACAATAACTTTTGCATTATTAGACCATCTACGTGCAAGAAAAGTAGCTATGTCTAGGAGAATATCATTTCTTAAATATTTTTTATTAGTATCTAATATCACATTTATCAACCGAATATAGAAATAACCATATCCATGACTTTTCTAAACTCTACTTCTCCCCATTGATTATACGCATTTGCAAAAACTATTTCAGCTGCAAGCTTAGGGTCGGTACCAATATTGAGTAATTTAGTAAATGCAATTGTTTCTCTTAAACTAGGCCCATAAAATAGTTCCTCTACTCCCGCTGCTTCTCTTAATGCTCTTGCTAATTTTATAGCACGTTGAATATTAATTAAATTTTCATTATTTACTATGGTGTGTTGTTTAATAATTTCTAGTTCAGTTTCCTCTGGTGGGTAATCTAAATTTAGCCTAATTGGGAATCTGCTTAAAAGTTGAGGTGGTAATTCTTTAGTTCCCACGTGCGATAAAGGATTAATTGTAGCAACTACAAACCATCCTTCACTAGCTTTAATAATTTGACCTTCTGCTTCCTTCAATATTATTTGTCTCCTATCATCTAACGCCTCATCTAATCTTAAGAGCATATCTGGTTCTGCAGCATTTAATTCATCTAAATAAAGAATTCCTCCTTCTTTCATAGACTTTATTAAAATTCCCTCTACAAAGTTGATTTCGCCATTCTCTATAGTTTTAGTTCCAACTAAATGAGATTCCCTTGTTCTAAGACTAAAGTTTACTGAAAAAATATTCTTATTAAGTTCAGAGGCAAATTTTCTTGCCAACGACGTTTTTCCTGTACCCTTAGGACCGATTATTAGAGCAAAAAGATTTATTTTATAAGCTTTTTTTAATATATCCATAGATTGATTCCAGTCTAAATAATTGATGGTTTCCTCCACTACATTACTCATTGTTAATATTACATATTGAGTTTAATTTATAAATTAACTAAAAAAGTATTAGAAATTATATTTTGAATTAATAATCTTCTTTTTATTATTTATATAATCAGTTAATAACATCTTACCTATTGAATCTGGATTAATATAATAAGATCTTCCTTTCACGTACTTTTCCATTTCATTTACATAACTCAACATAGAGTTTTCTTCGCTTATCATTATAGTATCAATCTGAATTCCTTTTTTGTAACATTTTTTGGCTTCAATTATAGTACGTTCGCCTATAAATTGATCAACTTGTCTATATCTATAGCACAAATACACTAGTCTTCCTGAATGTATATCTAAATTCATTTCATGACTTTTCTTAATAGAATTTATTGTATTTTTATCTGGAATATAAAAATGAGAGTAGGGCCTTTGCGAGAGTATTTTTTGCTGCTCTTTTTCATTATCAATAAAACATGCGCTAGGATGACCATCAGTAATCAGTACTATTCTTTTACTTTCTACAGGATTTTTTTGTAACATTTTTTTAGCTAGTCTTAATGCCGCTTGATAATTTGTATAATGAAGGAAATCTACGCCAGGTTCAAAAGTTTTTAAATAGGGAATATCTTGAGGATCTATTTTAGAAGCTAATGCGCCAAATCCTATTATGTTAATTATGTCTGAAGGAAAATATTTTTTATGTAGTATATACAAAGACCATAATGCTCTCTTAGCAGTTTCTATTCTACTTAAATCCCCGTACAAAGTCGAATATCTCATCGTGGAACTGAGATCAATACAATATACTATTGAAATTCTAACCTCTTGGATAGTTTCATATTCTTCAAAATCTTCAATATCTAACTTTATCGGTATTTCGACTTTACCATTTTCTCTTGCGAGTCTTTGAATTGAATTTAATAATGTATTTGGAATATTAATTAATCTAATATCATCACCAATTTCATATTTTTTTGTAGTATCTAATAAAAGAGATCCATACCCAAAGTTTTTGGCTTCATGTATTCCAAAATCTCCTTTTTTTAGTTCCTTCAAAATATCTTGTAATATTTTTTCACCAATATTCACAAATCCTTTACTACTTAACCATTTTTCAGAATTTTTTAAATAACCTTTTCTTATAAGGTGGGTAATAATGGGTAGATTTGATTTTACATTGCTCTCAGATGATACATTTAACTCATTCTTATCGTTAAAATTGTTTTCTTTCTTAAATTTATTGTTATTTTCTTTTTTTTTGATAATCTCTTGTAATGTTTGTTCTAATTCCTGTAAAGAAGGTGTTTTCTCTTTAAGAATTTCTCTTCCGAGAGATTTTAATAAGTCATCAAATGTATCATTACGTATGTTATGTTCTCCTACATCTTCAAACTTTTTATTTGAAGTGTTATCTAATTCTTTTGTAAGAGGATAATAAATAAAATCTATTGACTTAGTAGTGAACATTTTCATATATTCCCTTTTCTCTTCTGTCAATAATTGGATTATCTAAATTTCTTAACCCTTCGAGTATTAACTCTACTATTGATGCTCTATATTCTTTATCTTGTTTATTAGAAAATGATAGTCCATTAAGATCAATTCTATTATATTCTATATTTTTGATAAAAGCATTTTTTTCTTTTTCCTCTATTTCTATCAACCTGTTAACTATTTTTAAAAGAGTCGGAAAATTTTTCAATTGATTTTCGTAATTATCATATGAATTGCTGTTCTTATCTCCTAAAAGATTTTGTGATACTATAAATTTCATATTCTCGCCAAATTCATTTTTTAACAGCACAATGTCTTCGCTATGTATGTTTTGGATATATTCTCTAGCAGTACTCTTTATTGCTTCTGAAATCAATTTATTTAAAATATCTAATCTATTTTGATTATTATCATCTAATTCAGATAATTCAAATTTCGAAGTTTGATGTATACTATTAATATCTGAAAATCTAGGTACTGCCTTTACGTTATACATTAAAGATCGTACTCTCTCAGCCTCACTAATTATAGCTTCAGTGGAATGAACTGACATTCTAACACTTACCCCTTTGTCTTGGTCAATTTCTGAATTTGTTCTAGCTAATTGTGTGATCGTGGCAAGGACTTTCAAAACGAAGATAGGTAAAATAACATTTTTTGGATCGCTTAGTTTTATTTCCTGAATTATTATAAGCATTTCATCAATTAGTTTTACAGGATAACGTGTCTCAATATGACTTCGAAGTCTATCAAACAAAGGTTCTATTATTTTTCCAGAATGAGTATAATCAATCGGATTTGAAGTAGCTATTATTTTGAGATCGGGCTCAAAGTAAACAGGATACGAACCTGTAGTAAATCTACCTTCCTGCAAGACACTTAATAAAGAAACTTGTTTTCTAGGATCTAAAACAGGTAATTCATCAATACACAATATTCCATGTCTGGCTTGTAATAGCTGACCTGGTGAGTATGATTCTATATTATAAATCTCAACTCCTTTTTTAGCTATTTTGATGGCATCAATTTGTCCGACTAAATCTTTAACTGAGATATCTGGAGTTGCTAAAATATACCTATATCTTTCAGATCCACTAATCCAATCTATTTTAGTATCTAATCCATTATTCCTAATAGTATCTTCTGTTTCTTTTGAAACAGTGAACCTGGGAGAATAATGCATAATTTCTTTGTCTTCTAATAAAGAAATCATTTGTTCTGCTCTAATTGTTGTTGGAATATCGTTTGTTAGGGACTTTCTAATTATAGGTATGGGTGATAACAAATTTTGAGATATCGCTTCAGATAATTTCGTTTTCGCTTGACCTATTTGCCCTACTAATAAAAGATCATGACCTGCAAGTATACCTCTATTTATTGATGGTATTATGTCATCCTCATATCCAATGATTCCACGGTATGGATTTATACCTTTTTTAAGAAGCATTATTAAATTGCCTCGAATCTGATCATTGACTTTTGCATGCCTGTAGTTAATTTCGAGCAGATCTTTTAATGTCTTAATTTCTTTATAATGATGGGGAACACCAGGGAATATTTCATTATATGTGGGATTAGAGTTGTAAGAGTCTAGTACCATTTTCTCAATATCTTTGAAATTCAATAGATTTCTTGCTTACAAAAACAAAATTTAAACATTGTTAAATGAATTATATAATATTAGTCAGTAATAATAAGAAATTTAGGATTCTATTAGATCATTCTAATTCTTAAAATATTCTTATCTTCGGTTTATTAACTTTTCATTCTGTTGTTATAATCTTTTTGATTTGTATAGTTATAATTGGATAATTCATTTGAACAAAAATAGATCCTATTTAAATTTAATAAAATAGCTAATTTATTTAATTTAGTTAAAAGGGCATTTATTAGATTATAAACAATTACCTAATTATCTCCTAGTATGATTTTTATTTAGGTCTACACTCTAATTTTAAGAGTTGTCAACAGCAGACTATAAACACATTGTTAGAATTATGGGTAAAGATGTTGAGGGAGATAAAAAAATAACTGTAGCTTTGAGTAAAGTTAAAGGTGTTGGTTATAATTTTGCTCAAGTATTACTTCAAAAATTAAATATTAATCCATACATTAGAGTAGGTCTTTTAACTGATAAAGAAGTAACTGATATAGAGAACGCTCTTAAAGATCCAGGTAGAATAGGTATTCCACATTTCTATTTCAATAGGAGAAAAGATATGGATACAGGTTCCAACATTCATTTACTTACATCAGATTTAGATTTTATTGTTTCGAATGATATAGATAGAGAGAAAAGTATTATGAGTTGGAGGGGTTATAGACATATGTTTGGATTACGTGTAAGGGGTCAACGCACACGTACTACTGGTAGAAGAGCTAGCGCAGTCGGAGTACGTAAAATAGCCCAAGCTCCACCAAAAACACAAAAGAGTGGCGAATAATGGGAGATCCGAAGAAATCAAGAAAAACTTTCCGTAGACCACGTCAGATATGGACTACTGATCAGTTAAGCTCAGAGTTGTATCTTATAGGATCTTATGGTCTTAGAAGCAAAAGTGAATTATGGAAGGCACAAACTAAGATTGCAGATATTAGAAATCAAGCCCGTGAACTATTAGCTTTAACAATTGAGGCAAGACAGGCACAAGAAACTAAACTATTAAACTATTTACAGAGACTTGGATTAGTAAAAGATTCTGCAACTCTAGATGATATTCTTAATTTAAAACTGGAAGATATTCTAGAACGAAGATTGCAAACTATCATTATGAAAAAGGATAATGCTAAATCTCCACAGCAATCTAGGCAGTTGGTGGTGCACGGTCATGTATCAATCGGTGAAAGGATTATTAATATTCCTGGATACATTGTCAAGAAAGAGGAAGAATCGAAAATTGCCTTAAGAGCTCCACCCATGAATCCATCTCACAATATGCCAAGCAGTTAGTATTAAGAAACAATATCAACATGATCTATTTTTCCATCTGCATTCATATCGAACCCTTGAACAACTAATGCCAATTGATTATCAGTTGAAGAATTATCATATATTTTACTTCCATAATTGGTTAATGCAATAACTGCTGCTTTTGTTCCTATACTTCTTACCCCTGCTAGAATGAGGATCTTTTTATCTTTGTTATACGGATTATTTATTTTAGCAATTAGTCCATGATTGTCCATATTAAATATTCTTCCTGATTGGTCAGTTAATCCAGACCAATAATTATCTTCATTAAATTTAATTTGAAGATATCTGTTAAATTCTGAAGTAACAATATTTGTGCCCGGTCCACCAATCAATATTAAATTTCTATTATCAATATCCTTTTCTGCTTTCGCATCTACATCCAATTTAACTATGAATCCTGAGGTAGATGACTCAGATAAAGTTCCTAAATAAAAACTCAAATGAACAGCATAATGGCCATCCCGTGAAGAAGATTTGTAAGGACCATGAGGATCAGGTGCTCCTACAACTATTAACCCAGAAAAAGAGTTATTTTCATAAAACTCCTTTAATATGTACGGAATATTTTTTCTCATTTCAACTTTTATGTAATTAGAAGATTCAAGTTTCTCTGCCTTTCCTTCAAGTTCTAACCCAAATGAAGGACTAGAAGCTGAATAAAGCCTAGCTGTACCTCCTCTGATTAAACGGGTTCCTACTTGTTCTATTGCTCCTATTCTAGCTAATTTTCTAATATAATAATAAACTGTTTGATCATAAAGATTCAATTCCTTTGCTACTTGTGCTGGATACATATCTTTGGAAGATAATAACTCTATTATTTTCCATGCAATATTATTCGATAAAATTTTAATATCAGTAACATTTTCAAACATTAAAATTTTTTTACTTATTGTATTTCCGTTTTCATCCGAGATTATAATCTTTTTTTTCATCTTATATCATTATTTATTTCCTATAAAATGTTTTATACCGGTCATCATATACCATAGTGGTTTTTCTATAATTTAAGTTAAAGGTTAGAATTATAATTATAATAATTTTTATAGTGGTATAGCATGAATATCAATATACTATTTAAACTAATTCTATTTGATATAATTTATGTGTTCTATAATAGGTTATATGGGTAAGTGTATGGCTGCATCGGTTATAATTGAAAGTTTAAAGAAAATGGAATATAGGGGATATGATAGTGTTGGAATTGCTACCCTTGCAAGAGACAGAATTCTGCTTCGTAAAGACGTAGGAAAAGTTCTGGACGTTGATAACTCTTTGCAATTAAACACTATGCCTGGACAAATAGGAATAGGACACACACGATGGGCTACTCATGGAGGCATAACTAAATTAAATGCACATCCTCATACAGATTGTACAAATGATGTAGTTGTAGTTCATAATGGCATAATTGATAATTATCAACAACTAAAGGATATTCTTATAAAACAAGGACATATTTTTCAAAGTCAAACTGATAGTGAAGTTATTGCACACTTAATAGAAACTTATCTCAAAAAGTTTGATGATGTCAAAAAGGTTATTATTGAAACATGTAAGCAATTACGTGGTTCTTATGCATTTGTTGCAATTTTCAAATCTGGATTAATAGCTGGTGCGAGATTAGATGAACCGTTAATTATTGGAATGGGAAATGATGGGAATTTTATTTCCAGCGATGTGTTAGGTTTCTTAGAATATACTGATAAAGCTATCTTTCTTGACAATCATGACATAGTTATTCTAAATCATCAAGGTGTAAACCTATTCGATTTTAATGGTAATAATGTATCCAGACCTATAACTCAGGTCGCTTGGGAATTGGGAGATATTGATAAAGGCAAGTATGCCCACTATACAATCAAAGAAATACACCAACAAAAAAGCTCTATACCTCGGGCTTTTCAGCTTGATAAGATATCTATTAAAAAAGCTGTAGATCTTATTTCTTCCTCTAAAAATATTTTTATTACAGGAAGTGGTACAAGCTATCATTCGGCATTATTAGCAAAATATCTTTTCTATAAATTTGCGAAGATAAGAACGGAAATAATAATGTCAAGTGAGTTTGAATATATATCTGCACCTATTGATGAAAACTCAGTACTAATCGCTATTTCTCAAAGTGGTGAAACAGCAGATGTTTTAAATTCCGTTAAGATAGCTAAAGATTATAAAGCAAAAATTCTTTCTCTCGTAAATATATCTACCTCTTCTTTAGCTAGATTAAGCGATCATTATGTTTCCATAAATTGTGGACCCGAAATGGGTGTTGCTGCAACAAAAAGCTTTACTGCACAATTAGCAACATTATATTCTATTATAGATAATTTATGTGTAAATAAAAAATCATTAGATATGTCAACAAATATGTTTGGTAATGCGCTAAATGAAATCCTAGTAGCTGACTCGTATTTAGAAAAAATAGCTGATGACATAAAATCTGTCCAAGACATCTATATTTTAGGCAAATCCTTTCATTATCCAATTGCATTAGAGGGATCTCTAAAAATTAAAGAACTTGCTTATGTTCATGCAGAAGGGATAGCTGCTGGCGAAATTAAACATGGTCCTTTGGCAATGATTGAACTAAATACAGTCGTTATAGTTCTTAATCCAGAAGATGAAACTTATCATGATACATTACATAGTATACATGAGATGAAATCGAGAGGTGCAAAGATTATTGGAATTTCCAATAAAAGTAATGATATTTATGACTATTTTATCAAATTGCCTGTAGTTAATGAGACTTTGTATCCCATAATTGAAATTATCCCACTCCAAATATTATCCTATTATCTGGCCTTAAAAAAGAATGCTAACCCTGACTACCCTAGAAACTTAGCAAAATCAGTGACTGTAAAATAAATTTAATTTTTGTTTTGTTTTATTTTCCAAAATCAAACATTAATATTAATTTGTTTAATGTGATTGTTCAATATTTTTCTCATATTCATTCTCAATATATTTCAACAAAGTTTCTCCGTTAAGTTTTCCATTGGCATTTATCATTGTTGCTATCGATACTCCCCCAGCTCCAACTCCTTCTTTTACAAAGCCATTTGCAAAGGCTTTTAGTCCTGGTTTTGTTGATTCAATTAAATGTAAATCTGCAACAAAAATACCTACATTGTTATCTATAGATAAGAGTAAGTTTGTAAAATCTGCATGAGAATCATTAAAAATATATTTTGTAGTGCCTATAAAGACTTTATCAGTTTTTACATTAATACTTTTTAAAATGGATAAAATAGTACACATTTGAGTTCCTCCTGCGAGCATTACCCTTCCACCATTATCAATAACCCCCTGAGCAATACCCGTGACTGAAGGGATCATTGGATCTCCTATTAAAGAGATAGCATCAAAAGGTTTACCTTTTAATGATCCAAAAGTTATATTATTTTTTTTCATACTTTTTCTTACTATCATATTTTTGAGAGTATGTGGATTTTCCGGCATACTACTACTCATTTTATATTCAGCATCTATTCCTAAAGAAAGCATAACCCCGAGTGCAGTTGTAGTTCCACCAGGAATGCTTTCTCCAAGAATTACAAAATCATTACTTTTAGAAAGTTGTTTTCCGAGCATTAATCCATATCTATAGGCTTTTTCCACTTCTTCTGACTCCATTGCTATGTCCTTCAAGATATTTTTCCCTGATTGTAGATTAAATGAAAATAATGGTATGTCTGGTTTTACTTTTACTCCTGAATCTACTATAATAAAAGGAATATTACTAATATCTAACATTGTTTTTGTTATTAGGGCAGGAGTTGGTTTTCCATCCGGAGTTGCAGGTACATTGTCTATACATTTACATCTACCATAATAAAGAAACTCGGCATCAGCTGAAGGTGTATATTTTATTAAATTTTTATTAGCACCAGCTACAGTAATACCTGGAATTTCACTTGTTTCAGTATATGCTATTACACAAACGAACATAGGATTATTTGATTCTAGTATATCAATACTGTGTTTACCGTTTACTACTGTAATATCCTTATGCTTTTCTATCAATTAGTTATTCTCCATAAGTAATAAATTTTATAAATTCATTCTTTGTTCTAGGAACCAGAACATAATTATTTTTCCTTTCTTCTTCTATAGTAGAAGTTGGCGTATATCCATAATTATGACCAGGATAAATCATCATATTATTCTCTAAATTCATTATTTTTTCAAACAAGCTGTTGTACATTTCTTCCGGATCGCTACCTGGTAAATCAGTACGGCCACAATTTCCAACAAATAATGTATCGCCAGTAATTATTATTTTAGAATCAACTATTAAACATATACTATCCTTTGAATGACCTGGAGTAAATAAGACTTGCACAATTGTCTTGCCAATCATAAATTTGTCTCCATCATTTACTGATATATCATGATTTTCTAGAGAATTTTTATGTTGAATAACTTTACATTTGGTACTAGCAATAATTTGATTGTTTCCAAGTACATGATCAAAATGAGAATGAGTATTAATAATATATTTTACCTTGTATCTATTTTTATTTATTATTTCAAAGATTTTTTCTAAGTCCCATGATGGATCGACAATTGCTATTTCTTTTTCTTCATTATCTATTATTAAATAAGTGAAATTTGCCATTCTTCCAACAGGAATTTGTTCTATTTTAAAGGTCATATTATACTATTCCATCCTCAGCTTCTATCGGTATTCCTATTTTCTTTAATATTAAATTACCTGTATATTTCTTATTATTTAACAATCCCACTTTAATTCTATGAAATGTTATTGTTGTATTAGCCCTTATTACATTCGATGTAGTTTCTCCCGTATTAGGGTTTAAACCCGATGGTATATCCACAGCTATTATATATGATTTAGATTTATTTATCAGTTTAATTACTGATAGATGCGGATCTTGAATTTCTCCTTTAATTCCAGTGCCAAAAATTCCATCGATAATTATATCCGCCTTTAATATCTGTTTTTTAATTTTTGTATCTACTTTACCATTTATTATTAATTCTATAGTCTTATTCATTTTTTTAATTATTTGAAAGTTTGTTAATGCTTCTTCTGTCTTTATTGAGGATTGGTCCCCAAGAAATATTACTTTAAGATTTATACCTAAACAAGTTAAATGTCTAGCCGTAACCATTGCATCACCACCGTTATTCCCAGATCCACAAATAGCCAAAATTTTTAATTTTGAAATTGGTTTATTTTTAAATTTTTTGATAATAAAATCTGCCACTCCAAAACCTGCATTTTCCATCATTAAAACTTTTTTCATACCGAATTTACTATGTCCAATATTTTCGATTTCATACATTTGATTCGATGAAATAGCAATCTCTGATATCTTTTTTTTGCTGATTTTTTCAACTTTCTCATTCTGTACTTTAGTATGATTCATGTTGATATTTATGGAATAGAATTGTATTTAATTTGATATCGTTTATTTTTTTTGAAAATGCATTTTATAATTAGAAAAATTGATTTCTATTGATCCGTTACTAGTAATTAAAAATGTTTTGCCATCATAATTACATTTTATTTGTGGAGTTTTTCCTTTTTTCCATAACGGTTCAATAATTTTATAATATTCTACAAGTTTTCTTTTTTCATAGGATAACTCGTTATTAATTTTTATTCTCTTTTTTCTAAGAAACTTAAATGCTAAAATTACATATTTATGATTATAATATCTAAACATTTTAACAATTGAAAAACATCTTTCTATTTGATCGCTAGGGACATACAATGATTCCCCTGTTCCTGATTTAGCTTCAATAACTAACAAAATAGCTTTATTGTTATTGACAGCTATTATATCTGGAAGACCAACACTGGAACCTCCTAGCCGTTTGGCTATCCAATTACGACTATTCAGTCTATTCACAATGGAATATTCATAACTGTATCCCCTGCTTCTACGAATGTTTCCCAAGTATTTTTCTATTCAATAATCAAACTTTTATTAATTGTTGGTTTTAATTGGTATATTTTATTATGGCTTTATCTAATTAAAACTCTATATTATGACATTAATCAATAAATATTTATGGTATCTGAGAAAATTAAGATTTCACTTACATCTATTAATGATGAATTGCAATTAATAGAAAATAGAAGAGAGCAATTAATAAAAGAATCGAGAGATATTATTATTTTATGTAGCCAGTCAATTATATCTCTTCACCAAGGTCATCTACAAGAAAGTCAATTAAAATTAGCTAAAGCAAAAGATTTGTACTTCTCTCTTAAAACACTCGCTCAGGCAGATCTTTTAAGATATTTGTCCATGTCAGAACAAGAATTAGTAGAATGTAGTCTTTTGATGAGTATAGTAAAAAATGAAGCTTTACCTGGATTAGATGACATTGGGGTTTCTAGCCAAGCATATCTATTTGGAATATTAGATTGTATTGGTGAAATAAAGAGAATGGTTTACGATATGGTAAGACTCAATAGATATGATCAGGCAGAATATCTTTTTCGTGTTATGCAGGAAATTTACAGCGAAATTTATCCTTTTTCTATATATGATAACCTAGTAAATGGTATCAGGAAAAAATTAGATGTATGTAAAATCTTAATCGAAAATACAAGGGAATTGATAACAGAAGAAGCGAGACGATCAATCATAATTGAATCGTTAAAGAAATTAGAAAAAAGTTTTTAATGAATATAGATAGGATTTTCAAATAATATTAAATATTAAGTAAAGTTAATTAGAAACTATACTAAATTTTTTGTATACTTCGATGAGAGATAATGAAAAAGTCCAAAAAATAATAGATGATGTTACTCAAAAAGGAAATAACGTAATTACTGAAGAAGATGCAAAATCTATATTATCAGTATATGAGATAAGTGTGCCTGCATATTCTATAGTCACGAGTGAATCCGAAGCAGAATCTAAAGCAAAAGAAATTGGTTTTCCACTTGTTGCAAAAATAGTATCAGATCAAATATTACATAAAACAGATGTTCAAGGAGTAAAAGTTGGGTTAAACAATGAAAATGAAGTTAAAGAAACATTCAGAGATATGTATAATCGTTTGTCTAAAGATTATAAAGTTAAAGGAGTCCTTTTAGAAAAGATGGTTCCAAAAGGAATTGAATTAATAGTAGGGTTACAAAACGATCTTCAATTTGGTCCAGTTTTGATGCTTGGTTTGGGTGGAATTTATACCGAATTATTCAAAGATGTATCATTTAGAGTTCTTCCAATAACTAAAGAAGATGTATTAGATATGATAGACGATCTAAAAGCTAAAGAGGTCTTGAAAGGGTTTAGAGGTGCCGAGCCAATAAATCTTGAAATGCTTTGTGATGCAATTCTCAAAATAGGTAATTTGGGAATTGATATGGCTAAATATATTGATAGTATAGATTTTAATCCAATTATAGTTTATCCAAATAACTACTATGTTGTTGATGCAAAAATTCTTCTAAAGTCAGTTCCTGATGAAAATATCATCTCTCAATCAATACCTGATTCACGTTATATGAATACATTCTTTAATACGAATTCAATAGCATTAATAGGAGCATCTCCCGAAGAAGGTAAGATAGGCAATTCTGTATTGAAAAGTTTATCTAAATATGATTATAAAGGTAAAATCTATCCAGTAAATGCAAAGGGTTATAATGAAATTTTAGGATTAAAAGGATATAAAAATTTAGAAGAGGTTAATGAAAATATAGATCTAGTAATAGTCACAGTTGATTTAAAATTTGTGCCCGCTATACTGGAAACATGTGGAAAAAAAGGAATACATAATATGGTAATCATTTCTGGAGGAGGAAAAGAACTCGGTGGAGAAAGAGCAGAAATAGAACAAAAAGTAAAAGAATTATCTTCTCAATTAAAAGTTAGAATAATCGGACCAAATTGTATAGGAATGTTTAATGGTGAAAATCGATTAGACTGCGCTTTTCAAGGACATGATAGAATGGTTAGACCAAAAAAAGGAGATGTTGCTTTCTTATCTCAAAGTGGAACTATTGGAATTGCTTTTATGGAAACTTCAGACTCTTTTGGAATGAGCAAAATGGTTTCATATGGTAATCGTTCTGATGTAGATGAGGCAGATATGATTTGGTATTTAGCAGAAGATCCAAAAACAAATGTAATTGGTCTTTATGTTGAAGGTCTTGGTGATGGTAGAAAGTTTATGAATACTGCCAAGAGAGTTATAAAAGAAAAAAAGAAACCGATAGTAGTTTTTAAAAACGGCCGAACCCAAAGAGGAGCTAAACAAGCAGCATCTCATACGGGGTCGCTGGGTGGATCATATTCTGTTGTCAAAGGAGCATTTGATCAAGTTGGTATTATATCTGTTGATAGCTATGAAGAATTAACCGGATCATTAAAAGCTTTAACATGGCAACCTATTCCCAAAGGAAAAAGTGTTGCTTTAGTTACGAATGGTGCAGGACCAATAATTGCTGCAATAGATCATTTTGAAAGATTAGGATTAAAAATTGCTGAGTTAAGTGAAGATTCTAAACAGAAGTTTAAGGAACATTATCCTTCCACCTATGTTATAGGCAATCCTCTTGATGTAACGGGTTCTGCAAATGCTGATGATTATAAATTCGCCATTCAAACATTCATGGATGATCCTAATATTGATATTATACTGCCCTGGTTTGTTTTTCAAGATGATCCTCTGGAAGAAACTATTGTAAATATATTGGCAGATTTTCAAAAACAAAAGAAAAAACCAATTTTAATAGGGGCTTTAGGCGGCCCGTTTACTATGGACATCTCAAAAAGATTAGAAGAACAGAATGTACCAGTATATCATTCAGTAATATCGTGGGTCACAGCAGCTGGTGTACTTGCAAAATGGTCAGAGCTTCAAAATATAAAGTCGTAGCTTCTTTGTTAAGACAGGGAAAACTTATATTCTTTTTAAAACCTAATTAAACTATGGAAAGTACACAACAATCACAAAT